>Ga0265293_10001293_pt1 | contig 54910 bp, 53 predicted proteins | sample Munlanlewell138R_FD_192505 | JGI IMG/M metagenome (GOLD analysis project Ga0265293, IMG submission 192505) | Leachate microbial communities from a municipal landfill in Southern Ontario, Canada - Leachate well 138R | ecosystem: Engineered > Solid waste > Landfill > Unclassified | place: Canada... | reverse complement strand
TTTCATAAAACTTTGCAACAAATAAAATTGCAATGGCTAAAACTATCCCGCCAAAGCTGTATATTGAGGGCTTTAGCGGAGTGTAGATGATGAATACTGAGCCTGTTGAGAGTCCAACAAAAAGAGTGTTTAAAAACTTATATTTAAAGTAAGGTAAAAGATTTAGTTTCATTAAAACTTCCAATCAAATCCCATATAAAAGCTTCTATCTAAAGCTGTATATCCATCAACTTCTTGATATTTTTTATCAAAAATATTCTCAACTCTTGCGTAAATGTTCCAATTTTTATCCATCTCATAATTTGCTTTAAAATTTGCTACAAAGTACCTTCCTGTCTCTTTTGTACTATAGTCAGTTCTAGCCCCAATGTATGAGCCTGTAGTTGTAAGCTGGAGGTTTTTTGTGGGAATGAAGGTTAAAAAACCACTTGTTTGGTGAATTGGTCTATTTGAAAGCCTTGTTTTTTCCTCGCTTTTTGCATCTATATAAGTGAAGCTTCCACCAGCTAAAAAGTATTCACTCAAAGCTTCGCTATAACTAAGCTCAACTCCTTTAAACTTTGACTTTCCATCTATATTTTCATAAGCACTATTTTTCCAGTCAATTAGGTTTTTAATCTCATTGTAAAAAAGGTTTAATTTAAATGAATAAAAATCTACTCCAAAATTATAACTTTTTATCTTCTCTGGAGATAAATTTAAATTAAAATTGCCAAATGGGTTGTAAGTTTGAGTTAGAAGGGGCGCTTTATAAGCTGTTCCAAAGTTAAAATAGATTGAAAGATCATCAAAAAAACTATATTTTGCGCCTAATTTTCCAGTGGTTTTATCCTTAAAATCATTAAAGTGATCAAATCTTAAAGCTTGGGTCAAAACTAGATCTTCTATCTTATAGTTATTATTTATAAAAAGCGCACTGTTTTTAAACTCTCTTTCTTTGCTGTCTATTTGCCCTTCATCTTTTCTAAAACTCCCACCTACTACTAAAGTACCATCTAAAGCATATTTGAAACTATCTTTTAACTCTATTTCGCTACTTTTTCCTCTATATTGATATGGATATGCTTCATAATGTTCTCTTTTTGAATCACTTTTTGAAAGTTTTAAAGATATGGCATGAGCGTTATGGAAATAGTCATAAATTAAATATCCACTCTTCTCCTTGTGTGAGGCGCTATTTTCTATATTTGGGTCACCAAGCCCATTAAAATTGAACCCATCATAATGGACAAAAGCATTCACATCTCTATATCCAACCTCAATTTTACTATCTGGATTTATCCAATGATGAGCTGATAAACTAAGAGTTGTATTTCTATATGGATCATCTTCAAAATTCTTTAAAGATTCTCCTTTTTTAGACATAGCACTAGGCCCATCATATAAGAGCCTACTAAATGATAGCCCTATTCCGCTAGTTAAATTCTTGTATGAGAGTGCTCCTTTAGCTCTTTTGTAGCCATAGCTTCCCATCTCCATTCCAGCACTTGCTCCCACTCCTGCCTTTGGCTCTTTTGTGATTATATTTATCGCTCCAGCAGCTGCGTCAGCTCCCCAAACTCCACTTTGAGCCCCTTTTATAATCTCTATCCTCTCTACATCATCTAAGAGCAGATGACTTATATTTGCCCCACTTAATGAAGTTGGATCATTGAGCCTAACGCCATTTAATAAAAAGAGAGTATATTCATTACTCATCCCTTGTAAGAAAATTGAACTATTTTGTCCAAATCTTCCACTAGAAGTTGTGAATGCTTCAAATGAGAGAGCCTCTTTTAGAGTGCTAACTCCCTTTAGTTTTAACTCTTCACTTGTAATGATTTTTATATTGTCTGTTAGGTTTGTGGATATTGTGGGGGTTTTATTTGCACTAAAAAAATCAACTTTTTTGGGTTTAATCTTTTTGGATATAACCACCGTAGGCGACTCTTCATCTAACTCTTGAGCCTCCTTCTCTTTTGCATTTTTTGAAACAAAGATTGTCTCATTTGTAGCTAATGCTTCCGCGCTTAGCAGCGAGGCTGAAACTGTAGCGGTAATCGCTGCAAGCGTGAAGTATTTACCTTTAAATCCTATTGCCATTTTTTCTCCTAAAAATATTTTGCTTCTGGATGATAAAGAACCATAGCAGTGGTTGTCTGCTCTGGAACCATTAAAAAACTCTCACTTAAAGTGATGCCAAATCTCTCTGGCTTTAAAAGCTCAAAGATGATTTTATTGTAAGACAACTCAGGACAAGCTGGGTAGCCAAAAGAGTATCTACACCCTTGAAAAGAGCTCTTTTTAATATCTTTTAAAAAAGCTTCTTCATCTTTTAAGATTTGCAAATCTATCCTAATTTGCTTATGCAAGATGTGAGCTAGGGCTTCAGCTAACTGAGCACCTAACCCATGCATCAAGTAGTACTCTTGAAATCTTCCCTCTTTGTGTAAAGTCCCCTCATATTTACTAAAACCACTACCAGCACTCACGCAGGTAAAGGCTACTATGTCGTTAAACTCGCTATCAAAATAATCACTTAGCCCTATACCTTTTGGGCTTTTTGGAAAATGAAGCTTATATATAGCTTTTTTTAAATCACTCTTTTTTAAATCTCCAAAGCCCTCTTCTTGGTTAAAAATATATAGATCCTCTCCATCGCTTCTACAAGGGTAGTAGCCATAAATTGCAACTGGGTTAAATATATTGTGCTTTTTCAAATCAACTTTTAGTCTATCTAGGGTTGGCCACAACACATCTTTTTCCTGCTTTTTAATCTCATCTTTAGATAAGCCTCTTTTACTATACCCCCACCTTGCATAAAATAGTGAGTTGAAATCCAACCAATCAAAGGCTAGATTGTTCAAATCTATATTTAAAACCCTATCTCCCCAAAATGGAGGTTTAGGGGTTTTAAAATCTCTTTTTGGTTTAGGGATTTGCACAATCTTTTTTGTAGATTTCTCTTTTGAAATCTCTTTTTTCTCTCTATGCTCCTCTTTTTTAAGCTCACCCTTTTCAATCTTTTCTAAAACTCTCATCGAATCAAAGGCATCTTTACAGTAAACCACGCTTCCACCATATACAGGTTTACAGTATTCATCTACAAAGTTTTGATTCAAAGCTGCCCCTCCAAGCAAAACTGGCACATCAATATTTTGCTCTTTTAAAACTTCTAAATTCTCTTTCATTATGGCAGTAGATTTTACAAGCAATCCACTCATCCCAATGGCGTCTGCTTTGTGCTCCTTGTAAGCTTTTATAAACTCATTTATATCAGCTTTTATGCCTATATTTACAACCTTGTAGCCATTATTTGATAGGATAATATCAACTAAATTTTTCCCAATATCATGAACATCGCCCTTTACAGTTCCCAAAACTATGGTTATCTCTTTTTTGCTCTCACCCTTTGGTAAAAATGGCTTAAGATAGTCAACTGAAGCTTTCATAACCTCGGCTGATTGCAAAACAAAAGGAAGCTGCATAGCGCCTGAGCTAAAGAGTTCTCCCACCTCTTTCATCGCTTCAATTAAGATGCTATTTATAATCAAGCTTGGCGCAATCTCTTCTTTTAAGCTCTCTAACTCTTTTAAAATTCTCTCTTTTTCACCATCAATTAACAATCTTTTCACAAGCTCTTCGCCACTTAACTCTTCGTACAAATCCTCTTTTTTAGCACTCCCCTCACCCACCTCATCAAAGTGCTCAATGAAAGCTAAGAGTGGATCTTTTTCACCTTTTTTATTAAAGAGTAAATTCTCACAAACTTCTCTCTCAACTTTTCCTATTTGATGAAGAGGAAGGGTGCTTTTTACATTTACGATAGCCATGCTTAACCCAGCTTCAATGCAGTGGTGCAAAAAGATGGAGTTTAAATACTCTCTTGCATGCCTTGCTAACCCAAAAGAGATGTTTGAAATTCCTAGCACAAATCCAACTCTAGGCTCAATCTTTTTAAACTCTTTTATAGCCTCTATTGTCTCTATGGCTGCATCTTTATACTCCTCATCCCCGCTTCCAACAGTAAAAGTGAGTAGATCAAAAACTAAATCTTGTGGTTTTAGAGCGTGAAAGCTAACCGCTCTCTCAAGCGCTCTTTGGGCAATTTCAATCTTTCTTTCCTTGCTTTTTGCCATACCTTTTTCATCAATAACTAAGCAAACAAGCGCTGCTCCAAATCTTTTAGCTAGCTTACAAACCTCATCAAACTTCTTTTCCCCATCTTCAAAGTTGACTGAATTTATGATTGCCCTTCCACCAAAGCTTTTTAATCCAGCCTCAAGTGCGTTTATTTGGGTAGTGTCTATCATTAGTGGAAGCATAGTTTTTTGAGCATATAGTGAAATGATTTTTCTCATATCTTCCGCTTCATCTCTTCCAGCAAAACCAACGCTCACATCAAGTCCGTGTGCTCCACTTCTTATCTGCTCATTTGCAACAGACAAAGTTCCATCAAAATCTTGATTTAAAAGTAGTTCTCTAAAAGCTTTTGAGCCTGTTGCATTGCTTCTCTCACCAATTAAAAATGGAGGTGGGTCTTGTATGAGGCTTTTTGACTCAAATAAAGAAGCTAATGAAGGAACAATCTCTTTTTGGGTAATTTTTGGCTTTAAGCCCTCAAGCCTTTTTTTAAGAGCTTTAATATGCTTTGGAGTAGTTCCACAACACCCTCCTAGTATGGCAACCCCATCTATGGAGCTAAACTCAAACTGCTCATTTGCAAACTCTTCATCACTCATTGGGTAGATAGTCTCTCCACCAATATTCATTGGAAGCCCAGCATTAGCATGCACACTAATTGGCCTATCCCAACAGCTTGAGAGTGCTTTAAGATGAGAGCTCATTTGTGCTGGCCCAGTACCGCAGTTTATCCCAAGGCTAAAAATATCAAATGGCTCAAGTATGGTTGATATAGTTGAAATATCTGTTCCAATTAGCATAGTGCCAGAGAGTTCAATAGTGACTGAAACCATGATAGGAAGGTTTAGTTTTAAATCTTCTATGGCATGAAGGCAAGCTTTAATTTGCAAAGGATCTTGTGCAGTTTCAATCAAAAAAAGGTCAACTCCACCATCAGCCAAGCCACTAGCTGCCTCTTTGTAACCCTCATACATTGAGTCATAATCTATGTGCCCTAAAGATGGAAGTTTTGTGCCAGGCCCTAAAGATCCAGCTACTAATGGAGTTTTGTCAAGTTCCACGAAAGCTCTTTTGGCAATTTTAGCTGAGAGTTTTGCAAGCTCATATGAGCTATCTTCTAAGCCATAATCTTCCAAAACCCAATCCATCACGCCAAAACTATTGGTTTTAACTATATCTGCACCAGAATTTATAAACTCTTTATGGATATTTAAAATCGCTTCACTATGAGTTTTATTTAAAAGCTCATTACACCCCTCAGCCTCTTCCCAAGCCTCTTTTGGAATGTCTATCTCTTGAATTTTAGTGCCCATTGCACCATCAAGGATTAAAAATCTACTCTTTATAATCTTTTTTAATTTTTCCATTTTCCTACTCAAAATTTTTTCATAATACTAAAGCTTTGTTAAATAAGCATTAACTAAACTATAAACCCACCACCAAGCACTTTTGACTCATCATAAATAACTAAAGCTTGACCAGGGGCAACTCCAAAGATGGGTTCATCTAGCTTTGCAGTGATAAAATCACCATTTAAAGATACAAAAGCTTTGGTTTTTTGGCTTCTATATCTAGCCTTTATCTCATAAACTCCATCTTTAAAATCTTTACCTAAAGAGAAGTTTTTAGCCTCTATATTCATTTTCTCTAACTCATATTTTTTACCCACAACTATCTCATTTGCTTTTGGATTAGTGCTTAAAACATAGTGTGGTTCATGCGCTCCATCAACCCTAAAGCCCTTTCTTTTTCCTATGGTATAGTGCATGTAGCCTTGATGAGTGCCTATATTTTTGCCATCTTTATTCACTACAATTCCTGGGGCATCAACATTTATGTACTCTTTTAGAAAATCTATATAACTATCTTCGATAAAACATACATCTTGAGAATCTTTATACTCATTTAATAAGCCTATCCAAGGGAGTTTTGCAAAGGCTTCATCTTTAACCTCATCTTTGCTCAAATCCCCCAAAGGAAAAATTATCCTCTTTTTTGCTTCATCTTTTAGTCCAAATAGAAAATAACTTTGATCTTTATTTTTATCTTTTGCCTCATAAATATATCCATTTTCTACCTTAGCATAGTGCCCAGTTGCAATATATTCGCATCCAAAATCTAATGCTTTTTCTAAGGCTAATCCAAACTTAATGGTAGGATTACACAAAGCGCAAGGATTAGGGGTTAGACCCTCTTTATAGGAGTTTATAAAGTAGTTATATATTTTCTCTTCAAACTCTTTTTTTAAATCTATGATATGCACTTTTATATTTAAATTTTTACTGATTTCATTTAGTTTTTCCATAGCCTCTTCATGTTTTTTTCTGTTTGAGTGAAGCTTTAAGTAAAATCCTTCTAAAAAAAACCCTTTATCTTTTAGCAAATATGCCGCGTAAGTTGAATCAACCCCACCACTAAGCAGTATTGCTACTTTTTTCTTCATCATAAATCCTTTTTGAAAATTTTATTGTAGCTAAAAGAGTTGCGAATATCTGTTTTTTCTATTTTGTAAGTCTTGGTTGGATAAGATTTGTAAAAAGGATTTTTTATTATGCCCCAAACTCTGTTTCATATGCTAATCCAAAGTTACGAAAAATTCCCAAAAAAAACAGCTTTTATTTATAGAGTTTTAGATGAAGAGTTTGTAGTAACTTATGAAAAACTTTTTAAAGATACCCTGCTTTTATCAAAGGCATTCAAATCAAAAGGGATAACAAAAGGTACAAAGGTTTTTCTATACTCAAACAATAGATATGAGTGGATAGTAACTGATTTAGCTTTAGTAAGTTTAGGCGCTATAAGCGTGCCAAGAGGGTTAGATACTCCACCAAAAGAGATTGAGTTTATCATCTCACACTCTGAAGCTAAGTTTGCGATAGTTGAAACAAAAGAGGCATATGAAAATAGCAAAGAGTGTTTTGAAGATTTAAAAGCCACCTTCATCATTCAAGCAGATAAAACTCACACCTTTTTTAGCTCACTTTTTTCATACAATGACTTACTAAAAGATAGAACTATTGCTAAGGATGAGATAGAGCACTTTATCTTAAAAAAAGAGAGTTTAAAAAGTGAAGATATATTTACCATCATCTACACTTCAGGCACTACTGGAACCCCAAAAGGCGTACTTTTAACTCATGAAAACATAATCCACAATGTACTATTTTTACCAAAAGTAATTGAGTTAAATGAAGATGATGTTTGGCTCTCCATCCTCCCTTCATGGCATATTTTTGAAAGAGCGGCAGAGTATATATCAATAGCAAATGGGTGCAAAACTATCTACTCTACCATTAAAAGCTTTGCAAGTGATTTGGAAGAGTATAAGCCAACTTTAGTAGCAACAGTCCCAAGACTTTGGGAAGCGATGTATTCAAAGATAAATCAAGCCATTAAAAAAGAGAGTCCAAAAAAGGCAAAGATTTTCCAAAAACTAATAGACATAAGCACTCGCTACAACTACTATGACAGGATGAGAAAGGGTGCACTTATCTCATATGAAAAAGAGAGTTCATTTAAAAGAGTAAAAAACAAGGTTGTTGGGCATATAGCCTGTTTTTTCCTATATCCACTAAATGCCTTTGCCAAAAGAAAGTTTCTTTTAGTTAAGGAGAAGTTTGGAGGAAGATTAAGAGCTGCCATAAGTGGTGGCGGTAGCTTGCCAAGTTATTTGGAAAAATGGATTGATGCGATTGGCATTAGGATAGTAAATGCATATGGCATGACTGAGTGCGCGCCTGGCATTGCTGGAAGAGGAATGAAATGCGAGGTTTTAGGCACCATTGGCTACCCAGTTGAGGGGACCGAGCTTAAGATTGTAGATAAAAATGGAAATGAAAGACCTACTGGAGTGGAGGGAGAGATTTGGGTAAGAGGCCCGCAAGTAACCATAGGCTACTACAAAGCTCCGGAAGATAATGCTAAAAGCTTTACGCCTGATAGGTTTTTTAAAACAGGTGATTTAGGAAAGTTAACTTATGGAAAAGAGTTAATCATAACTGGAAGATCTAAAGAGATCATAGTTTTAGCCAATGGTGAGAATGTTGATCCAACCAAAATTGAATCAGCCTTAACCATGCTTCCATTTATTGCTGATGCGATAGTAGTTGGACACTCTAAAAAAGGGTTGGGTCTTCTTGTGGTGCCAGATTTTGAAAAACTAAAAGAGTATGTTTTAGAAAATTTTGGAGAGATGGTGGATAGTTTTGAACATCTTTTAGAGCACAAGAGTTTGACAAATAAGTTAAAAGCAAAGATGAATGAAATTCTTGTGCCAAAAGAGGGCTTCAAGCCTTTTGAAAAGTTGCAAAATATCCATTTTCTAAGTGAAGCTTTCAAGCCTGGTGAAGAGCTTACAAATACGCTTAAAAAAAGAAGGCATGTTATAGAGAAGAAGTATAAACAGTTAATAGATAAGCTTTTACACTAAAGGAAAACTTTTCTTTAACTCTTTTAGTGGGATTGGCTCTGCAAAATAGTATCCTTGCATAAAGTCTATTTTGAGCTCTTTTAATGTTTCATAAACCTCTTTTGAGTGGATAAATTCAGCGCAAGTTTTTATCCCTAATGTTTTTGCAAAAGAGTCAATGGCTTTAATGGTAACTAAAGCGCTTTTATTTGAATCTATATCTTTAATTAAAGAGGCATCAAGTTTTAATAGATCGATTTTTAAATTTAAAATATGGGCAAAATTTGAATAACCTGAGCCAAAATCATCTATTGCAATGTTGCACCCATAAGATTTTACAATCTTTACAAAATTTAAAATCTCTTCATAATTTTCCACCCCCTCGCTCTCAAGGATTTCAAAAGTAATTCTTCTTGGATCTGGAAACTTGTCAATTTGATCTAAAATAAATTTGAATGTTTTTTGATTTACAATATCAATTATCGATAAGTTTATAGAAAAATCTATATCAACTAGCGCTAGCTCTTTAAAGCTTTTTTGGATAATGATTTTAGTTAATTGTGGATATAGTTTATTCTTTTTAGCTATATCTAAAAACAAAATTGGGCTAATAGCTTCTGCATTCTCATCTATCATCCTCATTAAAACTTCAACACTAGCGATACTTTTTCCATCTGTATTGAAGATAGCTTGATAATATGGAACTATTTTCTCATTTTTTATAGCTTTTTTAATTTTCCTAGCCCACTCAATATTTCTCTCATACTCCTCTTTAATCTCAAGTGACTCTTCATATAAAAGGTAAGAGAGTTTATTTTTCTTTGCTTGCTTTAGTGCCATATCTGCGTGCGTTAAAAGTTCACTCTCATCCATTGCCGCGCCAATAGTTACTCCCATATTTATCACAAAATTATCATCAGTAATGACAACAAGTTGTGAAACCTCAGATGTGAGCTCACTTGCAATGATGGATAACTCTTTGGTGGATATATCTTTAAAGATTAAAGCAAACTCATCTGCGTGAAGTTTATAAGCTAGAGCTTTATATTTTTTTGCAAACTCTTTTAAAAATCCAGCCAAAGAGATGAGTACTTCATCACCTGAATCTTCCCCATAAAGATCATTTATGTGTCTAAATTCATCGATATTTACTAAAGTTAAAAGAAGCTTTTCTGGTTTACTTAAATCTTTAATGAGTTGATTTCTGTTTGGAAGAGCAGTTAAACTATCGTGATAAAGCCTATAATCTAGCAGTTTAGCTTGAGATTTTATCTCTTTTTCTAAACTTTTTCTATATCTCTCTTCTTTATAAAATATCTGTTTTATTAGCAAAATTAAAAGCATGAAAAGAATTGTAACTATGAATGTATAGATTATCATGTACTGATCATACTGTTTTTTTAAATTGGCTTTAACTATCTCATTGCTACCAATTATCTTAATAGCCCCATAAATGGAACCCTCTTTATGTTCTTTGGTAAGTTCACTTTTTGTATGGCACTCTAGGCAAATGCTATCAACTCTTAAAGGGGCATAGTAAATGTAGTTACTACTGTTTTTTTCAAAATAGTTCTCTTTTGTTGGATTGTTTTTAAACCACTCTAAAATCTTCTCATCTTGTTTTGTTGGTTTATTTCTTGTCTCATGAGGCAACATTGAGACAATTTCGATTTTTCTTCTTCCATTATCAATACTGCTAAAATTTGTAGTAATATTTTCAACAATGGAAATAGGCATAATCTTTTTGTCTTGCGCCTTTTTTAAATCTTCTACTAAAAAAGTTTCAAAAGATTTTCTAATGGATAAAATTATATCTGTTAATGATTTTGACTCCTCTATCACTATCAAACTAAAAGTCTCTTTTAAATTGCTATAGTCTCTAATCCCCTTAAGCACGAGCAAAAAAGAGGCAACGACAATTAAAACAGATAAGACTTTCTTATATCCACTCAATTTTTATCCTTTTTGAAGCGACAGATTATATTAAAAACAGACTTAAGAAAATAGCAAAATAGTGTGAATTAGTACAAATAGAGTCTGTTTTGTTTTAAAAAACCCTAATTTCTTTTTACTATGGCATAATTTGGGCTTTATTTAAAACAGTTTAAAAGAGAGTTTATGGTTAAAGAGGTTTTTCCTATTTTTTTAGCACTTCTTGCTGGCACTACTGGCTTTTTAGTCTCTTTCTCATTTTTCACACCAATACAAGCAGCTTTTATTGCAGTTTTAATTACGATGGTGGTTTTATGGACAAATGAAGGACTCCCGCTTGGAGTTGTCTCATTAATCCCCATAATCATCTTTCCATTTTTTAATATCTTGCCAACAAATAGCACTACAGCAAACTACTCTAACCCTATAATCTTTCTATTTTTAGGCGGTTTCTTACTAGCTATTGCAACAGAAAAAACTAAACTTCATCAACTTATTGCAACTAAGATTTTATCTGTTTTTCCAAAAACTCCCTTTGGCATTATCCTCTCACTTGGTGCAACTTCAGCATTTTTAAGCTCAATGCTCTCAAACACAACTGCGGCTCTTTTGCTAATCCCTATTGCTTCATTTTTAACAAATAGTCAAAATCTTCAAGTAAGATTTATTTTGGCAATTGCGTATGGAGCTAGCATTGGAGGGATTATGACTCCTATTGGCACCCCGCCAAATATGATTCTTTTGGGATTTTTACAAAAAGAAGGATTACCAGGAATTGGTTTTATAGAGTGGATAGTTTTAGTAGCTCCTTTATCAATACTTATCTTAATTATCTCATCTTACCTACTCTCATTTGGCATTAAAAAAAAGGAGCAAATCAAAGAGTTAAAAGACAATAACCCTCTCTCATTTGAGCAAAAAAGATTGCTTATTGTTTTATCTTTACTAGCACTATTGCTTTTGTTAAACTCGCCTATTGAGCCATATTATAAGGGTTTGGGGTTAAATGAGAGTGGAATATTGCTTGGATTTGGACTGCTTATGTTTTTGCCAAAAATAGGGTTTTTAAAATGGAGTGATACTAAAAAAATTCCTTATGAAATCATATTTTTATTTGGCGCTGGGTTTAGCATAGCTCAAGCTTTCTCATCTACTGGATTAGCAGGAGAGTTTGCTTTAAAACTGCACATTTTATCATCTTTATCTCCTTGGGTTTTGATTTTAATAATGTGCTTTATCATCTCATTTACTACAAACATAACAAGCAATACTGCTTTAATATCCATAGCTTTGCCAATAGTTTATGCTTTTGGAGAATTATCATCAATAAAAATTGAACTCTTACTTTTAGTTACAACAATCTCCGCAAGCTACGCTTTCATGCTCCCTATCGCAACCCCTCCAAATGCGATAGCAATGAGCACAGGTGTAGTTAAAACTACAACAATGATGAAGTTTGGATTTTTCATAAATATAGTATCTATTTTAGTAATAACGCTAATAGCTATAAGTTATTGGGATTTAATGCTCTAAAGGCTTGAACTAGGTTAAATGAAAGCTCGCTAATCATAAAAAGTTCCCAAAGAGGCAGTACTTCTAAAAACTCCATACCCTCTTCTAACTCTTCAAAATCCACCTCACAAGTAAAACCATAACTTGGATGAGGGGATAAAATTTGCGGTAGATCTTCTTGATAATTAAAATTAAAAATTACATTTGTATCTCTTTTCATTCTTTTTATTCTTTTTAGTGTTCCATCAAAGTCTTTAGAGCTAAGTGCTATTTCAGCATGAATATTGTGAGATAGTACATTTCTAATAAAAGATAAAATGTCATAAAAAGGTTCATATTGAAGTCCTAATTGTTTTTTTAAAAACATAGAAAAAGATGTCTCAAGTCTCATGGCTTCAACCATTGCCATGCCTATTCCTCTAAAGGCATTAAAAGCTACAAAGTACTCAAAAAGACTAACTTCACCTAAATGACTCTTCGCATCATCAATAACTGCTTTAGTAAACTGGGGATGAAACTTATATGTATGAAGCTCATCACATTTTAGTGAAACGCTAAGAATTTCATCGTCAAACTCTGCTTCTTTTGCTAATTTTCCAAAAAATTGTCCAGCATGTAGGAAAAAAAAGTTTTGTTCAACCAACAAAAGCGCATCTTCTAAAAGAATTTTGTTTTTTGCCTTCATTTTTTTACTTAATTTTATGAAAGATTATAAAAAAAACTAATACTAAAAATCTCAAAACTTAACCTTTTTATAGTGGGAAAATATGTTATTATAGCCAACCAAAGTAAATAAGATAAGGATTTTAAATGAAAGTTGCAATAGTTGGTACAGGCGGAGTTGGGGGATATTTAGGCGCAATGTTATCTACTAAATATGATGTTAGCATGATTACTAAAGAGTCTTATTTGAAAGTTTTTGAAAAAGATGGATTAACCTTGCTTGATGGAGACTCTTTAATTAAAGTTGCCCCCAAATTTTTTACAACTATGCCAAAAAAAGGAGAGAAATTTGATCTTATAATCTTTTGCACAAAAGCGTATGATTTAGAGGCAAGTGCTAAGCTTTTAAAAGAGTTTGCAACCAAAGATACTATTTTATTCTCAATTTGCAATGGCTTAGAGTATGAAAAAAGTTTAAAAGAGTATTTTCCAAAAAGTTTCATAGCTTCATCTTGCATATACATTAACTCAAACATAGTTAAACCTGGAGTGATTAGAAAAAAGGGTGAAACTTTCTTATTGATAGTAGGTCAAAAAGAAGATAACACTCCTTTACTAAAGGTAAAAGAGCTTTTTGAAGGTGCTAGGCTTAGCGTAAAAGTGACCGAAGATATAGATTATGAGTGTTGGAAAAAATATATATTCATAGTCTCTTTTGGCGCTCTTACCGCACTTTACAATAAGCCAATGGGAGCAGTCTTAAAGGATCATTTAAGTGAATTAAGAGATCTTTTTTATGAGTTAAAGGAGCTAGCAAATATTTATGATGTTAAGATAGATTCTGCCTTAATTGATGGTTTAATTCAAAATGCTCAAAAAAATATCCCTTATGATGCAGCAACTTCTTTGCAGCTTGATATAAATAGTGGTAAGAAAAATGAGCTAGAGTTTTTAGTTGGCAAGGCAGTAAAACTAGCCAAAAGTAAAAACTTTGAACTTCCAATACTTGAGCCAATCTATCAAAAACTTAAAGAAAAAACCAATATGAGTTAAAATCAATAAAAGTTCACTGTTTTATTTTAATAATGATTATCATTTGTATGTTTTTTTAACTCTATTTAAGAATCTTTTCTTTATACTTCGATAACGATTATCAAAGCTATTAAAGGATAAAAATGAGACTTGATAAAGTAACAAAAAAGGGTACAAAGTGCAAGATAAAAGCCATTAAAGCTAAAGATGCACTTAGATACAAGTTACTAGATATGGGCTTTGTTGAAGGTGCGGATTGTGAGGTTATCCGCTCTGCTCCACTTCTTGATCCAATTGAATTAAAAATACATAAATATCTTTTAGCACTAAGAAAAAGTGAAGCTAGCCTTATTGAAGTTGAGGTTTTATGATAAAAGTAGCTTTGGCTGGACAGCCAAATTGTGGTAAATCCACTCTTTTTAATCTTCTTAGCGGACTTAAACAACACATCGCAAACTATCCTGGCGTAACAGTTGAGAAAAAATCTGGATTTGTTAATTTTGAAGGTCATGATATTGAAATTGTGGATCTTCCTGGAACTTACTCTTTTAGCTCATACTCACTTGAAGAGCGCGTCGCTAAAGAGTTCATACTAGATGAAGATCCAGACATTATAGTAAATGTTGTGGACGCTTCAAACATTAAAAGAAATCTATATTTAACATTTCAACTATTAGAGATTGGAAAACCTGTTGTGGTTGTTTTAAATATGATGGATGTTGCCAAAAGAAGAGATATTGAGATAGATCTTAAAAAAATCAAAGAGATGATTGGCTGCCCTGTAATCCCTGCTAGTGGAGCTAAAAAAGAGGGCAAAGAGGATATTTTAAGAGCTATTATTGAAACAAGCAAAGCCTCTTACACTCCATTTAAGATAAATTATGAAGAGCTTGAGCCATATATTTTGGAAGTTGAAAATCATATAAAAACAAAATCTCCAAAAAATTCACCAAGATGGCTGGCTATTAAAGCTTTGGAAGGCGATAAAACTATTCATGAAAAGTTTCCTGAAACTGCGACTATTGCGCAAGAAAAAAGATTGGAGTTTCATGAAGCTTACGATAAAGATCCAGAGAGCTTTTTAGCTGCAACAAGATATGATTCTGCTGATGTAATCTACCATAAAAGTGTTGTTGAAAAAAGCCTTACTAAAAAAACTCTAACAGATCATATAGACTCTATCATTTTAAATAGATGGCTCTCATTTCCAGTTCTTTTTTTAGTTGTTTTTCTAATATATCAATTTGCAATCGTATATGGTTACAAGGTGACTGATTACACATGGCCGCTCTTAGCAAGTTTTAAAAATTTTATAATTGCCATCTCGCCATCTCCAGATTTTACTAAAGTTCCACTCATTACTGATTTTGCCATCTGGATGGTAAATAGTGCAAATGCTTTATTAAATTATGTACCTATATTTTTAATTCTTTTTGCACTCATAGCCATACTAGAAGATGTTGGATACATGCCAAGAATGGCTTTCATTTTAGATAGAGTTTTCAAAAAATATGGACTTCACGGACAATCAACTCTACCTTTGGTTTTAGGTGGAGCATTTGTTGGAGGATGCGCGGTACCTGGGATAATGGCTACAAGAGGCATTGCAGATGAGAGAGCTAGAATGGCTACAATTCTCTCAGTTCCATACATGAACTGCTTAGCAAAAGTCCCTTTTTATACCCTTTTACTTGGTGCATTTTTCCCTGAGCAGATGGGACTTATGATGTTTTTCATTTCAACTATTACAATATTTATTGCTTTAATAGTATCTAGGCTTTTAACTTCAACCCTTTTAAAAACAAAAGAGACTTCACCATTTGTAATGGAGTTGCCGCCTTATCATTTGCCCACAATCAAGGGTGTTTTATATAGAGCTGTTGAGAGAGTTTGGATCTACATTAAAGAAGTAGGAACCATTGTTTTAGCAGTTGCTGTAGTGCTTTTTGTTTTGCTTGAACTCCCTGGACTTTCAAAAGAGCAAGAGGCTGGTTATGAAAAAAGATCTCAAGCTTTATTGGAGGGTTTTTATGCAAAAGCTAGCAAAACAAAATATAAAGATGATTTAAATAGTAAACAAGCAGTTAGTGATCTTATAAATGCGTATGATGATTATAGAGCTAAAAGGATGATAATTTCACCTGAAAAAGCTGCGCAAATGGATGAGAAGTTTAAAGCAGATTTTCCTAAAGAGTTTATGTTCATAAAACCATCTAGTGAAGATAAAGATGCAATGAGTATAAACAGAGAGTTAAGAAAACTATCAAGAGATAGGAGGAGTATTTTACAAGATATTAAAAATGACAAGATAGAAAGCTCGCTACTTGGCGATATTGGAAGAGGGCTTGAGCCAATTACAAAATTTGCAGGATTTGACTGGAAGATAAATGTTGCTTTTTTAAGCTCATTTGCTGCTAGAGAGTCCGCGGTTGCAACACTTGGAACTTTGTATGAAAATAATAAAGCAGACAATATGAGAGCTGAGGAGGCTATGTCAAAACATAGTGGATACACCCCTCTTCATGCGACTGCTATCATTATTTTCATGCTTTTAACTCCACCTTGCATTGCTACAATGATAGTGGTAAAGCTTCAAACAGGTAGCTATAAGTGGATGCTTTTTGCTATATTTTTCCCAATGAGTTTAGGAGTGATAGCTTCATCTATGCTCTTTACTTTTGGATCAATATTTAGCTTAAGTGGTGTTGAGGCACTTGCTGTATTTTATGGTTTAGTTGTGGCTTTAGCCATTATTTTAGCAACGATCCCACAAAAAAGGATAAATTGGAGTGGGGGAGTAAATCTTAATTGAAAGGATATGAAATGAAAAAGATGTTTTTTATTGCACTATTTGCAACAAGTTCACTATTTGCACACACTGCGCTTATGAGCTGCTTTGATAATGGAGATGGCTCTGTTACTTGCGAGGGTGGATTTAGCGATGGAAGCAGTGCTAGTGGGATTAATTTTTTGGTTTTACAAAATGGAAATGTAATTGAAAGTGGCAAAATGGATGGACATAGTGAGTACACATTTGATAAGCCAGAAGGAGATTATGAAGCTGTTTTTGATGCGGGTGAAGGCCATAAGGTTATCGTTAAAAGTAGTGATATTGCTCTTTAAGAGTAGTATCTTTATTTACTTTTAATGATAAAGATTATCATTCTAATTATACAAAAAGGAAATATTATGTTAAAAAAGTCTATTTTATCTCTAGCTATTTTAAGTTCATCTACGCTTTTTGCACATTTTCAAATGCTTTATACTCCTGAGAGTGCGCTTGAGAAGCCTTCTACAATTGAGCTTAGGCATATTTTTACTCATCCATTCTCAGATGAATTTACCATGGATATGGTTGGATTTGAATCTTTTGAAGTGGTAAATAGGGGGAAAAAGAGTGATCTTTTAAATTCAGTAAAAGAGATTGAATTTAAAGGAAACAATAATAGCGGCAAAGCTTACTCTTCATCCTATCAAGCTAGAAGAATGGGTGATCATGTTTTTTTAGTAACTCCTAAACCATACTATGAAAAAAGTGAAGATGGATATATTCAACAATTTACAAAAACCATCATAAATGTTGCGGGAGCTCCATCAGATTGGGACAGTGAGTTTAACTTAGAAGCTGAAATAGTTCCACTTACTAAACCATACGCCATTTGGGAAGGCGGCACTTTTACTGGCATTGTTAAAAGTAAAGGTGAGGTAGTTCCTTTTGCTGAAATTGAGGTTGAATTTTTAAATAGGGATGTAGATTTAAGCACAAATAGTATGGGTAAAGATCTTGTAGAAGCACCTCAGGACTCTTTTGTCACAATGACTATAAAAGCAAATAAAGATGGAGAGTTTACTTTTGGAATTCCAAAAGCAGGTTGGTGGGGATTTGCTGCGCTTGGCGTTGGCCCAAAAACAGAATTTGAAGGAAAAGAACTTAGCCAAGATGCCCTAATTTGGGTTCAAGCAAAAAAGATGAAGTGAGACAAAATGAAAAGAAAACTACTTTTACTAACAACAATAAGTGCAAGCTTACTTAGTGCAAATACCCTAGAGGAGGCTTTAAGTAGCGGTTCATTTGAAGGTGAAATAGCTGCTTATACAGAGTATAAAGATAATAAGGTTGATGAAAATAGTGCTTTTTCAATGGGTTATTTAAACTTAATATATCAAAGTGGATATTTTCATGGCTTTAATACTACTGTTGGCTTTAGAGCAAATAGCAAGCTAAATGAAAAGCACAAAGGTGATTATGATGGTGGAGAAAGCCTTCCTAAAGCACTTTTACACACTGCAAATATCTCATATAAACATGATTTATTTGACTTTACCATTGGTAGAGGGGAGTTAGATTATGAGTGGGCAACTGATTTTCATGAAGGGGCTATTTTAAGGTTAAAGCCACTTCAAGACTTAATTTTAAGCGTTGGGCATAGTAGAAAAGTAGCCACGGTAGATGAAGATGAACCAATGACAAATTTTGAAAGATTTAATAAAAAAGATGGACTTTGGTTTTTTGATTTAACTTATGATGGAATTGAAGATAGCACCATAAATCTCTACTCATATAGTGTAAATAACATCGCATCTTGGTATGGTGGAGGCTTTTGGTACGATAATGAATTTTTTGGCTTTACTGCAAAAGGTGCGGTAAGTGATGAGAAAAAATATGGACAAGAGCATGATGGGCACATTTACAATTTAGAGTTAAGAGGAAAGCTTGATGATTTTGTTTTAAGTGGGGGATATATTGCCACAGATAAAAAAGGCGGCGTTGGAAGTATGGAGATTGCAGGTGAGAGTATAAATCCTTTGGATGAGGGTGATAAAGTCTATGAAGCAGATGCAAAGACATACTACATTGGCGCAGAGTATGAGTATGGGGATTTTTCTTTTGAGACTATCTACGCTCATACTAAATTTAAAGATGAAGAGTTAAAAAAGAAAGAGAAAGAGTTTAATTTCATAGCTGAATATGAGATTGTGAAAAACTTAAATATAGGTGCTTTGTATGCTAAAATTAAGTCTGATGAGAAAGATGAGAGTTACTCTAAATACTCTTTAAACTTAAGATATAATTTCTAAAAGGAGTTACTATGGAGAGTCTATTTTTAATAATTATAGCACTGCTAGCAGTTGGGTTTATCTACTATAAGACATTTAAAAACAAAGGGTGCAACTGCGGAAATAACAGTTGCCCTGTGACTAAAAAGAAATCATCTTAATGTCAGCTATCTCTAAAAATTCTTTGTAGATTGAAGCTATTAGGTTTTGGCGATTGCTTGCAATTTTTTTATCTTCAACATTAACCATTACGCTATCAAAAAAGCGATCTATTGGTTCTTTTAGAGAAAACAAAGAGTTTAAAATCTCTTCATAGTTTGAAAATTTTTTACTTTGGTGAGCTTTTAGTCTATTTAAAAGTTCACCCTCTTCTTTTTCTTTAAAAAACTCTTCATTTACAGTAAGATTTTCTAAATTTATATCTTTTACAATGTTAGCTACTCTTTTAAAAGTTGTAAAACCACTTTTAAAATCTTCACTTTTTGAAAGGTTTTCTAAAGCTTTTACCTTTTTTGCTATCTTTACTAAGTCTCTCTCGCCACTTTGAAGTACTGCATTTATGATGGAAGGGTTGGCTTTAAGCACCCCATAAACTCTTTCAATAAAAAAGTTCTCTAACTTAATTAAGTCAAACTCTTTATACTCTTTTGATAAAAGTTTTAAATCTTTTTTCAAATCAAATGAGAGATTAAAAGAGAGGATTATTTTTATAATCCCAGTTGCTGCTCTTCTTAGGGCAAATGGATCTTTAGTTCCTGTTGGAATTTTTTCAATACTAAATAGAGCAAACAAAGAGTCAAGCTTATTGCTAAGAGCAACGATGGCACTAAAAAGCGAACTTGGTAACTGGCTATCTTCACTATCAGGCAGATACTGCTCTTTAAAAGCTTTTGCTAAAATTGGATTTTGATTACTCATTTTTGCATAATAATAACCCATCAACCCTTGAAGTTCTGGAAACTCATTTACCATTTCGCTAAGAAGATCAGACTTGCAAAGCCCCACTGTTCTTTGCATTAACTCTAACAGCTCATCTTGCCCTATTTCGCCATTTTCTTTTAAAAGTGGGTCTATATATTTTAATGAAAGCTCTTTTGCTATCTTTTGCTCTTTTAATGTTTTATCATAAATTGAGCCAATCCCTTCAAGATATAAAATATTTTTTAACCCTTCATTTGAGAGCCCTTTAGCTAAATCATTCTCCCAAAAAAAGAGTGCATCTTCTAGTCTTGCTCTTAAAACTCTCTCATTTCCACTTATGATTAAATCTTGATTTTTAGTTAAAGCATTGGATACAAATATGAAATGATTACTAAGTTTTCCATCTTTAAATACTGGAAAATATCTTTGATGCTCTTTCATTGAAGTGATGATAACCTCAGGTGGAAGTTGTAAAAATTTTTCATCAAACTCCCCATGCAAAGCCGTAGGGTACTCAGTTATTGCTACAATTTCATTTAAAAGATTTCTATCTTTTTCAATCTTGATTTCATACTTTTTCTCAAGCTCACTCATTTGGTTTAAAATTTTCTCTTCTCTTTTTGCTTGATTTAAAACAATGCCACCCTCTTCAATTTTCTTAAAATACTCTTTAGAATTTTGAAATATCAACTCTTTTTCATTATGGGATCTATGAGCAAAAGTCATGTTTTTTGCTTTAACTCCAAAGATTGCTGAGGGAATTATCTTATCATCTAGCATAATAATTAGAGATCTAATAGGCCTAATGAAGGCTTCATTTAAGCTTCCCCATCTCATTGATTTACCAAAATTTAAACTTTTTAGCCACTCATTAAGCATAGTTGGTAAAAGCTCTTTACTCTCTTTTCCTAAAATCTCTTTTTTAAAATAAAGAATCTCTTTTTCACCCTTTTTAACCCTTAAAAGCTCCCCTACTTCTACTCCGCATTTTTTAGCAAAACTATTTGCTGCGGCAGTTGGCTCACCCAAAGAGTCAAAAGCAATCTCAACAGGAGCCCCAAAAAACTCCTCCTCTTTTGCTTTTTGCTTAAGAGGAAATTCTTTATGAAAAAGTACAACTCTTCTTGGTGTGTAGTAAAACTCTGCCTTACTATCAAGTCCATAACTATTTAAAATTTTTTGCCATTTTTCTTCAATGTTAGGTAACTCTTTTAAAAAAGGAATTGCAGGTAACTCTTCAATACCTACTTCAATAAGTAGTGTTTTTGACATAATAACTCTTTATATGAAAATATTTTTAATACTATCTAAGAAATCGTTAAAGAGGGCTTTTAGCTCTCTTTTTTATCATTTTTTCTTGACTCTCTTCTCTCGTTCATTTGCACATTAAATCCCCTAACAAGGAAAAAAACAAATAAAATAAAAGCTAAAAGAATAAAAAAATTCAATACTCTCACTCTCTCTCCTCTAAAATAATCTCTTTAACTCCCCTATACTCCCCAACCCTAACCTTATATAGCTTAACAAATTTACCATTTTTTGGTAGTAAGTTTTTATTAAATGCGTGAACTTTTATCTTTGTATCTTTTGTATGTAAAAATCCATTTTTATAGCTTCCAGAAACCTCTTTTAAAACACTATGTATAGGGGCTTTCATAATATTTGTTTTAAAAAAACTATCAATTTCTAAACTACCTTCATATCTTTTTTTTAAAGTTATTGCCTTTATCTCTTTAACTCCGCCAAAACTACTTAAATTATGAATATAAAAATCTCCCTGCACTCCAAGAGGCAGCTTAAATCCAGGTTTATGTACAAAAATTGAACCACTTTTATCTGCTAAAATAAACCCTTCACTACTTGAATAAATCACTACCGCTTTTTCTAAAAACAAAAGATTATCTCCAAGAGGCTCATCATACAACTCCTTAATGGTTATATTTTTCGCCTCGCAATTAAATGGTTTATTTTCTAACTTTAAGATTAAAGGCACATGATCAGAGTACCCTTTTCCTAAATGTCTCCCCTTACCAAAATCACTTATTTGCCACCTATATGGAGCTCCATCTTTCATAAATGGCTCTTTATGAAGTGGCTTAAAACTCCCACATACAAAATCTAAGCCTTTTTTATCAAAAAGCTTTTCACTAAGTAAAATTTTATCAAGTGCTTGTTTTTGCCCTAAATAGTCATGACTCCACCTATTTTTAACACTCATCCAAGGATCATGCCAACCACTAAAATCTTCAAGTGGGCCTAAAATTTTACCTATTATGCTATCTTTTGAAAAAGGGTCATTAAAATCTCCTAAAATAATCCCTTCTTTCATCTCATTTATAGTTGGTAAAAGTGCATTTAGTGCTGCTTCTTTTTTTGATAGTTCATTTTTTAAAGAGGGGAGATGCACAACTATTATCTCTAGCGTTTCATCTAAGATTTCTACTTTAGAATAAAGAGCTGGTCTAAAGTCCCTTTTGTATCCTTTTATGGTTTTTGAGTATTTAATGGGGTATTTCGAAAGTAGCCCCACCCCAGTTGCAAACTCTTTATTGTTAGCAAAAGAGCTATATTTGTAGCCGCTATTTTTAGCTAACTCTTTTAATATCAAGTGGTTTTCAACCTCTTGTACTGCTAAAATATCAGCTTCTATTTTTAAAATGGCTTCGCTTATATTTTTTAATTTTTTAGCTGCTAGCTTTTTATTCCATCCCATTTTATTGCCTGGAATGTAACTATAATACTCACCCCCTTGAAGCTCTCCATCAAAAAGATTTTCTACATTATAAGTACCAATAGTTAGGGCGTAACTTTGAATAGATAGTAAAAGTAGTAAACAAATCCTAATCATCACTAATCATTGGCTTAAAAGTCATGGTAGCATCATCATAATACTCTAACTCGCACTTTTTAATCTTATAGTACCATCCTCTTAAGCTAAGCTCTCCTAAATCAACCTTTCGTGAAACTTCTGGATATGTAAGCAAATTTGCTAGTTGAAAAACAACTGAAATTCGCTCAGTCATCGCTAGTTTTTGGGCTTTTGGGACTTTTCCTTTCATGGTTTTTTGCACATACTCACAAGCTGGATGTCCAAGTTCAAGCCATTTTTTTACATGAATAAGAGCTGGATCGGTGATATTGTGGTACATTTCATCAATAGCTCCACAATATGAGTGCCCGCAAACTATAATGTCAGTTACTTTTAAAACCGAAACTGCATACTCAATCCCAGCAGCAGTTCCATGATAATCATTATCAGGAGAGTATGGAGGAACTAAATTTCCTACATTTCTTAGTATAAAAAGTTCACCAGGGCTTGCATCAGTTATTAAAGATGGATCTACTCTAGAATCACTACAAGCTATGAAAAGTATCTTTGGATGTTGGCCTTTTTTAACTAAATCTATAAATCTATTTTGATATTTTTTAAACTTTTTATCCTTGAAAGTCTCGTACCCTGCGATTAAATCTTTAATATCCATAAAAGCCTTTTCGATAAAAATTATTTATTATAGCCACTTTTTATACTAATTTGATACAATTATTGATTGTTAAATCTAGTCAAGATTGGTGGTTTGTGAAAAGAGTATCCATTTTAACTATTGCGATTTTTATATATTTAGCTTTGCAAGGTACTATTAGTTTTTTGCTTTATGAGAGATACCTTAATGATGCCTCATCATATGCTCACAACTTAACATACAAAAATGCCAGTATCTACCAAGGATTAATCGACTCCTTTAGGCCTTTGCCTGAATCGATTTTTTTAACTTTGATTGATTACCAAGGCTTTAATGAATTAGTTAATGAAGCAAATAAAACAAATGTAAATCAAAAAGAGTATATAAAAAAGGCTCTTTTTGCAACCCTAAAACCAATTTTTGAAGAGAATTTAAAACCAAAGGGTTTTAAGCAATTACAACTTCATCTGCAAAGTAGTGAGCGCTTTTTGCAACTATTTGATCCAAAATCTTATATAGATGAAGGGGTTTTATTCTCCCACTCACAACCTCTTAACAAGCCACTTGTTTATCAAGAAGGATTTGATGGAAAGAGTGGAGATTATCACTACTTTTTCCCACTAATTTTTGAAAAAGAGCGTATTGGCACAATTGAGATGAGCATCTCTTTTGAATACTTTAATAAGAGTGTGGAAAATATAGTAAATTTCGCTATGTCTAAAACTTTAACTACAGATTTTTCTACAGATGAGCTTATGAAGTATTTTACTTTAAATAAAAGTAGTGCTCAAAAATTTCAAAAAAAGCTCCTTAGAGTGAATCAAAATGCTCTTGTTTTAAACAATAGTTCCATACTTACAGCTTTCTCACTACAAAATGCAAATGGAGAAAATTCAGGGTATCTTTTTAACTACATAAAAGATGATGATTTTGTTAAAACCTTATTCTCTAGGTTTATAGAAAATACAATTGTAAGTGCAATACTTCTCATTTTAATAATTGTTTTAACTCTTTTTTACTACAGACATGTCTTAGTTTCGCAGTCTTTAAGAGAGCATGGCGCTGCAAAAGCTAGAGCAGATGCCTTACAAAAACAAAATACTTTTTTAAGTGATCTTTTTCAAACCATTCCATCTCCTGCTTTTTTAAAAAACTTAGATGGTGAGATTTTAAAGTGCAATGAAGCTTTTGCAAATTTAATGAAAAAACCATCTAGTAAAATAGTTGGCTCTACCATCTCTGAGACTTTAGGAAAAGAGTACCATGAAGATTCAAAAGATGCAGATAATTATGTCTTATCTATCCAAAATCCTTTCACTTACGAGTATGCCATAAATATTTTTGGCGAAGAGAGGATTTTTATCATTCATAAAAATTTAATTAAAAATAATGGAGAGATTTTTGGAATAGTAGCTATCTTGCAAGAGATTACTGAGAGAAAAAAGTATCAAGAAAGGCTTGAATTAGCACTAGAGGAAAATAGAGCTCAAAAAGCTAGGCTAGAACATGATCATGAAATTATAAATAACTATACCATTTTTGCAAGACTTGATAGCGCTGGAACCATACTAGAAGCTAGTAAGGCTTTAGTGGATGTTAGTGGATTTTCTACAAGTGAATTAGTAGGCAAGGCTTGGCACTCATTTAGTAATGAAAGTGAAGAGACTATATCTTCACTAAGAATAAAAATGGCAGAACAGCCATCTCATAAAGAGATCTTATCTTTTGATAGAAAAGATGGAAATAGATATTGGTTAAAATGTACCATTTTATCCCAAACTTCTAAAGATGATAGAAAATATTATATGGTTTTTGGAACTGATATTAGCAATGAAGTTCATATAAAAAAGCTAAGCACAACAGATGATTTAACTCAAATTGATAATAGAAGAAAATTAACTACAGATTTGAAAAATGCGCTAAGAGTTTCAAAAAGATACCCAGATGAACAGATAGCTTTTATTTTATTTGATATAGATGATTTTAAAAAAGTTAATGATACTCATGGCCACCTAGTGGGTGATGCTATCTTAAAAGAGTTAGCGCATTTAGTAAAGAGTCACTTAAGAGAAGTTGACTCATTTGCAAGATGGGGCGGAGAAGAGTTTGCCATCATTGCGCCAAAAACTGATATGCATGGAGCGCTTAATTTAACTGAAAAGTTAAGAGATTTAATAAGTTCATATAGATTTAAAGATGTAGAGCACATAACTTGTAGCTTTGGAGTTACTGAAATAAAATCAGATGATAGTGTTGAATCAATCACAAAAAGAGTAGATGAAGCACTTTATATCTCTAAAGATAGAGGTAAAAATAGAGTTGAGTTTTTAGCTTAATCTTTTTGCGCAAGAAAAGCCAGAAGCAAAAGCCCAGTGAAGATTGTATCCTCCAAGCATTCCTGTTACATTTAAAACCTCACCTATGAAATATAATCTTTTTTGGAGTTTGCTCTCAAAACTCTTTGGGCAAATCTCATCGGTGCAAACTCCACCTTTTAACACTTCAGCTTTAACTTCTCCTAAAGTTCCAGCAGGTGCAAAAGAGTAGTTGTGAAATGTTTCTTCTATCTTTGCTAACTCTTCTTTTGAAAACCTATCTAATGGTAAATCATTTAAATTTACGCTAAACAAAAGTGCTTTGGTAAATCTTTTAGGCAAAGGAAGTAATGAGCTAAGTTGTTTTTTACCACCACTTTTTAAAAGTTTTAAAACATTAAGATTTGGTAAAAAATCTATCTTAATTGTGCCTTTTTTCCAAAATAAAGAGATGTTTAAAGCTAGTGGTCCACTAATACCTTTGTGGGTAAAAAGTAGCGAATCTTCAAGAATTTTGCCTTCTACTTCGACTCTTGCTTCAATAGAAGTTCCACTTAACTCTTTCATCCAAAACTGCTCTTTTTGCAGTGTCATGGGAGCTAAAGCTGGAGAGGTTTTTACAACGCTATGTCCAAACTTTTTTGCTACTAAGTAACCAATATCACTAACCCCGCAAGCTGGCCAAGCAGTTGAGCCAGATGCAACAATCAAAACTTTTGAAAAATAGTTACTATCTTTACTTTTTATCTCAAACAAATCATTTTTAAAATCAACCTCACAAACCTTAAATGAAGTAACTATTTTTTTATCTTGATTTAACTCTATGAGTCTATTTAAAAACTCTTTTGAGCTATTTTTACCAAATACTTTTCCAAAATCTCTTTTGATAGTTTGAATGTTTTTAAAAAAATTTAAAGAGTTTTTTGAAGTGAAGCTCTCTAAGGCAAAAGAGATAAACTCACTATTTGCTAAATAGTTATTTGTAGATATATTTTCATTAGTAAAGTTGCATTTTCCACCACCACTTACTAAAAGTTTCTTTCCTAAAGTGGGGCTTTGCTCAAGAATAATGCAGCTAGTTTTTTTAGAAATATTTGCAGCGCACATTAAAGCTGATGCGCCGCCTCCTAGGATTGCTAAATCATAAATCATCAGTAGCTTAACTCATCTTTAAAGTGGTTAAAGTTTTGCCTAATAGCTTCATACGCAACTATCCCAACGCTTGTTGCAAGGTTTAAACTTCTTCCATCTTTTCCCATTGGGATTTTTATGGATTGGTTTGGATTTTTTTCAAGTAAAAATGGTGGCAAACCTGTAGATTCTCCACCAAAAAGTAAAAAATCATCTTTTTTAAAAGTAGCTTCAAAATATAGTTTTTTAGCCTTAGTTGTTGCGTAGAAAAATCTTGCACTATCTTTGCTATTTTTTTCTAAAAACTCCTCTAAACTCTCCCAAACTTTCAAATCTAACAAGTGCCAATAGTCAAGCCCTGCCCTTTTTACAGACTTTTCATCTAAGTTAAAAAGTGTTGGTTTTACTATGTGTAAAGTTGCGCCTATATTTACACACATCCTACCAATACTACCGCTATTTTGAGGAATTTGAGGGTGGACTAAAACTATATTTAACATTAAAAGATAATTGTTTTATTTTGATTTACAAATATCCTATCTTCAAGTGCTAAATCTAAAGCATTTGAGAGTACAACCTTTTCTACATTTCTACCTGCTTTTTGCATCTCTTTCCACCCTAAGGTGTGATCAATGTGAATTACATCTTGAGAAATGATTGGACCCTCATCTAAATCATCATTTACAAAATGAGCAGTTGCGCCTATGATTTTAACTCCCCTTGAGTACGCTTGCTTGTATGGATTTGCCCCAATGAAGGCTGGCAAAAAGGAGTGGTGAATGTTTATCATTTTATTTTTATAGTGTTTTACAAAATCTGGTGAAAGGATTCTCATATATTTAGCTAATACTAAAAAATCTATCTCATATTTTGATAAAACTTTTAGTATCTCCTCTTCATGCTCTTCTCTTTTTAAATCTTCATGAGAAACATGATAGTAAGGTATATCAAATTTTTGTGCTAAAGAGCCTAAATCATCATAGTTTGAAATGATTGCTAATATGTTAGCCTCAAGCTCATTGCTATGGTGTTTTAATAAAATATCTCCAATACAATGACTCTCTTTTGTTCCCATTAAGACAATATTTTTCTTAGCAACCTTAGAAAGATATATGTTTGCATTGTTTGGTAACATAGCTTTTAAAGTCCCCTTAAAAGCTTCTTTGTCCATAGTGCCACTAAGCTTGGCTCTAAAGAAAAACTTTTGAAACTGAGCGTCAACAAACTCATCATTTTTTATGATGTTTAATTGGTATTTAAAAACTACATCAGCTATTCTATATATGAGCCCTTGTTCGTCTTTACAATCTATCTTTAAAATATACTCTTTCATAATTCCTCCACAAAAGATAAAATTATACCAAAGCTTTTTATTAAGTGGTTTTACTAAGCTAAAAAGCAGTATATTAGTATTAAAATTTTTCAAAAAGGCTTTAAAATGAGGGCTTTGTATATTTATGGTACTGGTGGACATGGTGGAGTTTTAGCTGATATTGCTCATTTAAGAGGTTATGATGAAGTTATCTTTTTAGATGATGAGAACCCAGACTTTCCAAACTTAGAAGATATAGGCAAAAGGCAAGATATTCCCGTAGCTTTAGCCATTGAGAGTAACCATAGAAGAAAAGTTTTATTTCAAAAGTTAAAAAGCATGGGACTTAAGATTGAAACTCTTATTCATCCAAGTGCTATCATCTCTAAAAGCGCTAAAATTGAAGAAGGGTGTGCAGTAATGGCTGGGGTTATTATAAATCATGGGGCTATTTTAGAAAAAGGGGTTATTGTAAATAGTGGATCAATAGTTGAGTATAAAAGTACTTTAAAAGAGTTTTCAAACATTGCTCCAAGAGTTGCAATTGCTAGAAATGTTGTGGTAGAGAGTTTGACACATATAGGAATAGGATCAAGCATAATTCAAGATATTAAAATAGGCAGTGAGTCCATAATTGGGGCAGGTTCTGTTGTTGTTTCTGATATTTTGTCAAATGTTGTAGCTTATGGAGTTCCTTGCAAGATGCAAAAAAAGCGAAATTAGTCTTGCGATTTAAAGTTTTTTTGGATATTATTGAGAGTTTGAAAGATAAGTGCGTTTTATTTATCGGTTTATTATTGTAAGACCTTGCTTCACAGTTAATTCACCCCAAATATATCCGCTAGATTTCGACCACCACCACTTTTGGGGTGTATTTTACAAAAAGGAATGCGAATGTCCATTCAAAACGGTACAGTTAAATGGTTTAACGATGAGAAAGGTTATGGTTTTATCCAACCTGATGATGGAAGTAAAGATGTTTTTGTCCACTTTAGACAAATTAATAACTCTGGAGAGGGTAGAATTACTCTTCTTGAGGGACAAAAAGTTACTTATGAAGTAGGAGAAGGCCAAAAAGGCCCACAAGCAGAGAATGTAACTCCGCTTTAATCTTTAGGCGCCTTTTTGGTGCCTAAAAAATCTTTTTTTGCTGCTAATTCTATTCGTCTTAATAGCTCTTTTTTTATATCTTTTCCCACAAATCCATCTTTTATAACATCTTTAACAGATACATTTCCACTAAATTTTTCTTCATATATATTTAACTTTTTTGCTCTAAGAGAGTAATCTTCCAAAACAATCCCCACCCACTCATTAAGCGGTTTTTCAAAAGAGATTTTAACTAACTCATAATCACTTAAATAGCTTTTAGGATGGTAGGAATTTAGTAAATATTTATAATGTTTTTTTGAAAATGAAAATTTATCTAATAAACTTTTCATATCTATATTTAAAATATGCGCAAATATATAAAGCCAATAAAACTCTTTTAAATGAGATGGAATATTTTTGCTATATCTTTGTAAAGCTCTTGAAACTTTTGCTAAATCTTTCCACGAAAGATTTAAATTAAAAAGACTTTTGTGTAAATTGGTTTTATAAAAAGCTACCATACCATGAGCATAAAACTCTCCATTAAAAAGCTTTTCTAACTCCCAAGTAATGCGTGTTTTGCTAAGTTCTTCCAAAGGAAGAGTTTTCATTAAATTTAGCGTATCTTCATCTATGAAAAAGCCAAACCTTGAAGCAAATTGAACTCCTCTTAAAACCCTTAAAGGATCTTCAATGAAGCTATCTTTACATATATGCTTAACTCTTTTTTTCTTTAAATCTTTAAGCCCATCCCAAAAATCTAAAACTTCATTTGTTAAAAGATTTATCATTAAAGAATTAATTGTAAAATCGCGCCTTTTGCTCCCTTTTTTTTCATCATTTATTGGAATGGTAACAAAGCCTTTATGCCCAGTTCCACTTTTAAACTCCTCTCTTGCTAAGGCTATATCGATACTCCCCCACTTATAAACTTGAAAAGATTTTCCAACCTCTTTTGCCCCTAAAGCTTGCATCAATTCATTGAATTTATCTAAAGAAAGATCATATATTTCAATATCTAAATCAGATATATTTTTGTTTAAAAAAAAGTCTCTGACTGCTCCGCCAACTGCGTAGAGTTTTTTTGTATGTGGAGTTAAAACCCTAACTAATTCACTTAGCTCTTCACTAAGCTCTTGCGGTAGGGCTTTTAAAAAATTCATTTTGTTAAAGTTTTGCTATCTTCTTTTAAATACTCATCAATGGAAGCTAAAAGATACTCTAAAAAGTTTAAAGTCAAATCTAGTTTTGCTTCAATGTTTTTATTGTTTGGGGATTGGAATCCTTCAAAAAGAACTAAAATTCTCTCTCTAATGTTGCTTAAAAAAAGATCTACCAAAGGGGACTCTTCCTTCTTTAAAGAAGGCTCCTCTTTAAAGCTTTTTTCAACCTCTTTTTCAACCTCTACATTAGTTTTTGGCTCTTCTAATTCAGCTAAGGTTGAAAGAATGATATCTTTTAATTCCATAGTTTTACCATCCATCTTTCAAATTCAATAAACTCTACCTCGCTATCCATTAAGATGAAAAACTCCTTCATCTCTTCATTAACCCCTTCAAATCTCTTTCTAATTCCACTAAGTCTTCTAATGGCTACTTTTGACTCTTTATTGTTTGGATCTTTTTTTAAAATCTCTTTATAGATTTTTAAAGCATCCTCTTTTAATCCTTGAAGTTCGTAAATGGTAGCTAGGGTTAAAGTATTCATTTTAAACTTTAGAAATCATGCTAGCGATGATTGATCCCATCTCATTTGTTGAGCAAACCTCTTTTGCATCATACATAGATAGATCCTTTGTTCTATACCCCTCTTTTAAAACCTCTTTTACTGCTCTTTCGATTCTCTTAGCAGCCTCTTCTTCATTTAAAGCATATCTTAACATCATAGCAGCCGATAAAATGGTAGCAATTGGATTTGAAATTCCCTGCCCTGCAATATCTGGAGCTGAGCCATGAATTGGCTCAAAAAGCCCTACTCTGCCACCTATTGAAGCAGATGGTAAAAGCCCAATAGATCCGCTAACCATGCTAGCAGCGTCACTTAAAATATCGCCAAAAATATTACCTGTTAAAATGACATCAAACTGTTTTGGATTTTTTATAAGTTGCATAGCAGCATTATCTACATACATGTGTGAAAGACTCACCTCTGGGTAGCTTTTAGCTATGATTTCAACTCTTTCTCTCCAAAGCTGGCTTACTTCTAAAACATTAGCTTTATCAACTGAGCAGACTTGCTTTCGCCTTTTCATTGCTATTTCAAAAGCGGCTATTGCGATTTGATCTATCTCTTTGGTTGTGTAAACCATGGTGTTGTAAGCTCTATCTTCCTCTTTTGCTCTAGGAGTTCCAAAATATATCCCACCAATTAACTCTCTTACAACCATCATATCCACACCATTTAAAACTTGAGGCTTTAGTGTACTTGCATTTATTAACTCTTCATAAACGGTTGCTGGCCTTAAATTTGCAAAAACGCCTAATGCTTTTCTTAAATTTAAAAGCCCAGTTTCTGGTCTTTTCTCTCTTGGTAAATTATCCCATTTTTCCCCGCCAATTGCCCCAAATAAAATAGCATCAGATTGCAAACACTCCTGCACAGTCTCCTCAGGCAGTGGCTCTCCTAAAACATCAATTGCTGCGCCACCCATCAAAAGATCATTGTAGTTTAACTCAAACCCTTCCTCACTAGATACCGCGTCAAGCACTTTTATAGCTTCATCTATAATCTCAGGGCCTATGCCATCCCCTCTAATAAGAGCAATTTTATACTGTTTCAAACTATTTTCCTTCTTTCATTTTCTCTTTTGCATATGGAATTAATCCACCCTCTTTTAAGAGCTCTTGCATAAATGGAGGTATGGGAGAGAAGTTAAAATTTTCACCTTTGGTTTGGATTTTTCCACCATTTAAATCAATTGAAATTATCTCACCTTGCTCTAACTTATCAACCTCTTTTAGTTCAAATATAGGGAGTCCCATATTAAAAGCATTTCTATAAAATATTCTTGCAAAACTTTTAGCAACCACTGCTGCCACTCCAGCAGCTTTTAAAGCAATTGGAGCGTGTTCTCTACTGCTTCCGCAACCAAAATTTTCCCCAGCAACTATAATGTCACCTTTACTTAACTTATTTACAAAATCTGGATCAGCGTCTTCTAGCACATGCTTTGCAAGTTCATGCGGATCTGAAGTATTTAAGTATCTTGCTGCAATTATTAAATCAGTGTCTATATTATCTCCAAAGCGCCAAATTTTGCCCTTTATTGCTTCCATTTTTTTCCTTATTATAAAAGAGATATCTCCCATTTTAACTAACTTCTGGTGTGAAGAAGATTAAACTATTCAACTATTAACCAAATGCCAATCCCAGCCATCAAAAGAGCTGCTAATTTATTTAAAAACTTAATATGGTGCTCTTTTTGCATTAAACCTCTTAGAGTGCTTCCACTATAAGCATAAAGCATTAAAGATAGAAATTCAATTGTTAAAATGATTGACAATAGCAGTGCAAGCTGAGGAAATAACGGCAAGGTTGAATCTATAAAAGGGGGAAGCAATGCAACAAAAAATGCCCACCCTTTTGGATTTACAACAGCAGTTACAAAACCTTGCAAAACTAAATATTTTGAAGAAAAGTTTCTATTTTGACTAGAACAAACTGCCATCTTACCTTTTGAATTCCAAAGCATAAACCCAAGATAGATTAAGTACAAACCTCCAACTATTTTTAAAACCATAAAAACTTGTGGAAACTTAAGCATTATGATTGCAACTCCAGCAACTGAAGAGGCTGAGACTAAAAATACGCCAGCTAACTCTCCAGCCATCATCCATAAAGTTCTTTTAACGCCAACGCTCATCCCAAGAGTCATTGCTAAGGTCATGCACATCCCAGGAGTTATGGAAACTGCAATGAAAGTGGGGATAAAAAGGGCTAGCATTGTACTATTCATTAACTATTCCTTTTAAATAAAAACTTTTTGAATTAAAAACATATATAAAGCAGTTGCACTAAATATGCTAAGAAGTGCATTTTTAAACTTAAGGTGAATTAAAATTGCTACTAAAACTCCTAAAAGCTCTGGAATAGCGTAAGGAAACTCACCAAAAGAGACATCTTTAATCGCATAAAAAACTAAAATAACCATAATCATCATAGGCATATACTGCTCAAAATGGAATAGTATCTTACTTGGTTTTTTGTTTGTAAAAAATAAAAATGGCAAAATTCTTGTTAAATATGTTGCTATGGCAGCAACAATGATTGAAAGAATTATATATTTTTCACTCATCTATCCATCTCCTAAAACTAATAAGAAAAAATGAAGCGGTAAATAGAGACAGTATGAGCATTTTTGAGCTTGGAAATATAATTATGCCTGCAATTCCAATTAAAATAGCAAGCTGAAGAGTCTTTGGATTTGGATTTTTTCTATAAAGCTCAATTGATAAAACTACAAAAAGAGCAGTTAATGAAAACTCTATGCCTTCATAATTAAATGGGATTATGTTTCCCAAAACTGCCCCAATAACTGAGCCAATTATCCAATAACTTTGATTTAGCGCAGTGATTAAAAAATAGACTCTATCTCTATTTTTACCACTAATAGTTGCTGTTTTTAAAAGGGCAAAAGTTTCATCAGTTAACCCAAAAATGACATAATGTTTAATTTTGCCCAAAGTGCTAAAGTCGCTAATGACTGAGAGTCCATAAAAAAAGTGTCGTAAGTTTAAAAGAAAGGTAGCAATTGCTAATTCAAAAAGAGTTGCCTGAGTTGCAAAAAGAGATAGAGCTAAAAACTGCCCAGCCCCAGCAAATATGAAAACACTCATAAAAAAAGCATAGTACCATGGAATGAGCATTGAAGAGCTTAGTAATCCAAAAGCAATCCCTAAAGGAATGTAGCCCATTAGTACTGGAATAGTTAATTTAAAAATATCTAAAAATCTCAATCTTAACCTTTAAAAAAAGGGGATTGTATCATAAAAAATAGGCTAGTGAATCTTTTAACTTCTCTTTTATACTCTATATTTATCTACTATTTTTTGAATTTTTTGGGGATCTAATTGCAAAAAAAGTGCAGTTAAAAAAAGCATAGCTAAAGGCACTAACTCTTGATGAAGTCCCTTAGTTAAAGCGTAAAAAAAGATGATAGATAAAACTATTAAAAAAGACATGATTTTTTCTTTAAATAACTTTTTTATATAGTTGAATATATAGCTTTTACTGCTAAAGCTAAAACAAAAATGGCAATAATGGGTACAAAATAGATCATTTAAGCTACCTTATCTTTTTAATTGATTTACAGTTTGAAGCATTTCATCACTTGTAGTGATAGCTTTTGAATTTGCTTCATAAGCTCTTTGGCCTGTAATTAAATCTGTCATCTCCTCAACTAACTGCACATTACTCATCTCCACAAAACCTTGTCTTAACTGCCCAAAACCATTTAATCCAGGAATGTCTAATATGGGATCTCCTGAAGCAGTTGTATTTATGAAGTTATTATCTCCTAAAGAGTGAAGGCCTGCTGGATTTATAAAAGTTGCAATCTCTATTTGGCCTATCTCATTCATTTGCGTATCGCCTGCTTGGAGGATTGAGACAGTTCCATCTGTTCCTATGGCAATTTCAGTTGCATCTTCTGGGATCGTAATCTCAGGCAAGAGTCTATACCCATCACTATTTACAACATTTCCCTCTCCATCAAGCTTAAATGCACCATTTCTAGTATATGCAATATCTCCATTTGGAAGCTCTATTTGAAAAAAGCCTTTTCCTGTAATTGCCATATCTAAACTATTGCTAGTCTCTTTGAAGTTTCCTTGAGAAAAAATCTTTGTAATCGCCGTTGGCCTAACACCAAGACCAACTTCAATTCCTGTTGGCGACATGGTAGTAATGCTAGTTGAAGTTCCTGCATACTCCATTGTTTGATAAAAAAGATCGGCAAATTCAGCTCTTTGCTTTTTATATCCAATAGTATTTACATTTGAAATATTGTTTGAAGTAACATCAATTTGAAGCTGCTGCGCCTTCATTCCTGTTGCCGCAGTATATAAAGATCTAATCATTTTTTACCCCTATGCTCTAATGTTTGCTAATTTATTTATGGCATCACTGTTTAAATCATCCATGTGAGATGAGATAACTTTTTGATACATTTCTACCAATCTTTGAGTCTCTATGAGCCCCACCATTTCACTTACTGGATTTATATTGCTAACTTCAACAAAACCTTGCTCAATTGAGTTTGAGTTTTGAAGTGCTTGCATATTCTCTTCACTAAATTTATATAGATGATCCCCCTCTTTAGTAAGCATTCTTGGATCAATTATTTGAGCTATAAATAAGGTAGCATCTAACTCTCCATCAACATATAAATTTCCATCTTTATCCGCTGTAATTTCATTCTCTGGTGCAAAGTTTATATAATTTCTATCTTCAAAGAAGTTTGCTGGAAGTACAAAATAACCCTCTTTTGTTACAAGTTCTCCATCTTCATTTAAGCTAAATGATCCATTTTGAGTAACTCTTAAACCATTTGGAGTTTCTACTAAAAAGAAAATATCTTCTCTTTTAAGGGCAAAATCTAACGGATTATTGCTCTCTTTTAGGGCACCTTTTTCAAAGTTTGTGTACTCATATGAAATTTGTGGAACTTTGTCTATATATCTATTTATGTATTTTGCAGCACTTTTTGTATGATTTCTTATGGGCAATTCATCTTTTGTCTCTTGGAAAATTTTACTAAAATCACCAATTACTACATCATCTCTTTTAAATGCAGCTGTATTGATATTGGCTAAATTATTTGAAATAACATCTAACCTATTAAACTGCGTTACCATCGCGCCAGTAGCACTATAAAAACCATTTTGCATCTTACTTCCTAAATAGACTTTAACTTAGTAACCTTCATCTAAGCAATCACTGTTCCATTTTAGAAAAATAGCTAGTTAAAGATTTTTAAATTTTATTTGGGTATAATATATACTTTTTTTAACATGTAACTTCTTAAAATGAGCAAATTAAAACCGTAGGAGAATTTTATAATGTCAGCTAAAGAATTATTCACAGAAATTGAAGAGCTATTTAAAAAGCATACAAAGGCCCATGTTACTTATGAAACGCTAATGGAACTCTTTCCAAAACAACCAACTGCTGCAAATATTAAAAAGATTATGTCTTTACTTAAAAAACATCAAGTAACACTCATCACTTCAGCTGAAATTGCAAAAATGAGAAATATTGAAGAGGCTAAAAAAAGAGAGGCTGAAAGACAAAAACTTCAAGATGAAGCGCTTGAGGATGAGTTTGATTTAGCAGGTGAAAAAGAGCTTTTAGAGTGGTCAAGAAGCGATAGCCCTGTTAGAATGTACTTAAGAGAGATGGGGCAAATTTCACTACTTACAAAAGAAGAAGAGGTAGAAATTAGTAAAAGAATAGAGTTTGGAGAAGATATCATAATTGACGCTTTTTGTTCTGTTCCATACTTAATTGATTTCATACTTGATTATAAAGAGCCGCTTATAAATAGAGAAAGGAGAGTAAAAGAGCTTTTTAAAAGTTTTGAAGATGGAAATGATGAAGAAGAGGAAGAGGAAGAGAATGAGGGCGAAGAGGAAGAGCAAACTACAAAAGCTCCAAGAAAAGATAATAGAAGAACCGATAAAGTAGTTCAAAGTTTTAAAGCTTTAGAAAAGGCAAAAAAAGAGTGGTTAAAAGCTGGAAGCAAAGAGCTTGAAGATGAAGAGGAAGCTACAAAACTAACTTATCATTTAAACTTAGCTTTCAAAAAAAAGATTTTAAAAGAGAAATTGATGGATTTAGGTCCAACAAGTAAACTTATAAATGAGTTAGTTAAATCGATGGAAACAGTTTTAAAAAGTGATGATGAGTTTGATAAAGAGCTTAAAAGATTGGAGTATAAACTCCCGCTTTTTAATGACACTTTAAAAGAGAATCATGAGGATATCTTAACAAGAATAGTAAATCTTTCAAAAGAAGAAGTTACTGCTGAAGTTCCTGAAGCTACTATGGTTTCAACCTATATGGAGATTAAAAAACTTTTCCAAACAAAAGAGGCTAGTAAGCAAAGTTTTGATCTTGAGCCTCATATATTAAAGAAAATTTTAGAGCAGATTAAAAGAGGTAAAAGAATTGCTGATGAGGCAAAAACAAGGATGGCGCAGTCAAACTTAAGATTAGTTGTTTCTATTGCAAAAAGATATACAAATAGAGGATTACCATTTTTAGATCTCATTCAAGAGGGAAATATAGGCTTAATGAAAGCTGTTGATAAGTTTGAGTATAAAAAAGGTTACAAATTTTCAACTTATGCAACATGGTGGATTAGACAAGCGATTTCAAGAGCAATTGCTGATCAAGCAAGAACTATTAGAATCCCAATTCACATGATAGAAACTATAAATAGAATAAATAAAATCATTAGAAAACATTTGCAAGAGCATGGAAAAGAGCCAGATATTGACGCTATTTCTGAAGAGGTAGGACTTAGTCCAGATAAGGTTAAAAATGTCATCAAAATCACAAATGAGCCAATCTCCCTTGATGCTCCAATTGGAAATGAAGATGATGGAAGATATGGGGATTTTGTAGAAGATAAAAGCTCACTCTCGCCTATGGATTTCATACTCAAAAATGACTTAAAAGAGCAAATTGATGATGTGTTAGATCAGTTAAATGATAGAGAAAAGGCAGTCATTAGAATGAGATTTGGACTTATGGATGATGAGAGCGATAGAACTTTAGAAGAGATTGGAAAAGAGTTAAATGTTACAAGAGAAAGAGTAAGACAAATAGAAAGTTCTGCCATTAAAAAGCTAAAACATCCAAAGGTTGGAAGAAAGTTAAAAAACTATATTGAGAGTTAATCCTCTTTTTTAAAAAGTGGTATTAACAGCGAAGATATAGGCACTACTGATAGTCCTAACAAAAACGGGACTATCTCTAATAACCCATTTTTATTTAAATACAAAAAAGCTATAAATAAAAATAGATAAGCAATGAGTCTGTACGGAAAAAAGAGTCCAGATAGAGACCTTAAACCCTCCAATGAGCCCCCTTTTTTCATTCTAGCTTTCTCTATTTTAATCATCTCTTTCATATTTTTTGGCTCTATCTCATCTTCTTCTTCTTCATCAAAAAGATCATATGGATCATCACTATTTTCTAGTGGCAAAGCTCCACTTTCTAATCTTTTTTTTACTTGATTGCCGTATGAGTAGAAAGATGCGAAAGTGATTATCATAGAGCAGATGAAAGCTACTTGAGTATTAAGTAGCCAAGCCCCTCCCATGAAGGAGGAGATGGCTATTAAAAATAGATTAGTGCTTAGGTAAAAGTATGAAAAGTTCCAAGGCATTAAATCTCTTTTTTGTACCTATTCTCTTCTTTATACTCATCAAAAGATTTAACATGTTTTTTGTACGCCTTATATACATTTAAAATAGCAGCACCTATCCCCCATGCAACCCCTAGCCAAAAAAGAGCGCCAATGCCTGTTAAGTTTCTCATAAGTAAGCCAAGCCCAACTCCAAGAGCAACAGCAACTACCATTGATATGCCAAGAGTTAACTGCTCAGCTCCCTCTATGAAACTCCTAATTTTTGGCTTTTTACTCATATCTCTTTCATAACCTCTTTAGCTTTTTTTACAACCTCATCAATCATACTCTCATCCATTGGAGTGGAAATGAAGCCAGTTTCAAATTGACTACATGCAAAATAGACACCTTTTTGAAGCATTTTTTGATGAAATTTAGCAAATCTATCTGTATCACTTTTTAGTGCATCTTCAAAATTAAAAACCTTAGATTCATTAAAAAAGAATCCAAACATAGAGCCTATATATCCAGTTTGAAGTGCTATGCCAGCATCTTTTGCAGCGTCCTCTAACCCTTCACACAACCTTTTTGCTAAAGCTTCAAGCTTTGGATAAATCTCTTTTTCATTTTCTACTAAATACTCAAGTGAAGCAATGCCAGCACTCATGGCAACTGGATTTCCGCTAAGAGTACCTGCTTGATATACTGGGCCCTCAGGCGAGAGCTTATTCATTATCTCCTCTTTTCCACCAAAAGCCCCAACAGGCATTCCACCACCAATCACCTTTCCAAAGGTAACTAAATCTGGCTTTACCTCATAAACCCCTTGAGCCCCTCTTAATGAAGCTCTAAAGCCACTCATCACTTCATCAAAAATAAGAACTGTTCCATTTTTAGTACAAAGCTCTCTAAGCTCTTTTAAAAACTCTTCTTTTGCTGGAACAAAACCCATATTTCCTGCAATTGGCTCGATGATAACGCAAGCAACTCCATCTTTACTTGCCTCAAAACATTTTTTAACACTATCAATATCATTGTAGTTTGCAAGTAAAGTGTGTTTTGTGATCCCTTCTGGCACTCCTGGGCTTGAAGGGTTTCCAAAAGTAGTAGCGCCACTTCCAGCTTTTACAAGTAAAGAGTCGCTATGTCCGTGGTAGCACCCTTCAAACTTGATGATGTCATCTCTTCCTGTGAACCCTCTTGCAACTCTTATGGCACTCATAGTAGCTTCAGTTCCACTACTTACAAATCTAATTTTATCAATGTTTGGAAATAGACTATTTACCTTTTTAGCTAGCGTTGTTTCTTGTAGAGTTGGTGCTCCAAAACTAAGACCATTTTTTACAGCTTTTATGGCTGCATTTTCAATGTTTTTATCTCCATGTCCCAAAACAAGGGGTCCCCAGCTTTGGACAAAATCTATATATCTGTTTCCATCAATGTCTATTAAATGTGCACCCTCACCTTTTTCAATGAAGATTGGAGTTCCACCTACACTTTTAAAAGCCCTAACAGGAGAGTCAACTCCCCCAGGGATATACTCTTTAGCTTCACTGTAAGCATTAATTGAGTTTGTAAAATTCATATATCTATCCTTATTTTTTAAATGATTGTAACAAAGAGGTGGTAAAAAAGCACTTATTGACTCTTTTTAAAACTACTTATATATCTATAAAGACTTTGACTCTCAAAGTTTGTTAAAAAATAGCTTGGCATGATTTTGCTAGGTTTTGAAATACCTTCTTTAAACATTTCATATGAAAGATTATTGATTGGTGGTGCTTCAAGATTTTTCTTGACACCTTTTTCAATATATGTTGCTAAAACTTTGCCCTCGCCTTTTGATCCATGACAAGAAGAGCATCCAACTCCTCTTGGGTTTTCATATAAAAGTTTTGCATACTCTGCCTCAGTTATAAAATCTTCAGCAAAAATTGACGAAAAAAGGGAGAATAAAAATAGTGCTCTTTTCATGTTTTGTATTATGTTTATCCTAACTTTAATGGAAAGTTGGTTATTATGCCCAAGTTTCAATTAATCCTCAATGAAAAAAGGTTCCCATAAATGACAATCATAGATGGAAAAAAACTCTCTAATGAGATAATAGATAGTTTAACTAATGAGTGTATAGAGTTAAAAAAGATAGGAATTACCCCAGGTTTAGCAGTTATCTTAGTAGGAAATAATCCTGCAAGTGCAACTTATGTAAATATGAAAGAGAAAGCTTGTAAAAGAGTTGGGATTAACTCTTTTAAGTATCATTTAAATGAAGATTCAACACAAAAAGAGCTATTAGATTTAATAGATAGATTAAATAAAGATGATAAAGTAAATGGCATCTTAGTTCAACTCCCGCTACCTAGCCACTTTAATACAGATGAGGTTTTAGAGTTTATCTCATATAAAAAAGATGTGGACGGCTTTCATCCATACAATGTTGGGCTTCTTTCACTTGGACTTGAAGGGTTTAAACCCTGTACCCCATATGGCGTGATGAAGCTTTTAAAAGCTTATGAAATTAACCCAGAAGGAATGAATGCTTGCGTGATTGGAAGAAGCAATATAGTTGGAAAACCAATGTCGATGCTACTTTTAAACTCTGGCGCAACTGTAACTACTTGTCATAGTAAAACAAAAAATTTAAAAGAGATTACTTTGCAATCTGATTTAATAGTTGTTGGAGTTGGAAAACCAAATCTTTTAACAGCAGATATGGTAAAAGATGGAGCAGTTGTGATTGATGTTGGAATAAATAGAATAGAGAGTGGAAAATTAGTAGGAGACGCTGATTTTGATGGAGTCTCTAAAAAAGCTAGTTTTATAACTCCAGTCCCAGGAGGTGTTGGGCCAATGACAATAGCAATGCTACTTTCAAACTGCGTAGAAGGTGCGAAAAAATGAACTCCTTTTTAAGAAGATTATATAGTTTTTCAAACTCATGGACTGGTACAATTATCATTGTTTTGATGATAATTTTTTTCATAGCTCAAGCTTTTGTTATCCCAAGTGGTTCAATGAAAAGAACTCTTTTAATTGGTGATCATCTATTTGTAAAAAAGTTCTCTTATGGGATCCCCACTCCCCATCTTCCATGGCTTGAAGTGCCTGTACTTCCAGATTTTGTTGGAAATGGACACTTAATAAGTGGTGCAAAACCACAAAGAGGTGAAATAGTAGTTTTTAGATACCCAAAAGAGCCAAAAATTCATTATGTAAAAAGATGTGTTGCTACTGGCGGAGATGAGATAATCTATCAAGATAAAGCTTTTTATCTTCATCCAAAAGAGGGAAATGAATTTGTAAAAAATAGTTATGCAAATGAAAGTATCGTAGATATTGGTGGCAAACTTTGGGTTAAAAATCCATTTATGTCAAAATTTCCAGGGATCTCTTATGATGATGATATAGATCTTTTTTCACAACTTAGCCTTCATTTTAGCGTTAATGATTTAGCTATGCAGCCAAGACTCATTAAAGATCTTGGCCAGTTTAGACAAGGACTTAGTTTTAATGCTTTTTACTTTAAAGTGCCTGAGAATGAGTATTTTATGATGGGGGACAATAGAGACCATTCAAATGATAGTAGATTTTGGGGAAGCGTGCCATATAAATTTATAGTTGGCAAACCTTGGTTTATCTACTTTTCATGGGATGATAACTATGTTGTTAGATGGGATAGGATAGGAAGGCTTATCCATACAGTAGAGAAAGATAGAAATTATCTATATGGACTTAAGTAATCCTTTAACCATAGTTTTAATCATACTAAGCGTGATCATTGCCGTAGTGGGGCATGAGATAATGCATGGATATATTGCATATAAAAATGGAGATTTAACTGCAAAAAACAGTGGGAGACTTAGTATAAATCCCATTGTACATATTGATCTAGTTGGTACCATCATAGTCCCAATAGTTTTATATTTAAGTAGTGGATTTATGTTTGGATGGGCAAAACCAGTTCCAGTTAGGATGGGAATAGTCATTAGAAATGGTGGTTACCTTGGTGCTATTAAAGTAAGTCTTGCTGGAATTGCCTATAACTTTGCACTAGCTTTTGTAGCTTCTATATTTTTCCACCTAACAAAGGGTCAAAATATAGAGCTCTATCAGATATTAAATCAATTTTTCTTCCATTTAATTGTTATAAATGTAATCTTAGGTGTTTTTAATCTCTACCCTATTCCGCCACTTGATGGCTCTTGGGCGCTTGGATATTTAGGAGCACTACTTGGTACAGGTGCAATATTAAATTTTTTTGAAAAGATTAGAAGATATGGTTTTGTTTTACTTATTTTAATCTTTCTAACACCACTTTCTTCCATTATATTTACCCCAATTTCATACATAGTTAGGCTATTTTTGCACTAGCATTAACTCTTTGGTATAACGCTTTTTAAAGCATGGTATGATATAATTTAGTAATTTTTAACACAAAAAGAGTAGCAATGAAATTTTACATTGGGACTGATCACGCTGGTTTTGAAATTAAAAAAGATATTGAAAATATTTTAAAAAGATTAAATTGTGAAGTTGTGGATTTGGGCACATACTCTAAGGAGAGTGTAGATTATCCAGACTTTGGACACAAGGTTGCTAGGGCTGTCTTAAAAGATGAGGGCAGTTTTGGAGTGGTGGTTTGTGGAACAGGTATTGGCATATCAATATCTGCAAACAAACATAAAGGCATTAGAGCTGCACTTTGTCATGATGCGTATAGTGCTAAAATGGCTAGGGCTCACAATGATGCAAACATATTAGCTTTTGGGCAACGAATGGTTGGACTTGGCGTCATTGAGTCTATGATTGAAGCTTTTGTAACTACCTCATTTGAAGGGGGCAGACACTTAAAGCGAGTAGAAAAAATAGAGGTTTAATATGCTTATTGAGTGGATTTTAACAACTATACTTATCTCTTTGGCCATCTATCTTACTGTTATGGTTTTTTACTATAAAACTCTTTTAAAAAGAGAAAAACTTAGCAATATAGTTGTTAAAAACACTCTAGGAGATGCTGAGGTTGTTATTAGAAAATATCAAATCCAACTCCAAAGAGCTTTAGGAAATATAGATATTTTAAGTGATGAGTTAAATAAAATAAGAGGTGATACTAAATCACTTCGTACTAGAAATAGCCAATATAGATTAGAAAATGAAAAGCTACACCAACGCATAAAAGAGCTTGAAGGAAAAATTGAGGCACTTTTATGATTGGTACTTACATTGCCTTCGCCCTGCTAGTTCTTTTTTTTCTTTATCTAAAATTTAAACTTTTTCATTAGAGGATTTTATCAATGCAAACTTTAAGTCTTAACGATAAAAATTATATTATTGATTCCATTAGAAACATCTCTAACTACCCAAAGCCTGGGATTGAGTTTAAAGATATCACCACCTTACTTGGAAACCCCAATGTTTTTCACTTTTTACTAGATCATTTAACTAGCAGATATGAAAGTTATGGACTTGATTATATAGCTGGGATTGAATCAAGAGGGTTCATCTTTGGAGCAGCACTTGCCGCTAGACTTAGAACTAGATTTGTCCCCATAAGAAAACCAGGTAAACTTCCATATACAACCATAAGTGAAAAATATTCGCTTGAGTATGGAGTAGATGAAGTAGAAATTCACATAGACGCATTTAGTCATGGCATAAAAGATCCTAAAGTCTTACTCATTGATGATTTAATCGCCACTGGCGGAACTGCAAATGCTTCAGTAAATCTTATAAATAAAACTGGCTCAAAGTGCATAGAGGTCTGTTTTATCATAAATTTAGTCTCTCTAAGAGGAGATGAGGAGATTAAAGAGCACACTCCAGTCTATTCGGTATTGGAGATAAGATAAATGTATATACCAATAAAATCAAACTATGATCCAGACTCTCTTGGCCATTTTGGCATGTTTGGCGGAAGATATGTTCCAGAGACCTTAATGCCTGCACTAATTGAATTAAATAGTGCTTATGAAAAGATTAGATTTGATAAAGAGTTTTGGACACAAGTTAATTACTATTTAAAAGAGTATGTAGGTAGAGCCACACCTTTGTTTTTTGCAAACAATCTCTCGCAAGAGTTGGGAGCCAAAATATACTTAAAAAGAGAAGACTTAAACCATACTGGAGCTCATAAGATAAATAATACTGTAGCCCAAGGACTTTTTGCTAAACATCTTGGTAAAAAAAGAGTTATAGCCGAAACAGGAGCTGGGCAACATGGCGTAGCCACTGCTACCATTGCTGCACTTTTGGGCTTAGAGTGCGATATTTTCATGGGTGAAAAAGATGTCCAAAGACAATCGCTAAATGTTTTTAGGATGAAGCTTTTAGGAGCTAAAGTTCACTCAGTACAAAGTGGAAGTAAAACCTTAAAAGATGCGATGAATGAGGCAATTAGAGATTGGGTTACAAATGTAAAAGATACTTTTTACATCATTGGAACAGTTGCAGGGCCTCATCCATATCCTCTTATGGTTAGAGATTTCCAATCAATCATTGGGTATGAGGCAAAAAAAGAGATTTTAAGAGTTGAGAAAAGATTACCAAACTACCTTGTTGCTTGCATAGGTGGTGGGAGCAATGCAATTGGACTGTTTAACCACTTTTTAAATGAAAAAAATGTGCAATGTATTGGGGTAGAAGCTGGTGGATTAGGACTTGAGAGTGGCAAACATGGGGCAAGTTTACAAAAAGGCTCTCCTGGAGTTTTGCATGGCCAAATGAGCTATCTTTTACAAGATGATGATGGACAAATCGCACAAGCTCACTCAATCTCTGCTGGTTTAGACTACCCTGGGATTGGGCCTGAGCACGCTTATTTAAAAGAGCTTGAAGTAGTTAAATATGATAGTGTGACTGATGATAAAGCGCTAGAAGCCTTTGTTTGGCTAAGCCAAAAAGAGGGGATAATCCCTGCTTTTGAGAGCTCTCACGCAATTGCATATTTGAAAAAAATGGAGCTAAAAAAGGATGATTTAGTAATTGTAAGCTTATCTGGGCGTGGGGATAAAGATATAACTCAAGCTAAATCTCTTTTAAATTTTGATTAAGGATTTTATTGGAAGCTCTTTTTTTTGAATGGGTTAGAAGTTATGGATATATCATTTTATTTATATGGTGTGTTCTTGAGGGTGAGACTGCCTTACTTACTGCTGGGATTTTTGCGCATACTGGAGATATGAATTTAAGTTTGGCCATCATCATTGGTGCGCTAGGTGGCATGAGCGGAGATCATCTTTATTTTCACATTGGAAGAACAAACAAAAGCTATATCTATAAAAAATTACATAAACAGCGTAGAAAATTTGCAATTGCGCATATGCTTTTAATGAAAAGAGGAAGATTTATTGTATTTTTACAACGGTTTTTATATGGCCTTAGAGTTGTGCTTCCACTCTCAGTTGGACTTACTGGCTTTAGCAGAGTTGAATATATTCTAATAAATGGAGCAAGCTCATTTCTTTGGGCAACCATTTTTTGTACTATTGGCTGGTGGCTTGGTGAAGAAGCACTGATTTTTGTTGCCTTTATTAAGGCTCATTGGTATATTGCAATACCTATTTTAGGTCTTTTTTTAGGATCTGCATTTCTATTTTTTCAAAATATTGAAAAACATATATTATTATCACGGAGTAAAAGATGAGATTTGAACTGATTTCTAATTTAGAAAATTTTAAAGGAGTTGAGCTTATTTTCATTGATGAAGATGGTTTTGATAAATCTATTGATAAAGATGAGTTAGTTAAGGTTGGTTTTAAAGCCAAAGAAGAGAGTGGAGTATATCTATCTCATTTAAATAAACTCTATGTTGGGGTTAAGTTTAATGATAGTGAAGATTTAAGAATAGCTGCGGCAAAAGCATATGAAATCATCAAAATAGCTCCTTGCGAAGAGTTAGCAGTTGAAGTTTTGCCAGAGTTTATTGAAGCGGTTGTGGAAGGATTTGAACTATCTAGCTACTCACTTACAAAATATAAAAGTAAAAATGAGCCAGTTAGCTTAAAAACTATCTATATAGTCTCAAGCGATGAAAAAGCTCTTAAAAAAATTGAAAAAGCTAAAACTATCGCTTGTGTTACAAACTATGCTAAAGATATAGTAAATTCAATTCCAAATGATTATACACCTGCAAAGATGGCAGAAGATGCAAAAGGTTTAACTAAAATTTCAAATATAACTTGCAAAGTTTATGATAAAGAGTTTATGGAGAAAGAGGGGATGGGCGCTTTATTAGCTGTTAGCAAAGCTAGTATCCATGAGCCATATTTGATTCATTTAAACTATAAACCTAAAAACCCTATTAAAAAAGTTGTATATATTGGAAAAGGCTTAACTTATGATAGTGGCGGACTTAGCTTAAAGCCAAGTGATTATATGGTTACAATGAAAGCAGATAAAAGTGGCGCAGTAGCGGCGATGGCTATCATTAAAGGAGCTGCTAAATTAAACCTAGCAGTTGAAATTGATGTTGTTTTAGGTGCAACAGAAAATATGATTGGAGGAGATGCTTACAAGCCAGATGATGTTTTAAAAAGCATGAGTGGAACAACAATTGAAGTTAGAAACACTGATGCTGAAGGAAGGCTTGTTTTAGCTGATTGTCTTACTTTTGCCCAAAAGATAGAAGCGGATTATTATATTGATCTTGCCACTTTAACTGGAGCTTGCGTTGTAGGAGTTGGTGAATATACAACTGGAGTTATGGGACACAATGATGAGTTAAAAAACTCCATAGAAAGTGCGGCAAAAAAAAGTGGTGAGCTTACAAATAGCTTGCATTTTAATAGACACTTGAAAAAACTTTTAAAAAGTTTGATTGCTGATATTTCAAATATAAGCTCATCAAGATATGGTGGAGCGATTACTGCTGGATTGTTTTTAGATAAATTTATTGAAGATAAAAATAAGCAAAAATGGATCCATTTAGATATAGCTGGCCCTGCTTTTGTTGAAAAAACATGGGGATATAATGGAGCTGGAGCTAGTGGCGCTGGGGTTAGGATGAACCTTTACTGGCTACAAGAATTAGAAAACAAGGAAGCATAATGGGACTTGGAGTTGGACTTGTAGGGCTTCCAAATGTTGGCAAATCAACCACTTTTAATGCTTTAACAAAGGCTCAAAATGCAGCGGCGGAAAACTATCCATTTTGCACAATTGAGCCAAATAAAGCCATAGTTGCGGTACCAGATGCAAGATTAAAAGAGTTAGAAAAAATTGTAAATCCACAAAGAGTCCAATACTCTACGATTGATTTTGTAGATATTGCTGGACTTGTAAAAGGCGCTAGCAAGGGCGAGGGTTTAGGAAATCAATTTCTATCTAACATTAGAGAGGTTGAAGTAATTTTTCATATGGTTAGATGTTTTGAGGATGAAAATATCACTCATGTTGAAGGGGAGATTGATCCTTTAAGAGATATTGAGATAATTGAGGCAGAACTTATCTTATCTGATGTTGAGCAGTTAAATAGAAAGATAGAAAGACTTACAAAACAGGCAAAAGCTGATAAAAAAGCTAAAGAAGTTTTAGAAGTTGCTAAAAAATTAGCTCTTCATTTAGATGAATTAAAACCCGCTAGTTCATTTGAAGATAGAAATGATTTAAGCTTCATTGCTTTAAACAAAGAGCTTAGATTTTTATCTAATAAAACAGTAATTTATGGTGCAAATGTAGATGAAGATGGACTTTTGGAAGATAATGAGTATGTCATTAAATTAAAAGAACATGCGAAAAATAGTAACTTTGAAGTTATTAAAATATGTGCAAAAATTGAAGAGGAGATTGTCGCTCTTGAAGAGGATGAGGCGAAAGAGTTTTTAAATGAACTTGGCATCAAAGAATCTGGACTTGATCAAATCATTCAAAAATCTTTTGAAAAGCTTGGACTTATTTCTTACTTTACTGCTGGGGTAAAAGAGGTTAGAGCTTGGACAATTAAAAAGGGGTGGAAAGCCCCAAAAGCAGCATCAGTAATCCATAACGATTTTGAAAAAGGTTTCATTAGGGCTGAAGTAATTAGCTATGAAGATTTTGTAAACTTTAGTGGTGAAAGTGGTGCAAAAGAGGCTGGCAAGATGAGACTAGAAGGAAAAGAGTATATCGTTCAAGATGGCGATGTAATGCACTTTAGATTTAATGTTTAACTTCATTAGAGCTAGTAAGTTTACTAGCTCTAAGTAATACTTCTTTTTTAATAAAATTTATATAAAAATTTTAATTATATTTTACACTCATTAAAATATTAAAAACTTAGATTTTTTCTTATTTTCTCATTAAAACTACTTAATTTAAATTTATTTTAAATAAAAAAATCAATTTTATATATTATAATTACTTTAACTTTTAAAAGGAGGCTTGTATGTCGCTTAAGAATAAAAAACTACTAGCTATCGTGCTTGTAGCGCTTGTTTTGTGGTTTATTCCAGCTCCTGCTGGTTTAACAGACAATGCTTGGCATTTCTTAGCTATCTTTCTAGCAGTTGTTGTAGGGCTTATATTAGAGCCAATACCTGCTGCTCTTATTGGTTTTTCTGGCGTCTCTTTAGTTGCTGTTTTAGGCCTTGTTGGGAATCCAAAGGTTAGCATCTCTTGGGCATTAAGTGGTTTTTCTAATAGCGTTATATGGCTAATTTTTGCAGCTTTTATGTTTGCTTTAGGCTACAAAAAAACAGGCCTTGGTAGAAGAATTTCATTAATTATGGTTAAGTTTATGGGAAAAAGCACTTTAGGACTTGGATATGCTGTAGCTGTATCAGATTTAATTTTATCTCCATTTATGCCATCAAATACCGCTAGAAGCGGAGGAACTATATATCCTGTTGCCATAAATATCCCTCAAATTTTTAACTCTTACCCAGATAAAGATCCACGAAAAATAGGTGCTTTCATCTCTTGGGTTGCGATAGCTTCAACTTGCGTTACAAGCTCAATGTTCATAACAGCTTTAGCGCCAAACCTACTTGCGATTGATCTCATCGCTAAAGAAACTGGTCAAACTATCGCTTGGATAGAGTGGGCAAAGATTATGGTTCCACTTATGTTGCCTCTTTTCTTACTTACCCCTTGGCTTACTTATGTAATCTACCCACCAACACAAAAAACCTCTCCAGAAGCTCCTCTTTGGGCGGCACAAGAGCTTGAGAAGCTAGGTAAGATTACTTTTAAAGAGTGTTTGATGGGACTTTTAGCGCTTCTTGCTCTATTGTTATGGATTTTTGGAAGTGCTCTTGGTGTAAATGCAACAACTGTTGCTATTTGTATAGTTTCAATCATGGCTTTAACAGGGATAATCTCTTGGGATGATTTGCTTAGCGAAAAAGCTGCGTTTAACATACTCATTTGGTTTGCAACCTTAGTTGCTCTTGCAGATGGTCTTAAAAAAGTTGGAATTCTTGATTTTATAGGAAGCAACTCTGAAGCACTTCTTTCTAATCTAAACACAACATCCCTTATGCTTGCTTTACTTCTATTTTTTTATGTACTTCACTACTTTTTTGCTAGCACAACGGCTCATGTTACGGCTTTAGTTCCACTTTTTATGGTAATAATTACGGCTTTCATACCTGCTCATCAAGTCTTAAATTTTTCCATACTATTAGCTGGTAGTTTGGGCGTTATGGGTATATTAACTCCTTATGCAACAGGCCCTTCTCCTCTTTGGTATGGAGCTGGATATATATCTCAAGCAAGATGGTGGGCTTTAGGCGCTATCTTTGGAGCTATCTATTTAATTCCTATCTTAATTGGAGTATTTATTTTTGTTTAAACTCCACCATCTTATATACTACAACCTCTTTAAGAGGTTGTAGTTAAAAAAACTCTAACTCATCCCCGCCATCCGCGCTCTCTCCTCCAAAATCAGCTCTAATTTGCAAGCATGAACTAAGTAGTGAAGCATCAAGATAATGAATATCATTTGCCTCCTCTTTTACAAAAATCATCTCTCTCCACTGGATTAAATCTTCTAAAATTGATTGTAAAAGTATGAGCATTTTATCTTGATTGAAGCTAGTGGAGGTGAGTGAGCTTAAAAATTGTGCTAAATTTTCTAAACTATACCCAACATCTTCAAAGTCTATTAAAGAAGATATGGTTTTTGCATATTTTGAAAAGGAGGTTGATATGGCGTTTAATGCAACTAAATTAAAATCTTCCTCAAGTTCCATTAAACCATCTTTTAACTCTTTTTCAATATCTCCTAACTCATCTAACTCCTCTTTTATTTCAAAACTCAAGCTTTGAATATACTCTTTAGCACTCTCTTTATCTTCCTTGTGCATTGCTGTTAATCTAATGTTTTCATAGCTTTTTTGAGTGCTTTTTTTGCTATCTTCTCTTCTTAGAGATCTTAATATGTCATGTAGATAGCTTGATAAGTTTTGGCTCTTTTGCTTCTCATATTCAAGCCTAGTTATGTCACTTAAGCTAATGACATGAAGCTCTCCTGATGAAGAGTCTATTTTTGAACTGCTTACTAGAAAAATCTTGACTGAATTTAAGAGTTTAAAAACAACTTTAAGATTATCTTCTTTGCCTACACTCTTAAATGAAGAGATAAACCCTTTTCTTTCTAAGATGAAATCATTTAAATTTTCAATAGTTTTTAACCCCTTTAAACTATCTTTACTAAAAAGATCACTAGCAGCACTATTTATAAACTCTAAGCTTTCATCTTCTTTAAAAACAAATGTGGGAGATGGATATATATCAACCGTCTCTTTTAGCATACTCAAAGAGGCTTCATTTATTTGAGAGAGAACCTTTAGTTTTTCATACTCTTTAGCCTCTTTTTGTCTATTTATTGAGAGTAAAACTGAATGTAAATTCCTATAAAAAACCTCTTCATCTAAGGGTTTATTAACATATCTATCAACCCCTAAAAATATAGACTCTAAAAGGTACTCTTTGTCACTATACGCTGAAGTTACTATGATTGGGATTTGGGAATTTACACTTCTTATTGCCTTAATCATTTCGATTCCATTCATTATTGGCATGTTTATATCGGTAATTATCAAATCAATATCATCTTTTTTAAAAGCTTCCAACCCTTCCTTACCATTACTTGCTGTGTAGAGTTTTGGAAAGATGGAGCTAAACAGTTCTTTCATGTTTGCCATCGTATCTTTATCATCTTCTACATATAAAAGTTTGCACTCTTTAGCAAGTTTTAAAATCTTTTCAATCATTTTTTAAGCCTTTTCCAACTATTTGTCCAAATGAGATTTTTTGGCCATCTTTTAAATCAACAGAAAATCCACCTTTTTCTAGGAGTAAAACTATGGTTGAGCCCATCTCAAACATGCCAAGTTCATCTCCTTTTTCCACCCAAATATCTTTATAAGTGTAGTAACTTGCCGCTTTGTTTTTAAGATTTGTTTTTATTCTCTCATCAAAATTAAAGCTCATCTTTCCCACATTTAAAGCTCCTATAAAAACCATATAAAAATAGCTCTCAAAAGCATTTTTACAATAAAGCACGACTCTTTCATTTAGTGGAAAAAGAGACTCTTTTTTATTTAACCATTTTTTATTTACAGGGTATAAAACTCCAGGTATATAGTGAGCCTCTAAGATTTTCATCCTGCAAGGTGCATGGTATCTATGGTAATCTTTAGGTGATAGGTATAGATTAATATATTGTCCATTTTGTAGCAAACTTAATCTTTTTAAGGTTGTAAAATCACTTAAAAGTTCATCTACTCTATACTCCATCCCTTTTATTTGTAGTATTGTCTCTTTTTTTATCTCATTTGAGATAATCACTTCGCTATCGCATGGTGAAATCAAATCTTCAATTCCCCCCTCAAGCTCTCTAGGACGCTCTAGGGCTCTTGTAAAAAGAGCATTTAAACTCTCATATTTTGAAGGTTTTTTAAACTCTTTTAAATCCACTTTGAGGAAAAAAACATAAGAATTATTGATAAAACTTTGAATTGGTTTTGGAAACTTTTTTGCGGCAAATGAGCCAAACAGCCTTGAAAGCACTGGTGTTAATCTTCTCATTAAGCTCTCCTTAACTCTATTTTTACAATTTCAGATGGCGCTTTAAATCTAATGGGTGGCCCCCAATATCCTGTCCCGCTACTTACATAAATTTGCGTGTTTTCATTATGATTATATAGCCCATAAAGATAGGGTTGATCTAGTAAAACCAAATACCCAAATGGAAAGATTTGTCCAGCGTGAGTGTGTCCGCTAAGAATTAAATCTATCTTATCTTTACCGTTTACAAAATTTGCAAATTTAGGCTGATGGGTTAATAAAATGGTAGGTAAATTTCTATCAACTCCCTTTAGCGCAGCTTTTAAATTAGGCTTTTTTTCATGCCCCATTCTAGTTGCCAAAAGATCATAAACGCCCACTAAATTAACTCCGCCTACTTGTAAGTTTTCATTTCCTAATGTTTTGACATTTAATTTACCCAAATGCTCAATAATACCATCAACCCCATGAAAATACTCATGGTTCCCAGGAACAAAATATGTGCCATATTTATTTTCAATATCTTTTAAAGGATCAAGTTCATCTTTGATTTTTTGAGCATCAATGTCTATTAAATCCCCAGTAATTGCCACTATATCCGCTTTTAATTCATTTATAGAATTTACAATTTCTTGCAAAAACTCTTTTGTGATAGTTTTTCCAATGTGCACATCAGATATTTGGACTATATTAAGAGGTTCATTTAGGTTTGAAATTTTTACTATCTCTTTTTTTATTTTTGGCTTTTTTACTCCGTCAACAAAACCTTTAAAAATATATGAAAAAGCTAAGATCACCATGGTTGCATCTAAGAAAATCTTTAGGGCAACTCTTCTTGAGTGATCAAATTTTAAAATTGATAGTTGAGAAAAATCATAGATTAAAGTTATGATAAAAAGCATAAAAGAGACGCCAATAAGAGCTGCTATGAAGTAAAATATCTTAGGGTTTAAACTGTTTGATTTTAAGGCTATAAAAAATACAATTTCTAAAACTGTAATTAAAACTATCGCCCACTTTAACCCTACTTTAAAGTTTATAAAAAATTCAACCTTTTTTAAAAAACGGCTATAAGTATAGTAATTAATAAGAATCATTGTGCTTGTTGCTAAAATTGGAAAAACATATCTTATCATCTATTAAGCGCTCTTTTTGAAAAATCTATCTGTCTCATTTTTAACTATATTTGACAAAATTAAAAGTGCTATTAAGTTAGGAATTGCCATAAGTCCATTCATCATATCCGAAAAATTCCAAACAAAATTTAGTTGCATCATCGCCCCAACCATAACTCCTGCCACAAATAAAACTCTATAAACCTTAACCCATTTAGTTCCTAGTAAAAACTCAAAAGCTTTCTCGCCATAATAGCTCCAACCAAGAATGGTTGAGTAGGCAAAAAGAACTGTAGCAAGGCTAACTATGAGTGTTCCAACTCCACCTAAATGATGTTCAAAACTAAGCAAAGTTAAACTTCCAGCACTTATTCCCTCTTGCCAAAAAGGTGAAATCAAGATAATCAAAGCTGTCATTGTACAAACAATTATTGTATCTATAAAAGTTTGTGTCATGGAGACTAAAGCTTGCCTTACAGGATCTTCAGTTCTAGCTGCAGCTGCTGCAATGGGAGCTGAGCCAAGTCCTGATTCATTTGAAAAAACACCTCTAGCAATACCAAATCTAATAGCAGCTGCTATTGTAGCACCTGCAAATCCTCCACCAGCGGCTATTGGGTTAAATGCGTGATAAAAGATTAATCCAAAAGCAGGAACTATTTTATCTATATTTAAAAAGAGTACCGCTAGGGCGGCAAAAACATAAAAAACTATCATAAATGGAACTAAAAATGAGGTAAATTTTCCAATTGATTTAATGCCCCCTAAAATAACTAATGAAGTTAAAGTAAGAAGAGCTAGTCCGCTAACCCATGTAGGAATATTTAACTGAGTTAAAAGAACTTCCGCTACTGCGTTTGATTGAGTCATATTCCCAATGCCAAATGCGGCGCAAGCTGTAAAAAAGGCAAATAGTGTGCCTAAAATAGGAAGTTTTGCACCGTGAGTTAGGTAATACATTGGGCCACCTCTATACCCAAAATCTCCTTTTTCTCTATACTTAACTGCTAGTACTGCCTCAGAGTATTTTGTAGCCATTCCAACTAGCCCAGTTATCCACATCCAAAATACTGCGCCAGGGCCACCTAAAACGATAGCCGTTGCAACTCCTACAATGTTTCCAATGCCCACAGTAGCAGCTAAAGCTGTCATGAGTGCTGCAAAATGAGAGATTTCTCCTTTTGTACTATCTTCTTTTATGAAAATAAGTTTTAATGCGCTAGGAAGAGCCCAAAACTGCATAAATTTTAATTTTATTGTCAAATACAAACCAGTGCCCACAAGTAAAATTAGCATTGGAGCACCCCAAACAAAATTAGAAATGGTTGATACTAATGAATCTAATGTTTCCATAGTCTCTCCTTTTGAAAAACTATGTTACAAAAAAGAGTCTTAAATCATACTAGCGTGGAATTTTGATTGAGTCTTGGGAGAAAACCATATTAACCCTTTGAGATGGGAAAAATGGGCTTTTTTGGAACTCTTTAAAGGGGACTAT
>Ga0265293_10001292_pt1 | contig 54938 bp, 49 predicted proteins | sample Munlanlewell138R_FD_192505 | JGI IMG/M metagenome (GOLD analysis project Ga0265293, IMG submission 192505) | Leachate microbial communities from a municipal landfill in Southern Ontario, Canada - Leachate well 138R | ecosystem: Engineered > Solid waste > Landfill > Unclassified | place: Canada... | reverse complement strand
GCCGGCGCGGATCGACCGGATCAATCCGGCCACGCTGATCGGCAGCGGCAAGGTCGAGGAAGCGCAAAGCCTGTGCAGCGCCGCCGATATCGATCTGGTGCTGGTCAACCATGCGCTCTCGCCGGTGCAGGAGCGCAACCTGGAACGCGCATTGCAGTGCCGCGTCGTGGACCGTACCGGTCTGATCCTGGATATCTTCGCGCAGCGCGCCCGTTCGCACGAAGGCAAATTGCAGGTGGAACTGGCGCAGCTGCGCCACATGGCCACGCGCCTGGTGCGCGGCTGGACCCACCTTGATAGCCAGCGCGGCGGTGCCATCGGCCTGCGCGGTCCGGGTGAAACCCAGCTGGAAACCGACCGCCGGCTGCTTGCCAAACGCGTGGATACGCTCAGCGCGCGGCTGGACAAGGTCGAGGTCCAGCGCAACCAGATGCGGCGTGCGCGCCTGCGCCAGGGCATTCCGCGTGTGGCGCTGGTGGGTTACACCAACGCCGGAAAATCGACGCTGTTCAATGCGCTGACCGGCGCCGATGCCTGGGAGGCCGACCAGCTTTTTGCCACGCTGGATCCGACCATCCGCCGTCTGGAAGGTCTGGCCTGCGGCGAGGTGGTGCTGTCAGATACTGTCGGTTTCGTGCGCGACCTGCCGCATGATCTGGTGGCGGCATTCCGCTCGACCTTGTCCGAAGCGCGCGATGCCGATCTGCTGCTGCACGTCGTGGATGCGGCCGATTCGCAGCGCGAGGAGCGCATCGGGCAGGTTGGCGAGGTATTGCGCGAGATTGGCGCCGACGAGATCCCGCAGCTGCTGGTATTCAACAAGATCGACCGGCTCGAAGAAGGCGCGGCCCGGGTCGATGTGGATGAGGAAGGCGAGGCGATGCGGGTGTGGGTTTCGGCGCGCACCGGTGCCGGGTTGGAGCCGTTGCGCGAAGCGATCTCCGCGCGCCTTTCCGGTGAGCGTGTGCGCGGCCGGGTGCATCTGTCGGCGCTGGCGGGCCGGCTGCGGGCGCGGCTGTTCGCAGCCGGTGCGGTGCGGCACGAGGTGGCTGATGACGATGGCTGGCAGATCGAGCTGGACATGCCGCTGGCCACCGCACAACAGATATTGAGTGGCGGCGACCCGGAAGTCGCCGCGGTTCGCGGCCAGTTGCTTGCCGCATCCTAGCCGGGCTCCCTACAATCACGTGTTGCCCTGACATTTTCGACCGGCCCTGTTGTGGCAGGCCGCGTTTGCCCGCGAAGCGGCGAGGCGCGACCACGGTCAACTCTGGAGTTATGCATGGCCTGGAATGAACCTGGCGGCGACAGGAACAAGGACAAGGATCCCTGGAGCGACGGACGTGGCGGCGGCCAGGGTCCGGATGTGGATGCTTTTCTGGCGCGCCTGAAATCCAACCTCGGCCGTGTATTCGGTGGTGGTGACGACGACAACGGCGGCGGACGCGGCAGTGGCGGCGGCAATGGTGGGCCGTCGATCGGCCTGATCCTGCTGGGCGTGGTGCTGGTCTGGTTCGTGTTCGATTCCTGGGTACTGATCGACGAACGCCAGCGCGGCGTGGTGCTGCGCTTCGGCAAGTACGAGCGGCTGATGACGCCGGGCCCGAACTTCAAGCTGCCGCGCCCGTTCGAAAGCGTCACCAAAGTCGACGCGACCCAGGTGCGGAACATCTCCGACCAGGTGCTGATGCTGACCCGCGACGAGAACATCGTGGTGGTGGACTTCAACGTGCAGTACCAGGTCTCGGACCCGCAGCTGTATCTGTTCGGCACGCGTGATCCGGACGACACTCTGCGCCAGGCCGCCGAGAGTGCGGTGCGCGAGGTCATGGGCAACAGCGTGATGGACACCATCCTCTCGGGCCAGCGTGCCGAGCTTGCGGCGCAGGCCAATGAGCGCCTGCAGGCGGCGCTGGACCAGTACCGCACCGGCCTGACGGTGAGCGAGTTCAATCTGCAGAACGCGCGCCCGCCGCAGGAGGTCAAGGACGCCTTCGACGACGCGATCATCGCGCGTGAAGACAAGCAGCGCTTCGAGAATGATGCACTGGGTTATGCCAGCAAGCAGGTGCCCGAAGCGCGCGGTGCGGCGGCCCGTATCAAGGCCGAATCCGAGGCCTATCACGCCCAGGCGATCGCCCGCGCCGAAGGTGACGCGGAGCGCTTCACGCTGCTGGCCGACGAGTACCGCAAGGCACCGGCGGTGACGCGCAAGCGCCTGTATCTGGAATCGATGGAAGAAGTGCTGGCGGCCAACCCCAAGGTGCTGGTCGGGGATCGCGGCGGCAACAACGTGATGTATCTGCCGCTGGATCAGCTTTCCGGCGCCAATGCCGGCGGTTCGCGCAGAGACGCCACCTTCATCGAGCGGCTGCCGCCGATCCAGGCGGCTACCACGCCGCCACAACGCCCGGCCACGCGTGATACGGCGCGTGAGTCCACCCGTACACCACGCGAGGGTTCCAGCCGATGAGAAACCTGATTGTCATCATCGTCCTGGGTCTGGTGCTGCTGGTCAGCAGCAGTGTCTTCATCGTGCGCGAGGCGCAGGTCGGCGTGCTGTTCCAGCTCGGTCGCATCGTGCGTACCGACATTCCGCCGGGCGTGCATCTGAAGATCCCGCTGATCCAGGACGTGCGCATCTTCGACAGCCGCATCCTGACGCTGGACTCCCAGCCCGAGCGCTATCTGACCTCGGAGAAGAAGGACGTCAACGTCGACTTCTTCGCCAAGTGGCGCATCGACGAGGTCGGGCGCTACTACACCACCACCTCGGGCGATGAATTGCAGGCGATGCAGCGCCTGAATCCGATCATCAAGGAGGCGCTGCGCAACCAGATCAACCAGCGCACCCTGCAGGAAACCGTGTCCGATGCACGCAGCGGCATGACCGAAGCGCTGGTGGCCACGGCCAGCGAAGGCGCCCGCAGCCTCGGCATCGAGGTGGTGGACGTGCGCATCAAGCGCATCGACCTGCCCGAGGAAGTGTCCGAATCGGTCTACAACCGGATGCGCGCCGAGCGTTCGCGCGTGGCCAACGAACTGCGCTCGCAGGGCGTGGAGGCATCGGAAACCATCCGCGCCAATGCCGACCGTGAACGTCAGGTGATCCTGGCCAATGCCGAGCGCGATGCGCAGCGGGTGCGCGGTGAAGCCGATGCACGCGCCACCGAAATCTATGCCGAAGCCTATGGCCGCGATGCCGAGTTCTACGCCTTCCATCGCAGTCTGGAAAGCTATCGCGCCGCGTTCCAGGATGGCGATGCGGTGATGGTGCTGGATCCGGATTCGGAGTTCTTCCGTTATTTCGGCAACGCCGGCCGCGCCGAGTAATCCGGCCTGACGATGTCGGCTGATCTGCTCGCCGCGTTGTGTCTGGTACTGGTGCTGGAAGGATTGCTGCTGTTCGTCGCGCCCGGTGGCTGGAAGCAGGCGATGGCGCAGATGCTGGAGCGTCCCGAGCGCGAGTTGCGGATCGCCGGCGCGGTGATGATCGTGCTGGGCCTGCTGGCGTTGCAGTGGGTGCGTTGAGGCCGCTTCGGGCCGATTCAAGCCGCCTGCGTAAACCGTGATGCAACACGAACGGCACTACAAACTGAATAGGCCGGCACGCGCCTGACCTGGATCAAACCAATCGCAACACTTTTGAAGGAAAATGACGCCACGGTGGTCGAGGTACGTTGCCCCGGCGCCCGCGTTCCCAACTATCGAGGAGTTCTGACATGATCCGTTCCGCCCTGCTTGTCGCCGCTGCGTTGCTGATGTCCACGCAGCTCCAGGCCAAGACCTGCGAACTGTCGATCGATTCCACCGACCAGATGACCTTCACCAGCAACGAGCTGAAGGTCGATGCCGATTGCACCGAAGTGAAGCTGACGTTGAACCACGTCGGCAAGATGGCCAAGAACGTCATGGGCCACAACTGGGTGCTGACCAAGACCGCCGACTACATGCCGGTGGCACAGGACGGCATGAAGGCCGGTGCCGACAACGACTATCTGGTTGCCGACGACGCCCGCATCATCGCCCACACCGCGCTGATCGGCGGTGGTGAATCCGATTCCGTGACCTTCTCGCTGGAAGGCCTGGAAGCCGGTGGCGACTACACCTTCTTCTGCTCGTTCCCGGGCCACTGGGCGATCATGAAGGGCAAGTTCGTGATCGGCGGCTGACCGCTTCGACAACTGCTGCGAACACAAGGGCCGCCGACCTTCGGGTCGGCGGCCTTTTTCTTTGGTTCCTTGTGGCCGGTGCCGGTGACATTGATGCTGCGGCATTCTTGCCCGCAGCCGGTTCTCCGGCTTGCCCTGCAGGTGTCAGTCCCGCGTCAATTGCATGCGCGAGGGGACGGGCGCATCGCCCACCGCATGGCGGATCTGGGACGGCAATCCCTGGCTCAGATGGTCCAGAAAACAGCGCGCGGCCCGGCTCAGTCCGTGGCGCGACGGGTAGGTGGCATACAGGTGCATGGTGCCGCCCTGATGGCCGGGCAGCAGGCGCAGCAGGCGCCCCTGTGCGATCTGGGCCATGCACAGGCTGGTGGGCAGCAGCGCGACGCCGGTGCCGGCAATCGCGGCGTCCATGGCGATCAACGGGTCGCTGCACACCAGACGCGGGCGGTGATTGATGGTGCAGGCGGTTTCATCGGCATCGAACAGTTGCCAGGCGGCGTGGTTGTCGCCGCTGACCTGCAACGCGACGCTGGCCACGCCCTCCAGTTCAGCGGGCGTCTGCGGCGTGCCCAGCGCGTGCACCAGTTCGGGCGAGGCCGTCAGCCAATGGCGGTCAAGCGTGAAGGCGCGCACGATGGAGCGCGAATCCTCGATCTGGCGGCGGATTTCCAGCACCAGATCGTAGCCTTCGCTGATCAGGTCGATATCCTGGTCGTCGCGGTAATCGGCATCCAGCACCAGTTCCACTTCCGGGTATTCCCGCAGGAACGAGGGCACCAGCGGCATCAGCACGCGCTGCGCGAACAGTACCGGGCACAGGATCTTGAGCCGGCCGCGTGGCGCATCGCGCGCTTCTTCGATCATCGCGCGGGCGCGGGCGACTTCCTCCAGCACCAGCTGGCAATGCTGATGGAATGCCTGGCCCAGCGGCGTGACCTGCATGCGACGCGTGGTGCGCTGTATCAGGCAGATGCCGAGTGTTTGCTCCAGCCGGTTCAGATGCTGGCTGAGCAGCGATTTGGTGACGCCCAGCTGGCGTCCGGCGGCACTCAGGCTGCCGGCATCCACGATCGCTGCGTAATAGCGCAAGTCATTGAGATCCAAGGTGATTGGCGTCTTATGGGAAGAGGGTTGCAACCATTGTCGTTGGATTGTTCTTGTTTTTGAACAATGTTTTCAGAATTTTACTCTTTGCTTCACGTTCAGCTTCGGCGAGACTGCTGTCACAGCTCTGAACAGAGCAGCCACGTTTCGCGATGTGAGCCCCAGCCATCGCCAGGGAGAGAGCATGAGAGCCTTGTCCGCCAAGATGTTTGGCCTGATGTTGTCGGGTTTGTTGTTGCCAGGCCTGATGTTGTCGGGTCCGGGAATCGCCACGGCACAGACCGGGCTGCCGTCCACGCATTTCTCCGTCGAGGATGATCTTTCGGCGGAGGAAATGTCGCTGCAGCGCTATGCGCCGGGCGCGCCGGGATTCGCGCACGCGCCGTTGGCACGCAACCCGTTGGCACCCGACGCCAACGCCATCGGCCAGGCTACCTGCGAAAGTTGCCACACGCTGGAAACCGAGCACTTCTCGCATACCGTGCATGCGTTCGGGATGGATGCGGCGCGGCGTGCGAATCCGGCCACGCATACCTGCGAGGCCTGCCATGGCCCCGGCTCCGAACATGCGATTGCACCGACCACGCCGGGCAAGATCATCGCCTTCACCCACGCCGGCGGCAGCGAGGTGGCGACCCAGGCCGCGGCCTGCCTGGGCTGTCATGAGGGTGGCCCGCGTGACCACTGGCTGGGTTCGATCCACCAGCGCAACGATGTCAGCTGCAGCGATTGCCACAACCCGATGGCCAAGTTCTCGGCCGAAGGTTTGATGGTCAAGCAGTCGATCAACGAAACCTGCGCCACCTGCCACCGCGACATCCGCTCCCAGTTCAACCGCCGTTCGCATATGCCGTTGCCAGAAGGGCAGATGGCCTGCGCCGATTGCCACAACCCGCACGGCACCCTGAACCCGTCGCTGATGAAGACCGACACGGTCAACGAGACCTGTTACCAGTGCCATGCGGAAAAGCGCGGCCCGTTCCTGTTCGAACATGCGCCGGTGCGCGATTCCTGCCTCAACTGCCACACCCCGCATGGGTCGAACCAGCATGCGCTGCTGGTCGCGCCGGTACCGATGCTGTGCCAGCAGTGCCATTCGCATGTGCGCCATCCCAACGACATGCAATTGCCCGGTGGCCTGGCCAGTGGTCCGTTCCCGGATGAGCGCCTGATCGCGCGTGGTTGCCTGACCTGCCATGCCCAGGTCCACGGCTCGAATCACCCTTCAGGCCCGCGCCTGCACAAGTGACGGAGGAGACACACGATGATCCCTCTCAAGAATGCCGCCTTGCCTGTGGCGCTGCTGGCCGCCTTGTGTGCCGGTCCGGTCAGCGCCCAGGATTCGGGCACCGGCATCGATTTTTCCTTCGGCACCAAGCTGGATCCCAGCAGTGGTGCCGCCCGCAACGATTGTGATCCACGTGGTACCAGCTGGCTGTCGGATGAAAACCGTCGAACCCCGAGCGGCGTGCTGTATGTGTGCTCGCCGGAGGTGGTGCAGACCGCCGTTGGCGAATGGCTGCGATCAGGCAGCCTGAGCGCGGGCTGGCTGCTGACCGGCGGCGCCACCGGCTCGCCCAACTGGCTGCGCTACAGCGACTGGAATGACGGCTTCGTGCTGGGCTTCCTCGGGCTGGAATTCCTGCGGCCGCACGATGGCACCTATGTCGAGGTGCGCGGCAGCCATGTCAGTTCGCGCAACCGCTATGTGAAGGCCACAGTCGGGCGTGCAGGCAAGTACCGGGTCGAGGCCTTCGCGCGCTCGACGCCGAATGTGATGAGCACCAGTGCGCGTTCGATCTGGGACGGCGTCGGCAGCCACCAGTTGACCCTGGTGGATGGCCTGACCCCGGCCGGCAGCAGCGTGGAGCAGGTGGCGCAGGCTTCGGCCGCCGCCACCCCGATGCGGCTGCAGGTGACGCGCGACAAGCAGGGCTTCGGCGTCAACTACTTCTTCGACCGGCGCTGGACCGCGTACTTCAGCGGCACCAACGAAACCCGCGAAGGTGCGCGCGCGTTCGGCGGTCCGTTCTTCTTCAACTATCCGTTCCCTGCCAACGGCGGCATCTACGAAACCCCGCGCCCGATCGATGACAGCACCGTCAATCTCAATGGCGGCATGCGCTTTGTCGGGGACGTCTGGCGCATGGATTTCGCCTACAGCGGTTCGTTCTACCGCAGCCGGCATGAAGGCTTCACCTACGAGAATCCGTTCGCGCTGTGGTCGGTGGTGCCAGGTGCGATGTCGATCTCGCCGCTGGTGGGCGAATTCGCATCCGAGCCGGACAACGACTACCACAACCTGCGCGCCACGCTGACGCGCAAGCTGCGGATGAACGGCGAGCTGTCCCTCACCGCCGCCGGTGGCGCGATGAAGCAGAACGACCGTCTGCTGGCGCCGATGAACTGCGTCGGCTATTTCGGTATCGACACCACCGAGCTCGGGATTCCGGGCGATCCGCACCGCTTCAACTGCGCCGACTGGAACACTGCGGCGGCATTGTCACGGCAAAGCGCCGACATGCGCATCGATACCGGCAGCGCGGCCGCCAACCTGGTGTTGCAGCCCAGCAATCGCACCACGTTGCGCGCCAATGCCAAGTACCGGCGCGAGGATTACCGCAACACCTATCTGGCCTACAACCCGCTGACCGGCCAGTACGGCTACGTCGCGGAAAACGGCGCCCAGGGCGGTGTGGTGCCGGGAGAAATGGGCATCTGGGACACCGGCCTCAACGCCCATGTGCCGGCCCGCATCCTGAGCCTGCCGCTGGACAAGGAAACCCGCGAAGCCACGTTCGGCGCCGACTTCCGTCCGAACCGCCACAACACCTTCGGCATCAGCTACAACTGGACCCAGGTGGAACGCAGCAACCGCGAGCATCGCAAGGTCGAGGACCATGCGCTGAAGCTGACCTGGGTGAACCGCAGCCTGGATCTGGTCAACTTCCGCGCCAATTACCAGTACCTGGACCGCAGCGGCGACGACTACAACTTCAACCCCTACGAATTCACCTACTCCGGCAGCCTGCCGGGCAATGAAGTGGCGCATATGCCGCATACGGTGGAGGAACTGCGCAAGTACGACGTGGGCGGGCGCGAACAGCACAAGATGACGTTCATCACCAGCGTCGTCCCGACCGAAACCATGAGCCTGAACGCGACCCTGCGCGGCGACTGGAACGACTACGACGCCGAACTGGGGCGCCAGTCCTACGATACCTACGGCATCAGCCTGTCCTGGGACTGGCAACCTTCGCCATACACCACTGCGAGCGCCTACGTGGGCTGGGATCGCGGCACGCTCGGCGTGGCCAACATCAATGATACCGGCACCGAACCGAACGACCCGAGCCTGGGCGGCGTGGTCTATCCCGAAGCCAACCGCTGGTGGCTGGATGACAGCTTCACCAACCGCAACGCCGGCGCCACCTTCACCCATGATTTCGGGCGGGTGAAGCTGGATGCCTCGTGGAACTTCACCCATTCGCGCAACATCACCGATTACCGCTACAACTCCGCCGGTGCGCTGGCCTGGCCGACGCTGGCCGAATCCGATCTGGCCGGGCGTTTCCCGCAGATGACCTACCGGCTCAACACCTTCGGTGTGAGCCTGCTGGTGCCGCTCAAGGAGCGCTGGTCGCTGCGGCTGTTTGATACCTACGAGCGCGGCCAGATCACCGATTGGCATTACAACGGGCTGGAGAACGGTCTGGTGATCGACCACCGCGTGTATCTGGACAGCGGGCCGGTGGGCTACAGCGCCAACCTGGTCGGCGTGATGCTGGAGGTGCAGCTGTGAACGCTCTTGTCAGGATGACGCTGGCTCTCGGGCTGGCATCGGCGGCGCCGCTGGCGCTGGCCGCTTCGCTGGATGTCATCGACCTGCGCCGCCCGCCGGTGGTCAATGGCGACCCGGTCGCCGGCAAGGAAAAGGCCCAGGTCTGCAACAACTGCCACGGCGCCGACGGCAAGGCGCCGGTGCCGAACTTCCCGAGCATGGCCGGGCTGCCGGAAAGCTATCTGTACTGGAAGCTGGTGGCGTTCAAGGAATCCTCGCGTACCGATTCGATCATGACCCCGCTGGTCACCGCCAACACGCTGGAAGACCTGCGCGACATGGCCGCGTTCTACGCCCGGCTGCCGCTGGAAGCACCTTCGCCGCTGACCCCGGAGCCGGTTGGGGAAGAAGTTCTGGAGCGCGGCCGCCAGATCTACATGGCCGGCGATCCGAAGCAGGGTGTACCGGCCTGCCAGGGCTGCCATGGGCCGGAAGGCAAGGGGCCGACCGAACCGCATCGCCCCTACCAGGAGAGCTGGCCGCCGCTGTATGGGCAGCAGGCGATGTATGTGGCCGAACGTCTGACCAAGTTTCACGACGGCTACGCGATCGACTCCTCGATGGACAAGATCATGGAAGGCGTGGCGCAGAACCTGACGCCGGAGGACATCGCGGCACTGGCGGCCTTCGTCGAACGCCTGGACGGCCGCTGAGTTTTTCGCGAAGGGCGCGGCGCAACTGCGCCGCGATGCCTGACCGGGTAGGCTCGGCTTCTGCCCGGCCACCCGTTGCTGCGATGCCATGCTGACCGATTCCGTTGTCGTCCTCGCCAGCCTGGCGTGGCTGGGCCTGCTGTTCGGCGCGGCGCTGTGGGGCGAGCGCCGTGGCTGGAAGCTGGACCGCCACTGGGGCACGGTCTACGCGCTGTCGCTGGCGGTCTACTGCACCTCGTGGACCTTCTACGGCACCGTCACCCAGGCCGCACGCTCCGGCTGGCCGTTGCCGCCGACCTTCGTCGGCACCATCCTGCTGTACGTGTTCGGCATTGGCCTGCTGCTCAAACTGATCCGTCTGGCTCGAGAGAACCACAGCAGCTCGATCGCTGATCTGATCGCGACCCGCCTCGGGCGCAACTCCTGGTTGGCGGCCGCCGTGACCGCAGTCGCGCTGCTCGGCCTGATTCCCTATATCGCGTTGCAGCTGAAGGCGGTGGCGATGAGCTACGGCCTGTTGACGCGCGCGGCCGAGCTGACCCCGCCCGCCTGGGGCGACAGTGCGCTCTACGTGGCGCTGGCGATGGCCTTGTTTGCGATGCTGTTCGGTACCCGCAGCGCCTCGGCAGCCGAGCACAACCGCGGGCTGGTGCTGGCGGTGGCGGTGGAGTCGCTGTTCAAGCTCGGGGTGATGCTGACCCTGGGCCTGTTCGTGGTGTTCGGCCCGAACTGGCCCGCGGCCGAGCTGCAACCGGCGCCGGACGGCGCCAGCGGATTTCCCGCGCTGGTGCTGCTTGGGGTGCTGGCGATGTTCACCCTGCCGCACCAGTTCCATGTCGGCGTGGTGGAGTGCCGCGACGAGCGCCATGTGCTCACCGCGCGCTGGATGTTCCCGCTGTACATGGTGCTGATCGCGCTGCCGCTGTTGCCGCTGGCGCGGGTCGGGCTGGAAAAGCTGGCTCCGCTCGGCGTGCCATCGGATCTTTACGTATTGGCATTGCCATTGTCCGAAGGGCGCGGCGGGCTGGCGCTGCTGGCGTTTCTCGGCGGCCTCAGTGCGGCCACCAGCATGGTGATCCTGGCGACCTTGTCGTTGAGCCTGATGATCGGCAACCACTGGCTGGCGCCGCTGCGGGTACGCGGTGCCTGGGGCCAGCCCGGCGGGCCGAGCCGGCGCGGCGAGGTGCTGCTGCAGCGGCGCTTGGGCATCCTCGTGGTGGTGATCCTGGCCTGGGTTTACAGTCGTGCCATTGCCGGCAGCGAGGCGCTGGCGGATATCGGCGCGGTGTCGTTTTCCGCGCTCTCCACGATCGCGCCGGCGCTGGGTTTCGCGATGTGGCGGCCGCGCACTTCGCCGATGGCGGTGCTGGCCGGCTTGCTGCTGGGCGTGGCGGTGTGGATCTGGGTATTGCTGTTGCCGACGCTGGCGCCGGCGATTTCACGCGATACCGGCTGGCTGCTGGAAGGCCCGTTCGGCATCGGTTTCCTGGCGCCGGACGCGTTTCTCGGGCTGAGCGGCTGGAGTCGGGTGCTGCGCGCAGTGTTGACCAGCCTGATTCTGGCGACACTGCTGACTTGGCTGCTGGACCGGCTCTGGTGGCGTACACCGCGCCGCGATGGCACCCGCCTGATCCCGCGTGAGGCATTGAAGGATCTGGCGCTGCGCTTCCTGCGCCCGGCCCGGGTCGAACAGTGGTTCGCCGGCGCCCCCGAGGGCGTGCTGAGTGGCGCGGCGCTGCAATACGAGGTGGAGCGCGAGCTGGCGGCGGTGCTGGGTGCGGCATCGGCGAGGCTGCTGCTGGACACCGCACGGACCGATATCGGGCCGGATCTGGAAACCGTCGCGACCATCGTGGGCGAGGCTTCGCAGGTATCGCGCTTCAACCAGCGTCTGCTGGAGGCGGCGCTGGAGAACATGACCCAGGGCATCAGCGTGGTGGATCGCGAGCAGCGACTGGTGGCGTGGAACCGCCGCTACGCGGAGATGTTCGGGTTTCCGCCCGACTTGCTGCAGGTCGGGCAGCCGGTCGAATCGCTGGCACGCTGGGCCCTGCAGCGCGGGTTCGGCAACGGCAGTGGTGCGCAGTTGGAGGACGCCATCGGCCGCCGCGTAGCGCATATGCGTGCCGGAACCCCGCATCTGTCCGAGCGGCGCTTTCCGGACGGCAGTGTGGTCGAGATCCGTGGCAATCCGATGCCCGGTGGCGGCTTCGTCGCAACGTTCACCGATGTCACCGCGTTCCGCCACGCCGAGGCTGAGCTGAAACTGGCCAACGAAACCCTGGAGCTGCGGGTCGACGAGCGTACCCGTGAGCTGGATCTGGCCCGGCTGCTGGCCGAGCGCGCGAACGAGGCCAAGAGCCGTTTTCTTGCCGCGATCAGCCACGATCTGTTGCAACCGTTGCACGCCGCGCAGCTGTTCGCGCATGCGCTGGATGAACGCATGACGCACGAGCAGTACCGGCCGTTGCTGGGCAATCTGCGCGGCGCACTGGGCTCGACCGAGGCGCTGCTGGGCGGCTTGCTGGACATCTCGCGGCTGGATGCCGGAAGACTCCAGATCCAGCACCAGGACTTTCCGCTGGCACAGGTGCTCGAACCGATGGTCGCCGAGTTCCAGGTCGTTGCGGCCGAAGCCGGCATCGCGTTGCGCCATGTGCCGACCACGGTCTGGGTGCGTAGTGATCCGCAGCAGCTGCGCCGGATCCTGATGAACTTCACTTCTAACGCGGTGCGTTACACCGAACGCGGCCGCGTGCTGGTGGGGGTGCGGCGGCGCGGTGGCCTGCTGCATGTCGAGGTGTGGGACAGCGGCCCGGGCGTGAGCGAGCACGAACGGCGCGCCATCTTCGACGAGTTCCGGCGCGGTGACGATGCGCGTGGCCAGGGCCTTGGCCTGGGGTTGGCGATTGCCGAGCGCATTGCGCGCCTGCTCGGGCACCCGCTGCAGCTGCGCAGCTGGCCGGGGCGCGGCAGCATGTTCTCGGTTGCCGTGCCGCTGGTGCTGGCGGGGCGGGCGGCGGCCGTGATCACATCCCCCCCGCAGACCGCCGTTTCCGATGTGCCGCAGGGGCATGCCCTGGTGCTGGACAACGAGGCCGTGGTGCGCGAAGCGATGCAGGAACTGCTGCGGGGCTGGGGCTGGCAGGTGCACGCGGTCGCCAGCATCAAGGAAGCCAAGGCGCTGCTGGCGCGGCAACCGGTCGATCTGCTGTTGCTGGATTACCACCTGGACGCCGGCCGCACCGGACTGGATGCCTGGCGTGCATTGGCCGCCACCGCGCCGGCAATCCTGATTACCGCCGACCGCAGCGAAGTGGTCAAGGAAGCGGCCGAGGCCGCCGGGCTGGTACTGCTGTACAAGCCGCTGCGCGCACTGGCGCTGCGTTCGGTGATGCGCAAACTATTTGCCGGTCGCTAGCCCGGTTCAGGCCTTGCGTTCGCGCAGCAGCGCCTCGACGTCATCGAGCGCGCGCACCAGACGCGCGGTGGTGTCGTTGATGCGGCGCGGCGGGGCCGCCAGGCTGGTCGCCAGGCTGTGGTCCGGATCGTCCAGCACCTCGCGCCGCAAGCTCAGTCCGTGGCGTGCCAGCAGTGGTGCCAGTTCGTCGTGGCGCTGGCGCAGGTCTGCGAGCGTGGCGTTGTAGGCGAAATCGCAGACATCGGCGCGTACGCCGTAACTGAAGGCGTTGGTGAAGAACATGTCGCCATCGCGCGGGCTGGGCTCGAACACGATCTGGTCGATGTCGTCGTATTGCTGCGCATGGCGCTGCATGCCGACCTGCATGCGCGATTGCAGCAGGGTGCGGAAAGTCTGCGACAGCACCATCGGCAGGCCGCCGCTGGACAGGCGCGGGGTGCGGCCACCGCGCGGATCGCGGGCGCGGCTGGCGTCAACCGGCACCAATGGATTCAGGCCGATGAACAGGTCGATGCCGGCATCGAACGCCATCGAGGCATGCATCGTGCGGCGCAGCGCACCATCGACGAACTGGCGACCGTTGATTTCCACCGGCGGATACAGCGCCGGCAGCGCGGCACTGGCCTGGATCGCGCGCGAGATCGGCACGTCATCCCAGCCTGGGCCGCCGAAGCGCACGGTGTTGCCGTTGTCCAGATCCACCGCGACGATGTAAAGCAGGCGCTTCAGCTCGCGGAAATCATCGGTGCGGCCGTGGCGCGAATAGGCGTCTTTGAGGAAACGCGCGATCTGTTCGTTGTCGAACAGCCCGGTTGGCACCAGCGCGCCGAAACGGCCGAGCGTATCGCCCAGATGGAAGCTGCGCGGATGCAGCAGGGTGTCACGCCACCACTTCCACAGCAGGCCGGGCGCGGCGCCCAGGCGTTTGGCGTATTCGCGCAGCGCCGGACGCACGAAGATGTCCGGATCAAAGCGCACATCGTCGGCATCGCCGGTGATGAAGATCCGGCACAGCTGTTCGGTATCGATGCGGTTGGCCAGACTGGCGGCCAGGAAGGCGCCGGAGCTGACCCCGACATAGACATCCAGCGCGGTCAGGTCGAGCCCGTCGATGGCCTGATCCAGCGCACGCAGTACGCCCATTTCGTACATGCCGCCGATCGGCCCGCCGCCGGCAATGGCAATGCCGATGCGGGACTGGCTGGGGCGCTGACGGCTGGCAGGTTGCAGGAGCAGCATGCGGCACCTTGCAGGATCGGACGAAGGTTCCGATTCTAACCGAGCCACCACCGAGCACATCCTCGATACCGCTCTGGCAGCATGTCCGGCACTGCGACCGATCCGTGGAGGCAGCAACGATGGCACGCCGTGCCAAATCCCAGCGTGGTGCCGAGCAGCGTGGTGGTGAGCGCGGCGTCGAAAGCCGTCTGCTGCACCTGCTTCAGGCCAACCGGCGCTGGCGCGATCCGGAGTTGGAGCCGCGCAATCTCTCGCCCTGGCTGCTACCGCTGCAGCGCTGGCAGGCGGCGCGGCTGGCCGAATCGTTCGCCGATTTCTCGGCCGCGCCGGATACGGCTGCGGCCACGGACTTCTTTCTTTCCGATCTGTACGGCGATCACGACGTCACCGCGCGCGACCGCGGCGTGGAGAAGGTGATGCCGATGATGCGCCGGCTGTTGCCGGACGAACTGCTGCATACCGTCGCCGATGCGATCGAGTTGGCAGTGCTGTCGCATGCCTTCGATCTTCGTGTGGCGCAGGCGCTGGAAACCCTGCTGCCGACCGATGCCGAACTGGACGCGGCCACCTACGGCAAGGCCTACCGCATGGCCGGCCTGCCGCGCCTGCGGCACCGCCAGATCGCACTGATCGCGACCATTGGCATGGCGCTGGATGCGGCGGTGCGCAAGCCGTGGCTGGCGCGGGTGCTGCGCATGTCGCGGCTGCCGGCGCGCGCGGCCGGGCTGTTGGAACTGCAATCCTTTCTTGAACGAGGCTTTGCCGCCTTCGCCGGGATGCAGGATGCGCAGGGCTTCATGCAGGAAATCGCGCGGCGCGAAGGTGAGGTGTCACGGCGCCTGTTCGCGGCCGATCCGCAACCGTTCCGGCGGGTGCGGAAAAGTCGCGCGGCTCAGGCGAACTCGCGCTCCAGATAACGCTGGATCTCGCTTTCGATCGGCCCGCGCAGTGCCGACAGCAGGAAGCCCAGATTCACCAGCACATGGATTTCCTCTTCCAGCACACGGATCTCGCCGTTGACGCCGCTGCGGGTAAATTCCAGCGTATCGCCGTGCCAGGCCACGCCCACATCGAAGCGCTGCTGGATCTTTTCGGCCACTTTTTCCACTGCGCTGCGGGCCTGCTTGCGGCTCTTGGTGTGGGGGTGCTGGATGTCGATGCTGGCCATGGCGGGCGTCCTGGAAAGGGTCGGGTGGCGCAACGGCCACGGATTCATACTGCGATTTTGTCCGGACTGGCACCGGTGACGCCAGCCCGGGCCGATCGTTCATGCGGGTACGGTGCCGGATCGTATCGGGTCCGGCTCTGATAAAGTTCCGCCACTTGCGGGAGGAATCCGAATGCGTCTGGTGTTTGCCGATCCAGAATCCGGGGAAGTTCCACTGCGTCCGGGCGCGCTGACGCTGGGCGCCTCCGGTGAATGCGATATTCCGCTGGCCGGTGCCGGCTGGTTGCCGCATCACGCCAGCATCATCGTCGACCCGCAGCGCGGCCTGTGGTTGCAACTGGAACCGGGCGCCGCGATGGCGCACGTCAATGCGCGCCCGGTGCGCGAATGCGCGATGCTGCGCGCTGGCGACATCGTCAGCCTGGGCAGCGTGCAGTTTTCGATCTGCCTGGGGCTGGACGAGGAGCTCTCCGCCGAGCAACTGCCGCCGCCGCGCAACAATGCCGAGCATGCGGCCAAGGCCGACACCGCCGAACGCGTGGCCGCGACACGTGCGGTGCTGCGTGGCATCTCCGGGCTCTATCACGGCCGTACTTTTCCGCTGGTCGACGACGTGCTGCTGGGCAGTGGTGCCGGGGTTCCCATCCGGATCGAAGCGCCAGGCATCGCCGCGCAACATTCGCGCTTCGAACTGCACCGCGACCGCATCGTGCTGCGCGCCGAGGCGCCGGGCAATGTGCTGAAGGTCAACGGCATGCCGGTGGAAAACACGATCCTGCACCCGGGCGACCAGATCACCGTGGACCAGCATCGCTTTGTCGTGGAGGCGCCGGGTCTGCCGCCACGCGGGGTCGGCAGCTTCCGGCCACGGCAGCGTCCGATCACCCAGGCCGTGCCGCCGCCTGCGCGGGCGGAAGCGGAAATCGCCGATACGGCGACCGCGTCAGCCTCGCAGTCGCCAACCCGGCCCGAATCCCGCTTCCACGCCTGGTGGCTGCTGGTGGCCGCCGCCGCGATCGCGCTGGTGCTGGCCGCGATCCTGCTGTACGGGCCGCGCTGAGCCGCGGCGGACCTGGCTTGCATCGGCACCTGCCGGTGACAGCCGTCAGCTCGCGGAATGAGGCGGAGGTTTCTTACCGTCCGGTGACTTCCGGGTTAAGATTCCGGTCCGTTTCCGCAATGCAGCATCACCATGATCGAGCTCAACCCCATCCGCTACCAGATCGAAGACCTCACCGAGCGCCTGGATGCGCTCAGGAGGTATCTTTGACTTCGACCACAAGGTCGAACGTCTGGAAGAAGTCACCCGCGAGCTGGAAAATCCGGACATCTGGAATGTGCCCGAACAGGCCCAGGCGCTGGGCCGAGAACGCGCCAGCCTGGACAAGGTCGTCGGCGGACTGCAACGCATCGGGGAAGGGCTGATCGAGGCCACCGAACTGCTGGAACTGGCTGAATCCGAAGACGATGACGATACCGCGCAGGCCGTCGCCGATGACGTGCAGCGCTACGAAACGGAACTGGCGCAGCTGGAATTCGCGCGCATGTTCAGCGGCAAGATGGACAACGCCGCCGCCTTCGTCGACATCCAGGCCGGCGCCGGCGGTACCGAAGCCCAGGACTGGGCCGAAATCCTGCTGCGCATGTACCTGCACTGGTGCGAAGACCGTGGTTGGAAGACCGAGCTGCTGGAAGCCACTGGCGGCGAAGTGGCCGGCATCAAGTCCGCCACGCTGCGGGTAGAGGGCGACTACGCCTACGGCTGGCTGAAGACCGAAACCGGCGTGCATCGTCTGGTGCGCAAGAGCCCGTTCGATTCGGACAACCGCCGCCACACCAGCTTCACCTCGGTGTTCGTGTCGCCGGAAGTGGATGACGACATCGAAATCGAGATCAACCCGGCCGATCTGAAGACCGACGTCTACCGCTCCTCCGGCGCCGGTGGCCAGCACGTCAACAAGACCGAATCGGCGGTGCGCATCACCCACGTGCCGACCGGCGTGGTCGCAGCCTGCCAGACTGAGCGCAGCCAGCACGCCAACCGCGACCGCGCGATGAAGATGCTGAAAGCGCGCCTGTACGAACTGGAACTTCAGAAACGCAACGCCGAGCGCGATGCGGTGGAAGCCGGCAAGTCCGACATCGGCTGGGGCAGCCAGATCCGCAATTACGTGCTCGACCAGAGCCGCATCAAGGACCTGCGCACCGGCATCGAACGTACCGACACGCAGAAGGTGCTCGATGGCGATCTGGACGAGTTCGTCGAAGCCGCGCTCAAGGCCGGGCTGGATGCCGGCGCCAAACGTATTGATGCGTGAGAGAAGCAGGGATTGGGGAGTGGGGATTCGGGAAAGGTAAAAGCCGAAATCTTGCGCACCCCTCGCTTTCCCGAATCCCCAATTCCGACTCCCGAATCCCAGCTTTTAAGCCGAATCCCCAATCCCGACTCCCTAATCCCAGCTCTCAAACCATGACCAACCAGACCGCCACGCCCCCGCCCGCCGACGAGAACAAGCTGATCGCCGAACGCCGCGAGAAGTTGCGCGCGATCCGGGGCCAGGGCATTGCCTTCCCCAACGATTTCCGCCGCGAACACTTCGCCGGGGATCTGCAGGATGAATTCGCCGATGCCGAACGCTGGGATGCGCCGGCACTGGAAGGGCTGGAGCGTGAGGTCAAACTCGCCGGCCGGCTGATGGCCAAGCGCGTCATGGGTAAGGCCAGCTTCGCGCAGATCCAGGACGAATCCGGCCGCATCCAGGTGTTCCTCCAGGCCAACGCCCTGGGCGAGACCTACGACGCGTTCAAGGGCTGGGATGTGGGCGACATCATCGCGGTTTCCGGCAGCCTGACCCGTACCCGCACCGGCGAGTTGTCGGTCAAGGCGCAGCAATTGAGGCTGCTGACCAAGAGCCTGCGCCCGTTGCCGGACAAGTGGCATGGGCTGGCCGATGTCGAACAGCGTTACCGCCAGCGCTATGTCGACCTGATCGTCACGCCCGAGGCGCGCGCGGTGTTCATTACCCGCAGCCGCATCGTGCGTGCGATCCGCAACTGGCTGGATGCACGCCGCTTCCTCGAAGTGGAAACGCCGATGATGCAGATCATCCCCGGCGGCGCCACCGCGCGGCCTTTCGTCACCCACCACAACGCGCTGGATATCGATCTGTACCTGCGCGTGGCGCCCGAGCTGTATCTGAAGCGTCTGGTGGTCGGCGGGCTGGAACGGGTCTACGAGATCAACCGCAACTTCCGCAACGAGGGTGTGTCTACCCGGCACAACCCCGAGTTCACGATGCTCGAACTGTACGAGGCCTATGCCACCTACAACGAGATCATGGACCTGACCGAAGGCCTGATCCGTGACACCGCGCAGGAAGTGCTCGGCACCACGCAGGTGGAATGGGAAGGCGTGCAGATTGATCTGGGCCCGGCCTTCCGCCGTTGGCGCATGGACGAGGCGGTGCGCCACCACAACCCTGAAATCAGCGTTGCCGACTGCACCGACCGCGACGCGCTGGCGCGCCATTGCGAGCGTCTGAAGATCAAGTTCAAACCGTCCTGGGACTGGGGCCGCCTGCTGCTGGAGATCTTCGAGGCCACGGTCGAACACACCCTGATCCAGCCGACATTCATCACCCAGCACCCGGTGGAAGTCTCGCCGCTGGCGCGGGCTTCGGATACCGAACCGGGCTATACCGACCGCTTCGAACTGTTCATCAACGGCAAGGAAATCGCCAACGGCTTCTCCGAGCTCAACGACGCCGAAGACCAGGCCGCGCGCTTCCGCGCCCAGGTCGAAGCCATGGAGGGCGGCGACGACGAAGCCATGCACTTCGACGCCGACTATATCCGCGCGCTGGAATACGGCATGGCACCGACCGGCGGCCTGGGCATCGGCATCGACCGCCTCGTGATGCTGCTGACCGGCAGCGACTCGATCCGCGACGTGCTGCTGTTTCCGTACATGCGACCGGAAGCGGGTGGGCCGGGCTGAGGCAGTGGCGTGACGTAGGTGTTGGCCGGAATCAGTCGCTGTGTGCTTCCCGGGCTGATGGCGGCCGCTGAAAACCCCACTCGCCTGCAACTGCCTCTCCTCCTGTCGTGAAGCTCGTGGGCGCGAACGGGAAAATTTCACTGGGCAAACAATACGCGGGACGCCAGGTATTGCTGGAAGAGCAAGAGCCTGGGGTATGGCTGGTGCCTACTGCCACGGCGATTCCCGGCAACGAGCGCTGGCTGCACGCTCCGCAGGCGGCTGCGGCGTTGGAGGATGCGCTGAACTGGGCGGGTGCTCATCCGGCCAGCGACATGCAGGCCGACAAGGTGTTGCAGCGCCTGCGCGATGAAGTGCCGTGAGCGACGCCGAAGTCGCCGTTCGTCTGGATCTCAACAACCCGGTCTTCCGGCGCGATCTGCTCGGCCTGCAGAAGACCGAGCGCCATGCCGCGCTGGATACGTTGGGCAAGTTGCGCCAACTTGCCTGGCAGCAGGTGTACCGCGACAAGGGCTTGTGCTGGGAGAAGATCGTCACCGTCAAGTCACCGGCAGGTGTTGCGGCGCTTTACAGCTTGCTTATCACCCAGTCTCGCCGTGCGGCGGCCTATCGGGATGGCGATTTCATCCGGCTGTTGTCCATTCCACCCGACCACGACGCCACTTGCGGCAAGAAGTGAGCGATGGCTTGCGGCGATCAGGTATTCGCCAAAACCCGCACCATCCCATGCCGCGTCGACCACGTAGCCGCTGCGTTGCAGCAGGCGCGACAGGCGTTCGGGCGGCAAACGCCAGCGGAACGGTTCGCCGTGGCGCAGCAGCCAGCTGTCGCGCAGTGGCTGCGGTTTTGCGAAGCCGCGACCATTGCACTTGGACGGTTGCAGGGCCGAGAACAACAGGCGCGGTGGCGACGGCAATTCGGAAAGATGCCGGAGCAGGCGTAACAGTGGGCGCGGCGGCAGGTACATCAGCAGGCCTTCGGCGATCAGCGTGGCCGGGGCGGACCGGCAGAGACGCAGCAGGCGTTCGGCATCGCCGGGCAGGTGTAGTGCTTCGGTGTTGCGATGCGGCGCGTCGATCAGCCGACGACGCAGCGCGAGCGTGTCGGAGTGATCGGTTTCCACGCAGGCAATGTCCGGGCGGTGCGTTTGCAAGGCGAGGGCGAGCGCATCAAAACCCACGCCCAGCCAGATGGTCCGATGGTCGTGCGGCAGTGTCAGAAGGTGCTGCCACAGCCATGCCTTGCGCTGGCAGTGATGTGCGGCCAGGCCGGGCAATGCTACGGATTCGAGGGCATGCAGCAACGCTCGTCCTGCAGCGTGGCGTGCGAGCCAGCCGGATAGACGCCAGAAGCCGCCCGCCGCAGCGAGCGCCGTATCGGCCAGCACTCTGGAATCGGGCGGCAAACCGTGGCGTGTGCCTTCGCGCGCGACTGAAAGCGCGACCAGCAGGGCGGTCGCGCTGGGGCGTCCGTCGATCATGCCAGCGTTCCCGCCAGATGCCGATACCAGTCGCTGACCAGCAGGCCATCGGGGTCGTGCACCTGCTTGGCAGCGAGGAAGGCGTCGATGCGTGGATAGGCGGCGCGCAATTGGTCGGCGCGGGCGTGGCGGTGATAGGTGAGATAAAAGCTGCCGCCGAACGAGAGCGCGTGGTCGATCAGTCGCTGCATGTCTTCGCGTGCGCGGCGCTGACCGTCGGCGTCGTGGCGCACGTGCAGGTTCAGCACGATGCAGGCCCAGTCCTGCCGTGCCCACGCCAGCACGGTTTCGCGATCCTGCCGGATCAGGCGAACGGTGCCGTAGATCACGTCCACGTCGTGTCGGCGGCAGTCCTCGGCGAGCGTGGCGAGCATCGCGTCCAGCGCGGTCAGCGGCACGTATAGCTCGGTTATCAGTTCCGATCCGACATGCCCGAGGCAGCGGTCGATGTACTCGTGGTAGCCATCCAGGTACACGCCGAACTGGTGGTCGTCGCTGCCGTAGTGCTGGCCGTCACTGGAAAGATAGAACTGGCTGTAGCGGCGGAAGGCTTCGCTCTTGTCGGTGTGCGCCAGATGCAGCAAATCTTGCCAGTCGGAGGTTTCCAGATGCAGCGCGGCGGGCGGTGCGATGTCCCGACTCAAGGGCAGGTAGCAGGCGAACACGCCCAGATCGAGGTAGTCCGGGCTGCGCGGGTCGATGGCGAACTGGAAATCGCCGAAGCGCGCACCATCGTTGCGCGTCTGTGAGAATGCGGCGGCCAGTTCCGCGCGGCGCAAAAGGCACACGCGGCGTTGCAGCACGCGGCGTGGTTCCAGCCTCAGCGTCAGGTCGGACACCACACCGAACAGGCCGTAGCCACCGATGGCGAGTGCGAAGCGTTCCGGATCGCTGTGGCGGTCGATGTCGTGGATGCGGCCTTGTGGATCGACCAGGGTGAAGCGTTCGATGTCGTTGACAAACGGTGGGCGGTCGAGGCCGCGCCCGTGGATGTTGGCGGCCAGCGCACCACCGAGACTGAAATCGTCCGCGCCGGTCTGTTTCTGCCGAATCGCCCAGCGGCTGCCCGCCGCATCGGGAGATTGCTTGTCGAGAAACTGCTTGAGGTACGGCCAGCGTGTACCGGCGGCGACGCGGATCAGGCCGCGTCCGGCGTCGAAATCCAGTACGCCGGTCATCCTGCATGTATCGAGCAACCATTCGCCCTGCGCGAATTGCTGGCCGCCCATGGCGTGCTGCGCACCGGCAATGGCGATGTGGCGGCGCTGGCGCTGCGCAGCATCGAGGCAGGCGACCACGCCGCCGGCATCGGCCGGTTGCAGCACGCGGGCGTGGCGGGTGGGATTGAGGCGGCTATGCACGTCGTTGCGCTCGCAGGCGTGCGCAACGGGCAGGAAGGCAGGCAGGTTCATGGGCGCTCCATCGGTGGGGTGCGCCGAGAAAACCGGTATTGGTGGCTTGATGCAATGCCATGGAAAAAAGTAGCGTATGGCAATACTTCAGGGAATGCAGAGAGCGACTGGATGGACGATTCGACACTGGGTGGCAACCCGTGGCCGTTGATTGATGCGATGAAACGCGGGCTCCGACGCGAGGGCATCACCTACGCCCAGCTCGCGCAGCGCCTGCAACTTTCCGAAGCCAGCATCAAGCGCCTGTTCTCGCGCGGGCGCTTCACCCTGCAACAGGTGTTGGCGGTGTGCGAGGCCATCGGCACCGATCTGGCCGAGCTTGGACGCAGCGCGCAGAACCGCGCCGAGGCGATCCGCCAGTTGAGTGTGGCGCAGGAGCGGGCGCTGGCGGGCGACCCGCGCCTGCTGCTGCTGTTCCACCTGCTGATGGCGGGTTGGTCGCTGGCCGACATCGGGCGCGAATACGCCCTGCAGGGCACCGAGCGCACCTTGCTGCTGGCGCGGTTGGATCGGCTCGGACTGATCGAGCTGTTGCCACGAGACCGCGTGCGCCTGCGCATCGCACGTGATTTTTTCTGGCGCAGCAATGGCCCGGTGCGGCGGCGCTACGGCGCGCAGGCGTTGCGGGAATTTTTGCTGGATCGTTTCAGCGGCGAGCGTGCGCTGCTGCGTTTCGAAGTGCGCGAGCTTTCCGAAGCGTCGATCCAGGTGATTCGCCGCAAGCTGGAGCGGGTGGCGCACGAGGTGGCCGAATTGGCAGAGTTGGATGCGACGTTGCCGTCCGAACGCAAGCGCAGCGTCGGTGTGGCGGTGGCGATGCGGCCGTGGGTGTTTTCGCTGGCCGAGGCGTTGAAGTTGGAAAGCGGCGTGCCGCCCACGCGGTGATGCGCGCGGGCGGCGATACGGTCAGTGCGCGGCGGACGTGTCCGCGGGCGCGCTGTCACGCAACTCACGCCGCAGGATCTTGCCGACATTGGATTTGGGCAGTTCGTCGCGGAATTCGATGATGCGCGGCTGCTTGTAGCCGGTCAGTTCAGCGCGGCAGAAGTTCTTGATGTCGTCGGCGGTCAGTGCCGGATCCTTGCGCACCACGACCAGCTTGACCACTTCGCCGGATTTGTCGTCCGGCACGCCGACGGCGGCCACTTCCAGCACGCCGGGAATCTGCGCCACCACGTCTTCGATCTCGTTCGGGTACACGTTGAAGCCGGACACCAGGATCATGTCCTTCTTGCGGTCAACGATGTAGAAGAAGCCGTTTTCATCCATCTTCGCCATGTCGCCGGTGTGCAGCCAGCCGTCGGGCGTCAGCACCTTGGCGGTTTCCTCCGGGCGCTGCCAGTAGCCGGCCATCACCTGCGGGCCGCGCACGCACAGTTCGCCGACTTCGCCGACCGGCAGCTGGTTGCCGTCCTCGTCCATGACACAGCATTCGGTGGAGGAAATCGGCAGGCCGATCGAGCCGTTGTAGTCGGCCAGCGTGATCGGGTTGATGCAGGCTGCCGGCGAGGTTTCGGTCAGGCCGTAGGCTTCCACCAGGGTCACGCCGGTGACCTGTTTCCAGCGGTCGGCCACGGCGCGCTGCACCGCCATGCCGCCGCCCAAAGACAGGTGCAGGCGGGAGAAATCCAGATCCTTGAAGCCGGGTGTGTTGAGCAGGCCGTTGAACAGCGTGTTGACGCCGGTGATCGCGGTGAACGGAATCTTCGACATCGATTTGACGAAGCCGGGCATGTCGCGCGGGTTGGTGATCAGGTGATTGACGCCGCCGAACTTCATGAAGACCAGGCAGTTCGCCGTCAATGCGAAGATGTGATACAGCGGCAGCGCGGTGATGATGTGCTCCTGCCCCAGCTTGACGTTGCTGCCCAGCCACGCCGAAGCCTGCTGCATATTGGCCAGCAGGTTGCCGTGGGTCAGCATCGCACCCTTGGCCACGCCGGTGGTGCCGCCGGTGTATTGCAGGAAGGCGATGTCCCGATGGTTCAGCGCCACCGGCGGCAGGGTCTTGCCGTTGCCGCGCGCCAGTGCATCGTTGAAACGGATGGCGCCGGGGATGTGGTAATCCGGGATCGCCTTCTTCACATGCTTGAGCACGAAATTGACGATCGGCCCCTTCGGGAAACCGAGCAGATCGCCGACGCCAGTGGTGATGACCTGGCGCACGGCGGTATCGGCCAGCACTTCGGACAGGGTGGCGGCGAAGTTGTCCAGCACCACGATGGCCAGCGCGCCCGAATCCACCAGCTGATGCCGGAGTTCGCGCGCGGTGTACATCGGGTTGGTGTTGACCACGGTCAGGCCGGCACGCAGCGCGCCGAAGATCGCGATCGGATACTGCAGCACGTTGGGCAGCATGATCGCCACGCGATCGCCCTTCTTGAGCTTCAGTTCGTGTACCAGATAGGCACCGAAACGGCGGCTGAGCTCGTCGATCTGGGCGTAGCTGAGCTTCTTGCCCATGTTCTCGAACGCGACCTTGTCGCGGAAGTTCTGGCAGGTGATGTCGAGGATGTCCGGAATCGACGCGAATTCGTCGAGATCGATCTCGGCGGGGACGTTTTTCGGATAGTTCGCCAGCCAAGGCCGTTCGACGCTCATGGGTGCTCCCCCTGTTGAAATACGTGGTGCGAACCGTGCCAATGCCTGCCGTTCGCGGTACTTTGAGCGATTGGACCATAGGCCAAAGCGGCAGGGCAAGGTGATGTACAGAAGCGGGCAACGACACGGGCGCGTTGGAGTTTTTCACCTGTCCGGCATGGTTTTGCTGATGCTGGCGTTGCTGGCAGGTTGCAGCCGCAGTCCACCGGAACAGCGCCTGCGCGAACGCATCGCGGACATGCAGCAGGCCTTGGAAGCGCGCAAGTCGGCCGATTTTGTGGCCGGCATCGCCGAGGATTTCGGCAGCGACAATGGCATGGATCGCGAAGGCATCCGCAACCTGCTGCGCGTGCAGATGCTGCGCAACGCCTCGATCGGCGCAACACTCGGTCCGCTGGACATCAGCCTGCACGGCGAGCGCGCCACGGTGAAGTTTTCCGCCGTGTTGACCGGTGGCAGCGGCGGCCTGCTGCCCGACAGCGCGCGGCCGTGGAGTGTCACCAGTGCCTGGCGTGATGGCGCGGATGGCTGGCAGCTGATCCATGCCAGCTGGGAGCCGATGCTGTGAAGCGGATCCTGACCGGCGGCGCGTTGACGCTCCGCCGGGCCGCGGGCACCATCGCCTGACACCTGCCGGGGAGACGGGGAAACGATGAGCGGGAGCGGCACAGCAAGGCGCGAGCCGATGTCCAAGGTGGACACCGCATGGTTGCGGATGGAAAAGCCCACCAGCCTGATGATGATCACCGGCGTGCTGATGTTCGAGCAGCACCTGGACATCGCCCAGCTGCGCGAGCTGGTGGCCGAGCGCTTCCTCGCCTTCGAGCGTTTCCGGCAGAAAGCCGTGGATCTGGGTGGCGCCTGTTACTGGGAGCACGATCCGGACTTCGATCTGGAATGGCATGTGCGCCTGACCGCACTGCCGGGCGAGGCCGGCAAGCCGGAACTGCAACGCCTGGTCAGCCAGCTGGCCTCGACTGCGCTGGATCATTCCAAGCCGCTGTGGCAGTTCCATCTGGTCGAAAACCATAACGGCGGCAGCGCGCTGATCGCCCGCGTGCACCACTGCTATGCCGACGGCATCGCGCTGATCCAGGTGCTGCTGTCGCTGACCGACGTGTCGGCCCAGCCGCGCGCACGTGACGCCTTGCCGGAAGCCTGGCTCAAGCAGGACGGCCAGCGCATCACCCAGCGCTTCGTCTATCCGGGCAAACGCCAGGTGGATCGCGCGGTGAAGCTGGGCGGCAAGATGCTCGACGGCAGCATGGCGCTGTATCGCGATCCGACGCTGGCCGCGGTGCTGGCGCGTGAAGGCGGCGAAGTGGCGCGCGAACTGGGCGCCGCGCTGGCGCTCAGCGACGATCCGCCCACTGCATTGAAAGCCAAGCTGGGTGTGCGCAAGCGCTGCGCCTGGGCCGACCCGGTCGATCTGGCCGAGGTCAAGGCGGTCGGCCGCGCGCTGGATTGCACCGTCAACGACGTGCTGCTGGCCTGTGCCGCTGGCGCCTTGCGGCATTACCTGATCGAGCGTGGCGAATGCGTCGATGGCCTGACGATCCGAGCCACGGTGCCCGTGAACCTGCGCCCGTTGGAGCACGCCAAGAAACTTGGCAACCACTTCGGACTGGTGTTCCTGGAACTGCCGGTGGGCGAACCCAACCCGGTGGCGCGGGTGCGGCGCGTGGCGCAGGACATGAACCGGATCAAGTCCTCGCGCCAGGCGATCATGACCTTCGGCGCACTCGCCGCGCTGGGCATGACGCCCACCCCGGTGCAGCGCATGGCGCTGGACATGTTCAGCCGCAAGGCCTCGACCGTGGCGACCAACGTGCCCGGCCCGCAGGTGCCGCTGTATCTGGCCGGCGCGCGGATTTCCGAATTCATGTTCTGGGTGCCGCAGACCGGCAGCATCGGCCTGGGCCTGTCGATCCTCAGCTACAACGGCCGCGTGCACTTCGGCCTGATTGCCGACGCAAAGTCGGTGCCGGACCCGGACATCGTCACCGCCCGTTTCGGAAAGGAATTCGAAACCCTGTTGTACGCGGTGCTGATGGAGGACTGGGAGGCGCCGATCGAGCCTGCGGATGTGGCCGATACGCTGCGGCGGCTGGGGGAAATTCCGGTCGGCAGTCAGGACTGAGACATCGCCGACCGGATCCCGTGGGCGCTGGGCGTTATGCCGGCAGCGCCGCCAGCACCGCATCGGCGGCCGAAACACGGAATTCGCCCGGGGCTTCAACCCACAGATGCTTGACCACGCCGTTGTCGGCATAGAGCGCGTAACGCTGCGAGCGCAGGCCCATGCCGTAGGCGCTGGCGTCCATTTGCAGGCCGAGGGCGCGGGTCAGTTCGGCATTGCCGTCGGCCAGCAGCACGATGTCGTCCGGGGCGTTCTGCGATTTGCCCCAGGCGTCCATCACGAAGGCATCGTTGACCGAGACGAAGGCCACGGTGATGCCGCGTCTGCGGAACTCTTCGATGCGTTCGATGTAGCCGGGCAGGTGTTGCACGCTGCAGGTCGGGGTGAAGGCGCCGGGTACGGCGGTCAGCAGCACGCGCTTGCCGCTGAAGAATTCACCGGTCTTGAGCGGTTCGGGCTTGCCGTCGCGCGGGGTGTCCAAGGTGACGTCGGGAAGGGTGTCGCCGGTCGAGATCATGACAATGCTCCGTGGCAGGGAAGGCCATCCTAACGCCGCGCGCCCGATGACGTGCCGGCTCGTGCCTGAACCTGAGAAAAAGCTGAACGCGGGGGCGTTCGCGCCACTGCTGCGCCGCACTGCGCTTGATATGCGCCGCCGCCACGTCCACATAGCAGGCAGGCGGCAACGCCGCACCCCTCAAGGACCCGAATCAAGGAGACTTCGAAATGAGCAATCAGCATCCCGTTAGCCGTTTTTCCAGCCAGTTCGGATGGCCGGCCGAGGTCAAGCAGTTCTTCGACCGCGTGCTGCATGAATCCGACGCGGACCAGAGCAACGTCGTCACCAGCCAGTGGACGCCTCGCGTGGACATCAAGGAGGAGACCGAGCGCTTCCTGATCCTGGCCGATATTCCCGGCGTGGAGCCGGCCGATATCGAGGTGCAGATGGACAAGGGCATCCTCACCATCAAGGGCGAGCGCAACACCGTGAACCGCGAGGAAGGCGAGAGCTTCTCGCGCGTGGAGCGTGCCCAGGGCGTGTTCTACCGGCGCTTCTCGCTGCCCGACAGCGCCAACCCGGAAGGCATCACCGCCAGTGGCCGCAACGGCGTGCTGGAGGTCAGCATTCCCAAGCGCCCGGAGACCACGCCGCGCCGCATCCAGGTGAAGTAAGTCCGACTCTGGGCGCGGTCATCGCGCTGCGGTCATGACCCGGCGGCCCGCGCAGGTGTTCCTCGCGGGCCGCTGCCGTATGGAGAACATGGAATGGCGGCGCGGCATACCGTCGACGCTGCACTATCATCGCAACCCCGATGCCCGACTGTGGCGGGCGACAGGTGAGGCATGCAATTCAAGGATTACTACCAGGTACTCGGTGTCGCGCCGGATGCCGACGAGAAGGCGATCAAGGCCGCCTTCCGCCGACTGGCGCGCAAATACCATCCGGATGTCAGCAAGGAGGCCGACGCCGAGGACAAGTTCAAGGCCGCCAACGAGGCCTACGAAGTGTTGGGCGATGCCGCCCGGCGCGCTGAATACGATCGCCTGCGCGCCAGCGGCTATCGTCCCGGCGACGAATTCCAGCCACCGCCCTGGGCCGGCCAGGGGCAGGGTGGCGGCGGCTTCGAGGGGTTCGGCGAAAGCGGTTTCAGCGACTTCTTCGAGTCGCTGTTCGGCCGTGGCCGCAGCGCTGGACCCGGACGTGCGCGTACGCCGGCCGATGTGCGTGCGCATCTGGACATCGATCTTGAAGCGGCCTACGCCGGCAGCCGGCAGCGCATCGACGTCAACGGCCGCACCCTGGAGGTGAAGATTCCGGCCGGCATCGCGCCGGGCCAGAGCATTCGCCTGAAAGGGCAGGGCGGCAATGGCCGCGATCTTCTGTTGGAGATCGGCTACCGCCGCCACCCGCTGTACGAACTGGAAGGTCGTGATGTCATCGTGCGCCGGCAGATTCCGCCGTGGCTGGCGGTGTTCGGCGGCAAGATCGAAGTGCCCACGCTCGGCGGCAACGTCAATCTGAACGTGCCGGCCGGTTCCGATGGCGGGCGCCGTCTACGCCTGCGCGGCCGCGGCATGCCGGGCACGCCAGCCGGAGACCAGTTCGTTGTGCTGGAAATCCAGACCCCGAAACCCTCCAGCGAAGCGCAGCGCGAGGCTTACCGCGATCTGGCGCGTGCATTCGGTGCCAGCGTCGAGGACGCAGCAGCGGAGTAGGGTGTTGCGGCCGTCGGCGCCGGCGCGGAATATCGCGTCGCGTGCTGTCGCGGGTGTGCCCGGTTCACCGTGACCGGCGAAGGCCGGGTGATGCTGCTGGTGCATGGCTTCGTGAAGAAGTCGCAGCAAACCCCGAAGAACGAGACGGATACCGCACTGGCTCGACTCAAGGACTACAACGAGAGGATGAAGAAATGAGCACCGAACACTCGCCGCCGGGTTCCAGTTTCGAGGACTTCCTTGCCGAAGAAGACATCCTCGAAGAAGTCACCACCACTGCAGTGAAGCGTGTCATCGCCTGGCAGATTGCCGAAGCCATGAAGGCAGGGAAGCTGACCAAGAAGGCATTGCCCGAACGGATGCACACCAGCCGGGCCAACCTCGACCGGCTGTTGAGCGCCGACGACACCGGGTTGACACTGGAAACCCTGACTCGCGCCGCGTAGGCGTTGGGGCGCAAGCTACGGGTGGAGTTGGTATCGGCATGAGTCGGCGCGCGGTGCCGAGACAGGTTCGACTATCCCCTTAGCGTCTCCGAGTTACACGGCTATGCGTTTTACATTTCTGTAAGTGATTGATTTTATGGCGACCCCGACACGATTCGAACGTGTGACCTTCCCCTTAGGAGGGGGACGCTCTATCCAGCTGAGCTACGGGGCCGTGGCCGTGTGCCGATGTCGGCAGGGGCGCGATTCTACATCAGGTGCAGGCGTGGCACGCGGCGTCAGGGCAGCAGTTGCATCAGCGGTTTCTGCAGGATCGTGGTGCGCCAGCCGTCGAGCGCGGTTGGCCATTGCCTGCTGGTGAGCAGGGTTTCCAGGTGGCGGCGGGCACAGAGTACGCCTTCGGGAAGATCCAGCGCCTGGGCCTGCTGCGCGACCACGGCCTGCATCGCCTTCAGCGTGTTGCGCAGGGTCGGGTCTGGGGTTGCGGCCAGCGGAATCGATTGTTCACTGGCGTCCAGCGGGCGCGAGACTTCTTCCCAGATCTGGTCGCGCAACCGGCGCGGGGCGCGCGGGTGTTGGTCGAGCAGGGCGTGGAAACGCGATTGCGTCATGGTCTGCTGGGCCAGCAGCACGACCAGCTCGTTGTCCAGGATCCAGCTGCGCGGGCGGTCCAGCTGACGCGCGGTGGCGTCGCGCCACAGCAGCAGGCGGCGCAGGCGTGCCTGGGCTTCCGGGTCCATGCGCTGGGCGCTGCGCGAGGACAGGTGCGGGTGCGGGTCCATGCCGTCTTCGTCGGCGTGGGCGACCAGCCGCGCGCAGTCTTCGGTCAGCCAGCCGAGGCGGTCAAGTTCGCGCAGGCGCTGGTCCAGTATCTCGTGCAATGCGTGCAGGTGGCGCACGTCTTCGGCGGCGTAGTGGCATTGCGAATCGGACAGCGGGCGACGCAGCCAGTCCGAGCGGGTTTCACCCTTTTCCAGTTGGATGCCGAGCAGGTCCGCCACCAGTGCCTGGTAGCCCTTGCCAGCACCGTGGCCGGCCAGCGCGGCGGCCTGCTGGGTATCGAAAATCGGCCCGACGCGGACGTTCCAGCCGTGCTGGAAAGCCTGAAGGTCTTCGCCCGGGCTGTGCATGATCTTCAGCGTGCCGCCCTGCAGCACCGGCGCCAGCTCGCCGGCCTGCGGCAGCGCCAGCGGATCGATCAGGCATTCCTCGCCGGTGGCGGGGCGCAGCTGCACCAGTGCCAGTTTCGGGTAGTAGGTGCGTTCGCGGATGAATTCGGTATCCAGCGCGATCGGGGCCTGGTCCAGACCTTGCGCGAGGGCGTCCAGTTGCTGTGTTTGCGTGACCCAGTGGCTCATTGGAATGTGGTGGTGATGTCAGGGGCGGAACGATAGCTGATCCATCCTGCCGGCGTAGTATCCGCTTGCCGGGCGCCGGGGGCTGCACTACCGTCCGCGTGCCGGTGCGCTGCCGATGGCAGCGCCCGCTACGGGGTTCGAAGCAGATGACGAGGGATTGATGGCATTCCGATTGCGATGGCCGGCTTGGCTGATGTTGGTGTTGCTGGCCGCCTGTGGTGATGCCGGCCAGGCACCCAGCGCGCAGCAAGTGCCCGCTGCGGCAGAACAGCCTCCGGCGCCTGCGTCCGCCTCCGCCTCCGCCTCCGCCGCATCGTCGCCGGATGGGCCGCAAACCGTGCCGCAAACGGAACTGCTCGCGGCATCCGCGCCCGGTGTCGAACAGGATGGGCATGAGCTGCCGGAAGAGTTTGCGGATGATGGCCAGGCCGGCTCATTGGAGGAGCGCATCGATCAGATCCGGGCTTTGCTGGAGACCGATTCGGCCAGCGCGGCGCGACGCGCGCTTCGTCGTGCACTGGATGCGATGCAGGCCATGGCGGCGGCAGACGTGACGGAAACGGTCGGCGCAGCTGACACAGCGGCCACTGCGGCCACAGCGCAGGGCGAGGAGGGCACAGCGGAAGACATCGCTGCGCAATTGGCCCCATTGGCGTCCCGTGCTGCCAGGCGCTTGCTGGGATGGAACCGGTTGGCACTGGCGCATGGCGGCGGCGCGCTTTCGCCGCGTGACCTGCCGCTGTTGCAACGCTGGGACGCAGAGGACGCCGAGGTGCAGGCGCTGGCCGCGCATCTGGCGCGGATCGAACAGGCCAGTGCCGTGTTGGCCGAGGCCAGGAGTCTGATCGAGGCCGGGCAGGTGCTGGAGCCGGCAGCGGAAAACGCAGTGGCGAAACTGCACCAGGTGCTGCGGATCGATCCGGACAACGTCACCGCCCGGCATCGCCTGGCGCGGGTCGAGGACAGTTTCCTGCGCGCGGCGATTTCGGCCGCCCGAAACAGCGATTTCGCCACCGCCGAAGCACGGCTGGCCGATGCCGGCCGGGTGAGGCCGGGTTCGGCGCTGGTGCTGGATGCCGCCACCCGTGTGGTCGAACTGCGTGAACAGGAGGCGCAGCGCTGGAAAGCCCGCATCGCGATGGAACTGGCGGCCGAGCGGCCCGATGCCGCCGAAGCGCTGCTGCCGCAACTGGATGCCGCCACCCTGGACGAGCGCGATGGCCAGTTGGCGCGTGCCGAAATCGAGCGGGTACGGCGGTACGGTGCCTACGATGCCGGCCAGTTGCTGTCCGATGTATTGGCAGGCGGCGGCCAGGGGCCGGGCATGATCGTGTTGCCGGTCGGGCGCTTCATGATGGGCAGTCCGCGCAGCGAGGACGGTCGCGAGCCGGCCGAAGGGCCGCGCCATGCAGTCACTTTCCAGCGCGGTTTCGCACTGGCACGCACCGAAACCACGGTGGCGCAATTCCGTGCCTTCGTCGAGGCCACCGGCTATCGCAGCAGTGCCGAGCGCGCACGCAGTTCGGTGATCTATGACGAGCGCACCGGCGCCATGATCGAACGGCGCGGGGTGGACTGGCGGCATGATTACGTCGGCAACCGTGCTGCGGCCGACGAGCCGGTGTTGCATGTGTCCTGGGAAGATGCCAGCGCCTATGTGCAATGGCTGTCGGACCAGACCGGCGCACGCTATCACCTGCCGAGCGAGGCGCAGTTCGAATACGCCCTGCGCGCCGGCAGCAGTACCCGTTTCCCCTGGGGTGACGGCGCTCCTCCTGCACGGGTCGAGAACCTGACTGGCGATGGTGATGTCTCGCCCGGCGGGCGGCGCTGGAACAACGCCTTCAGCGCTTACGAGGACGGCTACTGGGGGCCGGCGCCGGTGGCGCGCCACCGCAGCAACAGCTTCGGCCTGAGCGACATGAACGGCAATGTTTCCGAATGGGTCGAAGATTGCTGGCACGACAGCTACGCGCGCGCGCCGCGTGACGGCAGTGCCTGGGTCAATCCCGGTTGTGCGCGGCGGGTGGTGCGTGGTGGTTCCTGGGGCAGCTCGCCGGAACAGACCCGTTCGGCCTTCCGCACATCTTCGCCGGCAGCGGCCACCAGTGCCCGGGTCGGCTTCCGCGTCGCACGCGAGCTCTAGCAGCGCGCGCCATTGCCGGCGGTCGCCGACATCAGGATGCGGCAAGGGCGCCGATTCTGGCACCATCGGCACCTTCTGATCCTGACAGCCGGAGCGACACCATGAACACGATGCGCCAGGGCCCCGCCACGCCACGTCGGCGCGGTGGTTTTCGATGGTGGGTGCTGATCCTGTTCGCGCTGTACGCCGGCTACTACTGGTTCTCCAACCAGCAGGATGCGGCCTTTACCGGGCGCACCCAGTTGATCAGCTCCGACCCGCAGCAGGAGGCGGCGATGGGCTTGCAGGCCTACCGCCAGATCCTGTCTGAATCCAATGTCGTGACGCAGGGCCAGTTGCCCGGTCAAGTCCGCGACATTGCTGCCCGTCTGATTCAAGTCGGGCCACGGGTCGAGGCCGATCTGGCCGCCGCGCGCGGGGTCAAGCCGTCGATCCAGTGGAATGCCTTCGACTGGGATGTGAGCGTGATCCAGTCCGATCAGGCCAACGCCTTCTGCCTGCCCGGCGGCAAGATCGCGGTCTACACCGGCATCATTCCGGTGGCGCAGAATCTGGATGCGCTGGCGGCGATCATGGGGCACGAGATCGCACATGCACTGCTGCGTCACAGTGCCGAGCGCATGGCGCAGCAGAAGCTGGCGCAGATCGGTTCGATGGCCACCGGCATGGCGGTTAGCGACATGGATCCGCAGCAGCAGCGCGCGGTGATGGCGGTGATGGGTGCCGGTGCGCAGTACGGCATGCTGCTGCCGTTCTCGCGCGAGCACGAAAGCGAGGCCGACGAAGTCGGGCTGATGCTGGCGGCGGCGGCCTGCTACGACCCGCGCGAGGCGATCGGCCTGTGGCAACGGATGGGACAGCTCAGCGCCGGACAGGCGCCGCCGGAGTTCATGTCGACCCATCCCAGCGGCGAAACCCGCATCGCCCGCTTGCAACAGCTGATGCCGCGTGCGCTGGAGATCCGCCAGGCGTACTGCGGCAACTGATTGTCATTGCCGCGCCCGGGCTGCGAACCGGGTCGCACTATGAACTCCCTCCATGGGCCTGTGTTGCCGCTTCAAGTTGGTGCATGCGACAATCCCGGGTCTTGGTGGGACGGATTTTGCAGTGCAGCATCCGCGCCCGCCGGCCGCGAGCCGGGTGCGGATGCTTTTTCCAGAGCGCCAACCGCACGGAACGCCAGCGTGATCGCCCCCTTCTCTTGGAAGGCGCGGATCGGGCTGGTCGAACCGCCCGCATCGCGGCATGCCGACGCGCCAGTGGCGCGATGAACGGTTGCAGACCTGCTGCAACGCTGCTCGAGTCGAGGATGACGTGCTGGGCGAATATCTGCCGATTCTTTTGTTCCTGATCGTGTCCGCGGGCATTGGTATCGCCCTGCTGGTCATCGGAAGCCTGTTGGGCCCACGGCAGCCCAGTGCAGAGAAACTCTCCCCCTACGAATGCGGCTTCGAGGCATTCGAGGATGCGCGCATGCGCTTCGACGTGCGCTACTACCTGATCGCCATCCTGTTCATCGTCTTCGATCTGGAAATCGCCTTCCTGTTCCCCTGGGCCGTGGTGTTCAAGGATCTGGGCATGCAGGCGATCGTGGCGATGACGATTTTCCTGGGCATCCTCGTCGTGGGCTTCGTCTACGAGTGGAAGAAGGGCGCACTGGACTGGGAGTGAGACGATGAGCATTTCGCAGTTTTTCCATAATCCCGAACCCCTTGGCCGCGTCGACGACATCTTGTTGCCGGAGGGCGAGAACCCGCTGCTGGAGCGCGGCTTCGCCACCACTTCGGTCGATGCGCTGCTGAATTGGGCGCGTACCGGTTCGATGTGGCCGGTGACCTTCGGTCTGGCCTGCTGTGCGGTGGAAATGATGCACGCCGGCGCCGCTCGCATGGACCTGGACCGCATGGGTGTGATCTTCCGCCCCAGCCCGCGCCAGTCCGACGTGATGATCGTGGCCGGCACCCTGGTCAACAAGATGGCCCCGGCACTGCGCAAGATCTACGACCAGATGTCCGGCCCCAAGTGGGTGATATCGATGGGCTCGTGCGCCAACGGCGGCGGCTATTACCACTATTCGTACTCGGTCGTGCGCGGCTGCGACCGGGTGGTGCCGGTGGACGTCTACGTGCCCGGCTGCCCGCCCACGGCAGAGGCCCTGGCGCACGGCATCCTGCAACTGCAGAAGAAGATCCGCCGCACCAACACCATCGCGCGCTGAAGCGCCGTCGTCACCCGTCTTTAAGGAAGGCAGCGGTTCCATGGCCGAGCCAGAAAACACCCTAGCGCAGCGTCTGCAGGCCCGATTCGGCGACCGGATCGTGGAATGCATCGAGCACACCTACGCCCATGCCCACGGCGAAGTCACCCTGGTGGTGGCGCCCGACCGCCTGCTCGAAGTGGCGCGCGTCCTGCGCGACGAGCCGGAATTCGGCTTCGAGCAGCTCACTGACCTGTGCGGTATCGACTATCTGGGCTACGGCCAGGTCGAATGGGACACCGAAGACGCCACTTCCGAAGGTTATTCGCGTGGTGTCGAAGGCCTGGGTCCGGGCCGTTTCGACTGGGATTCGCGCCCGCGTCCGGACCGCCAGGCAAAGCGTTTCGCCTCGGTCGTGCACCTTTTGTCGATCCGCAACAACCAGCGTCTGCGTCTGCGCACCTACGCCGGTGATGATGCGCTGCCGGTGATTCCTTCGCTGGTGGATGTGTGGCCGGGCGTCAACTGGTTCGAGCGCGAGGCCTTCGATCTGTTCGGCATCGTCTATGAAGGACATCCGGATCTGCGCCGCATCCTGACCGACTACGGTTTCGTCGGGCATCCGTTCCGCAAGGACTTCCCACTGATCGGCAATGTCGAAGTGCGTTACGACGCCGAACAGGAACGTGTCATCTACCAGCCGGTCACGATCGAGCCGCGCGTGCTGGTGCCGCGCGTGCTGCGCCAGGACTCGCGCCGCGAGCAGGCCGAAGCCGAAATCGCCAACGCGGCGGCGGGGAAATAAACCATGCAGGAAATCCGCAATTACAGCCTGAACTTCGGCCCCCAGCATCCGGCCGCGCACGGTGTGCTGCGCCTGGTGCTGGAGATGGAAGGCGAGGTCGTGCAGCGTGCTGATCCGCACGTCGGCCTGCTGCATCGCGGCACCGAAAAGCTGGCCGAATCCAAGCCGTTCAACCAGTCGATCGGCTATATGGATCGCCTGGACTACGTCTCGATGATGTGCAACGAGCACGCCTATGTGATGGCGATCGAGAACCTGCTCGGCATCCAGGTGCCCGAACGTGCGCTGTGGATCCGCACGATGTTCGACGAGATCACCCGCATCCTCAATCACCTGATGTGGGTCGGTGCCAACGGCCTGGATCTGGGCGCGATGGCGGTGATGCTGTACGCCTTCCGCGAGCGCGAGGAGCTGATGGACTGCTACGAGGCGGTCTCCGGCGCGCGCATGCATGCGGCCTACTACCGTCCCGGTGGCGTTTACCGCGATCTGCCGGATCAGATGCCGCAATACAAGGAAACCCCGTGGCACAAGGGCAAGGAGCTGAAGCGCCTGAACGCCTGGCGTGAAGGTTCGATGCTCGATTTCCTCGACGCCTTCTGCGACGACTTCCCGCAGCGCGTCGATGAATACGAAACCCTGCTGACCGAAAACCGCATCTGGAAGCAGCGCACCGTCGGCATCGGTGTGGTGTCGCAGGAGCAGGCGCTGGCCTGGGGCATGACCGGCCACATGCTGCGCTCCACCGGTATCGCCTGGGACGTGCGCAAGAAGCAGCCTTATGCCAAGTACGCCGAAGTGGACTTCGACATCCCGGTAGGCACCGCCGGCGACTGCTACGACCGCTACCTGATCAAGGTGGCCGAGATGCGCGAGTCGGCGCGCATCATCAAACAGTGCGTGGCCAAACTGCGCACCCTCGAAGGCCCGGTGATGATCCGCGATTTCAAGATCGGACCGCCCAGCCGCGAGGAAATGAAGACCGACATGGAAGCGCTGATCCACCACTTCAAGCTGTTTACCGAAGGCTATGTCGTGCCGGAAGGCGAGACCTATGCCGCGGTGGAAGCGCCGAAGGGCGAGTTCGGCTGCTATCTGGTGTCCGACGGCGCCAACAAGCCGTTCCGGGTCAAGCTGCGTGCACCCGGTTTCGCCCACCTGTCCTCGATGGACGAGGTTGTGCGCGGGCACATGCTGTCGGACGTGGTGGCGATGATCGGCACCTACGACCTGGTGTTCGGCGAGGTGGACAGGTGAAGCCGGGAATCGGAAATCGGGAGCGGGAAGTCGGGAATGCGCGACTCGCATGTGCTCCGGTGTCTCGTGCACTCCGGCGCGTGCAGGCCTCGCGCGGTTCGGTGTTCCGAGCGCCCCAAGGTATTCCTTCCGGCGTCTGTGCATCGGCTTTTCCCCATTCCCCATTCTCTTTTTCCCATTCCCCATGAAAGCAACCGGCAATTTCGAAGTGGTCAAGGATGTCGATCCGCAGGTGGTGCTGAGCCAGCACACCCGCGATCACATCGACCTGTGGCTGGCCAAGTTCCCACCCGAGCGCTCACGTTCGGCCGTGATCCAAGGCCTTTTTGCCGCGCAGGAGCAGAACCAGGGCTGGCTCAGTGATGAACTGATCGCCGCAGTGGCGCGCTACATCGGCATCGAGCCGATCTGGGCCTACGAGGTCGCCACCTTCTATTCGATGCTGGAGACCCGCCCGGTCGGCCGCAACAACGTCGCGCTGTGCACCAACATCTCGTGCTGGCTCAACGGTGCCGAGGACATCGTCCGCTATTGCGAAAAGAAACTCGGCATTTCGCTGGGCGAAAGCACGCCGGATGGCCGCATCTACCTCAAGCGCGAGGAGGAGTGCATCGCGGCCTGCTGCGGCGCGCCGGCGGGAACGGTCAACGGCCATTACCACGAAAAGCTGACGCCGGAAAAAATCGACGCCATTCTCGATTCACTGGAATGACACGCGCGCGGCCCTTCGCCGCGCACCTTGGATGAACCGCGCCGGGCCCGCCCGGTGCACTGGAATAAATCGGAACGGTCATGGCATTCGGACCTGTGCCCCAGGAACACAACGTCGTCTACACCACGCTGCACTTCGATCAGCCGTGGACGTACGAAAATTATCTGAAAACCGGCGGCTACCAGGCCTGGCGGAAGATCCTCGAAGAGAAGATCCCGCCGGAACAGGTGATCGAGATGGTCAAGCAGTCCGGCCTGCGCGGCCGTGGCGGCGCGGGTTTTCCGACCGGCCTGAAGTGGAGCTTCATGCCCAAGGGGCCGGGCCAGAAATACATCCTGTGCAATTCCGACGAATCCGAGCCGGGCACCTGCAAGGACCGCGACATCCTGCGCTACAACCCGCATGCGGTGCTGGAAGGCATGGCGATCGCCTGCTACGCGGTCGGTGCCGACGTGGCCTACAACTACCTGCGCGGCGAGTTCCACCACGAGCCGTTCGAGCGTTTCGACAACGCCCTGAAGGAAGCCCGTGAACACGGCTGGCTGGGCGAGAACCTGCTGGGCAGTGGCGTCAATGTGCAGATCCACGCCGCGCTCGGCGCCGGCGCCTATATCTGCGGCGAAGAAACCGCACTGATGGAGTCGCTGGAAGGCAAGAAGGGCCAGCCGCGCTACAAGCCGCCGTTCCCGGCCAATTTCGGCCTGTACGGCAAGCCCACCACGATCAACAACACCGAAACCTATGCCTCGGTGCCGGCGATCATCCGCAATGGACCGGAATGGTTCATGGGCTTGGGCAAGCCGAACAATGGCGGCGCCAAGGTGTTCTCGGTGTCCGGTCACGTCAACAAGCCGGGCAACTATGAAGTCCGCCTCGGCACGCCGTTCTCCGAGCTGCTGGAAATGGCCGGCGGCGTGCGCAACGGCAACAAGTTGAAGGGTGTGATCCCCGGCGGCTCGTCGATGCCGGTGCTGCCGGCCGAGATCATGATGGACTGCACGATGGACTACGACTCGATCCAGAAGGCCGGTTCCGGCCTGGGTTCGGGTGCGGTCATCGTCATGGACGAAACCACCTGCATGGTGCGCGCCTGCCAGCGCATCAGCCGTTTCTACTACTACGAATCCTGCGGCCAGTGCACCCCGTGCCGCGAAGGCACCGGCTGGATGTTCCGCGCGCTGAACCGCATCGTCGAAGGCAAGGCCACGCTCGATGACGTGAACCTGCTGCGCAGCATCGCCGGCCAGATCGAAGGCCACACCATCTGCGCCTTCGGTGAAGCCGCCGCGTGGCCGGTGCAGGGCTTCCTGCGCCACTACTGGCACGAGTTCGAGTACTACGTGAACCACGGCCGTTCGATGGTCGAGGACAAGATCGGAGTTGCCGCATGAGCGCTCAAATTACGCCGACCACGCCGCCGCCGGCGCCGGAAGGACACGTCAACATCGAGATCGATGGCGTGCCGATGACCGCGCCGAAGGGCTCGATGATCATCCAGGCCGCCGACAAGGCCGGCATTCCGATCCCGCGCTTCTGCTACCACGAGAAGCTGCCGATCGCGGCCAACTGCCGCATGTGCCTGGTGGACGTGGAAAAGTCGCCGAAACCGGCACCGGCCTGCGCCACCCCGGTGATGGACGGCATGAAGGTCTACACCCAGTCCAAGCGCGCGCTGGATTCGCAGCGAAACGTGATGGAATTCCTGCTGATCAACCACCCGCTGGACTGCCCGGTCTGCGACCAGGGCGGCGAGTGCGAATTGCAGGATCTGGCGATGGGCTATGGCCGTTCGGTCAGCCGCTTCACCGAACGCAAGCGCGTCGTGCCCGACGAAAACCTCGGGCCGCTGGTGGCCAGCGACATGACCCGCTGCATCCACTGCACCCGCTGCGTGCGTGTCACCACCGAAATCACCGGCACCTACGAACTGGGCGGCATGGACCGTGGCGACCGGATGGAGATCGGCACCTATATCGGGCGTGCGATCGAGAGCGAACTGTCGGGCAACGTCATCGATGTGTGCCCGGTCGGCGCGCTGACCAACAAGCCCTTCCGTTTCCGCGCCCGCCCGTGGGAGCTGATCGCGCGTGAATCCATCGGCGTGCACGATGCGCTGGGCTCGAACCTCTGGCTGCATCTGCGCCGGGGTGAAGTGCTGCGCACGGTGCCGCGCGACAACGAGGCGATCAACGAGAACTGGCTGTCCGACCGCGACCGCTACAGCCATGCCGGGCTGGCGGCGGCCGACCGCCTGCAGGTGCCGATGGTGCGCCATGGCGACGACTGGCAGGAAGCCAGCTGGGAACAGGCCCTGGCGCGGGCCGCCGAGCTGATCGGTGCGCAGTCCGGCGATGGCCTGGGCGTGCTGGTGCATCCGTCCACCTCGAACGAGGAGGGCGCGCTGCTGGCGGCATTGGCGGCCGGCGCCGGCAGTGCCAGCATCGACCACCGCATCGCGCAGTCCGATCTGGCCGATGCGCCGGTCGCGCTGCCGTTCCAGATGCCGCTGGCCGATATCGAAAATGCCGATGTCATCGTGCTGGTCGGCTGCAATCCACGCCACGAGGCGCCGATGCTGGGTCACCGCATCCGCAAGGCGCAGCGCACCGGTGGCGCCAAGGTGGTGGCGATCAACCCGCTCGACTTCGATTTCCATTTCGCCTGCGAACAGCGCCATATCCTGGCGCCGTCGGCCCTGCCCGACGCGCTGCTGGGCGTGGCGGCGGCGGCCGGCGCCAGCCTGCCGGCGGAAGCAGCCTCCACGCCGATTTCCGCTGCCGATGCCAGGGCCATTGCCGAACTGCTCGCTGGTGCCGCGCGGGGTGTCGTGATCCTGGGCGAAGCGGCGGCCATGCATCCGCAGGCATCCTGGCTGCGTGCTGCGGCCACGGCGTTGACCGAACGTACCGGCACGGCCCTGAACCAGCTTCCGATCGGCGCCAACGCCGTGGGTCTGGCGCGCGTTGGTGTGCTGCCCGGCGCACGCGATGCGGCAGCGATGCTGGCTGGTCAGTCCTGCAATGCCTATGTGCTGTACGGGATCGAACCCGAACACGATTTCGCCGATACCGCCACCGCGCTGCGCGCCCTGTCGCAGGCCAAGGTGGTGGCGTTCACCGCGTTCGCCGACGAAACCACGCGCAAGCTGGCGCAGGTGATGCTGCCGATCGGTCTGGCGCCGGAAATCGACGGCAGCTGGACCAATGTCGATGGTGTCACGCAAACCTGTGCGGCGGCCGCGAAGCTGCCGGGTCAGGCGCGTGCCGGCTGGCGCGTGCTGCGTGCGCTGGGTGGCCAGATGAAGCTGGATGGTTTTGATTTCGTCGAGCTGGCGCAATGGCGCGAGCGCATGACGGTGCAGGATGTGGCCGCCGGCAAGGGTCTGGTGCAGCGCCCGGAAAAGACCGCTGCCGGCCTGGAAGCGGTCAGCACCCGCGCGATCTACGGCAGCGATGCATTGCTGCGCCGCTCGGCGCCGCTGCAGGCGCATCCACTGAGCCGCGGTGCGCGCATCGTGCTGAATCCGGAGGATGCACAGGCGCTGGGTCTGGAAGATGGCGCCATCGCACGGGTGGATGACGGGCGCGGCAAGGCCGGCCTGCCGCTGGAGACCAGCGTCCGCGTTCCGCGCGGCGCGGCATGGATCGAAAAAGGCTACGCCGCCACCGCCCCGATTGCGGGTAGCGGCGCATCGCTGACGGTGACGAGGGCCTGAGCGTGTTCGAACTTCTGAGCCAACCCATCGGCCTGCTGCGCGAGTTCTTCCTGAACTTCGGCACCATCGGCCTGCTGTTGTGGACACTGATCAAGATCCTTGCGGTGGCCGTGCCGCTGATCATCTGCGTGGCGTTCTACACCCTGTTCGAGCGCAAGATCATCGGCTGGATGCATGTGCGCCACGGGCCGACGAATATCGGCGGCATCTTCGGCATCGGTGTGATCCAGCCGTTCGCCGACGTGTTCAAGTTGCTGTTCAAGGAAGTGGTCACGCCGACCAGTGCCAACACTTTTCTGTACCGGCTGGCACCGATCCTGACGCTGGCGCCGGCCTTCGCGGCCTGGGCCGTGGTGCCGTTCGAGGATGCGATGGCGCTGTCCAACGCCAATGCCGGCCTGCTGTACCTGCTGGCGATGACCTCGATGGGCGTGTACGGCGTGATCATCGCCGGCTGGGCCTCGAACTCGAAGTACGCCTTCCTCGGCGCGATGCGCTCGGCCGCGCAGGTGGTCAGCTACGAGATCGCGATGGGCTTTGCCCTGGTCGGCGTGCTGGTCTGCGCCGGCAGCATGAACATCACCGAGATCGTGCGCGCCCAGCAGGGCAGTGCCGGCCTGTTCGACTGGTTCTGGCTGCCGCTGCTGCCGCTGTTCCTGATCTACGTGATTTCCGGTGTGGCGGAAACCAACCGCGCGCCGTTCGACGTGGCTGAAGGCGAGTCGGAGATCGTCGCCGGCTTCCACGTGGAATATTCCGGTTCGGCGTTCGCGATCTTCTTCCTGGCCGAATACGCCAACATGATCCTGATCAGCTTCCTGACCGCGATCCTGTTCATGGGTGGCTGGCTGTCACCGTTCCCGGTCTCGTGGGGCGTGCTGGGTGAGCCGGGTATCTGGTGGCTGCTGCTGAAGGCGCTGTTCTTCGCATTCTGCTTCGTCTGGTTCCGCGCCACGTTCCCGCGCTACCGCTACGACCAGATCATGCGTCTGGGCTGGAAGATCTTCATCCCCATCACGATCGTCTGGATTCTCGTGGCCGCGTGGATGGTCCATCTGGGCTGGGTCAAGGCTGGAGTCTGAGGCATCTCATGAACCGCATCGTTTTCTATCTCAAGAGTCTGCTGCTGATCGAGCTGTTCCAGGGCTTGTGGCTGACGACCAAGTATTTCTTCCGGCCCAAGTACACGATGAACTATCCGGCCGAGAAAATCCCGCAGTCGCCGCGCTTCCGCGGTCTGCATGCGCTGCGCCGCTATCCGAACGGCGAAGAGCGCTGCATCGCGTGCAAGCTGTGCGAGGCGGTGTGCCCGGCGCTGGCGATCACCATCGATTCGGCCCCGCGCGAGGACGGCACGCGCCGCACCACGCGCTACGACATCGACCTGTTCAAGTGCATCTTCTGCGGTTTCTGCGAAGAGAGCTGTCCGGTGGATTCGATCGTGGAAACCCATATCCACGAGTACCACTTCGAGCAGCGCGGCGAGAACGTCGTCACCAAGTCCCAGTTGCTCGCCATCGGCGACCGGCTGGAACCTGAAATCGCCCAGCGCAAGGCGCTGGATGCGGCCTACCGGTGAGAGCTCAGACATGACCGTTCAACTGGCTGCCTTCTATGCCTTTTCCATCATCACCGCGCTGGCTGCATTGGCGGTGATCAGCGTGCGCAACCCGGTCTATGCGGTGTTGAGTCTGGTGCTGACCTTCTTCTCCACCGCCTGCCTGTGGCTGCTGCTGGATGCCGAGTTTCTCGCGATCGCACTGGTGCTGGTGTACGTGGGAGCGGTGATGGTGCTGTTCCTGTTCGTGGTGATGATGCTCGACGTCAACGTCGATCCGTTGCGCGAGGGTTTCGCCCGCAATCTGCCGGTGGCGATCGTGGTGGCGGTGATCATGGCGCTGGAAATGATCGCGCTGATCGGCGTCAAGCGTTTTGGGCAACTGGTGGATTCGCCCGATCCGGCGCTGGCGGCCGGCATGCCGAATCTGGAATGGATCGGCCGTTCGATGTTCACCGATCACCTGCTGCCGTTCGAGGTGGCCGCGGTGCTGCTGACCGTGGCGATTATCGCCGCGATTGCGCTGACCCTGCGCCGCCGCGCCGGTACCAAGCACCAGAACGTTGGCCACCAGGTGCAGGTGCGCAAGGCCGACCGCCTGCGCATGGTCAAGATGGATCCCGTTGTGAAGGAGCGCACCCCATGATTTCGCTCGGTCATTACCTGGCGCTCGGCGCGGTGCTGTTCTCGATCAGCGTCGCGGGCATCTTCATCAACCGCAAGAACGTCATCGTGCTGCTGCTGTGCATCGAGCTGATGCTGCTGGCGGTGAACGTCAACTTCGTGGCGTTCTCGCGCTTCCTCGGCAACGTGGATGGGCAGGTCTTCGTGTTCTTCATCCTCACCGTGGCCGCTGCGGAAACCGCCATCGGCCTGGCGATCCTGGTGGTGCTGTTCCGCAACCGCGGCAGTATCGGCGTGGATCAGATCGATTCGATGAAGGGCTGACCAGAATGAGCTGTTGCACCGATTCCCGCTGTGCGGCGAGGGGAACCAATCCGTGATTACCCAGAACACCCTCCTGACCATTGCGCTGGCACCTCTGGTGGGCGCCATCGTCACCGGTTTCTTCGGTGGCCGGCTCGGCCGCCAGGCCTCGCACTGGATCACGATCCTGGGCGTGGCGCTGTCCTGTGCGCTGTCGATCAAGGTGCTGCATGCACTGGTCGCCGGCGGTGCCGCGCCGTACAACGCCAATGTCTACACCCTGTTCGACGTGGCCGGCTATTCGGCCCATGTCGGCTTCATGGTCGACAAGCTGAGCGCGATGATGATGGTGGTGGTGACCTTCGTGTCGCTGCTGGTGCACGTCTACACCATCGGCTACATGAAGGAAGACCCGGGCTACACCCGCTTCTTCAGCTACATCTCGCTGTTCACCTTCTCGATGCTGATGCTGGTGATGAGCAACAACTTCCTGCAGCTGTTCTTCGGCTGGGAAGCGGTGGGCCTGGTGTCGTACCTGCTGATCGGTTTCTGGTTCAAGAAGCCGAGCGCGGTGTTCGCCAACATGAAGGCCTTCGTGGTCAACCGCGTTGGTGATTTCGGCTTCCTGGTCGGCATCGCGGCGGTGGTGTTCTGGTTCGGCACGCTGGACTACGCGCAGGTGTTCACCAGCGTAGGCACGATCGAGGGCCGCAGCTTCACGCCGTGGGGTGATACGCAGTGGTCGATCGCCACCTTCATCGCGATCTGCCTGTTCATCGGTGCGATGGGCAAGTCGGCGCAGGTGCCACTGCATGTGTGGCTACCCGATTCGATGGAAGGCCCGACCCCCATTTCGGCGCTGATCCACGCCGCCACGATGGTGACCGCCGGCATCTTCATGGTGGCGCGCATGTCGCCGATCTACGAGCTGTCGGAAACCGCACTGGCCTTCGTGCTGTTCATCGGTGCCACCACGGCGCTGTTCACCGGCCTGATTGGCATCGTGCAGAACGACATCAAGCGCGTTGTGGCCTATTCCACGCTGAGCCAGCTGGGCTACATGACCGTGGCGCTGGGCGTGTCGGCGTATTCGGCGGCGGTGTTCCATCTGATGACGCATGCCTTCTTCAAGGCGCTGCTGTTCCTGGGGGCTGGCTCGGTCATCATTGCGATGCACCACGAGCAGGACATGCGCCGCATGGGCGGCCTGCGCAAGCACATGCCGATCACCTTCATCACCATGGTCATCGGTACGCTGGCGCTGGTTGGTACGCCGTTCTTCTCCGGTTACTTCTCCAAGGACTCGATCATCCTGGCGGCGCAGGTCGCGGCCGGGCAGGGTGGCTGGGTCCAGACCTATGGCTACTGGGCGGTGCTGCTGGGCGTGTTCGTCACCAGTTTCTACAGCTTCCGCCTGCTGTACCTGACCTTCTACGGTGAAGAACGCTTCCGCCATGCGGTCGAGGCGCCGGCCGGACACGAGGTGCACGATGAGCATCATGGCCAGGTGCACGAGCCGCACGAGTCGCCATGGGTGGTGACGCTGCCGCTGGTGCTGCTGGCGATTCCGTCGATCCTGATCGGTTTCTTCACCGTCGGCCCGATGCTGTTCGGCGATTTCTTCGCCGGTGCGATCTCGGTGTTGCCGGCGCATGACACGCTGGCCGCTGTTGCCAGTGCGGTCTGGCACGACGAAAACGGCTGGGTGTCGGCCGCGATCGGTTTCGGCCTGCACTTCTGGGCCTCGCCGGTGTTCTGGCTGGCGTTCGCCGGCTTCGCGCTGGCCACATACATCTATCTGTTCAACCCCGGTCTGGCGGACAAGGCGCGCCAGACGCTGGCGCTGCCGGTGCGGGTGCTGGAGAACAAGTACGGTTTCGATGATCTGTGGATCAGGGGCTTTGCCGGCGGCAGCGTGGCGCTGGGCCGGGCGCTGTGGAAGCGCATCGATGCCGGCCTGATCGACGGGGTCATCGTCAACGGTTCGGCGGCGCTGGTGGATCGCGTCGCCGGCATCGCGCGGACCGCGCAGACCGGGCGCGTCTACCACTACGCGTTCGTGATGATCGTCGGACTGATCCTGCTGCTGGGCGCGCTGCTGCTGGCGCTGCGCTGACAAGAACTCCAAGGACATAACGCACCATGTTGCCCCAAGGTTATCTTCTGAGCGTGTTGATCTGGCTGCCGATTTTCGGCGGCGCGGCCACGCTGTTGTTGTCCCGCAAGCCGGAGGCGGCGCGCTGGCTCGCGCTGGCCGTGGCGGTGGCTACTTTGCTGATCGGCCTGCCGCTCTATACCGCGTTCGACATGGCCTCGCCGGCGATGCAGTTCGTGCAGGATCTGGCCTGGATTCCAGCTTTCGGCATCCGCTATCACCTGGGTGTGGACGGTATTTCGGTCGCGCTGATCCTGTTGACCGCGTTCACCACGATCCTGGTGATCATCGGCGCCTGGCGCGCGGTGCCGGATCGCTTCCCGCAGTATCTGGCCGCGTTCCTGATCCTTGAAGGCCTGATGATCGGCGTGTTCGCGGCGCTGGACACGATCCTTTTCTACGTGTTCTTCGAGGGCATGCTGATTCCGATGTTCATCATCATCGGCGTCTGGGGCGGCCCGCGCCGCGTGTATGCCGCCCTGAAGTTCTTCCTCTACACCTTCCTGGGTTCGATCTTCCTGCTGATCGGCCTGATCTATCTGTACATCAAGGGCGGCAGCTTCCAGTTCGCCGACCTGTACGCGCTGCCGCTGGGCGGCACCGAGCAGATGTGGCTGTTCTTCGCATTCCTGATCGCGTTCGCGGTCAAGGTGCCGATGTTCCCGGTGCATACCTGGTTGCCGGATGCGCACGTCGAGGCGCCGACTGGCGGCTCGGTGATCCTGGCGGCGATCATGCTGAAGATCGGCGGCTATGGCTTCCTGCGCTTCTCGCTTCCGATCCTGCCCGATGCCAGCGCCGAATGGGCCTGGCTGGTGATCGGCCTGTCGCTGGTGGCGATCGTCGTGGTCGGTCTGGTGGCGCTGGTGCAGCAGGACATGAAGAAGCTGGTGGCGTATTCGTCGATCGCGCACATGGGCTTCGTCACGCTCGGTACCTTCGTGGCGCTGGCGCTGGTGCGCGAGGCCGACAACGGCGCTGCCGCGCAGCTCGGCCTGCAGGGCGCGATGGTGCAGATGATCAGCCACGGTTTCATTTCCGGTGCGATGTTCTCCTGCGTCGGGGTGCTGTACGACCGCATGCACACACGCATGATCAAGGACTACGGCGGCGCGATGACGATGATGCCGTGGTTCGGTTTCTTCATGATCTTCTTCGCGATGGCCAACTCCGGCCTGCCGGGCACTTCCGGTTTTGTCGGTGAATTCATGGTCATCGTCTCGGCCTTCCAGAACAACGTCTGGATCGCGGTGGCGGCGGCCAGCACGCTGATCATCGGCGCCGGCTATTCGCTGTGGCTGGTGAAGCGGGTGATGTTCGGGCCGGTGGCCAATCCGAACGTGGCCGCGCTGACCGACATCAACCGGCGCGAAGGTTTCGTGCTGGGCGCGTTCGCCGCGGCGGTGCTGCTGCTGGGTGTGTATCCCAAGCCACTGACCGATCTGATGCAGTCCTCCATCGCACAACTGGCGGTGCAGATCGCCACCTCGAAGCTGTAAGGAAAGGTTGATGATGATTACTTCCGCCGACTTCCTGCCGCTGCTTCCGGAAATCTTCCTGCTCAGCGCCACCTGTGCGCTGCTGCTGACGGACCTGTTCATCAGTCCGTCGCGTCGCGGCCTGGTGCATTTCCTGGCGCTGGCAATCCTGGCCGTGACCGCGATTCTCACGCTGCGCGGCGTGCCCGGTGTGGACCTGCCCGTGCGCGTGCTCTCCGGCAGCTTCCAGCGCGATGGCGCCGGTGACCTGCTGAAGCTTTTCGCCTATCTGGCCACGGCGTTGACCTTTGTCTATGCGCGCCCGTATCTGAAGGATCGCGGCCTGTTCAAGGGCGAGTTCTATCTGCTGGTGCTGTTTGCCTTGCTGGGCATGATGCTGATGATGTCGGCCGGTACCCTGATCGTGGCGTATCTGGGGCTGGAACTGCTGGCGCTGTCGTCCTATGCGCTGGTCGCGCTGGATCGTGACAACCGCCGCGCCACTGAGGCCGCAGTCAAGTATTTCGTGCTCGGCGCGCTGGCTTCGGGCATGCTGCTGTACGGCCTTTCGATGCTGTACGGCGCTACCGGCACGGTCGATATCGCACGCCTGTACGAAGCCGCATCCGCGCTGCAGGGCGAAGATCGGACCTTGCTGCTGTTCGGCGTAGTGTTCGTGGTGGTCGGCATTGGCTTCAAGTTCGGTGCTGCGCCGTTCCACATGTGGCTGCCGGATGTTTACCAGGGCGCTCCGACCGCGATGACGCTGTTCATCGGTTCGGCCCCGAAGCTGGCCGCGCTGGGTCTGGCCTACCGCCTGTTCGACAACGCCGTCGGCGGCATCGACATGAACTGGCAGGTGACGCTGGCCTGGCTGGCGGCACTGTCGCTGGTGCTCGGCAACCTGATCGCGATCATGCAGACCAACCTGAAGCGCATGCTGGCCTACTCCACGGTGTCGCATGTCGGCTTCCTGTTCCTGGGTCTGGCCAACGGCACGCCGGAAGGCTATGCCGCCGCCGCGCTGTATGCGATCTGCTACGCGCTGATGGCGACCGGCTCGTTCGCCGCGATCATCCTGCTGGCACGGCAGGGCTTCGAAGCCGAGGAAATCTCGGATTATCGCGGCCTGTTCCGTACCCATCCGTGGTTCGCGCTGATGATCCTGCTGCTGATGTTCTCGCTCGCCGGCGTGCCGCCGCTGTTCGGCTTCTGGGCCAAGCTGGCGGTGATCAGCGCCGCAATCGATGCCGGCCTGCTGTGGTTGGCGATCCTGGCGCTGGTGTTCGCGGTGATCGGCGCGTTCTACTACCTGCGCGTGGTCAAGGTGATGTTCTTCGATCCGCCGTCCGATGACGTGCGGATCGAACCGCAGGCCGATGTGCAGCTGCGTTGGGTGTTCTCGGCCAATGCGCTGGCGATGCTGGTGCTGGGGCTGTTCTGGAGCCCGCTGATGGAGATGTGCCTGCGCGCCTTTGGCGCCGCCTGATACGGCTCACGGCCCGGCTTCACCCGGTTGCTGTCACACATCCTGATCCGAAGGCCGGCGCGCCGGCCTTCGGCGTTTTCGGTCGTGTGAGATCCATCCCCGGGTCAGAAAACCAGGGTGGGCGGGCCCTGTGAGAGGATGTGTGTTGGCCCGCTGCGCCAGGCAATATCGATCCCGGTAGGGGCGCACATCGCAGGTGGGCGCGAAGAACGCCGACGCAACGTGGTTGCTGGTAGCCCGCAGCTTCAGGGCAGCAGCCGCCCGACCAGTTCGATCACTTCACTGGACAGCGCCGCGCTGGCGGCGATCGTGCCGCAACCCAAGACCCACGCCACCAGCAACAATACCCCGTCACGTTCGATCAGCGCGATCGCGTAGAGCAGCAGCAACAGCGCGAACGGGTAGTTGGTTAACGGGATCGGCAGCGACAGCAGGATGCCCAGCGCGATCAGTTGCAGACCGGTGAACATGTGCGCAGCCACATGCTGCGTCAGCGCGGTCATGCGTGGCCGGCAGAGTCGTTCCAGACGCCCGAGAAAACGTTGCATGCGTTGCGCGAAGCGGCCGAGCGTGGTGCGCAGGATCTTTTGCTGGCGCGCTCTGCGTGGCAGCCACGGCGCTTGCAGGGTCAGCAGCATCTGGATGCCGATCACGCTGACCAGCGGACCGGATACCGCGCCGGCACCGATGGGCAGTGGCAGGAAGGCCGGCAGCAGCACCAGCATCAGCAGCACACCGTAGGCGCGGCTGCGGAAGCGCGACAGGATTTCGTCCAGCGTGATGCTGTCGCCGCTGCCGGATTGCGCCAGCATCGCCAGCATCGTGCTGCAGCGCAACGGCATGTCGGCGTCGGGCGGTGGCAGCGTTGGCGAGGCCGGGCTCACGCCCTCGTCACGCCGTGGAGGTTGGGCAGCATGGGTTTCACCGCATCAATCCAGGTTTAGATCCGGCGTATCGGGTTGCCGTTGCACCAGCAGCTGGTCGATCCGGGCGCCGTCCAGATCGACCACTTCAAAGCGCCAGCCGGAATGTTCGAACCACTCGCCCGGCGCCGGAATACGGCCGAAATGCGCCACCACCATGCCGGCGGCGGTGTTGTAGTCGTGCTCGTCCTCGTTCGGCATTTTCGCCAGATCCAGCAGTTCGCGCAGGTCTTCGCTGGAGAGGCTGGCATCGACCAGATAGCTCCCATCGCTGCGCTGCACCACCACGGCGTTCTCGCTGGCATCGATTTCCTGCTGCTGCATCTGGCCCAGCACCGCGCTGATCAGGTCGTTGAGCGTGACCAGGCCTTGAAGATCGCCGTATTCGTCGACCACCAGCGCCATGTGTGCGCTTTCGTCGCGGAAGATTTCCAGCAGCGTCAGGGCGCGGGTGGATTCGGTCACGAACAGCGGCTCGGCCAGATCATCGAGCAGGCTGTCGATATCGTCCGGGCGAGTCAGCAGGCGCACCAGTGATTTGGTTTCCATGATGCCGACCACATCGCTGTCCGAGCCGCGATAGACCGGATAGCGCGAGTAGGGATGCTCACGCAGCACCTGGATGTTCTCTTCGTGGCTGGCTTCCAGATCCAGCCAGGCGATGCGGGTGCGGGGCGTCATCAGGTTTTCGGCGGTGCGGTCGCCCAGGCGCATGACCCGGTTCATCATGTTGCGCTCGTCAGCATCGATCAGACCCTGCTCGTGGCCTTCGGCCAGCAGCATGCGGATCTCTTCTTCGGAGACCTGCGAGGCGGCGGTGTCTTTCAGCCTCAGCAGGCGCAGCAGGATGCTGACGCTGTGCGAGAGCAGCCAGACGAAGGGCGCGGCCACACGCGACATCGCCTGCATCGGCAGCGCGACGTTGCTGGCGATACGCTCGGACGCCAGCAGCGCGATGCGCTTGGGCAACAGCTCGCCGAACACGATGGTGAAAAAGGTGATCAGGCTGACGCTGATCGCCAGTCCAAGGCCGTGCGCCAGATCCGGGCCGGCGCCCAGCGCAGTGAGACCGGCAGCGATGCTCGCACCGAACGCGGCACCGCCGAACATGCCGGTCAGGATGCCGACCAGGGTGATGCCGACCTGCACCGTGGAAAGGAAGCGCTCGGGCTGCTCGGCCAGTTCCAGTGCGGCGCGGGCACGACGGCTGCGGCTGGCCATCTGGCGCAACCGGGGGCGGCGCGAGGTGACCACGGACATCTCCGACAGCGCGAAGAAACCATTGACCAGGATCAGCAGGGCAACGACGACAAGTTCGAGTGTCATGGGTCGCCGGCACAGGGCCGACACGGGGTTCCTTGCAGTGGTGGCGCGCCGGGATGGCCGCAAATGCGATCAGACTATGCCACAAGCGACGTGGAAACCGCGCCCGGCACTGTCTCGAAATTGTCTTTGCGCGGTAAACTTGGCGTCATATGGCGCCACCGCGCCCGGCGCCTCCCGAAACATCGGGTTGCCGCCGCATGTATTCCCCTTCAAGAGCGACGACCGATGTTTTCCCTGCAAACCATTTTCGGCAAGGGCGACCGCTTCTATGCCCTGCTCGAATCCGCCGCGATGGCGGCCAGCCAGAGCGCCGAAGCGCTGCAGCACCTGGTCAAGGACCACGGGACCGAGGCCACGCTGACCGAGTTCAAGATCGCGCGTCAGCGCGAGAAGGAAGTCTCCGAGCAGATCAGCCAGGCGCTGGTGGACACCTTCGTCACGCCGCTGGAGCGCGAGGACATCGAAGCTCTGGGCAATGCCATCTATCGCATCCCCAAGACCATCGAAAAGTTCGCCGACCGCTACGCGCTGGCTAGCGAGAAGCTGGAGAACATCGACTTCGGGCCACGCGCGGCCATGCTGCAGCAGGCCGCTGAGTTGGTGGTGGAAATGGTGCGGCTGCTGCCAAAGATGCGGATGGAGCCGATGAAACGCCTCTACGACCGCCTGCGCAATGTCGAGGCCGAGGCCGACCGGCTGATGCTGGAAACCTACCGCGAGGTCTACTCGGGCCAGTACGACGGCCTGGAAGTGCTGCTGATCAAGGACTTTTTCGAGCTGCTGGAAAAGGCCATCGACCGCTGCCGTACCGCCGGCGAGGTCTGTTACCAGATCGTGCTGAAGAACTCCTGAGGCGCGCCGCATGCTCACCCTGGTATTGATGGTGGTGCTGTTCGCGCTGGTGTTCGAGTACATCAACGGCTTCCACGACACCGCCAACTCGATCGCCACCGTAGTGGCGACCAAGGTGCTTTCGCCGATGCAGGCCATCGCGCTGGCGGCCAGCATGAACCTGCTGGGTGCGCTGGCCGGCACCGCGGTGGCCAAGACCATCGCCTCGGGCCTGATCGATGCACAGGTGGTCGAGGTGACCTCGCAGGTGCTCATCTGCGCGCTGTCCGGCGGCATCATCTGGAACTTGATTACCTGGTATTTCGGCCTGCCTTCGTCCAGCTCGCACGCCCTGATCGGCGGCCTGTGCGGCGCCGCGCTGGGTGCTGCCGGGACCGACTGGAACGCGATCATCTGGGCCGAATCCGCACAGCCGTGGTGGAAGGGCGCCGGCCTGCTGTGGAAGGTGCTGGTGCCGATGATCACCTCGCCGGTGATGGGCTTCTTGATGGGCTTTGCGATGATGGGCCTGCTGTTCGCGATCATTGCCGGCATGGCCGCCAGCGGCGGGCCGTTGGCGCGATTGGCGCGGCCGCGCTGGGTCAATTCGTTCTTCGGCAAGGCGCAGATCGCTTCGGCCGGCTACATGGGTTTTGCGCACGGCTTGAACGACGCGCAGAAGACGATGGGCATCATCGCGCTGGCGCTGGTCAGCGCCGAGGCGGTCGGCACGCTCAGCGATCTGCCGGCCTGGCTGGCCTTCCTGCATCCGTCCGAAGAAGCCCTGACCGAAGGCGATATCGACACCTGGATCAAGTTCACCTGCGCGATCGTGATGGCCGCAGGCACCGCCGCTGGCGGCTGGCGCATCATCAAGACACTGGGCCACAAACTGGTCAAGCTGCACCCGATCCACGGCTTCGCGGCCGAGGCCAGTGCCGCTTCGGTGATCACGCTGGCCTCCAGCCTCGGCATCCCGGTTTCGACCACGCACAATATTTCCGCCGCGATCATGGGCGTAGGCACGGCCAAGCGCCTGAACGCGATCAAGTGGGGCGTGGTGGAGCGCATGGTCTGGGCCTGGATCCTGACGATCCCGGCTGCCGGCGGCATCGCCTATCTGATGATCAACACGCTGCGTTCGCTCGGCTGGGCCTGAAGACGCGTTGCCGGATCCTCTGCGGCGCGGCGTGATCCGCCCCGTGCCGCAGGCATATCCATGCCAGAGACATAGGTCGGGGTGAGCAAAGCGAACCCCGACATCGTGGAGTGCGGAGCGTCTCCTTGTTGGGGTCGCAAGCTCACTCCAACCTATGTGGCGGTTCGCGGTTCGGTGGCCGATTCCCGGGGTTCCTGTCGGCTGGGAATGAAAAGGGCACCTTCTGGTGCCCTTTTTGCTGTGGCCGATGCCGGTGTGGCGGCAATGGAGGCGCTGCTTATTCCGGCTTTGGCGTGGTTGAGGTACTGCGCGGCAGGGTCGGGTATTCGACCTTGGGCTGGATGCCGGTCAGGGTTTCCAGGAAGCGCGCGATCGAGCCGGCCTCGTCATCGGTCAGGGTGTGGCCGAGCTGGCTGGAGCCCATGATCGCCACGGCCTGTTTCAGATCCCAGACTTCGCCGCTGTGGAAGTAGGGTGCGGTCAGGGCCACGTTGCGCAACGGTGAGGCGCGGAACACGTATTCATCGGTGGCGGTGTTGGTGACCGAGAAGCGGCCCTTGTCCTCGGCCGGCAGGATGTCCGCGCCGGGGCGCTGGATCACGCCGAACGGGAAGTAGGCCTGGCCGCCCAGGTTCACGCCGGAATGGCAGGCGATGCAGGCCTTGTTGATGAACAGCGACAGGCCCTGACGCTCTTCCGCGTCGAGCGCGTCATCGGAGCCCTTCAGGAACAGGTCGAAGCGCGAATCCGGTGTCACCAGCGTGGACTGGAAGGCTTCGAGCACGCGCGCCATGTTGTCGAAGGTGACCGGTGATTCTTCACCCGGGAACGCGGTGCGGAAGGCTTCGACATACTCGGGCATGCTGCGCAAAGTGATTTCCACCTGCTCGGGCGTGTTGTTCATTTCCACGCTGGCCTGCACCGGGCCCTTGGCCTGTTCCATCAGGTCATCGGCGCGGCCGTCCCAGAACTGCGCAGCGTTGAACACGGCGTTGAACACCGTGGGCGAGT
>Ga0265293_10001291_pt1 | contig 54990 bp, 45 predicted proteins | sample Munlanlewell138R_FD_192505 | JGI IMG/M metagenome (GOLD analysis project Ga0265293, IMG submission 192505) | Leachate microbial communities from a municipal landfill in Southern Ontario, Canada - Leachate well 138R | ecosystem: Engineered > Solid waste > Landfill > Unclassified | place: Canada... | reverse complement strand
ATAATATATATTCGAGCCGAGTATCCGCTTGCGATTAAGAGACTCGAAAAAGCTATAGCAGACGCTATGGCACACGGATTTCTCGGAGATAATATTCTCGGTTCCGATTTTTCTTTCCATATCGAGATAAGACTCGGAGCCGGAGCGTTCGTATGCGGCGAAGAAACAGCACTTATACATTCTATCGAAGGCGCCAGAGGAATGCCGCGGCCTCGTCCGCCGTATCCGTCGGTCAGCGGTTTATTCGGTAAACCCACTCTTATAAACAATGTGGAAACATGGGCGAATATTCCGGTGATAATTCTCGACGGAGCAAAATGGTTTAAAACAGTCGGAACTGAAAAAAGCAAAGGCACAAAGGTCTTCGCGCTGGCAGGGAATGTCGTAAACACCGGATTAATAGAAGTGCCTATGGGTACAACCTTAAGAGAAATTATATATGACGTCGGCGGCGGAATACCGAACAACAAAAAATTTAAAGCCGTTCAGACCGGCGGACCTTCGGGCGGATGTTTGCCTGAAGATTATCTTGATACATCGGTTGATTACGAATCACTGGCGAAGGCAGGCTCGATTATGGGTTCGGGCGGCATGATAGTTATCGACGAAGATGCCTGTATGGTGGATATCGCAAAATTCTTCCTCGAATTTACACAGGACGAATCTTGCGGGAAATGCACACCCTGCAGAGAAGGCACGAAAAGAATGTTCGATATTCTTACGAGAATAACCGAAGGCAAAGGTCAGCCGGGTGATATCGAAAAATTGGAACGATTAGGAAATATGATTAAAAAAGCCTCGCTTTGCGGGCTTGGGCAATCGGCTCCGAATCCGGTTCTCAGTACGATTCAAAATTTCAGAGTCGAATATGAGGAACATATAAATGAGAAAAAGTGCGGAGCCGGAGTTTGTGCTAATCTTTTGACTTATTTAATTTTGGAAAATTGTGTCGGCTGCGGCGTGTGTAAAAGAGCCTGTCCGGTCGGGGCGATAAGCGGAACAGCCAAAAACAAACATATTATCGACCAGAACAAATGCATTAAATGCGGCGTGTGTTTTACAAAATGTAAATTCAATGCTATCAGCAAAAGCTGAGGAAAATAAAAATGAGCGAAAATATTACTATAACAATTAACGGTAAAAATTACTCGGTCGAAAAAGGTCAGACAATCATGCAGGCTGCGGACCAATGCGGATTTCGAATTCCGAGATTATGCTATCATCCCAAGCTTTCTATTGAAGGAGCTTGCCGAGTCTGCATCGTCGAGGTCGAAGGAATGAAAAATTACGTAGCTTCCTGCGCGTATCCTGTTGCCGAAGGTATGAAGATTCATACAAACACTAAAGAGCTTCGTCAGGCAAGAAGAGATATTGTCGAGCTGCTTCTGGACAATCACCCTGAAGATTGCCATACCTGCGAACGTGACGGAAATTGCGAGCTTCAGAGACTCGCTTATGCAATGGGTATCAGACACAGGCATTTCGCGGGCCAGCGCAAACATTATGAAAAAGATTTGTCCAGCCCGTCGGTTATAAGGGACCCTGATAAATGCGTTCTTTGCGGTCGATGTGTTAGAATTTGCTCCGAGATTCAGGGTGTTAACGCTCTTGGTCAGGCAAACAGAGGTTTTCATACAGTCGTTATGCCGGCTTATGACATGCCGTTCGCCGAAAGCGTATGCACTAATTGCGGACAGTGCATTAACGTTTGTCCGACGGCATCTTTTGTCGAGAAGAACTATACACAGGAATTATTCGCGGCACTGAATAACAAAGATGTTATTACAGTTGCTCAGGTTGCTCCTTCTGTTCGGGCGGCCATAGGTGAAGCGTTCGGATTGCCGCCGGGAAGAAATATGGAGGGTCAGCTTGCAGCTGCTCTTCGAAAACTTGGTTTTACCTATGTTTTCGATACACAGTTTGCGGCAGATTTGACGATTATGGAAGAAGCCAGCGAATTTCTCGAACGAATTCAGGAAAAAGGAAAGCTGCCGATGATAACATCCTGCTCGAGCGCTTGGATGAAATATATGGAGCAGTTTTATCCTGACCTGATTGAAAATATATCGACATGCAAATCGCCGATGTCGATGGGTTCGGCTATAATTAAAACACATTTCGCGGACCAGATAAAAACCGACCCGAAAAAAATTGTAAGTGTCGCGGTAATGTGCTGTACAGCTAAAAAGTACGAAGCACAAAGGCCGGAGCTTGACGTAAGAGGTATGAGAACTACCGATATGGTCGTCGTAACAAGAGAAATAGCATGGATGATAAAATCGGCAGGTATAGACTTTTTGAATATCGAGCCGGAAGAATTCGACGCACCACTCGGTTTTTCGTCCGGAGCCGGAACTATTTTCGGCGTAACCGGCGGTGTTATGGAAGCAGCCATCAGAACTGCTTATGAGTTGTACACCGGAGAGACGCTCGTCGATATCGAGGTCAGCACGATAAGAGGGTTTGACGGTATTAAAGTCGGGAGCATCGAATTAGAAGGTCAGGAAATACGGGTTGCTGTGGCTCATGGTCTGGGAAATGCTCACGCGCTTTTAGATATCGTACGAAAAGAACCCGACAGGTATCACTTCATAGAGGTGATGGGATGTCCCGGCGGATGTATCGGCGGCGGCGGTCAGCCTTATGCCACAGCCAATATCATTCCGCTCGATACGGCTTCATTAAAATTAAGAGCAGAGGCGCTTTACAGCAGCGATAGAGAAAAAACCGTAAGAAGAAGCCACGATAACCCGGAAATACAGAGGCTTTATAAAGAATTTTTAGGCAGACCTTTGAGTGAAAAATCGCATGAGCTGCTGCATACTCATTATAAGAAGAAATTACCTGTAGGAATAATCTCAAAGAATGTTCGAGTTTTTTAAGTGACGTTAAAAATGGCTACGGCTGAAAGAATAAAATTAAATAATAACGAAACCGACCTCAATCGATGGATTCGGGAGCGTATTAAACCCCAGCAGATATCCCGTTACCTTGAGGACGGGCGCTGGTTTATCGACGATGAGCTTATCGAGCGCGAGCTTGCGGCGAATCAAAAACCCGATTCCGGACAAGTGCGGGATATTCTGCAGAAATCTTTGTCGGTACAGACGTTAACTCCTGCTGAAACGGCGGTTCTTCTAAATGTTACCGAACCTCAGCTTATCGGCGAAATGGAAGATGCCGCGGCAAAGGTTAAGAAAAAAGTTTACGATAACCGTATTGTTACTTTTGCCCCTCTTTATATGGGCAACCTTTGCGTAAATGACTGTTTATATTGCGGTTTTAGAAAGAGCAACAAGACCGCAAAAAGAATTAAACTGAACATCGAGCAGATAAAAAATGAAGTCGAAACACTCGCCGGCAGAATCGGCCACAAGAGGCTTATCGTGGTTTATGGCGAGCATCCGATGACTGATACGGATTATATCGCGAATACAATAAAGGCGATTTATGACGTTAAGGTTAAAACGCACAAAGGCATCGGACAAATACGAAGAGTCAACGTCAATGCCGCTCCGATGAGCATCGAAGATTTGCGGATTCTCAAAGAAGTCGGATTGGGGACATTTCAGGTGTTTCAGGAAACTTATCATCGCGGCACTTATGAAAGCCTTCACCCCAAAGACACAATAAAGGGTGATTATCTCTGGCGGCTTTACAGTATGCACCGCGCGATGGAAGCCGGAGTAGATGACGTCGGTCTTGGGGTGCTTTTCGGTTTGTATGACTGGAAATACGAAGTAATGGCTCTTTTGCTTCACGCGATTGAACTCGAAAATAAATTCGGTATCGGGCCTCATACGATTTCTTTTCCGCGATTGGAACCTGCGGAGAATACGCCTTTTACAGATAATCCTAAATATCAGGTCAGCGACCAAGATTTCAGAAAATTAGTTACGGTTATTAGGCTTGCCGTGCCATATACCGGAATGATTCTGACTGCCAGAGAAAACGCGAAAATCCGCAGAGAAATTCTGCCGCTTGGCTGTACACAGACCGACGCTTCGAGCAGAATCGGAATCGGAAGTTACGCTGATTCGGGGGAAAACCAGCAAGGCGACAGGCAGCAGTTCATACTTGGTGATACGAGAAGTCTGGATACTGTTGTAAGGGAATTAGCTCAGGCCGGATATATTACGAGTTTCTGCACTGCAGGTTATCGATGCGGCAGGACAGGAACAAAAATAATGGATTTGCTTCGCTCAGGCAAAGAAGGATGTTTCTGCAAACTAAACGCGGTAATTACGTTCCGCGAATGGCTCGACGATTTTGCAAGCCCTGAAACTATAGAAGCAGGTGAGAAAGTAATCACTGAAGAAATAAAGCAGATAAAGCAACGATTGCCTGAGATATACGGACAGTTTATTAAATTTTACAAGAAGACAGCCATCGGTTCGAGAGACCTTTATTTTTAATCAGCATATTTTGAAAAGGATTAATTAGTATGGCAGTAGCAGAAAAAGACAAACAGCAGGAATTGCGAGAATTTATCGATACCGTAAAACAAAAGAAATATTGTGATTCTTATCTGATTGCGGTTCTTCACAAAGCTCAGGGGCTTTACGGTTATCTTCCGAAAGAAGTGATGAATGATATTGCCGAGCAGATGCAGATTCCAACCGCACACATTTGGGGTGTGGCGACGTTTTATCATTATTTCAATCTGAACCCGCCGGGAAAACACGTTATCAGTATTTGTCTTGGTACGGCCTGTTATGTCAAAGGCGCCGCAGCGGTTCTCGAAGCAATCAAAAAGGAGCTGAAAATCGATATGGGACAGGTAACCGAAGACGGACTTTTTTCGCTTCAGCCTGCCCGATGTCTCGGAGCTTGCGGAGTAGCGCCGGTGGTGATGGTTGACGAAAAAATTCACGGTGAACTTACGCCGCAATCGGTTATCGAACTTATAAACCAATATCGCAAAGCTGCAAAAAAAGCGAATGAACAATAACGATTTAAAATTTGTTCTAAACAGAGTTTACTCGTCGGATTCGCCGGACAGAGCGGATATCGAGTATCTTCTTAACCTAAGCGATGAATCGCAAACGGCGGAGCTTTTTGCTTTTGCAGATGAAATTCGGCGGCAGTATGTCGGAGATGAGGTTCTTCTTCGGGGTATCGTGGAGTTTTCCAATAATTGCGATAATACCTGTCATTACTGCGGTCTGAACAGAACTAATAAAAATCTGATACGATACAGCTTCAGCGACAGTGAAATATTAGGCTGTATAAAACACATAGCCGATTCGGGGATTAAGACGGTTGTTCTTCAATCCGGCGAATCGGCAGAGCTTGACGCCGGCCGGCTTGCGGATATTATTCGCATAATTAAAACCGATTTCGATATGGCTGTAACGCTGTCGGTCGGCGAAAGAAAATTTGAGGATTATAAACTCTGGAAACAAGCCGGCGCCGATAGGTATTTGCTCAAAATCGAGACTACAAATAAAGATTTATATCGGAAACTTCATCCGGGGATGAGTTTCGATAACAGGCTCGAATGTTCGAGAAATCTCAAAAAACTCGGTTATCAGAACGGTTCGGGAAATCTTGTCGGTCTTCCCGGCCAGACGATATCCGATATTGCAGAAGATATTTTGTTTTTTAAAAAAGAGCGTTTTGATATGATAGGCATAGGGCCTTTTATACCCCATCACGATACGGTTTTGTGTAATAATAGTACCGGTGATATTAAGCTGACGCTGAAAACAATTGCGATAACGCGAATCGTAACTCGTAACAGCCATTTACCCGCGAGTACCGCGGTCGGAAGCGTCAACGGAAAAGACGAAAGGATAACCGCTTTAAAGGCAGGTGCGAATGTTCTTATGCCGAATTTTACGCCGCTGCCATATAGACAATTATACGAAATTTACCCGAACAAAAGATGTTCGACCGAAGAACCGGGAAAATGCGGCGTTTGTATGGATATAATGGTAAAATCGATTGGAAGAACGATAAAATATTCCAGAGGAGATTCGCTGAAAAAGGCTTTGGAATATGCTTAAAAAACAAATGGAAAAATAATTAGTTTTCAGGAGCACAAGAAATGGCAAAAAAAGTACTTATGATTGATGATGACCATGAACTGATTGAGGCGATTTCTAACATTCTCGACGCAAAGGGCTACGATGTTGTCAGTGCCAATGACGGAAAGCAGGGAATAGAAATGGCCAAAAAAGAAAAACCCGATATTATCCTGCTCGATGTAATGATGACTACAAAGAGCGAGGGATTCGATGTCGCAAGAGAGCTTCACAAAGACGCGAATCTCAAAGATACTCCGGTTATTATGCTGACAGGAATTCGCAGAGAAATGAATCTGCCGTTCGGGTTCGAGCCTGATCAGGACTGGCTTCCGGTAAAAGGTTTTCTCGAAAAACCTGTAAAACCTGAAGTACTTCTTAAAACTATAGAAGAAAACATTAAAAAATAACAGCGTTTATCCGTCGTATTGCTGTTAATAGATTTATAACCTTTTCGTAAAGAGGTAAGTATTATGGTTAAAACACCAAAGGGACTTAGGCTTCATATAGGCGTTTTTGGTCGAAGAAACGTAGGAAAAAGTTCTCTTCTTAACGCTTTTGTAAAACAAAATGTTTCTATTGTTTCCGATGTAGCGGGAACAACGACAGACCCTGTCGAAAAGGTTATGGAATTAAAACCTATCGGGCCGGTGGTGTTTATCGACACAGCCGGTATCGATGACGTCGGAGCTCTCGGAAATGAACGAATCAGCAAAACACATAAGGTTATAGAAAGAACAGATCTTGCGATTCTTGTTACTGATAAATGGACGAACTACGAAGATGAGCTTTTGGCGATCTTCAAAAAACGTAATATTCCTCATTTCGTAGCGGCTAACAAGCAGGACCTTAGACAGGATAATTCCGTAGAACTGCAGGCATCTGCTGCCGGAGCGGGTTTTGTTGTAAGCACAAACGCATTGAACGGAGCGGGAATCGACCGGCTTCGCGAAACCGTTATTGCCGTTACTCCGAATGATTTTATCGAGTCGGCTCCTGTAATTTCCGACCTTGTCAAACCCAAAGATATTGTGGTTTTAGTTACGCCGATAGACATCGAAGCCCCGAAAGGCCGATTAAAAATGCTTCAGGTTCACTGCATGCGGGAAATCCTCGATAAAGGCGCCGCTGCAATTATAACCAAAGAAACCGAGCTGGCGGATTTGATGGATTCGTTAGCGGTTTCGCCGTCGCTGGTAGTATGCGACAGCCAAGTCTTCGATAAAGTTGCCGCTATTGTTGACGATACGGTGCCTGTAACGACTTTCTCTATTTTAATGGCAAGATTCAAAGGTGATTTGGACGAAATGATTCAAGCGGTTAAGACAATAGATAAACTCCGAAACGGAGACAGCATATTAATCGCCGAAGCCTGCACTCATCATCCTATCGGAGAAGATATAGGCAGGGTCCAGATTCCGAATCTTCTTGAAAAAGCCGTCGGCGGAAAACTGAACATCGATGTTCTTGCGGGACATGATTTTCCCGAAGACATAAGTGAGTACAAATTAATAATTCACTGCGGAGCGTGCGTATTTAACAGAAAAGAAATGCTCTGGCGCATCGATAAAGCTAAAAACGCAAGTGTACCTATTACAAACTACGGGCTGACAATAGTTTATTGCCTTGGCTTGTTAGAGCGGGCGATTGCCCCATTCGAAAAGGCTCGAATAGATTTAAGCTGTACGGTCGCTTAAGACCATACAGCCCGAATTAATTTTACATTGCGTTGGCTAATTCGATTTTCGCGTCAGCTACCGCCTGTTCGATGCATTTTTTCCAGTCGTCGCCATAGGCCTCTTTGTACTTAGGCTTTTCATACGCGTAAATAATCGACCGTGAAGCGTTTATCAGTGCGCCTGTCCCGTCTGATTTGCAGAACTTTACGCAGTCAGCCGCGGAAGCTCCCTGTGAACCGAATCCGGGAACGAGAAATAATATCTTATCATATTTTTTACGCATCTCGGCGGCGGCTTCTTTATCAAGCCCTCCGACCACCATTCCGACATCGCTGTAACCTGCCGCACCGATACGCTGCGGTTCGCATGCGATTTCATTGACCATATCCGCCATTTTCTCATACATCATCTTGCCTGAAGAATCGGCAAAATTCTGAATCTCGGCTGCGGATTTGTTACTCGAACGAACCCAAACAAAAATGCCCTTGCCCTGCTGGTTAGCTGTATCCGCAAAAGGCTTTACGCCATCGATACCCGCGAAACCATTCACAGTTATCGCATCAGGCGTGATTGTTTCTTCAAGTCCTACCAATTCCGGATTCTGCAAATGTGCATCGGCATACATCTGAGACGTATGTCCTATATCTCCCCGTTTGACATCTCCGATAATCTCAAGGCCAAGCTCCTCAGCCTCTGTAATAAGCGAATAATAGGTTTCGATGCCTTCCCATAGATATTTTTCGAAGAAAGCTATATTGATTTTTACCGCAGGAACCAAAGGAGCTAAAATATGGCTGACCTGTCTGCAAAAAGTAAAAATAGCATCGACCGCAGCAGCGGCATCGAATTCGTCGTTCATATCTTTATGACTTCTAATAGCTTCGGGCAGCCTGCTGTAAACCGGGTCAATACCTACTATCAACGGCGTTTTTTTGCTCTTTACTGCCTCACAAATCCTGTCGGCAAAATGGTTTGCCATTATTCGTATCCTCGCATTCTCAAATAAATTACTATATATAAGATAACATCTTTTCAATGAAACAGGCAGGTACTATAATCTCCGGAAACGGTTTCGGCAAGACAGAAATTAGAGATTGCATGCAAACAAGTGAATTTACACAAATTTTTGAGAGCGGCAGGCCAAATCGGCCGCCAAGAAAGAGGCTTTTCAGGCTTAGGAACCTGATTTGGCTTTTTTTGATGGCCCTTATTTTAGCAGCAGGTATTTTATTTTTAGCTCTTCATAAACCGGCTGATTACGTCCCTACCGAACCGATAATAGATAATCAGGTCAGCAAATACCTCACGCATGTTATAGTTCGTGATTTATATAACGGGGCACAGCTTCAGGAACCTTTTGAGCTTATTGTTACTCAGGAAGGAATCAATGACATCATAGCCCGTTTGCAATGGCCGATGCAGGTTGATGGAATAAGCATTTTGGTTCCGCAGGTTATCTTCGAGCCTGAATTGATTAATGTACGAGCGATGATTCAATCAGGCGGAGTGGATTTGCTGGTTTCGGTTTCGGGAAATGCTTTTGTCAACAACGGCGGCATGCTCAATATTGATATAAATAATGTTAAAATGGGAGCTTTGAATATCACGGTTCTGGCCAAAGCTATAGCCAAAAGCATATATGAAAAAGAACTTTCCAGACGAAGCGGCAGACCTGTTCGGGCAGAAGATGTAATAGTAAAGGCGATTTTAGAAAATCAGCCTTTCGACCCGACTTTTAGGATAGAAGGAAATTATCTTACTATTGAATCGGTCGATATTTTACAGGGCAAGATGATTCTTAAGATGAACGGCGCAAATTATCGAATGTATCCTGTAATTGTTAAAGAGCATACTAATGCCTATTGATTCTTTCGAAAACAAACGTGTTCTGATAATGGGGCTGGGGCAATTCGGCGGCGGTCTCGATGCGGCTATGTTTGCAGCTGAACGCGGGGCGAATGTGATTATCACGGATACGGCGGACATCGAAAAACTTCGGGATTCAATGGAAAAACTCCAGCAGTATCCGAATATCGAATATCATCTCGGCGGACATCTCGAAAAAGATTTCGAGCAGACGGATATTTTGATAGTGAATCCGGCGGTACCCAATGAAAACAAATATGTTCTGGCGGCACTGCAAAAAAATGTTTATGTTACCTCGCAGATAAGCATCTTTTTTGATTTGTGCCCTGCGAAAATTATCGGCATAACCGGCTCCAACGGCAAAAGTACCACAGCTTCAATTACCGCTCATCTTCTCAGCTCTGAAAATAATCGAAAATATGGTAACGTCCGGCTCAGCGGAAACATAGGTAACGCTCCTTTATTGATGCTGTTGACTCAAATTAAATCCGATGATTTGGTTGTGCTGGAATTATCGAGTTTTCAGATTGAACAGTTAGCTTTGCATAAACAGGCTCCGCAAATCTCGCTGATTACGAATTTGCTGCCTAATCATCTTGACCGATACGGAACTTTCGAAAAATACTGTCAAGCCAAAGAGCATTTGTTCAGATTGCAGAAACTTGACGAAACTTCACCGGCTGTTTCGATTTTCAATACTGAAAACGATATAACGCTCGGCTGGTATGAAAAATACAAAAACGATAACGGAAGAAAATGTCTTATGTTTTCTGCCGACGATATAAATGATTCTATAATAAGCAGCTTCAGCCTCCCCGGAAGAATAAATCTTTCCAATCTTGCTGCGGCGAGGTCGATTGCACGATGTTTCGATGTTAGCGATGAAAATATTGAAAAATCAATAAACAGTTTTAAGGCTCTTGCGAACAGACTCCAATTCGCAGCCGAAATTAACGGCGTTAAATGGTATAACGATTCTAAATCTACTACGCCCGAAAGCGCAATGGCCGCTATCGAAGCTTTCGATAAACCGGTAATTTTGATTGCCGGCGGGTATGACAAACACCTGCCGTTCGATGAACTGGGTGTTTTGATAGCCCGCAAAGTCAAAAATACTTTTTTGATTGGTCAAACCGCTTCGAAAATCAAAGCGGCTGTTGAAAACGCAGGAAATAATAACAGCTATATATGCAATTCGCTCGAACAAGCGGTCGAATCCGCCGCAAAAATCGCCTCTGAAGGGGATATCGTCGTGCTAAGTCCCGCCTGTGCCAGCTATGATATGTTCGAGAATTACGAGCACCGGGGACGGGTTTTTTGCAGGTTAGTAAATGAATTGACTAAGAAGTTATAGGAACATAATTTTTTAAGCCTCACAAAATTTTTAAAATCTTTATCACCCGATACGCACTTACGTCTCAAAAACACACAAATCAAGCATAACACCGTCTTGTTCTCATTATTTTCGGTCTACGCCGATTAAGCAGCTTGGTTTTTTGGTCGATTCCGACAGTACTGTTCATTTATATTTTGCAGGAGTCGACAATATGCAGCAAACTGATGAGAGAAGAAAAGAGAGAAGGCTTCGTTATCATTGGCCCGTCTGGTTCGCCGAGGACTTTAATCACATGCTCACGCAAGGACAAATGCTCGATGTTTCAAGCCGGGGGGCTGCGTTCACTTGTTATGCAGACCAGAACTGTCCTTATCCGGGGCAAAGTATAACAGCACGGTTCAGCGTTCCGAAATTCGAAACAGATGAATCCTTCGGAATGGCCAGTTTCATACGCTCTGCAAGAGTATGCAGGGTCGACGATGTAAGCGGCTACCTGCGAAAAGTCGCATTGCAGTTTTACGAACCGCTTCCGATGCGTCCGGGAGAACAAGCGGAAACAGAAGTCGATGTCCAAGAGCGGCTTAAAGCTGTAACCATATAAGCTGTCGAATTAAAAGAGAAAAATCCGCAAGCCGGTCATTATCTATGGCCTGTAAAACCATAGTTTAGAACTTAAAACATTTCGAGTTTTAAACTATGGTTTTTCAATTGAAAGTTTGACCTCATTCAGCCTTAGATTAAACGAGCATACCCAACAGCCCTCATATTCGGCGGATTCACACTATAATCGCTTTGCATTGAGGAACTGCGGATAAAAATCTTTGGCCGTATTGCTTGTTGATTATTCTGTTGTCCAAAACCGCGATTATGCCCGTATCGGTTTTGCTTCGAATCAGCCTGCCGAAACCCTGCTTAAATTTAATTATCGCCGAAGGAAGCTGATAATCAAAAAACGGATTGCCGCCCGCCTGTTTAATCTGCTCTAATCTTCCGGCTATTAAAGGATGATTCGGCACGGCAAACGGAAGCTTAACGATTATTACGTTTGTCAGCGCGGCACCGGGGACATCGACCCCCTGCCAGAAACTGTCTGTACCGAACAAAACACTGTTAGGAATCGCTTTGAATTTTTTCAATAGAGAGCTTCGGTCGTATCGGTCGCCCTGCCTGAGAAGATTCATATTTTTGCTTGTGAACCAGCCGGATGAGGCGTCGAAAATCTTTTCGAGCATATCATAGCTGGTAAACAGTACAAACGCCGAGCCTTGCGTCATTTCGACATATTTTTTCACCGCCTGCGAAGCCGATTCGATAAACTCGGCGCTGTTCGGGTCAGGCAAATCTTTTTCTATATATAAAGTAACCTGTTTTTGATAATCGAACGGCGAACCGAGCGCCAAAGTATCGAAATCTTCGAGACCGATTCTGTTCGCAAAGAACCCAAACCCGCTTTTTTTATTTGTTCCTTCACAGCTCAGCGTCGCGCTGGTCAGCACTACCGATTTATGTGTATCAAAAAGAGTTCTTTTAATATCCGGCCCGACATTAATCGGAGCGCTTTTCAGTCTTATCGGCGATGTTCTTTTCTGTCCCGACTCGACCCAATAAATATGTTCATTTTTTTTCTGAAGCAGAAACTCATCCAAATCCAGCAGTATTTCGCCGCAAAGATTGACATACCTGTTAAACTCGAGATTTTCATTAAGCTCTTTGGTCTTATTGGCCAAAGATGCAAGGCCTGCCCGCAGTTTTTTGAGGTTTCCTGAAATAATATCATCGACAAAATTGACGTAACAGCGGCCTGAGTTTTCCTCTTTATTATTCTGATACCAGTCGTATATTTTAGAAAAAAATGTTCGCGAGTCGGTTCGGATTTTTGCGATGTTATCGATAAGCTCCGAAGCTTGGGAATTATAAGACAGCAGCCCCCTGCGGGTTCGATGGCTGTAAAGCCTGTCCAGTAAATACGATAACCGCCGGTCGCTTATATCGATTCCGAAATGGTCTTGGGCAACGCTTTCCATATTGTGAGCTTCGTCGACAATTACATATTGATATTTCGGCAGCAGCGAAAAACCCCCGTCTTTAATTACAAGGTCGCTGAACATCAAAGCATGATTTGCGACAATGATATCAGCACTGTCGAGTCTTCTTCTCGCCCGCCGCCAGAAACACTTATCGAAGAATTCGCACTTTCTATTTGCGCAGTTGCCGTGTTCACTTTTTACGCTGTCCCATGCCGCAGAAGAAGGGATAAAAGGCATATCGCTCAACGAGCCGTCTTGTGCGGTTTTGGCCCAGATTCTGATTTGATTCAGCTCATCCGTCAGTTCACTGAAAAGCTGCACGCTTTTTTGCAATGCAAAATTTAACCTTCGCATGCACAGATAATTGCCTCTTCCCTTTGCAAGGCATGCAGTAAAATTATCTTCCAGACAATCACTTAAAAAAGGTATGTCCTTAGCGATAAGCTGTTCCTGAAGGGTAATAGTAAAAGTGCTGATGAGTATTTTGCCGCTTTTGTGTCCGACGGCTTTAATAGCCGGCAATAAATAAGCAAAGCTTTTTCCGACGCCGGTGCCTGCTTCTACGGCAAGGCGGTGATTATCCAGAAACGCCTGATTTACCGCGACAGCCATCTGAATCTGTTCGGGACGCGCTTCGAACGAAGGTAAAGCTTTTTTGAGCGGGCCGTCATCGGCAAACAATTGTTCTATCACATTTTGAGGATTGGGTTTTATCATCGAGGAAATTAAAACAGAGCCGAATATAAAATGCACGGAAAATTATTTTCCGGCTCTTTGATTGATGGCGTTCTTCAGAATTTCAACCGGCGCGAATTCCGGCATTCCGTCATAAGCCGCTGTTATTGCTTCTTGGGCTCTGGGCAGCCGGTCAAGCTGCATATATACATACGCCAGCAGGAAATTCAGCTCCGGTGCACCGCTTATCTTCAGCCATTCGTTTATATCGGTAATTCTCTTTTCGACCGTATCGACATTTCCTATCATAGAGACAATATCAATCTTAAAATTGACGTATTCAGGGAACATCTCGATAGATTTGGCCAAATAAAGAGCGCTGCTTATATATTCACCGGCTGCGAACAAGGCATGGCTTTTACCGGCAAAAGCGAGCGGGTCTTCGGGTTTGTAAATCGAAGCCAGCGTATAGGCGTCGGCTGCTAAGTAAAATTTTCCCTCTTTCATATATTCTTCAGCAGCCCGCATAGACCGATTAAACCTGTCTTCGGCAAAAGACGCAAAGGTTTTATGCTCTTCGAGAACCACTCTGGCCTCGGCTTCGAGCATTTGGCCTTCAACGCTTCTCTGCTCAGAAACAGGACTCTGAGACGGTCTTGCCGAACCTGTTGTGCTTCGTGAATATCTAAGCCTTCTTTCTTCTTCCGGCAACGATTGGTCGGTTCCGGTTTGCTCTTGCGCCCGTTCTTCGATTGTCATACCGAAAGTTTCTTCGTAAGCTTGATTGAGCTGCTGATATTCCTGCATCATTTGAGAATAAATATCGGGCTGTCTGGTCTGAGTACTCGGTGTATCCGTATCTTTTTCCTGTGTATCCTTTTGTTTAATAGTTTCCGATGAAAAATATTCCGGCAGAGAGGCATCCATCGGGACAGGCTCTACCCTCAAAGCTTGCGGGTCATAAGAACGAAGTTCGACATCGAGATTTTTCTGGAGGTCTTCGACTTTTTGGCTGACCTGACGAAGCTCGCGGCTTAACTGTTCATAATGCTGCTGATTTTGCTGCTGTAATAAATTGATATTCTCTTGTGTTTGTTCCTGCTCTGCCAGCATCTGCATCTTCCATGATGTAGGCATATTTATAAAACGGCCTCTGCCCATCGAAGCAATTCGCAAATCAACTGCCGAAGTTTGCTGTGCACCGCCCGCCTGCAAGTCGGAAATCGAATCAAGTCCGACTCCTCTTATCCTCGGGCTTGGCGGGACCATTACCGAGTTTGTCAATGGGTCCATTCTCGTTACGGTAGAACTTGAATAATAAGGCGTAGCGCCTCCGCGGTAATAATTATCAGAAATCGACGAATACCTGTTAAAATAATCAAGACTTCCCGACGGAATATTCCCTGCAAAATCAGTAGTAGCATTATACGGCAAGACACCGCGGAAATGCCTTCCGCCGCCGATATTTCCTGACATAACAAGGTCAGCGGTGTTATCTATCGGGTTTGGCGAACGGACAAGGCCGCTTTGGTAAGTCGTAACGGGCATATTGCCCTGTCCGACAGGGTTTCTCATAGCAGGATTTGTCAAAGCAGGGTTAGTTCCCACAGAACTGGTTTGACTTAAAAGCTCAACCCCTGACAAAACGCTTATAATCATTACCAAAATTGATATTTTTCTAACTCGCATATTATTTTCTACACCAAAATAAAAGGCTTGGTTCGCGCGCAAATTACTTTTAGCTCATTTTATATCTTGGTTTTTCCGCCCAGCTTAACTTGGTCGCCAAAGTATCCCACTGAGTTCTCAGCGGGTTATTTACTATCAAAAAGCTGCTTTTTTCGCGTTCTATCATAACCACATCATCGGTATTAATTTGCACTGACAATTGTCCGTCTATTAAAACCGCACTTCCGTCGTTGAGTTTTATACCGATAATCTCAATCTTACTGTCGGCATTTATCACTATAGGCCTAAAGCTCAGTGAATGGGGGCAAATCGGGGTTATTACCATAGCTTCCATTTTTCCGGCAAGTATAGGCCCGCCGGCAGAAAGGTTATAGGCCGTAGAACCGGTCGGGGTGGATATTATGATTCCGTCGCTTACACACCCTGCCAGCGGCTGATTATTAACCATGAGTTTTAACTCAATCATCCGAAAAGGCGGGCCGGATATAATGCAAACATCATTGACTGCTTTAGAGAATAATTTCTCTTTGCCGTTATGAACAATACGGCATCCGAGCATCATTCTCTTTTCAATCTTCAAATTTCCTCGAACGATGTTGTCAAAATTTGTTTTCAGTTCAGCAACATTGAATTCAGCCAGAAACCCCAGTTTACCGAGGTTTACGCCTATTACGGGTATATTGGCCTGACTCAGAGTTCTGGCTGCGGATATAATGCTTCCATCTCCCCCGAATACAACGGCAAAATCACTTTGCTCGAGCAAATCCATCGAGCATTTATCGATGTGGCAGTTGGCAATAATCTGGGCTTTGCCTTTGGCAAAATCAAGGAAATCGTTTATCGCGTCCTTAGTACTGCCTTTTGCCGGGTCTGCAAAAATCACGAATTTTTTTAATGCTTTGTTGTCCATTTTGTCATCAGACAAAAGATTTTCGCTGCATATTGCCGATTGCCTTTTTATCGTTCACAAATCTTTTATTTTCACCGGAATTTAGTAATCTTTTCGCGGTTTGAACAATATTATCGGCATTTATCCCGACCTGTATAAGCTGGTTATTTCTCGTATCGTGTTTTATGAAAGCCCTCGGAACAGCCTGCGGAATTATCGGTTGATGTGTGATTCCAAGTTCGGCGGCCTTCTCGAGCAAAGCCGAGCCGAACCCGCAGGCCAACTGATGGTCTTCTACAGTTATTACAGGTTTATTCCGTGCTGTTACCGTAATAATTTCCTCATCAATCGGAGCAGCGAATCGAGCGTTTATCACTTCGGCTTCGATTCCCTGTGATGCTAAAACATCAGCTGCATTAATCGCTTCTGTCACAACCGCCCCATAACTAACAATCGCAATATCCGCCTTATCCACCTGTCTAACCACAACGGCTTTTCCAAGTTCAAAGGGTTTTTCACAAGCCTGTCTGCTATCATCGGTTTTTGGAATATAATCCTTCGGATATCTGATGCAAACAGCCTTTTCCTGTTTTAACGCGAATTCGAGCGCTAATCTCATTTCTGCATCATCAGCAGGAGCGGTTAAGATGAGATTGGGCATCATTCTCAAAAATCCGATATCCATTTGCCCGTGATGGGTCGGCCCGTCGTTTCCGACCAATCCGGCCCTATCGATACAGAATACAACCGGCAATCCCTGCAAAGCGACCTCTTGAAAAATCTGGTCAAAGCATCTCTGCAGAAATGTTGAATATATGCAAACGACAGGCCTAAGTCCGGTCTTTGCCATTCCTGCTGCAATATCCACCGCGGCACTTTCGGCGATTCCGACATCGAAAAACCTATCCGGATATTTTTCCCTAAAATGTTCCAGTCCGGTGCCGCTGCACATAGCCGACGTAATAGCGACTACTCGCTTATCCTGTCCAGCCAACTCGACCAGATGCTGACCAAAGGAATCCGTAAACTGTTTCTTTGTTTTGCCGCTCGACGGTTCAATGGCGTCCCCGTTAATTTTAAAAGGCCCTGTAGAATGAAATTTATGAGGTTCATCACCCGCAGGAGTAAATCCTTCGCCCTTTTTCGTGTAAATATGAAGAATCGCAGGATGGTTAAGATGCGACATCGATTTTAGTATTTCAATAAGCGAAGCTACATCATGACCGTCGACCGGGCCAAAATAAGGAATATTGAGACTTTCGAAAAGCTGGCTTGCGGGAAGCATCATACGAATATGTTTCTTTACCCGCTCGATAGCTTCCTCGACACTTTTACCGATTAAAGGAGTATGTTCGAGAATCTTCTTGGAGGTAACCCGCATATCTTCATATGTTTGGCTAAGACGCACTTTCGAAAGGTATTTGGCCACTGCTCCCTGAGTGGGGTCAATCGCCATAAAATTATCATTCAAAACAATAAGCATCTGCCGTTTGACTAATCCGAGATTATTCAGTCCCTCGAATGAAACACCGTTTACAATACTGGCATCACCTACCACGGCAACGATTTTATCGTTTTGACCGGTGCAATACTGCCCCATCGCCATCCCAAGAGCAGTTGCGACAGCAGTACCTGCGTGGCCGACGGCAAACTGGTCGTAAGTACTTTCGCAAGGATTGGGAAACCCGCTTGGCCCGTCAACTTGTCTGAGCTTGGCAAATGTGTCTTTTCTGCCTGTTATTATTTTGTGCGCGTAACATTGATGACCGACATCCCAGAGAAGCTTGTCTTTGGCGAAATCAAAAACATAATGCAAAGCCAAAGTCAATTCGACAACTCCAAGATTACTGGCAAGATGACCGCCGGTCTGGCTTACAGAAGCAAGTATAAACCTGCGGATTTCCTTCGCCAAATCTTTTAGCTGCGAAGCTTCAAGCTCTTTAAGATTCTCAGGCCCTTCGATTTTGTTCAATAATTCATACATGGCAGCCCATTAGTATACATAGAAAAACGCCTTTTCACAAGGAAGCATTTAAAACGCAATTTTAGGCCGATAATTTTCAAAGCGGCACTAATAAACAGTTAATAACTCATTATCCGCAAAATAGCGGATATTAACAGTTCCAACGCATATTTTACGCTGAAAAACAAACCTGTGCTTCCTTATGGGACTTCGTCTTGAAATCTTCCATTAGAACCATTCCTAAAATAAATTAATTTTGAGGTCGATATGCGATTTTAAGGTTTTTTAGCAGGTTTTTATTGCCGATAGAACAGCAGGTCTTAAATGTAAATAACTTTTAAACATAAAGCTTTGCAAGGAAATAATTAACAAAACCAAACAGGGTTTTGAGGGGATATAAAATGAGGCAAAAGAATAAATGTGCTGAAAACAAAATAGCTTATCCAAGCAGTTTGTTTTTAATTATCTGTACATTTTTGTGTTTGCTTGGTCTTGCCGCAGGCAAAGAGAAAGAGGATATGAAGGTCAGCTTGCTTGATTTGTCTCTTGAAGAATTGATGGAAATCGAAATAAGACCTACGGCAACACTCACCAAAACCGAGCGCAAGCTAACTCCTGCAGCGATGACCATTATTACCAAGCAGGACATCGAAAACAGCGGAGCCAGAAGCTTAGATGAATTATTGGATATGTATGTTCCTAATTTCCAAATGGCTTTGCACGTATGGGAGACACGGCATCTCGGCCTTAGAGGTACTATTTCCGACCGCGATGATAAATATCTGCTGCTGGTCAACGGACGAGTTATGAACGACCGTGTTCATTACGGAGCTATAAGTGAAAGAGATTTGCCTATGCTCGGGGATATAAACCGTGTCGAAGTAGTTCGTGGTCCCGGCAGTGCTATGTACGGCCCCGGTGCATTATTTATGGTGGTTAATATCATCACAGACTCGCCGAAAACTTACGAAGGCGCAGAATTCAGAACAAGACTCGGAGCTATCGACGAATTTTATACATGGGAAACAAAATTCGCTAAAAAGTTTGCGGATGATTCAGGCATATTAATATACGCTGGTGCCGCAGAGCAGCCCGGAACAGATTCGAGAAAAGCGCCTTTCGCTCCGGGAAGACCTTATACTTATGAGGGACAGAATTACACAGGAAGAGAAGAAGTCGGCTTCGGAAAACTAAGAGGGTATAATCAGTCATTTAGAGACCAGACAAAAATGAAAATTTACGGTCAATATATGAAAGATGATTTCAATTTCTGGACTCGATATACCCAAGGCGGAAATCACTACACGATGTATTCGGAAGACCTTGATTCCGCCGTAGTCTTGCCCCCCGGCGAAGGATATAGACAACTGACTCTTTGGGCAGGAAACAGACTCGAAGTTACAGATACCTTTAATGTCGATTATTCATTCAGCTACGACACCTTAGATTTTGTAAGACATATAGACCAGTGGGTTGAAAGCCACCGACAGGACGAATATCACACCAAAGTAATTTTGAACTGGAATCCGCATGAAGACCATTCTATAGCTGTCGGCGGGGAATACTCACATGAAAGATTCGGACGAAGAACACGAGGGTATCCCGGCACACCGGCCGGGTCAGCCGCTTGGGGATGGGAATCAGATTATATGCCCAAATGGGAGAGTGATACGATATCCGTCTTGGGCGAATACCAGTGGAAAATTTCTGATTACTGGACACTGTTCATAGGCGGGCGAGTTGACTGGCATAGTTACGTTAAAAGAGAAATGTTCTCGCCGAGAGCAGCTATTGTTTATACCCCGAACGAAAAAGATACGATTAAATTTATCGTTCAGCGCTCAACAAGAGCAAGCATGGCCGAGAGCATGAAGTTTCACAAGGAGCAGACCGGACGAAAAAGCAGCTATGAAACTATGGACTACTACGAGTTAAGATGGGAAAGACAGCATAATCAAAATTGGTGGTATGCCGTTTCAGGATTTTATTCTTGTCATAATATCATCGGATGGGAAGGAACTGGTTTCGGTGTATCGCCGCTGGGAGAATTGCAACTGTACGGCGTCGAAGCTGAACTTGCATACAAAACAGAAAAAGCAAAGATTGCAATTTCACACGGATATACAAAACTCCTTGATATGAAGCTCAAAGACCAAGGGGCAAACCAATTCTTCACAGCCAAACCTTATGGATACGGAGACGACTTGGCTAATTGGCATAATCACGTTACGAAAATTACCGCCAGTTATGATGTTACGGAAAAACTGAATTTATACGGTTCGCTCAATACTTATTGGGGGATTCCCGGAAAGAAAGATTACGTAGACAGGATGGGCGTTTATAACGTAGGAAGCACGCCGTATCAGCCGAGCTTTTTCCTGAATCTCGGTATGGGTTATGCCGTAACAGAAAATCTCAGCGTTAGAGCGCATGCTCATAACGTCTTAGGCTGGTTCAATCAAAGATTCAATAAACGCAATTTCGGTTTCGGCGATCAGGAAGCCGGTTACCTTCTCGAAGCTCCTTCGTTATCGTTCTCGATGCTTTACCGCTTCTAAAAATTATCCGAGATATTTGTAAAATTGCTCAACCCCGCGCCGGAATGTTCTGACGCGGGGTTTTATCTTGCCAATTTTCTCTTAATATTTATAATCGCCTGCTATTAATCGATTTTGTAATTTTATGCAAAAAAGGGGTTTCTCGTGACTAACGAACAATGGCAAAAATTATTACAGGTAATTGACGGCGAAGTATTTAATCCGGCTGCGGTCGGATTTATCATAGATTGTCCGTGGCTGCCGAACTGGGCGGGCATCTCGATAATGGATTATTTCACAAACGAACAGAAATGGTTCGACGCCAATCTCAAAGCCGTCAAGCAATTCCCCGAAATAATTTTTCTGCCTGGTTTCTGGGCAGAGTACGGAATGTGTACCGAGCCTTCTGCTTTCGGAACGAAATGCGTCTGGTCTGAGAACGAATTTCCGTCTCCTGTTAAACTTCCCGGCGATATTCAGCAAATCCTCGATTTAGGCAAACCCAACCCAGAGACCGATGGTTTGTGTCCGTTTGTATTAAAAAGACTGGGCAGCTTTCGCAAACAGATAGAAGACAACGGCCATCAAATTCGATTCGCTGTTGCGAGAGGACCTTTTAATCTCGCCAGTTTTATAATAGGTACAACGGAATTTCTTATGGCTTTGAAAATGCAGCCGGAACAAACAGGCGAGCTGCTGGCGATGATAACGGATTTCATTATTGATTGGCTAAGACTTCAGAAAAACTCCTTCGATTCCATAGACGGAATCTTTCTGCTTGATGACATCATCGGTTTTGTCGGGCCTGACGATTTCGAGTCTATGGCCAAGCCTTATTTGAAACGCGCATTCGCGGCTTTCGATGCGAAAGTCAGGATGTTCCATAATGACGCTTCAGGTTTGGTTTGTGCGCCGGGACTTGAGGATGTCGGAGTTAATATCTTTAACTTCAGCCATAACCATACTATAAACGAAATGCGTGAACTGGTCGGGCCTAACGTGGTTCTTTTCGGAAATATACCGCCAAGAGATGTTTTGGCTGCGGGCACTGCCGAAGAAGTCAAAGCCAGCGTCAAAGAACTTCTCGGTTCAATTCAAGATACAAAAGGATTGCTTCTTTCCTGCGGAGGCGGTATGCCGCCGAGCGTGAACGATGAAAATATCAAGGCGTTTATGTCGGCAGCGGGATATTAAAAATTAACCGGTTTTACTGTTTGCCTTTTCTAACAGGTTTTTCCTTAATATATCTGCTTATATTTCTAATTGCCTGACGAAGCCGCTGTTCGTTTTCCACTAAAGCGATTCTGACATAACCTTCGCCGTTTTCGCCGAACGCCCTTCCCGGAGCAACAGCTACTTCGGCGTGGTCCATCAAATCCATTGCGTAATCTATGGTTCCTTTTCCTCTAAGATGCTCATCGGGTATTCTCGCCCAGACAAACATACTTGCTCTGGGTTTTTCGACTTTCCAGCCGATTCTCGCAAGACCATCACAAACTACGTCGCGTCGCAACTGATATTTTTCATTTTGTTTTACGATATCTTGTTCACAGTGACGCATCGCGATAATACCGGCTATCTGAACAGCTTGAAAAATGCCGTAATCATAATAGCCTTTTATTGTCGCCAGATAATCGACCATTTCTTTATTACCAACCACAAAGCCGATACGAAAACCGGCCATGTTGTATGGCTTGCTTAAAGTAAGAAATTCAACTCCGACATCCTTAGCTCCTTTAGCCGAAAGAAAGCTCGGAGCTTTATATCCGTCAAAACACGTTTCGCCATAGGCAAAATCATGGATAACAGCGACACCGAATTTTTTGGCCAATTCAACTACCGGCTCGAAAAATCCTTCATCAACCGTATATGCAGTCGGGTTATGCGGGAAGTTCAGAATCAGCAGCTTAGGTTTGGGATAGAGATGCTCCATCACATGGGCGATATTATCGATAAATTTCTGGTCGGTTCCTAACGGAACGCTGATAACATTTCCGCCCGCCAAAGCCACCGCATAATTATGAATCGGAAACGCCGGGTCCGGAACAATCGCAGTATCACCCGGCCCCATCATAGCCAAACACATATGACTGAAGCCTTCTTTGGAACCCAGACAAGCCAGAACTTCGGTATTCGGGTCAAGCTGAACGTTCCAATTTTTAGCATATTTTTTCGCCATTTCCAGACGCAGGTTCGGAATACCTCTGGAAGCACTGTATCGATGATTTCGAGGGTCCTGAACTGCTTCACAAAGTTTGTCCACAACAATCTGCGGAGCAGGGTCCATAGGATTTCCCATTCCGAGGTCAATAATATCCGCCCCTGCCTGTCGCTTGGCAAGTTTTAATGCGTTTAAACGTCCGAATAAATACGGCGGCAGCCTTGTTATCCGAACTGCCGGTTCAATCTTATAATTTTCCATAGTACAATCCAAAAGCAAGTATAGTATTAAACAATCATCGGATAGTTTACCATTTCGGCATTATTTTTCAATTTAATTTGTACCCGTTCAGATTACCGGACCCGCGAAATAAAGGCTTAATTTGCAGGCTAATAGGCACAAACCTCTTGATTTAATTAATCCGATATGATACAATACTTTTTCAACCTAAGCGGGGTTTGTTCTTCTTATGCGGGGTGATATACGGGGATGAAAAAAACCTATTCAAAAACTTTATTGTGCTGCGGTCTGTTTGTTTATTTTTTTACAGCCGTCTGTTTTTCTCAATACGGCGGCGGCAGCGGAACGCCCGAAGACCCATACCTTATCTATACCGCCCAGCAGTTTAATCAAATCGGGTTGAACGTCGATGACTGGGACAAACATTTTGCGCTAATGTCCGATGTCAATATGGCAGACATCGATTCATATAATATCATAGGTGATTATCCTTCTTATCCGTTTACGGGAGTTTTTGACGGCCGCGGACACCGGATTCATAACTTTTGGTATTTTACTTACGATTCGGATTATGCTTTATTTAGTTATGTAAGCGGCCCAAATGCCCATATAAAAAATTTAGGATTAATAGATGTCGGACTCATTAGTGATGCACAATTTTTGTCGCTGCTGGTTAGCGTACTTGAAAACGCCAATATAAGCAACTGCTGGATAAACGGAGGTTATGTATCGGGGTTTAGCTTTGTCGGCGGTTTTGTTGCTGAAAACAGAGGCGGTCTGATTTCGAATTGTTATGCCGCGGTTTACGTCGCTGCCGGTGATAAAGCCGGCGGTATTGTCGCTCTTAATTCCGGTACTATAGAAAACTGTTATTTTGTCGGCTATGTTAATTCTGAATATAACGATGCAGGAACAATCGCCGGATATGATACGGGTGGGGAATACATTTCATGCTTCTGGGATAAAACAGAAGCTCCCGATATAAGCGGCTTAGGAAATCTTGACCCTGACCCCGCTGGTGTAATGGGCAAAACAACTGTCCAGATGCAAAATGCTTCGACGTATCTCAATGCCGGATGGGAATTAATGACTCCAAGTAACCCGCTCGATATTTTTCAGTGGCGGCTGTGCCAAGACGGTACGAATTACCCGCGTCTGGCTACTGAATTGTATCGCGGAGATTTCGGCTGTCCGGACGGCGTCGATGAAGCAGACCTTGCGGTATTGGCACAAGAATGGCTTTTTGTTAATTTCGAAGTTGATGTTGACTTCCATCAGGATAACCAAATTAATTTGCTTGATTTCGCAATATTTGCTAACGCTTGGCAAACCGCCCAAGGCGAACCTAATTGGAATCCGGCGGTAGATATTGCCGAGCCGTATGGCCAGATTGACGAACTCGATTTAAATCTGTTCCTTGATTATTGGCTTGCAGATGGAGCTTCTAAGCTGCAGGCAGATATCGAGCCTTACGGCGGCGATGGTTTTGTTGACTGGTATGATTTCGCACGCCTCGCAGCCAACTGGCTAAAAGAATATTAAAACTTGTAGCTGAGCAATTTGTAAATCAGCTTGGCTGCCAAGAAATCCGGGCCTTTGTTATTTTGATTCGGACAAAGCTCGACTACATCCAAACCTACGACATTTTTCTTTTCACAGACAGCTTTTAAAAGCCCTATTACATCGTACCAAAACAGACCTCCCGGTTCGGGCGTTCCGGTCGAAGGCATAATCGCCGGGTCAAACGCGTCCAAATCTATTGTGATATAAACATTTTTCGTGAGTTTCGAGACGACTTGTTTAATCCAATCTTTGCTTTTAACGATGTCTTCGGCGAAAAATACTCTATCGCAGTCCATGCTTTCTTTTTCAGAGCTGTCCATGCTGCGGATTCCGACCTGAATAATCGGAGCAACTTGTTTTGCCCTTGCCATAACGCAGGCATGATTGCATTTCGAACCGTGATATTCCTCCCGCAAATCACTGTGAGCATCGAGCTGTAAAATGGTTATATCTTTGAAAGCTTCTACATGAGCCTGAATCGCACCGATGCTGACGGAGTGTTCGCCGCCGATAAGAACGACAAATTTTTCATTTTTGATATGCTGGGCGACTTTTGCCTTAACAGCTTCGGTCATTTTCTCCGGCGACGAATCTTCTGTTATAGCTTTATCGGTAAAGATGCCTTGTTGATACACCTCGCTGTCGGTTTCGATATCGTAAAGCTCCATATTTGCCGAGGCATCGAGCAAAGCGTCCGGCCCTCTGTCAGCCCCTTTTATCCACGTACTTGTCGCATCGTAAGGAACCGGCAAAACAACAACTTTGGATTTTTCATATTGTGTGTACAGAGATTCAAGTCCGCCGAAATTCATTTTTTAGCTCTTTCAGAAAACTATCAGGATGTTCGAATATTTTTTACGATTTATTTGCCGGCTCATTTCCGTTAAAAAGCGGAAGGCTCTGAGCTTTGGCAGGCTCATCAAAAAGAAACATCGCTATCGCCACAACAGTCGTCCATAGACCCCGCTCGCCGCGGGCTGTCTGGGTAATATTCGATGTTCTGATGATAAGGCCGCTGGATTTGTAGACTTGTTCTTTTTCGCTCCACGCAGTATCGGCGTCAACTTCGAGACCGAGGGTTGTTCCTAACATTCCGGCTGCAAGGTCTTCACTCATATCAGCCGCTTGATCCTGATTCATACCGTGTGCGTGAACTTCAGAAAGATAGCCCCAATTATTGCTGTCTTTAGGAACTGCAAGCCCGACAGAAGCTGCGACTAATCTTCCGTGTTCGTCCGTATCCGACCGAGCCATGACGCAAAAACAAATCGAACCCGGAACCAATTGCGCCAAACCGGCTTCTCTGCTTATAATTTTGCAGCCCGGCGGAAGAATAGATGAAACCTGTACGAGGTTCTGCTGAGCCACACCGGCCATCCGAAGAGCTTCCTCGAACGATTTTAACTGATATTTATGCTGGCCGACGCCTTTAATCAGAAACACTTTACTCGGTACGAGACAGTTCATCTCTTTTTCTCCTGTACTATATTTTAATAACATAAACTACTTCGCCAACGCGTAGTATATAATTGCAGAATTGCTTGACAATAAAAATTACCCCAAATTAACCTCCCAGCGAAAAATTTTTTCTAAATTACCTGCAGGCATTTCAAAAATTGTGTCTGCCTAAACTTATGTTTGGTCCGAAATGCTTAAAGTAATTAATAAAAGTGTCATTGCGAGGAGGAAAACGACGAAGCAATCTGACGGTCATCCTGAGGCGACCTGTACCGCCGAAGCCTTGGCGAAGGGGCAAGCCGAAGGATCTCTTGTTTTTAGACACAAAGATGCTTCACTGCGCTCAGCATGACAAGTCGTATTTTTTTAGAGATATCCTCAATCCGAGCCCCAGTTGAATTTTTCAAAACTGCTTAACAAGACATAGCCCTGAAACCGGTTCGCCGTCGGTCGTACTTGTAAGAGGCAAGACATTAAACCCGGCGAGTTCGAGCTGTTTGTGCTTTCCGGCTACGGCGTGGCCTACAACCCAGCCCAATGCTGCTCCGAAAACTACATCGCTTGCCCAGTGGTCGCCCTCTTCAATCATTCGATAACCGACCATCGAAGCTAATACATAAGCGGGAATACCAATCTTCGGCCCATAGAATTCATCGAGAACAGCCGCAACGGTAAACGAACTCGAAGTATGCCCGCTCGGCCAAGCCCACCTGTCTCCGTTGGGATTGCGGTTATTGCGAGCGGCTTTTAGACCGACGGTTACAAGGCCGTTTATCGCCAAAGCCGTCATCATTGTCCAAGCACGATTCTCGTTCATAACATCATTGCTATCTACAGACAGAGCATACCAAAGACCGGCTGCGGCAAAGTGCGTTCCCGGACAGCCTAATACATTTAAACTTTCGCTTGAGAAACCTTCGAAGACGCGATTAGTTTCAAATTTTCTCTGGAGGCTTTTATCGGCCTTTGTATTGTGCATCGCGATACTGGCGCCCCCTGCCAGCGATAACAGCATAATATTATTTTGCTGAGTGAAGGTATCTTTGGAATCCTCCCAGATTCTATCCGGCCAAGTATGACGCTGATTCCATGTTTCTTCGAGCCAGTCTCTTTTAGGGCCGGTATTTTCACGCTGTTCGACACAACCGGAAAGAAGCAAAACTGCGCAGCATGAAATTCTTAATAACAACCCGTGATGTTTAAGCTTTTTCATTCTTTCGCTCCATCAGCATTAAAATCCGAAATTCGAAATCCTAAATCCGAAACAATACCAAAATCCTAAATTCAAATATCACAAAAAAAAACAGCAAACCTGAGAAACAATTTTGTTTTTAACATTTAATTTTAGTTCATTCGAATTTATTTCGGATTTCGATATTCGTATTTCTTGCTTCTCGATGTTTCTCATCGAGCTATTCCCATTCAATCGTCGCGGGCGGTTTGCTCGAAATATCGTAAACCACGCGATTGACGCCTCGAACCTCGTTAATTATTCTGCTGGAAATCATACCAAGCACATTATATGGAATCTGCGAAAAATCGGCAGTCATAAAATCGACCGTTTCAACGCATCTCACCGCGATAACGTCCTCATAACTTCTTTCGTCTCCCATCACTCCGACAGTAGATATCGGAACAAGCACGCATAATGCCTGACTGATTTTACGGTAAAGACCTGCTGATTTAATCTCGTCAATCAGAATTTCATCGGCTTGGCGTAAAACTTCGAGCCGCTGAGGAGTAATTTCTCCGATTATTCGCACTGCTAATCCGGGTCCGGGGAAAGGATGCCGCCAGACAATATTTTCCGGAAGACCCAGATACTCTCCGACCAGCCGAACTTCATCTTTGAACAAATCCCTAAGAGGCTCGATAAGCTCGAATCCGAGCTGCTCCGGCAGACCGCCGACATTATGGTGAAGCTTTATATTCGCAGCGGGATTTCCGTCTTTGTTACCGGATTCGATAACATCAGGATACAAGGTTCCCTGAGCGAGGAATTTTGCGCCTTTGATTTTCTCGGCTTGGGATTTGAAGGCTTCTATAAACTCATGTCCGATAATCTTTCGTTTTTGCTGAGGGTCGGTAACGCCTTTCAACCTCGAAAGGAATTGATTCGACCAGTCAACAACCCGCAAATCGATGTGAAAATGGTCTTTGAAGGTTGAAACGACTTGATTAAGCTCATTTTTTCGCAAAAGACCATTATCAACGAAGATGCAGACTAACTGTTCACCGATTGCCCGATGAATCAGCGAAGCCGTAACCGACGAATCGACCCCCCCGCTCAAGCCGCAAATTACGGTCGAATCGCCGACCTGTTTAACAATACTGTTAACGGCATCCTGCACAAAATCACTCATTTTCCAATCGCCGCTGCACTTGCAGATGCTGTAAAGGAAGTTTTGTAGAATTACAGTTCCCTGCGGGGTATGATAAACTTCGGGATGAAATTGCACGCCGTAGAATTTTTTAGTCTTGTGACGAACTGCGGCGAATTCGCAATTATCAGTATTGGCAAGGCTGACAAAATTCTCGCTAAGCTGACCGACTTGGTCGCCGTGAGATGCCCAAGCCTGAATCGCCTCGGGAAGATTTGCGAATAAATCTGCGGTATCAGTGATTTTCAGTACTGTCCTGCCGTATTCGCGTTTTTCGGCTCCTATGATTTTGGCTCCGAGAATTTGACATCCAAGCTGCATACCATAACAGATTCCGAGTATCGGTACCCCAAGCTCGAATATCTTTTCGTCACATCGAGGAGCATCTTGCTGATTCACCGATGCAGGCCCGCCGGAAAGGATGATTCCTTTGAGATTCATCTTGGCGAGTTTTTCAGTACTAATATCGGCACTGCAAATCACCGAATAGACATTCTGCTCGCGCACCCGCCGGGCGATGAGCTGAACATACTGACTGCCGAAATCAATGATAGCTATCGTTTCATGACTCATAAGTTTCACCGCTGAGAACACAGCCGCTCTGCTATGAATTAACCTTCAATTGTAAACGAAGCAGAATAGTTCGGAGCTTCTTTAATAATCTGAATATCATGCGGGTGCGATTCGCTGACCGAAGCGGCTGTTATCGCTACGAACTGGGCTTTCGTTCGAAGCTCATCGATATTCCGCGTTCCGCAATATCCCATACCTGCCCGCAACCCTCCTACAAGCTGATAAACGAATTCGCTTAAATGTCCTCTATACGGCACCCGCCCTTCCACGCCTTCGGGAACGAGCTTGTCCTGTTGTGTCGAGCTGGCTTGGCCGTAACGTTCGGCTGAACCTTTGACCATTGCCCCTAACGAACCCATCCCGCGATATTCTTTGAATTGTCTTCCTTTGTATATGACTCGCTGGCCGGGGCTTTCGGCTAATCCGGCGAAAAGCGAACCAATCATAACGCTCGAAGCCCCTGCCGCGATTGCTTTTGTAATATCGCCCGAATGTCTGATTCCGCCGTCGGCTATGACAGGTATTCCGTGTTTATCAGCGGCTTGGGCACAATTCATAATAGCTGTAGCTTGAGGAACTCCGACGCCCGATATAATTCTCGTTGTGCATATAGCTCCGGGGCCGATACCGACTTTAACAGCATTGACACCGGCGTTTATTAAGTCTTCGGCTGCCTGAGCAGTTCCGATATTTCCGGCGATGACATCTATCTTATGTTTTTTCTTTATGGCCTTAACAGTATCAATAACGTTGTTCGAGTGTCCGTGAGCGGTATCGACAACCAGCACATCGGCTTCGGCGTCAATCAAAGCTTCGATACGCTCGTAATCATTCACCCCCACCGCCGCTCCGACTCGCAGTCTGCCGCGGTCATCTCTTGCGGCTGTTGGATACTGCTGAACACGGTCAATGTCACGCATAGTTATTAATCCCGCAAGCTCGCCGCTGGGATGAACCAAAAGAAGCTTTTCAACCTTATGTTTGCAGAGAATCCCTTTGGCCTGCTCCAGCGTCGTATCAGCCGCGGCTGTAACGAGATTATTTTTGGTCATTACCTCGCTGATACGCATATTAAAATCTTTGAGGAACTTCAAATCTCTGCTTGTCAGGATTCCTACGAGCTTTTTACCGTCAACAATCGGAATACCGGAGACGTTCTGCTCTTTCATTAAATCTCTGGCTCTGCTGACAGGGTCGGCGGGAGTTAATGTCACCGGGTCGAGAATAACGCCGTTCTCGGTCCTTTTAACTTTGGCGACTTCGCGTTTCTGAGCTTCGACGGAAAGATTCTTGTGTATTATTCCGATACCGCCCTCTTGTGCCAGCGCGATAGCCAAAGTCGCTTCAGTGACAGTATCCATAGCCGCCGAGAGAATCGGAATGTTAATCTTAATGTTGTTTGTCAACTGAGTGCTTGTCTGGGCTTGGCTGGGAACAAAATCGCTGCGGGCCGGAACTAACAGAATATCATCGAATGTAATTGCTTGGCCGATGATTTTCGGCAAATTGAGTTGGTGAGTCATTCTGGGCTTCCTTTTTAGCCCATTATATATAACCACATTTGCCTCTGCGGTCAAACCAAAAAGTGCTCAGATTGCAAATATTTTGGTTTTGTTTGTTAATGCAAACCGATTTTTGGCGAATATCTCAGCGAAAATCTAAAATAAAGCAAAATATTTGCTTGTTTGTGTTCTATATAACTAATATAATGCTTTTGCTTTATATATGAAAAAGCCCAAGCTGAATACAATTTGCGGTTCGGTTCGAATTAAAATAATGCCGGAACAAAAGAATTAACAGTACCACCCTGCTCGGCTGCAGCGAATCGGGAAAAGACTCTGTTTCACGTGAAACATTTGATTTTGAGAATGAACCTGTCAAAGAATCGAAGAAACCAAAGAAATACTTACAGCAAAAGAGATTTCCTCAACCGAGCTTGAAATATTAGCTGAAAATGAAGGAATTTCTTCAAGAACATTAAGAAGAGCTAAGAAACAGCTTCAGGTTATATCTTCTCTGATGAAAGATGCTTATGGTAAAAAGTATTGGCTCGTAAGATTACCAGATACTGACCACAAAAACGTTGGCCACCTTAGGCCAAGTTTGGCCAACAATGCTATCTTAACACATATATAAAATAAATATTAATATAGGAAAGACGGCCAAAGATGGCCAATGTTGGCCAAGCTTTTTGAGGAGCAAGCAATAAGCGTATCGCATTTTCAGTATCAAAAACCCCGATTCGATACTTGATGCTGGATTCTGGATACTCGATACTGGATACTTGATGCTCGATGCTTGATACTTACTCGAGGCTAAGCTTTTGTACCAGACTTGTCGCTCTGTGCGATAGCGAAGAGTCTTTAGCGCATAGAAGTCTGCCGCGATGTTCGCAATTATGCCTAATTCTAAGCTGCAAAGATTCTTCGGCTTCCACCTTCGCCAAGGCTTCGGCGGGACAGGTCGCCTCAGAATGACAGTGTCACTGCTCGACGTTTTACTCAGCATGACAGAGTCGATGCTTAGCGTTTTACGCAGAATGACAGGGTCGATGTTGGACGCTGTGTTAGAATGACAGAGTCGTTTCTTGACGCTTGCACTGGATTTGTCGCTCTGTGCGATAGCGAAGAGTCTTTAGCGCATAGAAGTCTGCCGCGATGTTCGCAATTATGCCTAATTCTAAGCTGCAAAGATTCTTCGTTTTCCCCCTTCGCCAAGGCTTCGGCGGGACAGGCCACTCAGAATGACAGGGTAGCTGCTGGACGCTGCGCAGAATGGCAGAGTCATTTGTCGGCGTTTACAGCTCATTGCTCAACACATGCTGATAGTTAAAAGGAAGGGATAGCTCTCTGTAAGCAATACAGGAACCGGTTACAGCGAACAACAACCCGTCCCAGCAAAAGGCTAAGATTGGAATACTGAATGCCGGGTGAGTAACACAGAATCACCTTCCTGAAAACCAATAGGCTGCCGAAATGTTTCACGTGAAACATTTTTAAAAAATTGATTGTTCAAGCTGAAGATTTATGCTAAATAGTTCCGAAGATTATAAAAGAAACGCCATTTTTCATATTTGTTTGATAACAAAGGAATGTCTTGAAATAATTAAGGAGGATTATTGTGATTGATAAAAAACGTGAAAAGCCCAAGCATTTGGGCAGGGGGCTTCAGTCTCTTTTAGGTCCTATAACAGAGGCTTCGGCGACATCAGAGATGGATAAAGCTATAACGCCAAATATCGCTAACTATCCGATAGATAAAGAGTTACAAAGCTCTTTGAGGCAAATCAAGATTGATTCTGTACTGCCAAATCCTTATCAGCCTCGAACGGTCTGGAACGAGCAGGATTTGTTAGACCTTTCTTATTCTATCAAAGCCAACGGCGTTGTTCAGCCTGTTATCGTTCGTCCTTCAGGCGGGGGGTATGAGCTGATTGCTGGTGAGCGAAGGTTAAAAGCGGCAAATCTGGCAGGCTTGGAAGATATTCCTGCGATAATCAGAAAAGCGACCGACGCAGAACTGCTCGAGCTGGCACTGATTGAGAATATTCACAGGAAAGATTTGAACCCGCTCGAAAGGGCGCAGGCATACAAAAAGTATTTAAATACCTTTTCTTTGACACAGGCAGATGCTGCCGAGCGGCTGGGTGAGGATAGGTCGGTAATCGCTAACTACATACGGTTATTAGACTTACCGGAAGAAATTAAGTCGATGATTGCCAAAAATGAGCTTTCTATGGGCCATGCCCGCGCGATATTAGCTTTGCCGACCGACGAACTTCGCAAGAAACTTGCTAACAGGGCATTGGCAGGGCGGTTAAGCGTCAGAGAAGTGGAAAGGCTTGTCCGTAAATATATGACAGGCAGCGAGCAAAGCAAACAGGAAATAAAACACAAGCTGCCTCACATCGTTGAGCTTGAAACGAGACTCAGCGGGCAATTAGGTACGCGAGTCGGAATCGAAACGAAAAAAGGCGGTCAGCGGGGGAAAATTGTAATAGAGTTTAATTCGCTCGACGAATTTGATAGAATAACGGAAATGATAGGGCTTGAATCGATAGAACAAGTTTAATTAAACCGTAATAATACTAAATAAGGAGGTAAAAACATGAAATTGGCATATTTTGCTGTTGTGGTTTTCGCGATTTTGTTTATAGGCGGATTTGTCGAGACAATCGGCGCTGATTCTGAAATCGCAACAGAGCAGCCGGCAGCGGATAATGATGACAATCAAGGCTCGCCTAAGATAGAAAAGGTAAGCGATGCGAACGACCCCAATAAAGACCCTATCGAGGCGAAGTGGGCTAATATCGAAAAAGCCGGTGAAACCGAAGCCGTACAGTGGCTTAGAACCGATGCTGATAATATCGCGCTTCTGGTTAAAGACGTAAATGAACAGAGCACCGACGAGATGATGCTTCTTAGAAAAATCGCCGAGCAGGAAAACGCAGAACAAACGGTAAAAGCCATCGACAGGCTTATTTCGATAAGAACACAGCGATACGCTCAAATAACCGAAAAAGCGCGAGACGAACGCCGTCAGCGTATGCTTCAGCAAAGAGAAGAGCGAAGAACCAGAACTTCCGAACGAAGAGGCCCCGAAGACAGGCAGCGGATGACGGACGAAAGACGAAGCCGCACCCGCAGGCCGGGACAGGAAGATTCGGAATATTAAAAGCATATTAGCTCTGTAATCTTACAAATAATACTAAACGGTGATTCATTGCGGGCTGTAATACAAAGAGTCTTAAAAGCATCGGTTAAAATAGACGAGAAAACGGTCGGGCAAATTGACAAAGGATTGCTCGTATATCTTGGCGTTGAAAAAAACGATTCGCCGGACTGCGTTAACTATATAGCCGCAAAAATAGCCGAGCTTCGAATTTTCGAAGATGAAAACGGCAAAATGAACCGCAGCGTTAAAGATATAAACGGGGCGGTTCTGATTGTGAGCAACTTTACACTTTGCGGAAATTGCTCTAAGGGCCGAAGACCCGGATTTGATAACGCAGCCGAACCTGTTTTAGCCGAACAGCTATACCAGCAAACCGTCAAAGCTGTCGAAAATCACGGGTTGAATGTTCAAACCGGCGTTTTTCAGGAGCATATGGAAATACAAAGCATCAATGACGGGCCTATAAATTTTATAATCGAAAGTAATTAAATTTTTGAAACAGGCAAATAAACGGCATTTTTAATTATGTTATTATGTATTTTATCGGATGTTTCGTAAAGCTGTTAATATAGTTAAAATCGGCAAAAAAACAGCGTTATCAGCATTGACAACAGTGTTTACGAATGATATAATCATAATAATAACCCACAGGGTATTTGTGTTAGGTGGGGGTGGTGAAATACTATCATGGCCGCCTGTTTTAGCTGACAGGCTGGCGAGTCTGGTTTCAAGAAGGGATAACTGATGAAAAGGGCTTTTATAATTATAGTTTTGGTTGCTTTGTTGTGCTCTTTGGTAATAAGTTTATCCGGCTGCACTATGGAACAGCCGGGCGAAACTACCGCCGAAGGACACAGAAGGCATATCAGAAATGTACGCCTGAATAATCAGCAGTTGAATCAAGATCTTGACAGATTATTATTGTTTGACAAACCGAGTAAATTGTCAGATAAAACTATCAATTGATTTGTATAACTGCTGTTCGGGTCTTTAACGTTTTCAAAGGGATTTGATTTGTGCAGACTCTAATAGAGTATTTTTACCGGATTGCCGGATACAATTGGTGGGGCATGGCAATCGAGCTTCTTTTAATCGGTCTGGTTGTATACTGGATAGTAGATTTTCTTGAAGGAACAAGGGGCGAGAGGCTTTTCCGCGGCGTAATTCTCGTAGTCATCTCAGCGGTTCTTTTGCTTAATCTTATCGCAGAACGTCTTCACTTAGAACGTTTGCAGCATTTATATAATTATTTCTTGGTGTTCGTACTTGTCGTTTCGGTCGCGGCGTTTCAGCCTGAGCTTAGGCGGGCGCTTATCCGAATCGCCCAACCTCGTTTTCTAATCTGGCATTCAAGAAATCTTTCAAGGACGATAGAAGAGATTATTCACGCGGTATCGGATTTGTCAGCAACTAAAACCGGCGCTATTATTGTTATAGAGCGAAAAGTCGGTCTGGGTGAATTCATCGAGACAGGAGTGAAAATCGACGCGGTTATAACAGCAGAGCTTTTGAAAACAATTTTTTACAGCGGAACCGCACTGCATGATATGGCTGTTGTTATCAGGGGCGAGAGGATTGTCGCCGCGAGAGTTCAGCTTCCTCTTGCCGAAGCCGGAGGAGATAGAGAAGAATTCGGTTCGCGCCACCGTGCCGCTGTAGGAGCATCAGCCGGTTCAGACGCGACTATAATAGTAGTAAGCGAAGAAACAGGTACGATTTCAATCGCCGAGAACGGAAAATTAACACGAAATGTCGATGATTCTTATTTGAGAACACATTTAAGCTCGATAATAAATTCTCGTGATACGGCAAGCTGGCTGTTCAGACAGTCTTCACGCAAAACTATCGAAAATCCTGCCGTTAACGATATAAACTCTCAAGATGAGGTGTAATTGGCATGGGTTTTAAAAGCCCGAAATATAAAAGTAATTTGAAAATCAACACCGGCAAGATGGTATTGGTTATCTTTATAACCATACTGATTTGGGTCTGGGCTGATAAGGCTCAAGATGCCGACTACGATATTCGCGCGGTTATAAAACCTGACAGGGCGGTTGCTCCGGATTTGTGGATTACCTTCGACAGGCAAAGCAGCGTTCAGCTTGAATTAGTTCGGCTTCGCGGGCCTGCTTCACGAATCGACCAGATTAGAAATGATTTGCGGGCAGGTTCGGGGTTTAGGGAGTTTTTCTTCGCGCCGCAGGATGTTGGGCTGAACGAACCCGGAAATTATCATCTTGATATTTGCGATTTTCTCAGGCGAAGCGGACAGCTGCTCGAACTGGGCGTTACAGCGGTTCACAGCGAGCCTAATACTATCGAAGTGGAAATTGCCCGTCTGGTCAGAAGGCCTTTGGCTATCAGATGCACCCGCAGAGACGGAACGGTTTTGGAGACCAGAAAAATAGAGCCCGAAACAATCGAAATGCTCGTTCCTGAAACATGGGGACGCGATAGACTCGTAGCCGATGCGGTTATGACCGAAAGCGAAATTAACCAAGCGAGAAATTCGCCGGTAGAGATTATAGCGCAAATCAGATTCGGCCCGGATGATGTGCGAAGGCTGCCAAGCCCTGTTAAAGTTACGCTGCCGGCGGCTATAGAAGATATGAAGCAATATCCTGTAACAGGTGCGACTATCGGTTTTGTACTTAGTCACAATCTTGTCGGCAGATATAGACCTGAATTGCTTAATTATTCCGATATAGCCACTTTTTATATTCAGGCTTCGGCTCCGGCCAAAGCCGCTTATGACGAACAGGCTTTTAAGATGCTGCTTTTTGTTCTCGACGGTGATGAACAAATTACAACCGAGCAAAGAAGAGATGTGATTTATAATTTCCCGCGAGAGTTCGTTCGCGAGGGCAAAATAAGACTCGACCAGTCTGCCGGCGCCGCCCGATTCAGACTTGTCCCGATTACGCCGCCCCAGCCTGCCGTTTCACCTTAAAAACTTAACTGATGTATTCATCTTTAAGCTTTTCGATATAAAACACTATTAACATAGTTTGCATTAGCTAAATTAAAGATTGAGCAGGCGAAAACAAATAGCTTCGGGAAACGTAAAAAGAGGTGGCCAAGACCAATATGTTAGCTATAATAGTTTGGATACATAAATTAAACCGGAGACCCAAAAATGTGTGATAAATGCGGATGCAGCAGCCACAAGGCTGATAATTCGTTCGAGCAGCAGGTTACGGAAGTAATAGAATTAATTCGTCCCGCACTGCAGAACCACGGCGGGGATATCGAATTAGTGTCTATAGATGCTGATAATAACGTCAATGTTCGTCTTCAGGGAGCCTGCCAAGGCTGTCCGGGCGCGAAAATGACGATGCAGATGGGCGTAGAGCGAATCCTCAGGGAAAAAGTCCCAAATGTCAATCAGGTCAATTCCGTCGATTAGGCTATTCGGGCATGATTCGGTAAACAAGAATCACAGGCCATCTATCGGCGATTACGTCCACTAAAACGCACGGACCTATGCGAGTGACTCTTTGGCCTAAATAGGGAGCTGAAAGAGCATCCCATCTATCCATTCCCCAAATTTTATGGTAGCGGTCGTTTACTTTATTGTACAGTCTCGAATCCCAAGCTATAAGAGTAACGCCAAGCTCGCGGCACTTGGCAATAAATTCATCGAAATCTTTTGCCTCATCCGGGCTTATCAACGAAATATGCACAAACCTATCTTGAGGCAGGTTGGTAAAAACAGGCCCGAAACCGGCCATTGTAGTTAATAACTTGTCGGAAGGCTTTGCGTATGTTCTAAAATTAATCATTAGTTGTTTAAAAGAGGCATCGTTTTGTCCGTCGCGCATCAGAAAACCGGTTGAAGAGGCATTGCTAAAGACTGCCAAGAGAAAAAAGGACGGGATTGTAAGCCAAGACAGGGAAGGTTTTGCACGTCTTAGAAATTCGAGAATGAAAAACGAAAAAATTATTACGATGCAGGAAATAATCGCAAGCCGCAAAATAATCGGACATTGTTTGTTCGCATATCCGAGAGTTTCATATATCTTTACAGCCCAAACAGCAAATAAAATCGCTCCAAGAATTTTTAATGCCGGTTCAATAAAGATCGGTTTTTTAAGCGAACGGAACCATTGCCAGAAAATTATTAACGAATAAGCTGCAAGCAATAAACCTACCCATGCGAACGGGACCGAAAAACGCATAATATGAAAAGGATAAAACGAGTGAACGGCAATATAGGGAATAGCTGCTAAAATCAGAGTTATCAAGGCCCACTGTTTTTTGAGAAACGCTAAAAGTATCCCGCCCAGCACGGTAACAGCGAGAATTGTGCTGCATGAAATATATATCGCGGAGTTAAGGGCTTCAAAGGGAACTGCTTGAGATGTGTTGCTTACGGTTAATATCGGGGCGAGGAAAAACGAGCAAATAATTTGGCTGTAGAATGACAGGTCTTTTAGAAGCTCGAAGGAACGCTCGTCTGAAAGAATATAAAGATAGTGTTCGCCGCTTATTTGTGCCTGATATTTCGAGAGCGTTATCAGCATACAAAAAGCAAAAGGTATAGACGCAGCAGCGGTATACAAAACAGGTTTGAGCCATTTTCGAGTTCTAATAAAATCCAGCAGCGGTACAATCGCAAGCAAAGGGACTAAATCCCATCTTGCGATAGAGCCAAGCATCGCAAAGACATACGCCCATCTGGTATTTTTGCCAACTGCAATAGCTGTCGCCGCCAAAAGAACAATTAAGGTCATTTCCGCCAAAAGGTCGCTGCTTTGATAGACCATCATCGGGGTAATTCCGGCGAGCAAAGCGGTCCAAACAGCGGCTTTGCCGAGAAATTGTTTTGCGATTAAATATATCAAAACCATCGCGACAGGCAGCATAATCGCGTTGTAAATGCCGGTACCGAGCAGGCTTCCGCCGGGATAATTGAATATTTCTGCCAACAGAGCGGTAATTATCGAAAAAAGAGGTGCTCTTTTCATTACGTCCGGCGTTTCAAAACTCAGCCATTTGCGGCCGGTTTCGAGGAAAGAAACAAAATCAGAGTTAGGAAAAACAAAATGCTGTAAAAAATGAAGTGAATAAAGCAGTCCGATTGCAGCAAGAAAAACCATTTCGGCCCAAACAACAATTTTGTCGTCAGCTTGAGGCTGTTTAGGCAATTCTATTTTTGTTTGCCCGTGACCGTTTTTAGCTCTTTTTTTCAGCATTAGTTTTTTGGAATTTTTCTAAATCAAACTATAGCATCAATGAGTCCCGCCGAGCCATTTTATCTTTTTAAAAGCTACCCAGCTCATTTTCAAAAGCAGCCATCCATGACGAAACCTGCTGATATTCGTTGTACCGTATGTGCGAGCACGATAAGCAACCGGAACTTCAATAACTTTAAGGTTCTGCTTAACCGCACCGAATATCAGGTCAAAATCGCCGAACGGGTCGAAGTCTCCGAAATATGCGCGGTTGGCAGCTATAATCTCGTAGTGTTTTTTGCTGAGCATCTTTGTTCCGCAAAGAGTATCTCTGAAACGCTGCCCCAAGAGCCAGCTAAACAACGCTCCGAAAAATTTATTCGCGATAAGATTAAGAAATCTCATCGCTTCCTTTTCCATCGGATAGACCAGCCTCGAACCGTTTATATATTCACCTTTGCCGTCCCGCAGCGCCCTGAAAAATTTCGGCAAATCCTCAGGCACGGCTGTCAAATCGGCGTCCTGAATAACCAATATATCACCTTTGGCGGCAGCGAATCCTTTTCTTACAGCGTCTCCTTTTCCTATACCGTCCCCCTGATGAATAAGTTTGATGGATTTTGCGGGGTGTTCTTTAATCTGTTTTTCTATCTCATCGGCGGTTCCGTCGGTGCTGTTTCCGTCCACAAATATGATTTCAGTTTCTCGTCCCATCTGCGGTATTCTTTCGACGGCTTGAGCAATATTGCCGCGTTCATTTCGGCAAGGCACAATAACCGATACCGATAAATCCTCGTCTTTCTTGCGTTCCGGAACAACACGGGCTACGACCAAATTTACAAGATTCATTTGTCTAAAGCCGGGCAAAAGAGATAAAACATAATTAAACAGCTCGCTGATTAGCGGAATCCATTTCGGCATCATCACATACGAATCGGTGCGTACAGTTTCGAATCCGCTCAGACCGAGAAGATTAGTAATATCCCCGGGCGGCAGCCAATTCTGATATGAGTAAGGCCGGCGGATTCGAAGCATCGAGCCTAATCGAAGCATCCATTCCCAGAAATGACTATAGTATGTTATGACGACGCGGGTTTCGTCCGTAGCCAACGGCTTGATTTTTTCCAAAACCTTTTGAATATCGTGCCAATGGCCGAGCGAGTTGCATATTAGAATATAATCGAATTTTTCTTCGAGTTTCAGCTCGTGGGGGTCCATCGTATGGAAATGCAGATTCGCAAAGCGGCTTTTGGCAAATTCTATTGCTTTTTCATTTTCATCGATACCGACGCCGTAGCTCGGCTTGACCGCGGCAAGCAAATCACCGCACTCGCATCCTACATGCAGAACCCGGCTGTTCGGACGCACAACAAACTTATAAATCCGTTCGAGCCATTTATAATAATACGAGTTTCTTTTTCTCCATCGCAGCAGCTGTTCGCCGCTGAGCAGTTTTTCGTCTTTTTGCCGGGCATTTTCGATTGATTCGCTCATCGTTATATCCCTAAATTTCGTCCATTTTTAAAGACGTACTATGCAGATGCTCGTATAGAATTTTTCGCTTTTCTTTTCCCTGAATTATTGTCGGCTTCGAGTCTTTCTTTCAGATATTTTGCGGTATAGCTTTTTGAATTCTTTATAATTTCTTCAGGAGTCCCCATAGACACGATTTTGCCGCCTGCATCACCGCCTTCCGGGCCGAGGTCGATTATATAATCAGCAATCTTAATAACGTCAAGATTATGCTCTATAACAATGACCGTATTTCCCATATCGCATAATCTCTGCAGCACATTGAGCAGGCTGTGAATATCCGCAAAATGCAGCCCAGTTGTAGGTTCGTCGAGAACATAAAGCGTATGCCCAGTCGAGGCTTTGCCTAATTCAGACGCCAGTTTCACTCTTTGGGCTTCACCGCCGGATAAAGTTGTCGAAGCCTGCCCAAGCTTCATATACCCCAGCCCGACATCGTTTAGGGTTTTGAGCATCCGAAGTATCGCCGGAAAATTCGCGAAAAACGACAGAGACTCTTCGATAGTCATATCGAGAACCGCTGCGATGTTTTTCCCCTTATATGTAACCTGCAGCGTCTCGGCATTGAATCTTGTTCCTTTGCAGTCCTGACAGGCAACATAAACATCGGGTAGAAAATGCATCTCAATTTTTTTGGTTCCCTGTCCCTTGCAGGATTCGCATCGGCCTCCTTTGACGTTAAAACTAAATCTTCCCGGTTTATAACCGCGAATTTTGGATTCGCGAGTCATCGAAAATAGTTTTCGTATCTCGTCGAACGCTCCGGTATAGGTTGCCGGATTGCTTCGAGGCGTTTTCCCGATAGGCGATTGGTCTATTTCGATAACCTTGTCAATCTGACTGGTACCGAGAACACTTTTATGTTTTCCCGGTTTTTCACGCGAGCCGTAAAGCCGCCTTCTCAAAGCCCGAAGCATAACCTGGTCGACCAGCGTGCTTTTGCCCGAACCGGAAACGCCGGTTACACAAATAAAAACACCAAGCGGAAATTTCACGTCGATATCTTTAAGGTTATTTTCACAGGCACCTCTTACTTCTATACATTTTCGCAAATTGAATCTGCGTCTTCCCGAAGGCAGTTCGATTTTCTTTTTGCCGCAGAGGTACTCGCCGGTAATTGAGCGTTCGCACTGTTTTATCTGTTCGAGGCTGCCCTGAACAACAAGCTCTCCGCCGTGCTCACCGGCACCTGGACCGATATCGATAATATGGTCGGCGTTTTGAATAACATCTTCATCATGCTCAACGATAAGAACCGAATTTCCTATATCGCATAACTGGCGAAGTATCCCCAGAAGCCGGTCATTGTCGCGCTTATGCAGCCCGATTGTCGGCTCATCGAGAACATAACAAACCCCGACTAAACCGCTGCCTACCTGTGTGGCGAGCCTGATTCGCTGAGCTTCACCGCCTGAGAGAGTGCTGCTTTTGCGGTCGAGCGTCAAATACCCAAGCCCGACATTGGCCATAAAACCCAGGCGGGCTTTTATTTCTTTAACAATCTCCGCGGCGATGACCGTTTTTTCTTCGTCAAGGACAAGGCGATTGAAAAACTTCAGAGCCTTTTCAATGCTGAATGTGCTTAGCTGATTGATGTTTTTCCCGCCTACCGTTACAGCGGTTGCTTCGGGGCACAATCTTGCTCCTTTGCAGCTTTGACAAGGCTGTTCGGACAAATAACTGTGAAGCCGTTCTTTTACATATTCACTGGTTGTGCTTTTCCATCTTCTGTTAAGATTCGGAATCACGCCCTCGAATGAAAAACCGTATTTTTTTTCGTCATCACTATTCGTGCCGTATAAAAGAATCTGTCTTATATTCGCCGGAATTTGCTCGAAAGGTATCGATTTACTAATACCCGTCTCCCTGCAGAACCTTTTTATCATTCTGTTATAGAAGATATTCATTCGCTTGCCGCCTTTTCGCCAAGCGTCTACAGCTCCGTTTTCAAGCGATACGGTTTTATCTGGTACGATTAAATCAGTATCGAATTCTAAAATCGTTCCAAGCCCGTCACAGCTTTTGCATGCTCCGTAGGGACTGTTAAAGCTAAACAATCGGGGCGATAATTCTGATAGGCTGCATTGCGGGTGTTCGGCACAGGCAAATTTTTCGCTGTAAAGCACCTGCTCCCATTGGCCATCTCCTGCGTTGCTGCTGTCTTGGAGCTTTTGAACCAGAACCATCATCAGACCTTCGCCAAGCTTCAATGCCGTTTCAGCAGAATCGGCAAGACGGATTCTAACGGTTTCTTTTATTATCAAACGGTCAACAACAGCTTCTATATCGTGCTTTTTATTTTTATCCAGTGAAGGAACATTCTTAACGTCGTAGATATTCCCGTCGACTCTGACTCGGACAAATCCCTCCCGCTGAATATCACCGAATACATCACGATGCTCGCCTTTTTTACCTCGAATTACCGGAGCGCAAACCTGCACCTTTGCCCCTTCGCCGAAACTCATTATCGATTCGACTATCTGCGAGGCATGCTGACTTGTTATTTCTTTTGCGCAGACCCAGCAGTGAGGCTGGCCGGCACGAGCGAAAAGTAATCTGAAATAATCATAGATTTCGGTCGTAGTAGCCACGGTCGAACGGGGATTGCTGCTTGCGCTTCGCTGCTCTATCGCAATTGTCGGCGGAAGTCCAGTTATATTCCCAACCGCCGGTTTTTGCATCTGCTCTAAGAACTGGCGGGCATAAGAGCTGAGAGATTCGACATATTTTCTGCGGCCTTCGGCATAAAGAGTATCGAAAGCAAGCGAGCTTTTACCCGAACCGCTTATACCGGTAATAACAACCATTTGGTCGCGCGGTATATTCAAGTCGATATTTTTAAGATTATGCTCGGCAGCGCCGGTAATCTGAATTATTTTGTCTGTCTGCACCGTTATTTTATCCTCGCCCTGCTATGAGGGGTTTTTCTCTGAATTCCGATAATAACCCAAACAACCAATTCTAACATAAATATGCAAATTGTAAACCCCTGTAAAAATAAAGACTGGATACAAACAGAGGCAAATTTGGATAAAAACCGGTGATTTTTAAAAGCGCAAGGCAAGATTCTTGCTAATAACCTCTATTATGATTATACTATCCGGGTCTTTTTAGATGCGCAGTCATTAAGGCGAAAGGACTCAGAATGTCAGAAAAACACGACGATTTGCAAAAAATACAGCAAATCATAGAAATTATGAAAAAAAACGACCTGATAGAGGTCGAAATAAAGCATGGCGATGACAAAATTCTGCTCAAGCGCAGCGGCCCTGTTCAGCCGGCTATTACGGCCTTGCCTTTTGTCGGGCAGTCCGTTCCGGCAGCCATGCCTGCTGCGGGAACCGCCGAACAATCTGCATTGGTATCCAAACCTGCTTCGAATTTATTGGAAATCAAGGCACCGATGGTAGGCACATTCTATGCGACTCCCAGCCCGGATTCCGACTCTTATGTAGAAGTCGGCTCGCATATAAACGAACAAACTGTCGTTTGTATCCTTGAAGCGATGAAAGTAATGAATGAAATCAAAGCTGAAGTCGAAGGTACAATCGAGGAAATATTAGTAACCAGCGGTCAGGCTGTCGAGTACGGTCAGCCTCTTTTCAGAGTCAAACCCGATTAATGTTTAATTATTCTTTTATCTGCACAGAATTATGCTTTCAAAAGTTTTAATTGCGAATCGAGGCGAAATAGCCTTACGGGTCATTCGGGCCTGCCGGGAGTTAGGCATAGGCTCGGTTGTAGTTTATTCCGAGGCTGACAGACATGCTAATTATATTCAAATGGCAGACGAGGCAATTTGTATAGGCCCGCCCAGTCCGGCAGAAAGCTATCTTAATATCCCGCGAATAATCAGCGCTGCTGAAATTTCAAATGCCGATGCCATTCATCCCGGCTATGGTTTTTTAGCCGAGAACATAGAGTTCGCAAAAATATGCGGCGACTGCGGAATAAAATTTATAGGCCCGCCGGTCGAAGCAATGAGGCAGCTCGGAGATAAAGTGGCAGCCAGAAAACTTGCTCTTCAGGCTGATGTTCCAGTATCCCCCGGTTCAGAGGGCAATATCAGCGATGAAAACGAAGCGATTAAGCTTGCTAATAAAATCGGATATCCGATTATGATAAAAGCCGCAGCCGGCGGCGGCGGAAGAGGGATGAGGCTCGCCCATAATGACATCAGTTTTCACCAGGCATTCGGTGCCGCTCAAGCCGAAGCACTGGCAGCTTTCGGAAACGGCAGCGTTTATATGGAAAAATATATCATCGAGCCGAGACACGTCGAGGTGCAGGTTATGGCTGATGATTATGGAAACGCACTGCACTTTTTCGAAAGAGACTGCTCTACTCAGAGACGGCATCAAAAAATGATTGAGGAATCACCGTGCCCGGTCCTTTCCGAGCGGGAACGCAGCGAGGTATGCGAATCGGCTCTGAAAATTGTTAAAGAAGCAAAATATGTCAATGCCGCGACAGTCGAATTTCTGCTCGATAAAAATAATAAATTTTATTTCATCGAGGCTAACACCCGTATCCAGGTCGAACATCCTGTTTCGGAACTGGTTACCGGTCAGGACCTTATTAAATGGCAGTTAAAAATCGCTTCGGGTGAAAAATTAACCATAAGCCAAAGAGATATTAAACACAGCGGCTGTGCCATCGAATGCCGAATCAACGCCGAAGACCCGAAAAATAATTTTTCGCCAAGTCCCGGAACTATCACTCGGTATATCGCGCCGGGCGGCCCGGGCGTAAGAGTCGATACGCATATTTATCAGGGTTATACCGTTCCGACAAATTACGATTCTATGATATGTAAGCTGCTTGTGCATAGACCCACACGAGCCGAAGCTATCGCCACGATGAAGCGGGCACTCGGTGAATTTGTAATCGAGCCGCTCAAAACTACCGCTCCTATCTGTCAGGAGATACTCTCGCATAGTCTGTTCGTTAAGGGCAAGGTGGATACCGGCTTCATCGAAAGAAACTTCCAGATTTAGCGGCTGGTGGTTCAGCCGGACTACGATTCCAAAGATGTAAGGTTTTGGTAATTTTCGCGCTGCCTTATTACTTCAAAGGACTTCCCTTCCACCAAAACTTCAGGGCATCGGCAGCGGGAGTTATAATTGCTGCTCATCGTAAAACCGTATGCACCGGCTGTGAAAATCGCCAGCATATCGCCCCTTTGAACCGGCGGCAGGAATCTGTCTTTCGCGAAAAAGTCCGCACCTTCGCAAATAGGCCCGACAATATCCGCCTGCTCGGTTTCTGCGAATTTAATGTCCAACGCTCTTTCGGTCGGGACGAATTTTTGGTCTATGTTTGTCGGCCAAATAAAATGAAACGCATCGTATAAACAAGGCCGGATTAAATCGTTCATTGCCGCGTCGACGATAACAAATTTTTTACGGCCGCTTTGTTTGCGGTACAAAACCTGCGTGACTAAAATTCCCGCGTTGGCGCAGATGCTTTTGCCCGGCTCGATGATAAGCTTGAGATTTTTCCCTTTTAAAAGCGGGACGATTCCTTTTGCATACTCGTCCGCCGACGGCACGGTAGCCGATTCGTAATCAGCTCCGTAGCCTCCGCCTAAATCGACTGCTTCGATGTCATACCCGCTGCTTCGTAATTTATCGATTAAAGGCAAAGCTTTTTGTACTGTCTCGACATAGGGGTCTATTTTTTTGCCGCCCGTTCCAAGATGTATGTGAATCGCGCAGAGTTTAACTGATTCGTTCGCTGAATATTTTTCGAAAATTTCCTGAGCTTTTTCTATATCAACCCCGAATTTCGTTTCTCTTTTACCGGTTTTAAGAAAATGGTGGGTTTTATATTCGATATCAGGGTTGACTCTCAAAGCCGCTTTGGCGGTTGTGCCTTTTTGCCGTGTCAGACGAATCAAATTTTCCAGTTCTTCCTGCGATTCGATATTGAAGTAGCCTATTTTCGCATCGAGAGCCTCGATGATTTCTTTATCTGTCTTGCCGACTCCGGCATAAACAATTTTCGAAGGGTCTGCACCGGCTTTTAAAACACGGTATAACTCTCCGCCGCTTACAATATCGAATCCGCTCGATGCTTTTGCCAAAAAGCGAAGTATATTTATATTCCCGCAAGCCTTGACTGAATAGCATACGGTTGTCTGCAGCTCGCTGTAGGCTTTCTGCATTTTGTTCAGGTGGTCGAGAAAGGTCGCCTTGCTGTAAATATAAACAGGGGTGCCGACTTTTTCAGTGATTTGTCTAACATCGATTTCTTCTACGAACAAATTTCCTTGCTTATAATTGAAATAATCCATATGCCCTTGCCGTTAACCAGTAGTATTTAAATCTCTAACAGGCTGTCAGTATAGGTAATTTAGCTATGATTGCAAGCCGCAAAAAACCGTAAATATAGAGGCCCGTGAAGCGCAAATAAAAACGGAAGGAATTCCGTTCCCCGAAATTCCTTCCGCTTTGCATAACATACAGTGGTGAGCAATCTCACCAGATGTCAGAACTATTTTTTCTTCTTTGCGGCTTTTTTAGTTTTCTTTTTTGCTGCTTTCTTTTTCTTTGCCATTAGTTATCTCCTTTCGGCAAATACAGTAAATAAATCTTTTACAGCGGTGAAAACATTTCAACCGTGAATCCGCTGTTTATTAAATTGTCAAAGATAATAATAAAAATCACTATGTAGTATTTTATCGGCCACTGGACTAAAAATACTCCAAAAAAATCCGTTCCGCAAGATTTACAACTTGTTTTCACAGCAAAGTTTATCTATTGATAATACCTCCGTCAGAAAACTTATTTTCAAGTTGTCCCCCGATTATCATATTAATACAATGTTGAGATTAAGTACTTTTTTTATAAGCCGAAGCGTAATTGCTTAAATCATAGAATTGTATTATAAAGCATTATAAATGCTTTATAGACGGTTTTGCGTACTGCGCAAAAATATATCGGTTTGTCAATACACTGTCTGTTCGGAACGGTACAACGGCTTATTAAAAGCTTCGGTGCAACCTTGATTAGCGGGTGAAAAACGGCGAAAAGCTCTTTTAAAAACAATAAAAAATTTTTTTCATTTTTTTCAAAAAATCTGCTAACATTTTACAAAATACCTGTGAGTTTTTATGAAGATAAAGGCAATAGCTTTGTTCGGCGGAAGTTTCGACCCAATTCATCTTGGGCATATTCGTGCTGCAGATGCTGCGTATAAAATCATCGGCGCAGATAAATTGGTTTTTATTCCCGCTAAACGTTCCGCGCTTAAACCAAACTCACCTGCCGCGTGTGATGCAGACAGATTAAATATGGTTAGGCTCGCAATCGGTGAAAATGACAGGTTCGAGATAAGTGATTGCGAGCTTCAAAAGCCTTTTCCCAGTTTCACTCTCGATACTGTTCGCCGATTCAAAAGCCGATACGGCAATAAAGCTGCGATTTATTGGCTTTTAGGCGCTGACGGCGTCAAAGATTTACCGCTTTGGCACAATATAGAAGAACTTATAGACGAATGTTTTATTACGATTATGCGCCGACCTGAGTACGATGTTTCTAATCTCGAAAGATATACCGAGCTTTGGGGGGCCGAAAGAGTGAAAAAACTTCAGGAAAATATAATCCAAACGCCTTTGATTGATATAAGCAGCACCGAAATACGCGACCGTATTGCCAAAAATCTCGATGTCAGCCAAATGCTTGCTCCGGCGGTCGCCGAATACATCGAAAAAAATAATCTGTATAAATCCAAATCCGACTAAGCGGTTTTAGCGGTAACCCGCAGCAGCCAATCATACCATTCGTTCATTCCTTTGCCCGTTTTAGCGGATACACAGAAAATTTCTATGTTAGGATTCAGCTTACGGGCATCGGCCTTGACCTTTTCGACGTCGAAATCATCTTTAGCAGGGCCTTCTAACAAATCAATTTTATTTATCAGCATAACTTTTGATTTTGAAAAGATACCCGGATACTTGAGCGGCTTATCGTCGCCTTCGGCAACTGAAAGCACAACAATTTTAGAATCTTCTCCTAATTCAAAGGCTGACGGACAAACTAAATTGCCTACATTCTCAATGAATACCAAATCTAAATCATTTAACGGGAGCTTTTGCAGTGCCGAATTGACTTGTGCGGCGGTCAAGTGGCAGGCTCCGTCTGTATTTATTTGAATAGCCGCCGCTCCTGCGGAACGTATCCTTTGGGCGTCAAGCTCTGTGGCGATATCGCCTTCTATCACAGCCGCAGTAAGTTTGCCTTTCAAATCGCCGATTGTCTTTGCGAGAATGCTTGTTTTACCCGAACCCGGCGATGAGATTAAATTAAAGCAGGGCAGATGATGTTCGGTGAATACTTTGCGGTTTTCCCGCGCGTATTCTTCATTAGCACTGAGAATTTTTTTGCCTATTTGGATTTTTTTATTCATTACTTTGGTCGACCTCGAATTCTATTTCTTCAATCAACAGCGGCTCATCGGGCAATAAATCGTATTGTTCGCTGCCGCACCGGCTGCATAAAGGACGCACAATCTCAAAATCGAACACTTGCGAACATTTATGGCACTTTGCCTGCATAGGTTTATGTTCGATTTCGAGCTTAACGTTTTGAAGTACGGTTTCACGCGAAATTGATTCGAAAGCTATGCTAAGAACATCATCATTTACCGCGTTAAATGTTCCGCAGCTTATTTTGGCTTTTATCGGTTTTGCGTTTTGTTTTTTTGTTTCTGCGGCAATTATATCAAAGATACTCTGGGCTATCATTGCTTCATGCATCAGCAAATCCTCGGCAATTCTCGGCCGTAGGGCATTTGAACGATTCTTTTGCTGCCAAGCCGTGTTTTAAGTTCCACCAGCTGTTCGTCTTGGGTATTACATATTTCACCGATTATACTCGCCTGCTGACCGAGAGGATGTTTTTTGCATATTTCCAAAGCTTCGTCTGCTTTTTCCGGTGATACTATCGCGACAAATTTTCCCTCGTTAGCGATACTAAGCACGTCGAAACCCAGCATATTCGCAGCCGCCTGAACCGTCGGATTAACAGGTATTTTTTCTTCGTCGATTTCGATGCCCAACCCGGTCGAACGTGAAATTTCATTAAGCACAGCCGCAAGTCCGCCGCGGGTCGGGTCACGCATAAATTTTATCCCGCTTGTGTTTTCAAAAAGCTGTTCTGTTATACCCGCAAGTCCGGCACAATCACTTTTCAGAATGGATTCGAATTTAATATCCTGACGCTGGGAAATAATCGTCATTCCATGGTCGCCGATTGTTCCGCTAAGCAAAATTTTATCACCTGCCGCGATTTTGTCGAATCCCAGCTCTATATTCGGGTATCGAACCCCGATTCCCGAAGTATTGATAAAAATTTTATCCGCAGCGCCGGTTTCGACGGTTTTGGTATCGCCGGTAACGATTTTAACTTTATTTTCTTCAGCAGCCAGACAGATACTATCGAGTATCCTCTCAAGCAGCTCGAATTCGAAGCCTGTTTCGATTATAAATGACAATGAAATTGCAATCGGTCTTGCCCCTGATACCGCCAAATCGTTAACAGTACCGCAGACTGCCAGTTTGCCTATATCTCCGCCGTTAAAAAACAAAGGTTTGACAACATAGCTGTCCGTTGTGAAGTAAATTCGGCCCGAATCTAATTCGATTCTTGCAGCGTCGGCTAATTGCTCAGCTTGCCCGCCGAGACGAGGACAAATAGTCTTGCGGATTAATTCATCGCTTAATTGGCCGCCTCCTCCGTGCGCAAGAAGTATTCTTTTTGTTTCTTGATTTGTCATCGAGTGTGTCTTTTTCGGTTGTATTTATACCAAGCAGCACATGTTCCTTCGCCGCTTACCATACACGGGCCGACGGGCTCTTGGGGGGTACAGGCATTTCCAAAAAGTTTACATTCCGGTGACTCTATAAGCCCGCATAAAACCTCGCCGCATCGGCATCCGCTTTTATCTTTGTAAGGCTGCTCGTTTATCGCGAATCTTTTCACCGCATCGAACTGCTCGTATTTGGGTTTCAAAACGAGTGAGCTTTTTTCTATTTTACCCAACCCTCGCCAGTATCCGTCAGCACTATCGAAGACCTCACTTAAAAGCTGCTGGGCTTTTTGGTTTCCTTTTTCGGTAACGACAGCTGTGTATATCGAAACAACCTCTTTTTTATCTTCCGTCAAAAGCCGGCAAATTTCCGCCAAACCTTCTATTATTTGCATAGGCTCGAACCCGGCTACAACGCAGACCTTGCCGAAATCATCGACTATTTCTCGAAATGCCCCGTATCCTATAATAATACTGACATGCCCGGGACAAAGAAAAGCATCGATGTTATTATTTTTGTTCGAAAGCAAGGTTCTCATTGCCGGAATGACTAATTTATGGCCGCTGTATACGCAGAAATTTTCGATTCCCCGCTCTGCCGCCTCTTTAACAACTACAGCAGTCGCCGGAGCTGTGGTTTCAAAACCAACAGCCAGCAAAATTACTGTCTTATTGGGATTTTCTTTGGCAAGCACAAGGGCATCTTCAGCACTGAAAACTACCCGGACATTGGTTCCTCTGTGTTTTTCAAGAGAGCCGGTCGTCCCCGGAACGCGAATCATATCGCCATAGGTTGCGATTATACAATCGTCTCGCTGCGCCATTTCGAGACAATTCTCGATATAACGCTGGTCGGTAACACAGACAGGGCAGCCGGGTCCGGAGATAAGATTCATCTGCTGGGGTATAAATGTTCGCACGCCGTTGCGGAATATAGCTACTGTATGTGTTCCGCAAACTTCCATAATATTAAACGGCCTGCCGAGCTTCTCGCAGGCTGCGTCTATTAATTTATGAGCTATACTTATTCTTCTGAGCATATTTAAAATAATCAGCCCGAAACTTTTTTGTCTGTTTCAAGAAAATTGTCAATTTGTTCGATAAGCTGCCAAGTCTTTTTGGCCTCTTCTTCGTCAATAATAGAAATCGCAAAGCCCGCGTGAACCAGCACTAAGTTGCCCAGTGCCGCATCCGGTAAAAGCGTAGTTTTGGCGCGAAAGCGGTTGCCCATTGCATCGACAATCGCATTATCACCTTCCAGCTCAACTATTCTCGCAGGTACCGCTAAACACATATTCGTCGTCCGTTTCTTGTTTATACTTCAAGTTGTTATTTAATGTTCTCGGTCTATTTTATTAATTGTAAGGCCTAATAGCAATATCGTATTAAAAATCAAATACGAATTGGGAATAAGGTGCTAAATATAGTAAATTTGCGGTATTATTGGTTATGTGAAAGAATAGAAAATATTGACAAACCAACGATTATTTTCTATTCTACATGCAATGTTATAAAAGCTTATATTTTTTAATATTGATGCCTTATGAGTATCAGCCGGATTATTCACGAGCAAAAAGACCAAATCAACCAAATTGCTGCCAAGCATGGAGTTCGAAATGTTCGTATTTTTGGCTCTGTAGCTCGCGGTGAAGACAAGCCACAAAGCGATATAGATTTTCTGGTCGAAGCTGGAACAAACACAAGCTCATGGTTTCCTGCCGGCTTAGTACTTGACCTCGAGCAGTTACTTGGCCGCCATGTAGATGTAGTCACAGAAAAAGCTCTTAATCCACATATCCGTGATTACGTTCTTCGCGAGGCCAAAGCCTTATGAAAGACGATTCCGTTTATCTGCGTTATATTTTGGATTGTATCAGTCGCATAGAAGAAAATGCATCGTCAGGTAAAGATGAGTTCATGGCTTCTCATACTATTCAAGATGCGGTTTTGAGAAATCTTCAGACGATGACCGAATCGACTCAAAGACTTTCGGAATCACTTAAAGAAGCACATCCGGAAATAGAATGGCACTATATATCCGCTTTTCGCAATGTTCTTGTTCACGATTACCTCGGCATTGATATCGAAAAAATTTGGGAAATTACACAGAACGAGGTTCCGAAGCTAAAACAGGCAATCCTTGCCATGCTCTAACGACATACAAAAATTGAAGCTATAACTTGTGTGTTACGAATTATTAATGACGAGAACTTTGTTTTGCTGCAATGACTGCTTGGCCGAGCGAAATTCCGCCGTCATTACTCGGCACATAGCGGTTAAATAATACGACAAAATCCGCTTGGTTCAAGTATTGAATTAACCGATTTGTCAAATATCTGTTACAAAAAACCCCGCCGCTGAGGGCGACTTTGTTCAATTTGCTCATATCTCTTGCCTTTTTGGCCATTGCGCACAGACCTGCAGCTATACAATTATGAAATTTCGCTGAAATTTCTGAACAAGAACGCTGTTTTTGAGCGTCAGCGACTAATTGCCTTATCATTCTACGCAGGTCCAATTGAACCGGTTCTTCGGCAATATTTATTATGTCAAAATCGTACCTTTGCTCATTGGTATCATCCGCGCAGGCTTCGAACGCCATCGGAAGCTGGGCTTCGAAATGATTATAATTGCCAAGTCCGGCTATCGCAGCAGCCGCATCAAAAACCCGTCCGAGACTTGATGTATTGACTGTATTTATTTTTTTGCGAATCTGCTCCCAAATCAGCTTCTGTTTTTCAATATTCGGCTCGATTTTTTCTAAAAGTCCTACGAATTTTGACAAATCAAATTCATCTCCGTAAGCCTGACTTAATAACGCAATTACAGGCCTGATAGCCTCTTTTGATGCTAAATCACCCCCAGCTAAAGGATAATATGCCAGATGTCCGAACCTCTCGAAGTTTTCGAGGTCGGCTATAAGACACTCACAGCCCCAAACCGCTCCGTCGGTGCCGTAACCGGTCCCGTCACATTCTAATCCGATAACTTTTTCATCTAATTCATATTCAGCCAAAACCGACGCGATATGAGCCCAGTGATGCTGAATCTTGACGAACTTGGCATTTTTAAGCGACCCTGCGTATTGGCTTGAAAAATATCCGGGATGAAGGTCGCAAGCTATGATTTGAGGCTCGACCTCGAAAAGCTTTTCCAAATGATTTATGGATTTTACATAATGACGATAAACGCTCGCGTCTTCCATATCGCCGATATGTTCGCTGACGATTAGCTGATTGGATTTGACATAGCTGAACGTATTTTTCAAATCAGAGCCGGTCGCCAAAATATCTTTTTGGCTGACTGTTTTTGCTATTATCGGAGTCGGAACATATCCTCTGGCCCGGCGCAATAAAACAGGCTCATTATTAATAAAATGAACGATAGAATCGTCCACCTGCCGATAGATTTTTCGATTGTGCATTAAAAAAACATCTGCAGCTTCACTCAACTTTTCCAAGGCAGCCTCATTTTCACATATAAGAGGCTCATCGGAGATATTTCCGCTTGTCATAACAAGAACTTCCGGCCCCTGCTCGAATAAAAGCCAGTGCAATGGTGCATAGCAAAGCATAAATCCGTAAGAATTAACCCCTTCAGCAGCCGCTGATGCTATAAGACTATTTGGTTTTTTAGGCAGCAGAACAATCGGGCTTTCAGGACTTTTTAAAACTTCCTGCTCAATTTCGCCGACTACAGCGTATTTTTTTATCTTCTCGACAGAATCCGTCATCATCGCAAAAGGCTTGGCATCGCGTTTTTTTCTTAGGCGTAATCTCAGTACAGCCTCATTGTCCAAAGCATTTACCGCAAGATGAAACCCTCCGATACCTTTTATCGCTGCGATTTTGCCGTCTAAGAGCATTTGGGCTGTTTGCTTTATAACCGCGTCACTATTTTTTTCGATGATTTTTCCGGTATTGTCCGTCAGCCAAATCTTCGGCCCGCATTGCGGACATGCAACCGGCTGAGCGTGAAACCGCCGGTCTGAAGGATTTTTATATTGAGCGGAACATTTCCCGCACATTTTAAATTCCGACATCGTCGTATTAGGCCGGTCATAGGGTATCGTTTTCACTATCGAATATCTCGGCCCGCAGTTTGTGCAGTTTATAAAAGGATACCTGTACCTGAAGTTCGACGGGTCGCGCATTTCCCCAAGACAATCCTCGCATACAGCTATATCAGGACTAACTTGCGACAAAGCCGTGCCGGCTCGCTCACTCGATTTAATTGCAAATTCTTCTTCTGATTCGGTTAACGGGATGTCGACGGTTTTGCAGGACTTTATTTGGGTCAGCGGTGTAACTTTGGAATCCTGTCCTAAATTGTGAACGAACTTTGTAATCACCTCGGTTTCGCCTTGAGCTTCTATGGTAACACCTTTTGTGTCGTTATATATGAACCCTGTCAGGTTGAGCTGTTTGGCTAACCGATAAACCGCAGGCCGGAATCCTACCCCCTGAATTCTTCCGGTTATAAATATTCGTTTTCTTACGTTCAAATCTCAGCCCGCCTGTCCAGCCTGATAAATAGAAGATAATTCACTGCTTTGGCCGACATTATACTAAGCGGTGTTGGTATTGGAAATGATTTGCAAAAACCGCGCGCAATTGTTAAAATAGCAAAAATACGGGGCCGTAGCTCAGTTGGGAGAGCGCTTGCATGGCATGCAAGAGGCCGTGGGTTCGACTCCCATCGGCTCCATTAACAGTTTTTGGGGTAGGGTTGCGTAT
>Ga0265293_10001290_pt1 | contig 54997 bp, 54 predicted proteins | sample Munlanlewell138R_FD_192505 | JGI IMG/M metagenome (GOLD analysis project Ga0265293, IMG submission 192505) | Leachate microbial communities from a municipal landfill in Southern Ontario, Canada - Leachate well 138R | ecosystem: Engineered > Solid waste > Landfill > Unclassified | place: Canada... | reverse complement strand
AATGTTGACGATGGTGGCAATCACGCGCTGGGTGACAAACCCGAAGGAGTCGTTGATGACGCTGACCGGCTTGCCGTCAGCGGCAAGCAGCGCATGCGCGGCATCGCGCGTCGCGGCAGCGGTGGCGGGGCTGGTGGCCAGCACGCGTCGCCGGGTGTCGGCATCGGCTGCCAGCAGGTCTATCCCCACGGTGCGCGCCGGATCGAGTCTTTCGGCAAGCGCTGCGGTCGTGATGTCGGTTCCCAGCGGCGCGACGAGGATGAGCGCGTCGGCCGATGGCCGGGGCCCGGTCTCCACGTTGGCGTCCAGGTCCTGCAGCAGCTTGCGCAGCTCGGCTTTACGCTCGGCCTCCAGCGAGACCCAGACCGGCGGCAGAGACGCCATTTGCGGCACCGGTGGCTCGGGCGGCACCTGTTGCACGCCGGCTGCGTATTCATAAAAGCCGGCGCCGGTCTTTCGCCCCAGCACGCCAGCGGCCAGGCGTTGCGCCGTGATGACGCTGGGGCGGTAGCGTGGTTCGCCGTAGTACTGGCTGAAAATGGCTTCCATGGCCGGGTGCGAAACATCCAGCGCCGTCAGGTCAAACAGCGCGAACGGGCCCAGGCGAAAGCCGATCTGGTCGGTGAGGATGCGGTCCACGGTGGCAAAGTCGGCCACGCCTTCCCCGACGATTTGCAGCGCCTCGGTGCCGTAGCCGCGCCCGGCGTGGTTGACGATGAAGCCGGGCGTGTCGCCGGCGCGCACCGGCGTGTGCCCCATCTGCCGCGCAAACGTGGCCAGGCGGTCGCAAACGTCCTCGCGCGTCTTCAGCCCAGCCACCACCTCGACCACTTTCATGAGCGGCGCCGGATTGAAGAAATGGTAGCCGGCCAGCCGCGCCGGATCCTGCAGCGCGGCAGCAATCGCCGTGACCGACAGCGACGACGTATTGGTGGCCAGCACGGCGTCCGCAGCCAGCAGGTTTTCAAGCTCGGCCAAGACCTGCTGCTTGACGTCCAGGCGCTCGACGATGGCCTCGACCACCAGCTCGCAGTCGGCGAGGTCGGCCAGCGCCGCTGCCGGCAGCAGCCGCTGCTTGTACGCTGCAACCTGGTCCGCGCTGTAAGGGGCCTTGCCCTTGCGCTCCAGTTTGTCCCAGAGCGCGGCGATGGCGTCGTGCGCCCGCTCGGCAGCGCCGGGCGCGGCGTCAAACAGGCGCACGCGTGCACCGGCCTGCGCAACCAGCTGAGCAATGCCCTGTCCCATCGCGCCGCAGCCAACGATGCCCACGGTCTTGAATTCCGGTGTTGTCATGGCGCTTATTATGCGGGCAGACGACGCGCCCTTGGCGGGCGGCCCGGCCGTCGCCGGGCATGCCGACGCCATCCGCCTTGGCCACCGCTTGATTCAACAGCTTTCTGCGGCCAAAATGGCGCCATGAATATTGGCACCGCAAAGCGGGCATGCAGAAAGGGAAAAGCCATGGTTGCTCGTCTGAGACTCGGGGTCCTGCTGGGGGCTGGCGTGGTGCTGGCCAGTACGGCGCAGGCGGCCTGCTACACGGTCATGGATACACAGGGCGTGGTTCTGTCGCAAACCTCGACGCCGCCGGTGGACATGTCGCGGCCCTTGCACGAGACCGTTCCTGTGCGCTACGGCCGGGGCGCGCACATGGTGTTTGGCGTGGCAGACGCGCCCTGCGGGCCGCCGGCCGATGCGTGGTTTGGCGCGCAGTCGACCGCGCAGCGGACGTTGCGCCCGGCCAAGGCCGATCGCGGCTGAGCGCGCCGCCTTACTTGGCAGCCTGAGGATCCCGGAACGGCGTGTGCTGCTGCAGCACGCTGACGTACCGTGCCTCCGCGCTGCGTTCCTGCTGCAGGTAGCGGTCCACGGCATCGGCAAACGCCGGGTGTGCCAGCCAGTGCATGCTGTGCGTTTGTGCTGGCAGCAGCGCACGGGCCAGCTTGTGCTCGCCCTGCGCGCCGCCTTCAAAGCGCTGGATGCCGTGCGCAATGCACCAGGCGATGGGCTGGTAGTAGCAGGCTTCAAAGTGCAGGCAGCTCACGCGCTCCAGCGCGCCCCAGTATCGGCCCCAGGCCACCGGCTGCGCGCTGCCGACGGCGATCAGGCTGCACGCGATGGGGCGGCCTGATCGCTCGGCGACAAAGAGCACCCAGTGGCCGGCCATTTCCGCGGCCATGCGGGCAAAGAAATCCGGGTTCAGGTAGGGCGCGTTTCCGTGTTCCAGGTACGTGCGCTGGTAGCAGCGGTAGAAGAATGCCCAGTCCTCGGACGTGATGTCGGGGCCGCGTGCCCAGCGGAACCGCACCCCGGCGTCGGCCACGCGGCGGCGTTCCTGGCGTATCTTCTTGCGCTTGTCCCGCTTGAGCGTGCCCAGGAATTCGTCAAAGTCGGCAAACGGCCGCCCCGTGGCCGGATGCGCATTGTGCCAGTGGAATTGCACCTGCGCCCGCGGCATGAGCCCGCATTCGGTCGCGGCAGCCTGGTCCGCCTCGCTGCCAAAAAGCAGGTGCAGCGACGACAGCTCCTGCTGCTCGCACCAGCGCAATACCGCTTGCAGCAGCCTGCGGCGTACGGCCGCGTCGCGCGCCAGCAGGCGTGAGCCGGGTACCGGCGTAAACGGCACGGCAATGACGGCCTTGGGGTAGTAGGCCAGCCCATGCTCCGCGTACGCGCGCGCCCAGGCAAAGTCAAAGACGTATTCGCCCCAGGAATGCGTTTTCAGCAGCAGCGGACACGCCGCAACCAGCGCATCACCCTGCCACAGGGCAAAATGACGCGGTGCCCAGCCGCTGGCTTGCGTTGCGCTGCCACTGGCTTGCAGCGCCTGCAGGTACGCATGCCGCATGAACGGCGTCGGGCGGTCCTGCACGGCCAGCAGCGCATCCCACTGGTAGCGGTCCAGCTGGCCCGCATCGTGCACAATCTGGATTTCGAGGCGGTCAGTCATTGCCGGGTGGGCTGTCGCAAGGTATCGGGATCTGCCCGTTTGGAAACATCCATGGCTTTCAGGATCAACACATTCCAGCTTAACGCGACTTTGGGCGACCTGCCTGGCAATGCGCGCAAGATCGTCGAGGCGGCACGCGCCGCCCACGCGGGCGGGGCCCGCCTGCTGGTGACGCCCGAGCTGGGCGTGAGCGGCAGCCCGGCGCTGGACCTGCTGCGTCAGCCTGATTTCGTGACCGCGTGCGAAGCCGCGGTGCGGCATGTTGCGGCGAAGACGGCCGACCTGCAGGACCTGGCCATCGTGCTCGGGCACCCGGCGCGGCTGCAGGCCGGGCCGCCCCCGGCGCAGCCGGTTGCCAGTGCCGTCAGCGTGCTGCGCAATGGAAAGATCATGGCCAGCACGACCCGGCAGCATCTGGACGCCGGCGAGCGATATTATTTTGCCGCCGGCTCGCGCACCGGCCTCTTTGATGTGGCGGGCGTGCCGTGCGCCGTCCTGCCCGGCAACGACTGCGACGACGGCGCGCTGCTGGACGCGGCGGTTGCTGCCGGTGCCGGCCTGCTCCTGGTCGTTGCTGCCGCGCCGTTTTCCCATGGTGCCACCACGTCGCGGCAGGACAGGCTGGCCGCGGCGGCGCGCCGCGCCGGTCGGCCCCTGCTCTACGTCAATGCCCTGGGTGCTCAGGATGGCGTTGTCTTTGACGGCGCGGCGCTGGCGCTGCAGCCGGACGGGGCCGTGGCCGCTGCCGCTGCGCGCTGGACGGGCCAGTCGCTGGCGCCGGTGCTGGCGCAGGACGGGCGCTGGCAAGCGGCATCCACGCCGGCGGCCGCGGCGCATGGGCCCGACACCGACGCGGATCTGTGGCAGGCGCTGGTGCTGGGCCTGCGCGACTACATGGGCAAGAACGGCTTGGCTCAGGCTGCCGTGGGCTTGTCCGGCGGCCTGGATTCGGCCCTGGTGCTGACGCTGGCGGTTGACGCGCTGGGGCCGGACAACGTGCGCACGCTGGCCATGCCCGGCCCATTTACCGCCGACATGAGCACGGCCGACGCGCACGAGATGGCGCGGCGCGTGCGCGTGCGCTGCGATGAGGTGGCCATTGGCCCCCTGTTTGATGGCTTCAGGACCGCGCTGGCGCCGCTGTTTGCCGGCCGCGCGGAAGACACCACCGAGGAAAACCTGCAGGCGCGCATCCGCGGCTCCCTGCTCATGGCGCTGTCCAACAAGTTCGGGCACATGGTGCTGGTCACCGGCAACAAGAGCGAGGAGGCCGTGGGCTACAGCACGCTGTACGGCGACACCTGCGGCGGCTATGCACCGATCAGCGACGTGTACAAGACCGACGTGTTTCGGCTCGCACGCTGGCGCAACCGGAATGATCCGTTTGCACGGGCGTCCAACCCGATTCCCCAGCGCATCATCGACCGGCCACCCAGCGCCGAGCTGCGCGCGGGCCAGCTCGACACCGACAGCCTGCCGCCCTACGACGTGCTGGACGCCATTCTTGCCGGCCACCTGGAGGGCGGGCAGTCCGCCCCCGAGCTGGTGGTCCGCGGTTTTGACGCGGCCACCGTGGCGCGCGTCATGCGCCTGCTGCGCACCAGCGAATACAAACGCCGGCAGGCGGCGCCGGGCACGCGCGTGAGCCACTGCAGTTTTGATCGCGACCGGCGCTGGCCCCTGAGCCACGGCTACGTGCCTGAGCTGCCGATGCAGACGTTACACTAGCACATTCCATGAAGCAAATCACAGCCATCATCAAGCCGTTCAAGCTGGAAGAAGTTCGCGAGGCGCTGGCCGAGGTCGGCGTGGCCGGCCTGACGGTCACGGAGGTGCGCGGCTTCGGGCGCCAGAAAGGCCATTCGGAGCTGTATCGCGGCGCCGAGTACGTGGTGGACTTCCTGCCCAAGGTCATGGTCGAGGTGGTGGTGTCCGAGGGCGACGTGGACCGCTGCGTCGACGCCATCATCCGCGCGGCGCGTACGGGCAAGATCGGCGATGGCAAGATTTTTGTGACGCCGGTCGAGCGCGTGGTGCGCATACGCACGGGCGAAGAAGACGACGCGGCAATCTGATTGCAGACAATGCCCGGCAACCTGTCCGGATGACCGATGACCTCGGCCCTGGCGGACCTCGTATGAAAGCCGCCTGTGGCGGCTGATGAAGGTTTGGCGTCAAGCGTCCAGCGTGTACCCACCACGCCAAACGCTCAACGCTCAACGCTCAACGCTCAAACCGTACTCACCCCTGGTGGCCGCATGTCGGGCCACAACTGCAGCTGCCCGCTTCATTGGGGTTCTCGATGACAAAGCCTTCGCCGTGCGGATCCTGCCGGTAGTCTATGGTGGCGCCGACCAGGTTCTGGTAGCTCTGCGGGTCTATGCGCAGCGCCGCGCCCTGCTTGTGTATCGTCAGGTCGTTGGCGTCGTCGCGGTCGTCGAACTCAAACCCGTATTCAAATCCGCCGCAGCCTCCGCCGCGTGCAAACAGGCGCAGGTACAGGCCGGCGCCCGATTGCCCGGCCAGGAGGCCGGCCACCTGGGTGGCTGCGGCATCGGTAAAGACGATGCGGCCCGAGAGGCGGGATTCGGTTGCTGCTGTGTTCATGTCAGGTTCCGGGCCGCGGCCCGCGTTCTAGGACGAGCTGCTCCGGATCGAGCAGCGCCTGCTCGGCCGCCAGCTCGGTCTCCAGTGGCTGCTGCGGGTCCAGCGTGGGTTCGGTTGGCTCTTGCGCTTCCGCGGGAACGTCTTCCAGCGGCGTGTCGTCTGCGCTGCTGGCTGTCGGCTCGGCCTGGACGGGGGCGATGAGCTGGGGCTGGAAACTCCCGATGACGGTGGCGCCCGGCTGCATGTCCATGGCCTGGTAGCTCACGTTCCCCTCGATCCGGGCCGAGGCCTTGAGCTCAAGCCGCTGCGTGGCCACCACCGCGCCGACCACGGTTCCGGCAATGACGATACGGTCGGCGTGCACGCCGCCTTCGACGCGAGCCGCGACGCCGATGTGGATGCTGCTGGGCTGAGCCGGGTCGGCGATGACGCTGCCGGCGACCGTGCCGTCCAGTTGCAACTCGCCCTGGAAGTGGCAGTCACCGGCAATGTGCATGGACGCCCCGATGAGGTGGCTGGGCGTGGGCGACTTTTTCTGGCCAAACATGATCAAACGCAATGGTCCCGTCAACAATCCGGATGCGGGTCCGGCAGCATCCCGGTGGCGGCCACCGCCTGCTGCCAGCCGCAACGCATGGTCAAGGCGTCATTCTACGATGTGGCACAAAAAAACCGCGTGGCAATGCACGCGGTTGGCATGGCGGGAGCGGCCGGTCAGCGCTTGCTGAACTGCTTGCGGCGCCGTGCGGCGTGCAGGCCCACCTTTTTGCGCTCCACTTCGCGTGCGTCCCGAGTCACGTAGCCCGCGGCAGAAAGTTGCGGCTTGAGGCTTTCGTCGTAGTCGATCAGCGCGCGCGTGATGCCGTGGCGGATCGCGCCTGCCTGGCCCGATTCACCCCCGCCGTGCACGTTGACCAGGATGTCAAAGCTGTCGACGTTGTCGGTCAGCGCCAGCGGCTGCTTGCTGATCATGATCGACGTTTCGCGGCCGAAGAACTCGCTGATCGGCTTGTCGTTGACCGTGATCTTGCCCGAGCCCCTCTTGAGGAAGACGCGCGCCACGCTGGACTTGCGGCGACCCGTGCCGTTGTTCCATTCACCTATCATTGTTGTGTTCCTTCACAGTTCCAGCGGCTTGGGTTGTTGTGCGCTGTGCGGATGCTCGGCATCAGCGTAGACCTTGAGCTTGCGCGCCATGGCGTAGCCCAGCGGCCCCTTGGGCAGCATGCCCTTGACGGCTTTTTCCAGGGCGCGGCCCGGGTGCCTGGCCTGCATGTCGCGGAAATTGATGACCCGGATGCCGCCGGGATAGCCCGTGTGGCGGTAGTATTTCTTGCCGGTGGCCTTGGTGCCGGTGACCCGGAGCCGGGACGCGTTGACGACAATCACATAGTCGCCGGTATCGACGTGGGGCGTATAAATGGCTTTGTGCTTGCCACGGAGCAGGCGGGCAACTTCGCTGGCTACCCGGCCGAGCACCTTGTCGGTGGCATCAACAACAAACCATTCATGCGTCACGTCCGCTGCTTTCGCACTGAACGTAGTCATGAATCATCCTTTTGGAATGCAAAAAGGCCCGCGCAGCCGGCCGGATGCCGGTCGGCAGGTCGCGTACCTTCACTTGGGTCCTTTTCCACGGTCGGTGCTCTTCTGAAGGAGCCTCTTAGGTGGGAAGCTGTTTTTGCCGCGGGACCCAGACGCTGCAAAACACGTTATTGTACTGCGCGGGCTGCTGCAGCGGCAGGGTTCGTGCCCCGGGCCGCCGATATGATGGGGCATGTTCAGCTACCGCCACGCCTTTCATGCCGGCAACCACGGCGACGTGCTCAAGCACGTCACGCTGCTGGCCGTCCTGCGCCATCTGATGCGCAAGCCCGGGCCGCTGCTGCTGGTCGATACGCATGCGGGCGCAGGGCGGTACCGGCTTGACGGGGCGCAGGCGGTCAAGTCCGCAGAGGCCGCTGCCGGCGTGCTGCGGCTGCAGGGCGGCGGGCATGGAGCGGGCGCCGCCCTGCCGCGCATGCCGGCTGCCCATATCTTGCAGGATTACCTGGCGTTGCTGCAGCGGTTCAACGGTCCGGCTGCCAACGCGTGGACCGTCTACCCGGGCTCGCCAGCGATCATGCACGCATTGATGAGCGAGCCTGGTCGCGCCGGAGTGGCCGACCGGCTGCACCTGTTCGAATGGCATCCCACCGTGCATGAGCTGCTGGCCCGGCAGCTGGCGAGCTGGCCGGACGCGCGCCGCGTCCTCTTGCGCCGGGCGGATGGCTTTGCCGGACTGCGCGGCGAGCTTCCGCCGCCGCGCGCCGCGAGCCAGCCGCGCCGGGCATTTGTCCTGATCGACCCGGCTTACGAGGTGAAGACCGACTACGACGCCGTGTTGCAGGCAACCGCAGACGCGCTGGCTCGCTGCGCCACCGGCGTGTACATGATCTGGCATCCTGTCGTTGCGCAGCCGGGTGCCGTGGCGTTGCCGCGCCGGCTCCAGTCGCTTGCAGGACGGGCCGACCGTGCCTGGCTGCACGCCACGCTGGACGTGGGCCGGACGACAGCGCCACGGGCGGGAGCGGATGTGCGCGGCGGCATGGCGGCCAGCGGCGTCTTTGTCATCAATCCCCCGTACACGCTGGCGGAGGGGTTGCGCGCGGCCTTGCCCTGGCTGGCGCAGGCGCTGACGAGAGGCAATGCGGAACGCTGGCAGGTTGAGCAGCATGGCGCATGACGGGCGGTCCCGGGCCATGCTTGCAGCGCCTGTTGATGACGCTGCCAAGCAGGAGGTTCAGGCTGCCTGCAGGACGGCTTCGCGCAGCACGACCACGGCGTGCCCTTCGTCAACGATGCCAAGCTCCTGTGCCGCCGCCTTGCTCAGGTCAATGATCCGGCTACCGACGAAGGGGCCGCGGTCGTTGATCCGCACCATGACTTTCATGCCGGTGCGCTGGCTCTCGACCTGCACGTGCGTGCCAAACGGCAGCGTCTTGTGCGCGGCGGTCAGCGCATGCATGTCAAAGCGCTCGCCACTGGCCGTGGGGCGCCCCTGGAAACCGGGGCCGTACCAGGACGCCACGCCCCGGTCCAGCGTCCGTCCGACACGAATCTTGGCGTGGCGGCCGGTTTTCGCGCGGGTGGTGCGCCCACCTTGCGGTGGCTGCGTCTTGAACCCGGTGTAGTTGGGGCAGCGCGTGTCGTGCACCGCCTTGGCTGATGTGCAGGCCGCAACGTACTTGGTATCGGCAGCCTGCGCCGCACCGGCCAGCAGCGGCCGCGCACAAAATGCCAGCAGTCCCAGGGACAATGCACGGCGTACGCCATTGACGGCGGCAGGGGATCTTGTTGTTGGTACCGAAGCTGTTGTGGCACCCAGCGGTTGGGTTCTTGACATACCACACTGATTTTAGCCGACTGAACTCAAGGCCTGGCCGGCAGCGCGGCTTTTAGAGTCTGTACTCCAATTACCCTAGGATTACCGCAGGCGGCACCGCCAGCAATGGCCATGGACAGCCGGTTGCCGGTGGCCGCTTGCGCTCAGGGGCGGCCGGCAGGAGGCAAGCCGCTGGTCCGGCATGCGTTTTCAGGCAAAGGCGCTGCGGGTCGGTCTCAGGTTGCGGCAGCGGCTTGCGCCGTCGCCGGCTGGACCAGGCCCAGGCGCTCGCAGATGGCCTGCGTGGGCCCCGCCTGGTTGATCGTGTAGAAGTGCAGCGCGGGGGCGCCGCCGTCGATCAGACGCTGGCACAGGCCGGCCATGATGTCGGTGCCGAAATCGCGGATGGCGGGCAGGTCGTCGCCAAAGCCCTGCAGGCGCATGCGCATCCAGCGCGGCACCTCGGCGCCGCAGTTGCCGGCAAAGCGCAGCAGGTGCGTGCTGCTGGTGATGGGCATGATGCCCGGGACGATGGGGATGTCCAGGCCCAGCGCCCGCACTTCGTCGACGAAGCGGAAGTACGCATCGGCGTTGAAGAACATCTGGGTCACTGCCACGTCAGCGCCGGCCCGCACCTTGACTGCCAGCGCAGCCAGGTCGGATTGCGCGGACTCCGCCTGCGGATGCACCTCCGGGTAGCAGGCGGCGTAGATGCGGAAGTGGGCGCCGGTCTCGGCGCGGATGAACGCAATCAGGTCGCTGCCGTAGCGGAACTCGCCATGCCCGCCAAAGCCGCTGGGCAGATCGCCGCGCAGCGCCACCAGGCGCCGCACGCCCATGGCCTTGAGTTGCGCCAGCTGCTCGCGCACCAGCTCGCGGTCGGCGCCGATGCACGAGAGGTGGCTGGCCGTGTCCATGCCCTCGGCCAGCATTTCCGTGACCGCGGCAAACGTGCCTTCCTGCGTGGAGCCGCCGGCTCCGTAGGTCACGGTGCAATATTCTGGCTGCAACGCGTACAGCGCCTGCCTGGCCTGGCGCAGCCGCGCCACGCCCTTGTCGGTCTTGGGCGGAAAGAACTCGAAACTGATGGGGATGCTCATGGGGTCGTCGAAACGGGCGGCCGCATGCCGGGTGCGCGCGTGGCGGCTGCCTGTGTGCCGTGTCGTTCAGATACCGCGCCTTGGCAGCGGCAAAATCAGTAGCGGTACGCGTCGCTCTTGTACGGGCCCTGCACCGGAATGCCCAGGTAGTCGGCCTGCGCCTGCGTCAGCTGCGTGAGCGTCACGTCCAGCGTGCTCAGTTGCAGGCGGGCCACCTTTTCGTCCAGGTGCTTGGGCAGCACGTAGACGGCGCCCGCCTGGTACTGGTCCGGGCGTGCAAAGAGCTCGATCTGCGCCAGCGTCTGGTTGGCAAAGCTGGCGCTCATCACGTAGCTGGGGTGGCCGGTGGCGCAGCCCAGGTTGACCAGGCGGCCGCGCGCCAGCAGGATGATGCGCTTGCCGTCCTTGAAGACCACATGGTCCACCTGCGGCTTGATTTCTTCAAACGTGCAGTTGCGCTCCAGGCTGGCCACGTCGATCTCGTTGTCGAAGTGGCCGATGTTGCAGACGATGGCCTCGTTCTTCATCGCTGCCATGTGTTCGTACGTGATGACGTCGCGGTTGCCGGTGGCGGTGACAAAGATGTCGGCCTGGCTCGCGGCCTCGTCCATGGTGACGACGCGGTAGCCCTCCATGGCCGCCTGCAGCGCGCAGATGGGGTCGATCTCGGTCACCCAGACCCGTGCCGAGAGCGCGCGCAGCGCCTGCGCCGAGCCCTTGCCGACGTCGCCATAGCCGCAGACGACGGCGATCTTGCCGGCGATCATGACGTCGGTGGCACGCTTGATGCCGTCGACCAGCGACTCGCGGCAGCCGTACAGGTTGTCGAACTTGCTCTTGGTGACCGAGTCGTTGACGTTGATGGCACGCATCTTGAGCGTGCCGCGCCCGGCCATGTGCTGCAGCCGGTGCACGCCGGTGGTGGTTTCTTCGGTGGTGCCGATGATATGCGCCAGGCGCCGGCTGTACCAGCTGGGGTCGCCCGCCAGCCGGGCCTTGATGGCCGCGTACAGCACCTTTTCCTCGGCACTGGTGGGGTTGGCGATGACGCTGGGGTCGGCTTCGGCCTGCGCGCCCAGGTGGATGAGCAGCGTGGCGTCGCCGCCGTCGTCCAGGATGAGGTTGGGGCCTTCGCTGTCGCTGCCCCTGGGGCCGAATTCAAAGATGCGGTGCGCGTAGTCCCAGTATTCCTCCAGCGTTTCGCCCTTGACTGCAAACACCGGCGTGCCGCCGGCTGCAATCGCTGCTGCCGCGTGGTCCTGCGTCGAGTAGATGTTGCAAGATGCCCAGCGCACATCGGCGCCCAGCGCCTGCAGCGTCTCGATCAGCACCGCAGTCTGTATGGTCATGTGCAGGCTGCCGGCGATGCGTGCGCCCTTCAGCGGCTGGCTGCTGGCGTATTCCTCGCGGATCGCCATGAGACCGGGCATCTCGGTCTCGGCAATGCCGATCTCGGTGCGGCCCCAGTCGGCCAGCGACGGGTCGGCGATGATGGCCTCGGTGGCGAGGCGCGGTTTGACTTGTGCGTCCATGGATGACTCCCAAAGCAGGTTGCTTCAACATGCCACCCGGGCCGCGGAACAGCCCATCCACGCGCACGGGTGGCTGAGCGTCGTTGCAAGAAGGATCCCGAGCCTCACGCCTGGCTGCGCAGGCGCTGCAACGCTCCTCGGAGGTTGTCTTCATTATAGCGGCCCACCATCGGGGCCGAAAGGGGCAATCCGAAGTAAAATTAGACAGGTGAGTACGACGACCCTGCACATTTCGCTCTCCGATGAGCTCAAGGCCTTCGTCGAGTCGCGTGTCCAGGCAGGCGGCTACGAGGATGCCAGCGCCTACGTGCGCGAGTTGCTGCGGCGCGATGAAGAGAGCGCGGCAGAGGAGCAGGCGGCTGAAGAGCGGCTGAAGGCACTGATTCAGGAGGGGCTGGATTCGCCCATGGATCCGCGTTCATGGGAAGCGCATCGGGCTGAGCTTCAGGCGCGCCTGGACGCCGCGTATGAGAACAAGGCTGAATCCTTGCGTCGATGAAGAAGTCGGTGCGGCGAAGCGCGCGGGCAAGTGAAGATATAGAGCAAGCCAGCCACTTTTATGCGGAAACGGCGTCCAGAGACGTCGCGGAGCGCTTTCTGGTGGAGCTGACCGCCGCGTTTGCCCATATCTCCGAATTCCCTGCAACTGGCTCGCAGCGATACGCCGCACGGACCGACATTGCGGGCTTGCGCTTCTGGACACTCAAGCGCTTTCCATTTGCGGTTTTCTACCTTGAGCGCAATGACGTGATCGACGTGCTGCGCGTGCTGCACCAGGCATCGGATCTGCCGCGGCATTTTTCCTGAATTCTTTTACTGCAATCTTGTGTCCTTCGCCCACGAAACGCGGCGCCGCCGCACCTTTGCCATCATCAGCCACCCGGACGCGGGCAAGACCACGCTGACCGAGAAGCTGCTGCTCTTTTCCGGCGCGATCCAGATCGCCGGCAGCGTGAAGGCGCGCAAGGCCAGCCGCCATGCCACCAGCGACTGGATGGAAATCGAAAAGCAGCGCGGCATCTCGGTGGCCAGCTCGGTCATGCAGATGAGCTACCGCGGCCACGTGGTCAACCTGCTCGATACGCCGGGGCACAAGGACTTTTCAGAGGACACGTACCGCGTGCTGACCGCAGTGGATTCGGCGCTGATGGTGATAGACGCGGCCAACGGGGTGGAGGAGATGACGCGGCGGCTCATTGAAGTCTGCCGCCAGCGCGACACGCCCATCATCACCTTCATCAACAAGATGGACCGCGAGGTGCGCGACCCGCTGGAGCTGCTGGACGAGGTCGAGCGCGAACTGGGCATGCCCTGCTCGCCCATCACCTGGCCGGTGGGTTCGGGCAAGCACTTTGGCGGAATCATAGACCTGCGGCACCAGAACATGACGGTGTTCGAGGCCGGCGCCGAGAAGCGCCCGCACGAGTTTGAAGTGCTGCCGCTCAGCGACACGGGGGCGCTGCAGGCCCGGTTCCATGAATATTACGACGAGGCCGTGGACAGCATGGAACTGGCCGTGGGCGCGTCGGCGCAGTGGGACCAAGCGGCTTTCCTTGCGGCACAGCAGACGCCGGTGTTCTTTGGCTCGGGCCTGAACAACTTCGGCGTGCGCGAGGTGCTCGATGCGGTGGTGGACATGGCGCCGCCGCCGCGACCGCGGCGCGCCTTTGTCAGCGTCGACGGCGAGTTGCAGGAGACGCTGGTCAGGCCGGAGGACGAGGGCTTTTCCGGCGTCGTGTTCAAGGTCCAGGCCAACATGGACAGCCAGCACCGCGACCGCATCGCGTTCGTGCGCGTGGCGTCGGGCCACTACGTGCCGGGGATGAAGATGCGCGTGCAGCGCACGGGCAAGCAGTTGCGCCCGACCAGCGTGGTGACCTTCATGAGCCAGCGGCGCGAGGCGGTCGAGGACGCGTATGCCGGCGACATCGTCGGTTTCACGACGCACGGGGGCGTGCAGCTGGGCGACAGCATCACCGACGGCGCCGACCTGCGATTTACCGGCCTGCCGTTCTTTGCGCCGGAGATGTTCATGACCGTGGTGCTGGAGGATCCGCTGCGCTCCAAGCAGTTGCAGCAGGGGCTGGCGCAGCTGGGCGAGGAGGGCGCGATCCAGGTGTTCCGGCCGGAGGCCGGCGGCAACATGCTGCTGGGCGCGGTGGGGCAGCTGCAGTTCGAGGTGGTGCGCCACCGGCTCAAGACCGAGTACAACTGCGCCATCCGCCTGGAGGGCTGCCAGTACACCGGCGCCCGCTGGATCAGCGCGGACACGCCAGCGGAGCTGCGTGCCTTTGAGGATGCGTACCCGCTGCGCATGGCGCGTGACGCAGCCAACGCGCTGGCGTACCTGTGCACGTCACCCTACGACGTGCGGCTGGCGCAGGAACGCTTTCCGAAGATCCGGTTTCATCCCCTGCGCGAGCACGCGGGGATGGAGCTGCAAACGGCCTGAGCCGGCGGCTGCGCTGCGTCGCGCTGCTCCTGTGCCGCGATTTGCTCGGCTTCTTCGCGCATCAGCCGGCGCCCGGCCCAGGCCAGCCAGGCCACCGCGATGACCGCGGCCGCAGCGGTAAGCCAGCGGCCCAGGCGCTCCTGGTCGTCGAGCAGGTACGCGTTGCACAGCCGCACCGGCGAGTCGATGTACAGCATGCCGACGATGGCCATCATCGCCAGCACGTTGCCCAGGAAGAAAAACTGCAGGACCAGGCCGGCGCGCTGCCACGACAGCCGCAGCGCGGCGCCGGCCAGCAGCAGCGCGGCCAGCTTGGCCGCCTCTACCCGCGGCTGGTACAGCGCCAGGTCCAGCACGCGCGGGACCATCAGCACCGCGAGCACGATGCCCGCCAGCACCAGGCCGGTGAGCCCGCCCTGGTTCCAGCGGTCCAGCATGCGGCGCGCGCGCGGCCCGACCGCAGCGGCCAGCAGCGCACCAGCGAGCAGGAACAGTGGAAACTGCACGATCATGTGCCGCCACATGCTGCTCTCCAGCGCCTGCCGTGCCGCCGGCAGCGCCAGCGCCGCCAGCAGGACCAGCCCGGCAAGCACCTGGGCGCGATCGACGTGGCGAGTCATGATGCCTCCCCGTCGGGCAGCCGGGTTGCCAGGTGACGCGCATAATTCAGCGCCAGTTGCTGCTCCTCCATGTCAAAGATGCGGATCAGCTTGCCCCGGCGATCAAACACGAGCAGCGCGGTGTTGTGCTCGTAGTCGCCGCGGCCATCGGGAATGACGACCACGCCCAGCCGGCGCAGCAGCGCCTGCTCCTCGGCTGCGTCCGGTGCGCGCACCATCTGCCACCAGGCGGGATCGGCGCCAAAGCGCTCGCCGTATCCGCGCAGCGCAGCGGGGTCGTCGCGGCCGCCGTCAAAGCTGATCGACAGCAGGCGCACACCCGCGTTGCCGGGCACGTCGGTGCGCTGCTGCAGGTCGGCCTGGACCTGCTGGAAGACCGTGCCCAGCGACAGGCAGACGGTGAGGCAGTTGGTGTAGATGAAGTTGGCCAGCGTGACGCGGCCGTCCTGGAGCAGCTGCGGCAGCTGCGTTGCGGGGATTCCGGGGCCGTCCACGGCGATGTTCGGCACCGTGACCGGGTCCAGCGCCACTTCCAGGCGGCGCGCGCCCTCGTCGGTCCAGACCTGGAAGCCGTGCGTCAGCCAGTTGATCGTTCCCCAGCCCGCCAGGGCCAGGCACATGCAGGCAATCGCGGTTCGAAGCACTCGTCCATCAGGAGAGCCTTGTCAAGCCCTCAGCTCTCCGCCTCCAGTTTCTTGAGATCTTCCGTGCCGTTGAACGGGCTGTCGCGGCGCGCTGCCTCGCGCTCGGTGGCAAACAGCTCGGCGTCGATGGGATCGGCGTCGTTGCTCCACTCGCCGCGGATGTACGTGGCCACGCCGGCCAGCTCGGCGTCGCTGAGCTGCGGGAACGCCGGCATCTGGCCGTTGTACGTGGTGCCGTGGACCTCCAGCTCCCCCTCTATGCCGTGCAGCAGGATGTTGGCCAGCACCACCGGCTTGCCCTGCACCCACTCGGAGCCGTCCAGCGGCGGGAACACGCCCGGGAGTCCGGCGCCGGTGGCCTGGTGGCAGGCCGCGCAGTTGGCGGCAAAGACGGCCTTGCCGTCGACCGCGGCGCCGGCTTCGGCGACAGCAGGCGTGCCGGAGAGGTCGGCCAGGGTGCGCTGGTCTCCGTACTGCGGCGGCGTGTACGGGCCCGAGATCCCGATGTAGACCAGGCCCCACACAAACATGCCTATGGCCACCGCGGCAGCCACGATGGGCATGGGGCGGGTGCGCTCCTCCGGGTCGACGTATTCGCGCTCTTCGGGGCGCCTCCCCCTTGAATCAATGGGCATGTGGCCTCCTTGCGCAGCCGGGGCAATGCAGGGTGATGGTCGGTTTCATGGCCATGGACTCACTGTGGCTCGGCTGGAATGACCGGATAGTTGCGCTTGAGCGCCTGCAGGTACTTGACCAGGTCCAGCGCCTCCGGCGTGGCGACCACGACCTTGCCTTCGGGCTGGTATTCCGGTGGCAGGCGCACCTCGGTTTCATCGGCCTCGGCCTCGTCCTTCACGTCGAACAGGTACGGGAACGACGGCATGATGGAGTCAGGAACGTAGGCGCGCGGCTGGTAGAGGTGGCCCAGTTGCCAGTCCTTGCTGGGCTGGCGCACGCCGATGTTGAAGAGGTCAGGGCCCGTGCGCATGCTGCCCAGCAGGTGCGGGCGGTCGTACACGTAGTCCGCCGGCACCGCTGCGCGGCCCCAGCCGCGCGTGTGGTCCGGCGCAAAGCTGGAGTCGCGCGGCTGCTGCGTGTGGCAGTAGTGGCAGCCGTTGGCAATGTACGACTGGCGGCCACGCAGCTCGGCCGTGGTGTACGGCTTGAGCCCGTCCGGCGCCGGGATGTCCCGGATCTGGAAGTAGGGAATGATCAGCAGCAGGGCGACGGCAAACGCGAACGTCACCATGGCGCCGGTGATGAGCTTGACTTCATTTTCCATGTATGACCTCCATGGCACGACTTTGCTGGCTGAACAGGGCGGCACCGGTGCGCGCGGGCCCGAAGCGCAGCACCATGGCCAGGAAGTGCAGAACGAAGATGACGTGCGCGGTCCACATCAGCGCGCCGCCCACGCTGCGCCACTTCAGGTACGGCAGCGTCAGCGTGACCGACTCCATGAACGGGCGTGCCGGATCCAGCATGGCCAGGCCCTGCAGCCAGCCGCCCCAGGTCAGGAAGACGAAGTAGATCGTGATGCCTATGGCCGCGAGCCAGAAGTGCAGCGAGATGAGCTTGGGGAAGGGCCATTCCCAGTTGAGTATGCGCGGCATGATGAAGTAGACGGCGCCAAACAGCACCATGGTGACAAAGGCATACGCGCCCAGGTGCGCGTGCGCCACCGTGAAGTGCGTGAAGTGCGCCACGCGGTTGACGCTGCGCAGCGCCTCGAACGAGCCCTGCACCGACGAGGCAAAGTACATGGCCCCGCCAAACATCATGAAGCGCAGCGTGGGCGAGTAAAGCGCCAGCTTCATGCGCCCGCGCATGGTGCCGTACATGTTGATGCTGAACGCGACCACCGGCACGATCATCATCATCGACTGCACGATGGACAGCGTGACCATCCACTCGGGTACCGGGCCGCCGATCAGGTGGTGACCGCCCACCTGCGCGTAGAAGAACGCCAGCGTCCAGAACCCCAGCAGCGACAGGTTGTACGACATGACGCGGTGGCCTATGACCTTGGGCAGGAAGTAGTAGATGCCGCCCAGCGCCACCGGCGTGAACCACAGTCCCAGCACGTTGTGCCCATACCACCAGTTCATGGTCGCCTGCTCGACGCCGAAGTGCAGGCCGGGGAACTTGCCTATGGTGAACAGCAGCGAGATCCACAGCAGCGCCGCGACCATGTACCAGGCGCTGACGTAGATCTCGTGCGCCTTGCGGTTGATCACCGTGGCCAGGATGGCGCCGACGATGCAGACAAAGCCCGCCACAACGAAGATGCCGACCTGCCAGGGCGTCTCCAGGTACTCCATGCCGTCGGTCCAGCCTATGCCTATGGCGCCTATGGCGCTGGCAAAGCCTATGTTGACCAGCGTGCCGCCCAGCATCACCCACAGCGCGCCGCGCAGGTGCGTTCGCATGAGCCGCGGAATCAGCCAGACGATCAGGGCCAGCTCCATGTTGGTGATCCAGCCGTAGAGCACCGCGGTGAGGTGGATGGTGCGGATGCGGCCAAAGGTCATCCAGGCCTCGGAGACCATCCAGTCGGGCCAGTGCAGCTTGAGCGATGCGGTGAGCCCGGCGGTGGACCCCAGCACCAGCCACATCATGGCAAAGGCAATGAAGGTGAACGCCGGGAACGCGGTCGAGCGGTCGGTCTCTATGCGGTCCTCCAACTGCTCGGGATCCTCGATGTCGCGCTGGCTGCGCCCCTTGTCCAGCCCCGCGCCTATGGTGTCCGTGATCGCCTGCTGCAGCTTCTTGCGGCCCTCGGCGTCCAGCGTGGGGTCGCCCGCCTTGTCCAGCTCGTCCTCGGTGAAGATGGCCCCGGCTGCGCGCGGGTTTTCAACGAACAGGCCCTTGCGCATGGACCACATGAATGCAGCCAGTGCAATGAGCGATAGCAGGAAGGCTGACAACAGACTGACGGTGGCTGGCCCCATGTTTTTTCCTCAAGTTGTCGCGTAAAGCAGACCGCCGACGCGGTGGGCCGCATCGCAATGCGCGGCGCACCCCGGATTATGCGCAGCCGGCAACTTCCGGGAGTTGATCTCAAAAATTGTATTGGCTCGATCCGCAGCCGGATGAAGCACATGCTTGGGCGCAAGCATGAAGAGGATGCAAACTGTACTCATTTTGTGCAGTCCACGGTCTGCTGCCACCCAAACCGATCCCGTCCATGGGGCTATTTGCCCTGCTGTGGCTGGCCGCGGTACATGCTGCTGGTGCGGCGCCGCAGCCCGGCGGATTGCAGGCGCTGCAGGCTGCGGTGGGCATGGGCGTGCGTGATTGCCAGTCCCAGCGCATCAGCGGCGTCGGCCTGCGGCGTGCCCGGCAGGTTGAGCAGCCGCTGCACCATGGCCTGGATCTGCGCCTTGGCCGCCTTGCCGTGCCCGGCCACGGCGCGTTTCATCTGCAGCGCCGTGTATTCGGCCACCGGCAGCTCGCGGGTCACCAGCGCCGTGATGCAGGCGCCGCGCGCCTGGCCCAGCAACAGCGTCGACTGCGGGTTGACGTTGACAAACACGATCTCGACGGCCGCCATGTCCGGCCGGTAGCGTGCCGCCACTTCGGCGACGCCGTCAAACAGCAGTTTCAGCCGCGCCGGCAGGTTGCCCGTGTCGACGCTGGCGGTGCGGATGGTTCCGCTGGCGACGTAGTGCAGTGCCGTGCCGTCGCTGTCAAGCACGCCAAAGCCGGTGATGCGCAGGCCGGGGTCTATGCCGAGGATTCTCATTGCTGTCCTGTGGTTGCCGCGTCCATTATGGAGGCTGTGTCGGACAGGGTTGGACGCTCATGGGATTTGCGACGCGCGCATGCGCCTGGCGATGGTGTTTGCCCGGCGCTGCAGGTACGCCGAGCCGGGATGCTGCTCGAAGCGGCGCGGGTTGGGCAGCATGACGGCCAGGCGGGCCGCCTGCCAGCTTGAAAGCGTGCTGGCCGAGCGGCCGAAGTAATGCTGCGCCGCGGCTTCGGCGCCAAAGATGCCCCGTCCCCATTCCGCGTGGTTGAGGTAGATCTCCAGGATGCGCCGCTTGCTGAGCAGCGTCTCCAGCGCCCAGGTCAACACCAGCTCCTGACCCTTGCGCACAAAGGTGCGCTCGCCGGACAGCAGCAGGTTCTTGGCCAGCTGCTGGGTGATGGTCGAGCCGCCGCGCACCACCACGGGTTGGCCCAGCCCCCGGGCGGCAGCGGTCCGGCGCCGCTGCACGTTCCGCTCGAACGCCCTCTTGATCGCGGGCCAGTCAATGCCCTTGTGCTGCATGAAGCGGTCGTCCTCGGACGCCACGACGGCGCGCTTGAGCGCGTCTGACATGTCGGCGTAGTCGCGCCATTGCTGGCTCCAGCGCAGCTGGCCTTCGCGGGCCTGCAGCCAGATGCGCGAGCGCTCAACTGCGGTGGACTGCGGGTTGACGGCGGTCGTCAGGGCGATGCGTCCCACAAAGAAGAGCTGCAACACCATGAAGCCGGTGACCAGCAGCAGCGCGAGCCGGACCCATGGATTCAACTGATTGGCAAGCATCGTCAGCTCACCGGATGACAGATGACCGCGGCCCATGAACGTTTGGCGTCAGGCGTTGGGCGTGGCGGGCATACGCTGGACGCAATTCGCTCAACCTCATCAAGGCGCCAGCGCGGTCATCCATCATGCGCGTGGTGTTCATGGGTTGGCCCCTTGCGCCGTCGACGACAGCAGGTCGCCCTGCAGCGTGGTCTGCAGGGTGGCGTCGTGCGTGAAGTGGAAGCGGGCGGTCACGTCAAAGCGGTCGGTATCGCGGCGCATGGCCGCGGTGAACGGGCCGAACGGGGCGGCCTTTTGCGCGATGGCCTCGGCCAGGCGGTCCAGGATGCGGCTGCCAGAGCCTTTCACGACGCGCGCGTCCAGGATGCGGCCATCGTGGTTGATCAGCAGGGCCATGAGCAGGTCGCCATAGAGCTTGCGCCCGGCAAACTGCGGGAAGTTGGCCGTGCCCACGGCTTCGATCTTCAGCCGCATGTCGTCGTAGTATTGAGCGTACGTGACGCCCAGCGTTGCCGGGCTGAGGTAGCGCATGCGCGGCCGTGAATTCTCCTCGTCCTTGCGCCGCTCTATGGCCGCGAGCAGCTCACTCAACTTGCGCCGTTTTTCTTCCAGCGCCAGCGCCTGCGCGTCGTTGTCCGCCGTTTCCGGATCCGGCCTGGGCATGCTGGCCAGCCGCTCGCGGATGCGGGCGATCAGCTCCTCCTGCTGCTGCAGCATGCGGTCAATCTGGTGCTGCCGCTGCTCCACGGGGGCATCGCCCTCGACCGCGTCCTGCTGCGGCGGCAGCGGCGTGCTGGCCACGCGCCCGTCGTCGGATTCGCCGCCACCCACGAGGCTGTGCTGCGCCAGCGCCTGCGGCCTGTCCGGATCTTCTTCCGACTTGGCGTTGACCAGCAGCACGTCGAGCGCATCGTGGTTGAACGCGCGCTGCAGGACCACCGGGTCGACAAAGCGGATCGACAGGACCGCCGCATGCACGATCAGCGACAGGCCCAGCGCCCATTGCAGGGTGGTGAACGAGCGCAGCCGCCGGATGATCACGGCGTGCCGGGTCCGTCCGCGTCCGCCTCGTCGCTGCCCATGCTGATCTGGATGGCGACGGCATCGTCTCCCGCGTCGTCGTTGCCCGCTTCGCCGCTGGCCGTGGCGTCGCCGTCCGGTAGCAGCTCGCTGACCGTGCCGCGTACGTCCAGCGCAACCAGGTCGGGGGTGCCCAGCTGCAGGCGCACGCGGCGGCCCGGCGCCAGCGCGTCCGCAGCAGGGACGGACAGCACCAGCGGCAGTGTTTCGGTCCGGGCGAGCCAGGTGCCGTCTGCCTGTTCGCGCATGAGGCGCGCGGTCAGCGTCGTGATGCCCTGCTGCTCCAGGTAGCGCAGCGTCCAGTAACGTTCCATCGCCCGCTGGTTTTGCGCGTAGGCGGTATAGGCGGCGTCAAAGGCGCTGATGATGGCCAGCAGCGCGGTGTCCCTGGGCTTGAACGGGGCGGCCAGCGCTGCGGTCTGGCCATGCTGCGCAGCCGCGATGATCTGCCACTGGTTGACCAGGTCCACGTAGCGGCGCAGCGGCGACGTGCTCCAGCAGTAGCTGGGCACGCCGATTCCCGCGTGCGGCAGCGCACGGGTGCCCATGCGCACCTTCACGCCCGGTGCCAGCGCCGCCTGGCTGCGGTAGACGCCGGGAACGCCCAGGCGTTTGAGCCACTCGCCCCAGCTGCAGTTGGCCAGCACCATGAGCTCGGAGACGATGAGGTCCAGCGGCTCGCCGCGCGGGCGCTGCGTGATCTGCACCTGCTCGTCGCCCGTGGGGCGCTTGCCCTGCTGGTCCAGCAGCGTGAACTGGTAATCGGGCCGTGTGTAGCTTTCCGGCTTGCCGCGCAGCCGCTCGCGGCCCGCCTTGAGCTTCAGCGCCAGTCGGTGCAGGAACGCCAGCTGCGGCTGCCAGGCAGCGGCGCCATCGTCGGCTGCGGCCGCTGCTGAGTCAAACATCCAGCGCAACTCGTCATGGCGCAGGTTGGCTGCGGCCGCGATGCGTTCCAGCCGGGTCTCGGTGTTGCGAATTTCCAGCGTTTGCTCATCAATGGTGGCGTAGAGTGACACTGCGGGCACCGGCTGGCCCGCATGCAGCGCGCAGGCCGCCACGACCGCCTGCGGCAGCATGGTGATCTTGCAGCCGGGCATGTAGACAGTGGACAGGCGCCGGCGGGCCACTTCGTCCAGCGCGTCACCGGGCTGGATGACCAGCCCCGGCGCCGCAATGTGTATGCCCAGCGTCACGCTGCCCGAGCCCAGGCCGGAGACGGAAACCGCATCGTCGATTTCGGTGGTCTCGGCATCGTCTATGGACAGCGCCGCGACGTCGGCCAGCGGCAGTTCATCAGCGACGCGCTGTGGCGCCTCAAGCGCCGGGAAATCGGTGCCTTCGGGGAAGTTCTCGTACAGGAAGCGCTGCCAGTGAAACGCGTACGGCGACGCAATGGCACCGGCCTGGACCAGCAGCGCGAGTGGCGCCAGGCGCGCCTGGTGTGCCGCCTGCGCAACGGCCTTGTATTCGGGCGCGTTCTTGTCGGGCTTGAACAGGATTTTGTACAGATTGTCGGCAATCTCCGGGGGACAGTGGCCGGACTGCAATTGCCCGGCCCAGGCGTCGATCTGTGCGGCGATCTGCTTCTTGCGTTCAATGGCGGCCAGCGCTTTTTCAACCAGGTCGGCCGGTGCCTTGCGAAACCGGCCCTTGCCGGCGCGGCGGAAGTAATGCGGCACCTCGTGCAGGGCAAAGAGCGCGGCGGCCTTCTGCTCCGCGGTCGGTGCGTCGCCAAAGTAGTCGGCCGCCATGTCGGCAAAACCAAACTCCTCCTCGGGTGCAAATTCCCAGGCCAGCGCCGGGTCCACTTCTGCCGCCTGCGCCTGCGCGTCAGCGAGCAGCTCCGGTGGCTCGGGCGCGTCAAAGCGCAGCAGCTGCTGCGCTGCCTTGACCTTGACCCGCTTGCCGGTGTCCAGCTCGACCTGCGCGGAGGTGTCGGTTTCAGAGAGAATGCGGCCGGTCAGGAACTTGCCGGCCTGGTCAAAAAGCATGTACATGAGCCTTGGGATTTTCCCATGTTGCGGCCGGTCGCCGCGGTGGCCGGTGGTGCGTGCGGCGCGGCGTCCCAGCTTCAGGCTGCGCGGAGCCCGAGAAAAGCCAGGATACGGGCCATGTGCGCGTCAAAGTCACTCAGGCTGTGGTCGCTGCCGTCCAGGATATGCATGTGCGCGCCTGCGTGATGCTGCGCCATCTCCCGCCAGTCCAGCACCTCGTCGCCCTTGGCGATGATCGCCAGCGTCTGCCCGCCGTTGGCCGGCTGCGGCACTGCCAGCGCCCGCAGCTCGTCCAGGTATGCGGCATGGAAGTCAAAGTGCTGCTCCGGCGCATGCCAGCGACTCTGCCGCCCGACGCTGGACGCCAGGCTGCGCGCCGGCTGCACGGCCGGGTTCAGCAGGACCGCGCGGCAGCGCTTGCGCTCAGCCAGCCAGTTGGCGTAGTAGCCACCGAGCGACGAGCCCACGACCGCCATCCGTTCGGCCGGCCAGTCTTTCGTTCCCGCCGCGATGCACTGGCTGGCCTCTGCGGGTGAGGCGGGCAGCTGGGGGCTCCACCACAGCACGTTCCTGCGCAGCGCGTGTATGGCCCGGCACAGCTTGCGCGCCTTGGACGACAGCGGGGAAGAGCGAAATCCATGCAGGTACAAGAGATGCGTGATCGGGACTTCGGGGTTCATCTTGGTGTCTTGCCTGTCTTGCGTTTGAACGGGGGCCGGACCGTCGCACAGGGGCGCGGGAACGATAATCCAGCCTGTGATTGTCGTCTTTGAGAAACCGTCGGCATGGCGGCGGGCCGCCACCTGGCTGCGCGCGGTGGACGTGCCGCTGCTGCTCGGCGTGCTGGTGCTTGCCGCCATCGGCCTGCTGGCGATGTATTCCTCCGGTTTTGACCATGGCACCCGCTTTGTCGACCACGGCCGCAACATGCTGCTGGCCGGCGCCGTCATGCTGGTTGTTGCGCAGGTGCCGCCGGAGCGGCTCATGCGGCTGGCGCTGCCGCTGTATCTGCTGGGCGTGGCGCTGCTCGTGGCCGTGCTCCTGTTTGGCGTCAGCCGCAAGGGTGCGCAGCGCTGGCTGGACATCGGCGTCGTCGTCCAGCCCAGCGAGCTGCTGAAGGTGGCGGTGCCGCTGGTGCTGGCATGGTGGTTTCATGTCCGCGCCGGCAGGCGCCCGTGGCTGGACTTCCTGTTGGCGTTTGTCCTGCTCGGAATTCCGGTGGCGTTCATCGTCAGGCAGCCGGACCTGGGAACGGCCGTGCTCGTGCTGGCGACCGGGCTGGCCGTGATCTTCTTTGCCGGCCTGCCGTGGAAGCTGGTCGTGCCGCCCGTGCTGGCGCTGGTCGTTGCAGTCCTGCTGCTGCTGGCGTTTGAGGACAGGCTGTGCGCGGATGGCGTCAAATGGCTGTTCCTGCACGACTACCAGCGCCAGCGCGTCTGCACGCTGCTGGATCCCACGCGCGACCCGCTGGGCAGCGGTTTCAACATCCTGCAGGCCATGATCGCCATCGGCTCGGGCGGCCTTTACGGCAAGGGCTTCATGCAGGGTACGCAGACGCACCTGGCGTTCATCCCCGAGCGCACCACCGACTTCATTTTTGCGTCTTTTTCGGAGGAGTTCGGGCTCATCGGCAACCTGGCGCTGATCAGCGCCTTCGTGTTCGTGCTGTTTCGCGGGTTCATGATCGCAGCCGAAGCACCCACGACTTTCTCGCGCCTGCTGGCCGCCAGCCTGACCACCATGGTGTTCACCTACGCGTTTGTCAACATGGCCATGGTCTCCGGAATCCTGCCGGTGGTGGGCATCCCGCTGCCCTTCCTCAGCTATGGCGGCACCGCCATGATGACGCTGGGGCTTGCCTTTGGCATGCTCATGTCCATCGCGCGCAGCCGGCGCCTGATGCCGGGCTGATGCTGGTTGCAGCAGTATCGACGACGTGTGCGCTGCCCGTTCAGAGCAGCCTCACGATCAGGCTCACGGCCACGCTGAGCAGCACCGTGCTGCCCAGCGGAATGGACCAGTTGCGCCCCAGCAGCCTGAAGTTCATGTCTCCGGGCAGGCGGCCCAGCCCCAGCTTGCGCAGCCAGGGCGCGACGCCGTCCAGCACGATCAGTGCCACGAAGATTGCAAGAAGCCAGCGCCACATGTGTTGGGTTGAAAGCGGAAATCCGTACTACAGTCTGTGCGTGCGATCGCCTGCGGCAAAGCCAAGCGCGGGCCAGCCATCGCCGGCGGTCAGCGCAATGACCTTGAACAGCTCGCCCATCTCGTGCTCGGCCAGCAGCGTCATGGCGCGGCTGCGCGCCGGCAGGTCGGCTGCGGCCATGTGCTCGGCCAGGCCCAGGTTGAGCAGGAACCGGCCCTGCGACGTATAGCCCAGCACGTCCAGCCCCACGTCCTGCGCGGCCAGCGCAATGCCCGTGAAGTTGACGTGCGCGGTGATGTCCTTGGCGCCCACCTGCTGCAGCGGTGCGTTGTCTACGTGGTGCCGCTGATGGCAAGCCAGCGTCCCCATGTGGCGCTGCCAGTGGTAGTACTCGGCCTCGGGGAACCCGTAGTCGATGAAGAACGCGGCGCCCCGCCCGCGCGCCAGCAGCTCGCCCACGGTGCGCACGAAGCCTTCGGCCTGTGGATGGATTTCGGTGACGTAGTCGTGCCGGCCTTCCACCTCAAGCGGCGGGCGCAGCCCGGTCAGGCGGTTGGCCCAGACAAGGTCCTGCCCGTTGCCATCCAGCGCCACGCCGCGTTCGTGCCACGCGTTGCCCAGGCGCGCCAGCAGCTTGACCGGCATGGCATCCAGCACCTCGTTGCCCAGCACCACGCCGTGCAGCGCGTCGGGCAGCGCGCCGGCCCAGCGGACCCGGTCGCCAAATTCCGCCAGCTGCGCGCGCTGGCGCGCCTGCAGCGCGCCGGAGACGTCAACGATGGTGTAGCGGCGGGGCGATGCACCCACCTCGGCCAGCGCCTGGAGGACTTGCCGTGCCAGCGCGCCGGAGCCCGCGCCGAACTCCCAGATCTCGTCGGTGCCGGTGGCGTCCAGCGCCTCGGCCAGCTGCCGCGCCAGCAGCTGGCCAAAAAGCGGCGACAACTCGGGTGCGGTGACAAAATCGCTGCCATCTGCGGCCCAGGCGCCAAACTGCTGGCTGCCGCTGGCGTAGTAGCCCAGCTGCGGCGCGTACAGCGCCTGCTGCATGAACGCATCAAAGGGCAGCCAGCCGCCGGCCTGCCGTATGGAATGGGCCAGGCTGCGCCCCAGCGCCAGGAGGCGTTGCGCATCGGGGCTGCAGGCGGGATCGGGGTCGGGACTCACGCCTGCATTGTCGCTGATGCATCTTGGCCCCGGTTGCGCGCCGGCGGAAACCCGATGCGGCAACGCGGCGGGCGCTGCCGTGTTTTGTCGCACAATGAGGCCCGTGCCTGAACCATCCGAATCAATTGCCCGCCCGGCCGTGGCAGCCGGGCCCCCGTGGGTGCTGGTGACCGGCGCTGCGCGCCGGCTGGGGCGCGCAGTCAGCCTGCACTTTGCCCGAGCGGGCTGGAACGTGCTGGCGCATTACCGTCACTCGGCGGAAGCGGCGGACCGGCTGCGCGCCGAGATCCAGCAGCTGGGTCAAAGCTGCCACCTGGTCCAGGCGGACCTGGTGCTGCCCGACGCAGCGCGCCGGGTGCTGGACACGGCGGCAGCCGAGCTGGACCAGATGCCGCGCTGCCTGGTCAACAACGCCTCGCTGTTTGCCGCCGACGACGCGCGAACCGCCAGCGCGGTGCAACTGCAAAAGCACCTGTCGACCAACACCGTGACGCCGCTGCTGCTGGCCAACGAACTGGCGCAGCGCGTGCCAGCCGACGCCGCGCCGGGCTGGCACAGCGTGGTGCACGTGCTGGACCAGAAGGTGCACAACCTCAACCCCGATTATTTTTCATACACGGTGAGCAAGCTGGCGCTGGCCGGCAGCGTGGCGCTGCAGGCGCAGGCGCTGGCGCCGCGGGTGCGGGTCTGCGGGCTCTCGCCCGGGCTCATGTTCCCGAGCGGGCCGCAGTCGCAGGACAATTTTGACCGGGCGAGCCGGGTCAACCTGCTGCGCCGCGCGATTGACGTCGATGACGTGGCCCGCTGCGCCCTGTTCATCGCCGAGAACAGCAGCATCAACGGCAGCATCGTCCAGGCCGACAACGGGCAGCACCTGGTGCCGCTGCAGCGCGACGTGATGTTTGCCGTGGACGAAGCGGGCAGGGTGCGTTCATGAACTCCATGCTGCTTGCCTTTGCCGCGCTGGACCACCGCCTGGCCACCAGCTGCCGCCTGCTCAGCTTGCGCCGCTACGAGCTTCCCGTGCGCATAGGCGTGCATGACTTTGAGCGGCAGGCGCCGCAGCGCATGTGGTTTGACGTCGATCTGTGCGTGAGGCTGCGAGAGGCTCGTGCACAGACTGACGACATCGCGCAGACGCTGGACTACGATTTCCTGCGCGGCGCCATTGCGCAGGTGGTGGGAGCCACGCACCACGAGTTGCAGGAAACCCTGTGCGACGCGGTGCTGGACGCCGTCATGCAGCGCCCGCCGGTGCAGGCCGCCCGCGTGGCCACGCGCAAGCCAGACGTCTACCCGGACTGCGCGTCGGTGGGGGTCGAGCGGGTTGCGATCAGGCCCTGGGCTTCATGACGCAAGCAGCCATGAGCCATGCGCTCGAGGAGTCGCTGGGCCAGCAGCGGCTGACGCTGACGGGGCTGCGCTTTGACGCCAACCTGGGCATCCTGTCGCGTGAAAGGCAGGCGCCCCAGCCCATCCAGGTGGACGTGGAACTCAACCTGGGCCGCCAGCCGCTGCAGCCGCGGGACGACGACATCACCCACGTGCTGGACTACCGCAAGGTGCGGCAAATCATCATCGACGAATGCACCAGCGATCACGTCAACCTGCTGGAGAGCCTGACCGGACAGCTGTGCCGCTGCCTGCTGGGCCTGCACGGCGTGCTCGGTGTGCGCGTGAAAATCACCAAGCTGGAGATCTTTGACGATTGCGAGGTCGCCATCCGCATGGAGTCGGGCGTCTGGTGAGCTCGTTGCTTCCCGACTGCAAACCATGCCCGGCAATACTTGGCCGTCCAGCGTACAGGCCGTCCAGCGTCCAGCGTATGCCGCACCACGCCCAACGATCAACGATCAACGCCAAACTTTTATGAGCCGCCGCAGGCGGCTTTCATCCAAGGCCCGCAAGGGACAAGATCATCGTCATCCGGTGAGCTGACGATGCTTGCCAAACAGGTGTTGCTTTGTGTGGCAGCCTGCAGGCCAAAAAACGCGCCCCAACGGGCGCGTTGTCATGATCGCTGACGCGGCTTACTGCTGCGCCTGGATGCGCTTGACCAGCTCTGGGTCGACCTGCGCCACCTGCAGGATCTGGTTGTATTTTTCCACCCCCAGTCCGGTGTCCTCGACGGCTTCGACCATTTTTTCCTGGGCTTCCTGCTGGATGTCGGCGGTTTCCTCCTGGTCGCCACCGCTGCCTTGCAGTTTTTGCGTGTATTCGGCCTGGATGTCCTGCACCTTCTGGTTTGCCTGCGCAAACTTGGCGATGTCCTCATCGGAGAAGTCCGAGGATTGCGGCATGGGCGCCTGCTGTGCCGGTTGCGCGGCGGCCGGCGGCGTGGTTTGCTCGGGTGCGCCCGCTTGCGCCCAGGCCGAACCGGCGGCGCTCAGCGCCAGGATGCATGTTGCAGAAACGGGGAGTATGGCTTTTCTCAAAATGGGCTCCTTCTCGAAGTCAAGAAAGCGCCGGCTGCCCGGCGCGCTCAGCCATCCGATGGCCAGCGGCCGGGCAAGTTTCGCCTTTTGATGTAACTGTTGGGCAGCATGTGTTGGGTTGGCTTGTCTGATGTAAGCAGACCCATGCCGAGCCACCACGCAACCGGGCTTGCGCCGCGGGCCGGATCGCGGCGCCTGGCCCGGCGGTGCGCGGCGGGCCGGCAGCGGCGCGCAGGACAGGTGCCCCCGGCGTGCGCCGCTCAGCCGGGAATCAATTTGTTGCGCCCCGCGACCAGGCCCAGCGCCAACGCAGCCAGGCCGATGGCGCCGTAGAGGACGCCGGTGGCCTGCCAGTTGCCCACCCAGTCATGCAGCAATCCGGCCAGCAATGGGCCGCAGGCGGCGAGCATGTAGCCGAATCCCTGCGCCATGGCCGACAGCTGGCTGGCGCTTTGCGCATCGGGTGCACGCAGCGCCAGCAGCGTCAGCGCCATGCTGAACGTGCCGCCCTGGCCCAGGCCCAGCAGGACGATCCAGTACCACAGCGACGACACAGGCGCGTACAGGCAGCCGGCCAGGCCGGCCAGCGTGCACGCCATGAGCAGTGCGATGGTCAGCCGCTCGTCGCGCATGCGGCTGCTCAGCCAGGGCGCGAGAATGGCACTGGCGATCTGAACAATGATGGAGACGGAAAGCGCCAGCCCCGCAGCAACGGCGCTCATGCCCCGGTCGACCAGGATCGTGGGCAGCCAGCCAAAGACAATGTACGCGAGTGCGCTTTGCAGGCCCATGTAGCCGGTGACCTGCCAGGCCAGCGGGTTGCGCAGCAGCCGGCTGAACGGGCGGGGTTGCGGGCGTTTCTGGTGCGCCATGCCTGCCTGGGGCAGCCAGACCACCGTCGCCAGCAGCGCGGGCAGCGCCCAGAAGGTGAGTGCGCCTTGCCATGAACCGGCCAACGCCAGCCGCAGCGGTTCGGTGGCGCCGGCTGCTGCCGCAGCGCCTATGCTGAGGATCGCCGTGTACAGGCCGGTCATGAGTCCGGCCTGCCGGGGAAACTCGTGCTTGACGATGCCCGGCAGCAGGATGCCGATGACGCCCAGCGCCATGCCCGCGACAAGGGTGCCGACAAACAGGCCCGGCACGCCTGACCAGGGGCGCGCCAGCAACGCCAGCGTCAGTGCGGCCAGGACCCAGGCCAGCGCAAGCCGCGTGCCCAGCCGCCGCGCCAGATACTGCGCCAGCGGCGCGGCCAGGCCCAGGCAGAGCACTGGGAGCATGGTCAGCAGCGTGGCAGCCGTGCCGGAGAGCTGCATTGCCTCGACCATGGCGCGCAGCACCGGCGACACGCTGGTGATGGTCGGGCGCAGGTTGAACGCCATGAACAGCAGCCCGGCAATCAGCAGCAGGCGCTTGTGGGCGTGGGTAAATGGCGCGGGTTCGGGCATGGGCATGACGCAAAAAAAGAGCAGATGCTGGCAATCTGCGCCTTCGGCGCGGCAGGTCCGGGCGTCCGGCTTGACGAGGCCTTCCGGACCGGCCAACTGTGGCCGTTGCGGACGCCCGGCGCCTGCTGCCCGGCGGCTGCGCCGCAGCGGGCAGCCTGGCCGCACGGGCTGTGCATGGGTGGGGTCAGAGCTTGAGGTCGGGGAAGTCGCTCTCGAAGAACTCGGTGGTTGCCTTTTCCCCACGCTCGCGCCGGTCGGTCTCGATGCGGCGCAGCTCGACGCGGCGGATCTTGCCGGAAATGGTCTTGGGCAGTTCGTCGACGAATTCTATGCAGCGCAGCCGCTTGTACGGCGCCAGTGCGCGGCGCGCGTAGGCCAGGATGTCGCGTGCCGTTTCGGCGCCGGGCTCGTGGCCGCGCGTGAGGATGACGAAGGCCTTGGGGACGGCCAGCCGCAAGGGGTCGGGGCTGGGGATCACGGCCACCTCGGCCACGGCGGCGTGCTCTATGAGCGTGCTTTCCAGTTCGAAGGGGCTGATGCGGTAGTCCGAGGCCTTGAACACGTCGTCGGCGCGGCCGACGAAGGTGTAATAGCCGTCGGCGTCGCGCCGGGCCACGTCGCCGGTGCGATAGTAACCACCTTCCATGACCTGGGCGGTGCGCGCGGCGCTGTCGGCGTAGCCGGACATGAGCCCCAGCGGGCGGCCCGTGCCCGGATGCCCGCCCGGCGCGTCGCCGGGCTGCTCGCCCAGCCCGAGCGCCACCTCGCCTTCGTCGGCTTCCTGGCCGTCGGCGTCGAGCAGGACGACCTGGTAGCCTGGCAGCGGCAATCCCATGGAGCCGGGCTTGAGCGTCAGGCCGGGTGCGTTGCCGATGATGGCGGTGGTTTCGGTCTGGCCGTAGCCGTCGCGCAGCGGCAGTCCCCAGGCGACTTGTACCTGCTCGATGATTTCCGGGTTCAGCGGTTCGCCGGCCCCGATGACCTCGCGCAGCGCCAGCCTGTCGCGCCAGGCGGACAGGTCTTCCTGGATGAGCATGCGCCAGACCGTGGGCGGCGCGCACAGCGTGTTGACGCCGTGCTCGGCCATGACCTGCAGGAGGGCCGGTGCCGTAAAGCGCGCCACATTGTGGATGAAAATGCAGGCGCCTGCGTTCCAGGGCGCAAAAAAGCAGCTCCAGGCGTGCTTGGCCCAGCCGGGCTGCGAGATGTTCATGTGGATGTCGCGCGGCTGCACGCCGGTCCAGAACATGGTCGACAGGTGGCCCACCGGATAGCTCTGGTGCGTGTGCAGCACCAGCTTGGGCTGCGACGTGGTTCCCGAGGTGAAATAGAGCAGCAGCGGGTCGTCGGCGCGGGTTGGCCCGTCCGGCGCAAACGTGGCGTCGCCGCCGTGGCTGTCGGCAAACGGAATCCAGCCCGCCTGCGGCGCGCCCACGCCGATCCGGTTGTAGTCACCGGCAAGCGCCGAGAACTTGGCGATGTGCTCGGCGCCCACGACCACGTGGCGCACGTTGCCACGCTTGATGCGATCGTCCAGGTCGTCCGGCGTGAGCAGCGCCGATGCGGGAATGACCACGGCGCCCAGCTTGAACGCGGCCACCATGGTCTCCCAAAGCGGCACCTCGTTGCCCAGCATGAGCAGGATGCGGTCGCCACGCCGCACGCCCAGCCCGTGCAGCCAGTTGGCGACCTGGCTGGAGCGGCGGGCCAGCTGCGCAAAGCCCAGTTTCTCCTCGGCGCCGTCTTCCGGCACGATCCACAGCGCCGGAGCATCCCCCTGCTCTTGTGCCAGGGCGTCGAAGTGGTCCAGTGCCCAGTTGAAATACGTCAGGCGCGGCCAGCGGAAGCCGGCGGCCAGCGCCGCCTGTTCTTGCCGATGCGCCAGCAGGTGGTCGCGGGCCGCGCGGAATGCAGCGATCGAAGCGCGGTTCAGGTCGTTGCTCATGGGGTCTCCTCGGTGCTTCCCAGGGGATGGGCGCGGCCGGTTGCACGCACCCGTCCATGCAGAATACACGAGGAGGGCGCGCCGCAACCTGCCGCAGGCGCCCGGGCCAGCCCGTGCCGGCGGCTTCAGTCGGTTTTTTCCAGCACGAGCTGGACCACGCTGGAAAAGTCCAGGTGCCCGCGTCCGACGTTGTGGTTCAGCGCATAGAGGTTGCGCGCCATCTCGCCCAGCGGGATGGTCGCGCCCACGCGCATGGCGGCTTCGGCGGCCAGTCCCAGGTCCTTCAGCATCAGGTCGTTGCCAAAGCCGCCCTCATAGCCGCGCGAAGCCGGCGCGTTTTCCATGACGCCGGGCCAGGGGTTGCAGACCTCGGTGGCCCAGCTGCGGCTGGTGCTCACGGCCATCATGTCGGACAGCGTTTTGGCGTCCAGCCCGTGTGCCACGCCCAGCGCAATGGCCTCGCCGGTGACGGCCATGATCGCGCCCAGCGCCATGTTGTTGCACAGCTTGGCCACCTGCCCGGCGCCGGCGTCGCCCATGTGGAAGATGTTCTTGCCCATGTCCTGCAGGATGGGGCGGGCGCGCTCCAGCGCCGCGTCGCTGCCGCCGACGATGAAGGTCAGCGTGCCCGCGCTGGCGCCGGCAACGCCGCCTGAAACCGGCGCGTCGATGGCTGCCAGGCCGCGCGCCTCGGCCGCCGCCGCCACCTTCTTGGCCGACGCTGGCGCGATGGTGCTGCATTCCAGGATGATGGCGCCGTCTTCGATGTGTGGCAGGATGCCGTCGTCGCCCAGGTACAGCCCCTCGACGTGGCGGCTGGCGGGCAGCATGGAGATCACCACCTGCGCGCCCCGGATCGCGGCGCGTGCGGAGTCGGCCACCGGCACGCCCGCGTCCTTTGCCGCGGCCATGGCGTTGGCGCTAAGGTCAAAGCCGGTGACGTCGCGGCCGGCCTTGTGCAGGTTGGCCGCCATGGGCGCGCCCATGTGGCCCAGGCCGATGAATGCGATGCGGGGGGATTGGCTCATGGTGGTGCTCTCCTTGTGTTTCAGTTTCTTGATTGGCAAGCGTGGTCAGCTCACCGGATGACAGATGACAGATGACAGATGATCTCGGCCCATGAAGGTTTGGCGTTGAGCGTTGAGCGTTGAGCGTGGCGGGCATGCGCTCGACGCTGGACGCAATTCGCTCAACCTCATTGAGGCGGCAGCGAGGTCATCCGTCATGCGCCTGATCTTGTCGGGCATCGTTTCCAATCGGTTTCAGTCTTGTCCGGCGGCCCTTCAGGCCAGGTCGGCCAGCGGGTGCGCGCCGTCAAAGCGCGGCCGCAGGTGCGCGGCGACCAGCTCGGGCGTCACCGCGTCCAGCGTGGCGGGCCGCCAGCGCGGGTTCTTGTCCTTGTCGATGAGCAGGGCGCGCGCGCCCTCGGGAAAGTCATGGTGCATGCAGCAGCCCACCGCGGCCTGCCATTCAAGCCGGAACGCATCGGCCAGCGACAGGTGCCGCGCGCGCCGCTGCATTTCCCAAGCCAGCGCGATGGAGGTCGGGGAGCCGCGCTTGAAGGTGGCGCCGGCGCGGGCCAGCCAGGGGTCCGGGTCTTCTGCCAGCGTTGACAGCCGCGGGGCCACGTCCTGCAGCCGGTCGTGGCCAATCGCTGCATCGATGCGGTCCCAATGCATGCGCAGCATGGACGGCGGCAACTCCATGTCCTGATGCAGGCGCTGCAGCAGGTGCGTCAGCGCAGCGGCATCGTCGTCGTGGTTTCCCTGCCAGCTGGTGGCGGCAATGGCCTGCAGCACCGCGCTCTGGCTGGCGTGCGGCAGCACGAAGTCAAGCATGCCGGCAAAGCGTGCGTCGGCAGCGCCCAGCGCGCTGCCGGTGAGCGCCAGGAACAGCCCGCTGCGGCCAGGCAGGCGCGGCAGTAGCCAGCTGCCGCCCACGTCCGGGAACAGGCCGATGCTGATCTCGGGCATGGCCATGCGCGTGCGCTCGGTACCCACGCGGTGCGATGCGCCTATCATCAACCCCAGGCCGCCGCCCATGACGATGCCGTGCGCCCAGGCCAGCACCGGCTTGGGGTAGCGGTGGATCTGGTGGTCCAGCCGGTACTCGCGCTCGAAAAAGTCAGCGGCGTACGCGGGCACGTTTCCCGGGTCGGCATCCTTCATCGCGTTGTACAGGCCCACCACGTCGCCGCCGGCGCTAAATGCCCGCTCGCCCCGGGCGTCCAGGAAGACGCCGGCGACGCGCGGGTCTGCGGCCCATTTGGCCAGCTGGGGCTCCAGCAGCGAAATCATGGCCACCGAGACCGCGTTCAGGCTGTCCGGGTCGTTCAGCGTGGCGCGGCCAAACACGTGGCCGCTGGCGGTCTGCAGGGTTTCGAACAGGACGACGGGATCGTTCATCGGGATCTTGAATCTCGGTGCGTTGCGGGGGTACGTTACATCAGGAAAGCGGTCGATGCGTCTTGCAGCAGCCGTCGCGCGATGATGACGCGCATGATCTCGTTGGTGCCTTCCAGGATTTGGTGTACGCGGACGTCGCGCAGCAGCCGCTCCAGCGGGTACTCGTGCAGGTAGCCATAGCCACCGTGCAGTTGCAGGCCCTGGTTGACCACGTCAAATCCGGCGTCGGTGGCAAAGCGCTTGGCCATGGCGCAAAATGTGCTGGCGTCGGCTGCGCCCGTATCCAGCTTGCTGGCGGCAAGGCGCACCATCTGGCGCGCAGCGACCAGGTCGGTGGCCATGTCGGCCAGCTTGAACTGCAGCGCCTGGAAGCTGGAGAGCGGCCGCCCGAACTGCTGGCGCTCGCTGGTGTAGCGCAGCGCATGATCCAGCGCGCCCTGCGCGGCGCCCACCGAGCAGGTGGCAATGTTGATGCGGCCACCGTCCAGCCCCCGCATGGCGATCTTGAATCCGTCGCCCTCGTTGCCAAGCAGGTTTTCCGCCGGAATGCGTGCGCCGTCAAAATTGATCTGCCGCGTGGGCTGGCTGTTCCAGCCCATCTTGCGCTCCTTCTTGCCGTAGCTGACGCCGGGCGTGTCCGCCGGCACGGCAAACGCGCTGATGCCGGCCGCGCCCGCGCCGCCCGTGCGCGCCATCAGCACGAGCAGGTCGGTGGCGCCGGCACCGCTGATGAACGTCTTGCTGCCGTTGATTACGTATTCGTCGCCCTGCCGTTCGGAGCGGGTCTTGATCGACGCCGCGTCCGACCCGGATCCGGGCTCGGTCAGGCAATAGCTGGCAAGCTTTTCGCCGCTGGCCAGCAGCGGACCCCAGTGCGCACGTACCGCGTCGGTGGCCCAGGTGCCCAGCATCCAGGTGGCCATGTTGTGGATGCTGATGAACGCGGTGGTCGATGGGTCCACTGCTGCCATTTCTTCGAATACCAGCGCTGCGTCGAGCCGCGGCAGCGCCAGGCCACCGGCGTTTTCCGGCGTGTACAGCCCGCAGAACCCCAGCTCGCCGGCCTTGGCGATGGCGTCGCGCGGGAACACGCTTTCCGCATCCCATCGTGCGGCGTGGGGGGCCAGTTCGGCCTCGGCAAACTGGCGCGCCGTCTCGGCAAATGCGCGCTGCTCGTCGCTGAGCTCGAAATCCATGGTTGCTGTCTCTCCGGGTGTGCCTGTGGCGCAAGCGTACCATTGCGGGCCCGCAGCGGCGCCGGCTGCCTGCTGTTGTGCGCCCGGCCTTACTTCATGCTGATCGTGGTGTTCATCGGGTGCGCCACGTCGTCGTCGAACCAGCGCGAGATCACCGTCTTGGTCTGCGTGAAGAACAGCACCGCCTGCTTGCCGTAGGGTCCGAGGTCGCCCATGCTTGAGGCGCGGCTGCCGGTGAACGTGAACATGGACACGGGCACCGGAACGGGCAGGTTGATGCCGACCTGACCCACCTTGATCTCGTCCTGGAACTGGCGCGCCGCAGCGCCCGAGCTGGTAAAGATCGCCGTGCCGTTGCCGTTGGGGTTGGCGTTGATGAATGCTATGGCCTCGTCCAGGTCGTCCACCGAGACGATGGACAGCACCGGGCCAAAAATTTCCTGGTCGTAGACGGACATGCCCGGCTTGACCCCGCTGAAGACGGTGGGGCCGACAAAGTTGCCTTTTTCAAAGCCTTCTATTTGCGGCTTGGTGCCGTCCAGCTCGACCTTGGCGCCTTCCTTGCCGCCACTCTCTATCAGGCCCTCCACGCGGGCCTTGGCCGCAGCGCTGATGAGCGGACCGAGATCGGCGCCATCGACGGTGCCGGCGCTGACCTTCATTTTCCTGGCAATGGCGACCAGGTCGGGGATCCATTTTTGCGCCTCGCCCACCAGCACCGCGACCGAGATGGCCATGCAGCGCTGGCCGGCTGCGCCAAAGGCGGCGCCGGCAATGGCGCCGAGCGACTGCTCCTTGCTGGCGTCGGGCATGACCACGGCGTGGTTCTTGGCACCCACGCCGCACTGCACCCGCTTGCCGGTGACGATGGCACGGTCGTACACATGCTTGCCGACCCGCGTCGAGCCAACAAAGCTGATCGCCTGGATGTCCGGGTGGTCGCAGATGCCGTTGACGATGTCCGGGCCGCCGTGCACGATGTTGAGCACGCCCGGCGGGATGCCGGCTTCCAGCGCCAGCTCGGCCAGCCGCATGACGACCATGGGGTCGTGCTCGCTGGGCTTGAGCACAAAGGTGTTGCCGGTGGCAATGGCCATGGGGAACTGCCACAGGGGGATCATGGCCGGGAAGTTGAACGGCGTGATGCCCGCGCAAACGCCCAGCGGCTCCAGGATGGTGTGCGTGTCTATGCCGCCGGCCACCGTGCTGGCGTATTCGCCAAGCTGCAGGTTGCCTATGCCCGACGCGTGCTCGACCACCTCGACGCCACGCAGAATGCCCCCTTCCGCATCGGGCAGTGTCTTGCCGTGCTCGGCGGTCAGGATGGCAGCCAGCTCCTTGAGGTTCTCGCGGATCAGCTGCTGGTACTTGAGGAAGACGCGGGCGCGGGTCTGGATGGGCACCTTGCGCCAGGTCTTGAAGGCTTCCCTGGCGGCGGCCACGGCCGCGTCCAGCTCGTCCTGCGTGGCAAACGGAACCCGCGCCAGCACTTCCTGCGTGGCCGGGTTGAGCACATCGTGCCACTCGCTGGACCTGGATTCAACGAATTCGCCATTGATCAGCAATTTGACCGTGGCGACCTTGGGGGTGACTGCTGCGTCCATTTCTGGCTCCTTGACTTGATAGAGGTTGTCGACCCATTTTGCCCCAACGCAAAGATGCGGTATGCAGCGACGGGGGCTTCAGTCTGCCTGCTCGGCCAGCTGCGTTGCCAGCGCCAGATATTCCTCTGCCTTTTGCAGGTCATCCAGAAATCGCGACGGAATGGCCTGCAGCCCGCCCAGCGCGCCGCACAGCGCGCCGGTGAGGATGGCACGCGCCTGGTTCTGGCCGCCGCCGTTGACGGCATGCAGCACGGCGCTTTCAAACTCGCTGCCAAAGCGCGCCGCCAGGTGATAGGCGGCGGGGAACTGGTGGTACACCGCGCACGGCATGCCGTACACCAGCGATACCTTCCACGCCGGATCGATGACAACGCCGTAATCCTGCACCGCGCTGGCAATGCTCGATACCGTCAGCAGCGCGTCGGGCGAAGCAAATTCCCCTGCCTGCAGCGCGGCCTCGGCGCCGCGAGGCAGGTCCAGATGGCCACTGGTGACGGTATGGAAGGGCAGGCGCCCATCCTTGACCATGGCCATGAGCTTGCCCGACAGGTGCGCGTCCAGCGCTTCGCCCTGCACCAGTTGTCCCAGCACGGCACCGTACGCCAGCGTCATGGCGCCCACCGTGGGGTCGCGCTGCGTCAGCGCCGTGTTGCCGGCAACGTACCTGGCCAGCAACGCGGGGTCATGCGCGTAGCGCACGGCAATGGCCAGGACCCGCTCTGCGGCTTCGGTGTTGTCGGCCAGGCTGGCGACCTGGCCCCAGGGCCACCCGCGCTGGCGTGCGTGCCAGACGTCGCGCATGGACTGGCTGGTGTAGCCGCCCGGGCCGGCCATGGGCTGGCCGTCCAGCTGGGGGAACAGGTCCTCGTCCAGCCGGCGGCAAAAGTCTGCCTCGTCGTAGCGGCCGGAATCGACCAGCGATTGCAGCGTCAGCGCCAGGATGACCCCCGACTGCGACGATGCGCCGGCCGGCAGCCCGGCATGGTAGCGGCCCGGCCGGGGCGCCGTGTAGTCGCGTATCCACTCGCCGTACGCGCTGCGGAGTTCATCCAGGTCGTAATACCAGTGCGGGCCCAGCGCCAGTGCATCGCCGACAAAGGCGCCCATGATCGCGCCACGGATACGCTCGCTGCGCGACGGTTGTTGTGGGTCTTGTGCCATGAAAACCTCCGTTGAGGAATCCGCAGAGCGCGCCGCGTGGCGCGACGGCCCCGCGAACCTCGCGCCGTGCGGCACCGAGATTCAAGGATTCATTGTGCGCCAACTCGAGCAGGCAGGTCAGCAGCGCGCGTATCGCGCATCCTGATTGGCAAGCATCGTCAGCTCAGAGACCTCGGCCCTTGCGGGCCATTGATGACAGCCGCCTGCGGCGGCTCATGATGAACCATGGCGGCGCAGCCGCAGTCACTGACGCTGCGCAGCGGCAAGGTTCTCGAGGCGCCAGCGAGGTCATCCGTCATGCGTGTGGTGTTGCTGGGCATCGTTTTTAATCAGGTCGCGCATTGGCGCAATAATGGACTGCTGAAGGAACCATGCCATGCCGCTCTCCCCGTTTCACCTCGCCATCCCCGTTTACGACCTGCCCGCAGCGCGCCGGTTTTACGGCGACGTGTTCGGATTGCGCGAAGGTCGCTCCAGCAAGCAGTGGGTTGACTTTGATTTTTTTGGCCACCAGCTGGTCATCCATGAGCACCCGCGGACGGCGTCGCAGGAAGGCGCCCACACCAACCCGGTCGATGGCCACGATGTGCCGGTTCCGCACTTTGGCGTCGTCCTGCCGTGGGACGACTGGCAGGCGCTGGCCGATCGCTTGCAGGCGCAGGGCATTCGCTTCATCATCGAGCCGTACATCCGCTTCCAGGGCGAAGTGGGCGAGCAGGCCACCATGTTCCTCCTGGACCCCTGCGGCAACGCGCTGGAGTTCAAGTCGTTCCGGGACATGGGCCAGCTGTTTGCCAGATGATGCGCGGCACAGGCGGAACAGGCTGGCGCGCGGCCGCGTTCATCTGACGGGACAGGATAAATATGGTCAACTTGGACATTGCCTTCATCTCCGACGTGGCCTGCCCCTGGTGCGCCGTCGGCCTCGCTTCGCTGCTGCAGGCGCTGGACAGCTGCAAGCAGGAGATCTCAGCCAACCTGCATTTCGAGCCCTTTGAGCTCAACCCGGACATGTCGCCGACGGGAGAGGATGCCGTCGAGCACCTGGCGCGCAAGTATGGCGCGACCCCGGAGCGCAGCGCCGAGATACGCGACCTGCTGGCCCAGCGCGGTGCAGCCGTAGGGATCCAGTTTGCACCGCAGGGGCGCACGCGCGTGGTCAACACCCTTGACGCGCACCGGCTGATTTTCTGGGCTGGTGAGCAATCCGCAGGGCAGCAGCTGGCGCTCAAGCAGGCGCTGCTGCGCGCCTACCACGAGCGCAACGAGCGCGTGGACCATGCGGGCGTGCTGCTTGGCGCGGTGCGTGAAGCGGGGCTGGACGCCGAGCAGGCAGGCCGGATCCTTGCCGGTGATGCGTATGCCGCGGACGTTCGCGCGGCCGAGCAGCGCTGGCACGCAGTCGGGATCCACTCGGTGCCGACCATCATCATCAACGGAAAGTACGCCATCAACGGCGGCCAGCTGCCGGTGGTGTTTGAGCAGGCGTTGCGAAAGGTGGCGCGCTCGCTGTCGACCACGCACTGAAGCGGTGATCGGGTTGCCCGGCAGCAGCCCTTCCGGAGCCAGGCTGCTGCCGGTCGCGTTTCGGTAGCGCGGACGAGGATGACTGCCCGGGCAAACAGACGGTGCTGGCAAGCCACTGGTTCGGCGGCGTCGCTTGCGTTCAGCGGTTCAGCGCGTGGTATTCCTTGTTGGGCATCATGCCCACGCCGGCGGCCACGCGGTTGGTCATGTTGAAGAAGCCGGCCGTGCTGGCGATGTCGAAAATGTCGCGCTCGTTGAAGCCGGCGTCGCGCAGCGCCTGGCGATCGGGCTCGTCGATCTTGTCGGGCGACTCGGTCAGCTTGGCGGCAAAGTCGAGCATGGCGCGCTGGCGTGCATCCAGCGTGGCGGCGCGGTAGTTCATGACCAGCAGTTCGCCCAGCGCCGGGTCGCCAGAGAGCTGGCGCACCGACTGCCCGTGCGCGACCAGGCAGTAGAAGCAGTGGTTGATCGAGGATACGACGACGGCAATCATCTCGCGCTCCAGCTTGGACAGGCCGGACTTGCCGAGCATGAGCTCGTTGTAGAAGTTGGAGAAGTTGCGCATCTTGTCCTGGTCGAACGTGTAAGCGGCCAGGACGTTGGGCACCAGGCCCAGCTTTTCCTGGCAGATCTCCAGGTAGCGGCGCATGTCGTCGTCAAGGTCCTCGGGGGCGGGCAGCGGGATGTCGAGCGCGGTGATGGCATCGGGTTGGTGGCTCATGGTGGGTTCCTTGGACTGAGGGGGGAGTTACGCGAAGTCGCGCTCGTCGGCAATGACCTTGCCGTCGTTGGGCAGTTCACCATCGCCGACCAGCTCCACGTCGCCGCGCAGCTTGCAGACGTCGCGCAGCGTGGCGGCGATCGCCTCCTGCAGGCCGTCGGCGCGCTGGCGGATTTCGCAGCGCAGGGTCAGGATGTCACGGTGATTCTCGCTGGTCACGACCAGGCGTGCGCGGCTGATCTCGGGGTGGCGCTTGATGACCTCGGAAACCTGTTCCGGGTGCACGAACATGCCGCGCACCTTGGTCGTCTGGTCGGCGCGGCCCATCCAGCCGGTGATGCGGCGGTTGGTGCGGCCGGTGGGGCAGGGGCCAGCCAGCACGGCAGAGAGGTCGCCGGTGGCAAAGCGGATGAGCGGATACGCCGGGTTGTCCAGCACGGTGACCACCACTTCGCCCACTTCGCCGTCCGGAACCGGGTCGCCGGTTCCCGGGCGGACGATCTCGACGATGGCGTTCTCGGCCACGACCAGTCCGTCGACGGCCGCGGTCTCGTAAGCGACCAGGCCCAGCTCGGCCGTGCCGTAGGTCTGGTAGGCGGCGATGCCACGCTCGCTGAAGCTGGCGCGCAGCGACGGCGGGAAGGGCTCGGCGCTGACCGAGGCATGCTTGAGCGAGCTGGAGTCCAGGTCCAGCTCGGCGGCCTTGTCGAGCAGGATGTTGAGAAAGGAAGGCGTGCCGATGTAGCCGGCGGGCTGCAGGTCGCTGATGGCTTGCGCCTGCAGCTCGCTTTGGCCGGTGCCGGCCGGAAACACGGTGCAGCCCAGCGCGGTGGCGCCTGCTTCCAGCATGTGTCCAGCCGGCGTGAAGTGGTAGGCGAAGGTGTTGAAAATCAGATCGCCGGGGCGGAAGCCGGCTGCAAACAGCGAGCGCGCCGTGCGGCTGCCGTCATGGTCGCGGCTGTGCACCTCGTAGATGGGCCCGGGCGACTGGAACACGCGCAGCATGCCGGACAGCGGCTCGGTGTTCAGTCCACCCAGCGGTGGCGTGGCCCGCTGCAGCTCGATCAATGCTGATTTGCGCAGCACCGGCAGGCGGGCCAGGGCCGCAAGGTCGGTGACTGCCCGCGGATCGATATCCGCCAGTGATTTGCCGTAGTACGGTGCATGCACCTTGGCATGGCCGATCAGCTCGGGCAACTGCTGCCTCATGGCGACGGCGCGTTGTTCCGCGCTGCGCGTCTCCAGTGCGTCGTAATGCTCGCTCATCTGGGGTTGTTTCCTTGTCTGCCGGTGGTTGTTGTGCGTGGCCCGTGGTTGCCCCGTGCCAGCGCAGGCGGCATGTGCCGTGTGACATGCGTGCAGCCCTTGACCGATGCACGGTCGGGCGGCCCTCAGCCGGTGATTATGGAGGAAGGTGCGGCCAGCGCCAAGTCAAACGGCCGCGACAGGGCCGTGCCGCAGGCGGCAATTGTCATGCTGTCGACAGTTGACAAAAATTGCAACCCTGTTGGCAGAAAATGCGGAATAACCGCTGCCAATAACTGCTATATTGCCCTGTATTGTTCGGTGAACAAGCAGGAGACAATGCCGACTTCTTCAGCCACGCAAGCGCTGGCCGAGCCCGTGTTGACATGCGACAACGTCAGCCGCTGGTTTGGCGGCGTGCATGCATTGGCCAATGTGTCGATGACGGTGCGCAAGCGCCAGATCTACGGGCTGGTCGGGCCCAACGGCGCGGGCAAGACCACGCTGGTCAACGCCATCACCGGCTTTTACCCGCCGCAGGAGGGCGAGGTGCGCTTTGAGGGCCAGCGGCTCAACGGCGTGCGTCCGCACAAGATCGCCGGCTGCGGCATTGCGCGCACGTTCCAGAACGTGGCGCTGTTTCGCGGCATGAGCGTGCTTGACAACATCCTCCTGGGCCGCCACATCTTCATGCGCCCGAGCGCGCTGGCGTCGCTGTTTTACTGGTGGTGGGCCGAGCGCGAGGAAATCGCCAACCGCGAGAAGGTCGAGGAAATCATCGACCTGCTGCAACTGGAGAGCGTGCGCGACGAGCCGGTGGAAGTGGTGCCGCTGGGCATGCAAAAGCGCGTCGAGCTGGCGCGCGCGCTGGCCGCCGAGCCGCGCATGCTCATCCTGGACGAGCCCATGGCCGGCATGAACCAGGAAGAAAAGGAATACATCGTGCGCTTCATTCTGGACGCTCAGGAAGCGCATGACCTGACCATCCTGCTCATCGAGCACCACATGGACGTCATCACCGCCATCTGCGACCGCGCGCTGGTGCTCAACAACGGCCGCATGATCGCCGAAGGCCCGGTGCTGGAAGCTGTCAACGACCCGGCGGTGGTTGCCGCCTACATCGGGCAGGACTGATGGACATGGCAGATCCGACGCTGGCGCCTGCCGCAGCAACCGCAACCGCCCGGGACCAGGGCGACCACCTGATCGCCATGCTCGCGACCAACGCGCGCGAGCACGGCAGCAAGGTGGCCCTGCGCGAGCGCGACCGCGGCATCTGGCAGGAATACACGTGGCAGGACTACCTGACACAGGTCCTCGAGGCGGCCGCCGGCCTGGAGACACTGGGGCTGCAGGCCGGCGAGAACATGCTGGTCATTGGCGACAACCGGCCGGCGCTGTACTTTGCCATGCTGGCGGCCGTCACGTTGCGCGCGGTGCCGACGCCGGCCTTTTCCGAGGTCAACCCCGAAGAGCTGGCGGGGCAGGCCAGGCGCGAGGGTGTGCGCTTTGCCATCGCCGAAGACCAGGAGCAGGTCGACAAGCTGATGGAGGTGCGCGCGCAGGTTCCGGCGCTGGAGTGGATCATCTACGACGATCCGCGCGGCCTGGCGGGCAACGAGCCCGAGGGCGTCATGGCCTTCACCGAAGTGCAGCGCCGCGGGCGCGAGACGCTGGCCGCCGTTCCGCAACTGCGCGACGAACTGCTGGCCCGACCGCGTGCCGACGACACCGTGGTGCTATTGCATTCCTCGGGTACCACCGGCGTCCCCAAGGGCATACCGCTCAAGCACCGGCACGTGCTGGCTGCCGTGCGCTACGCTGCCGACGCCGGCTATTTCGGGCTTGAGGAAGTGCACATGGCGTACATGCCCATCGCCTGGGTCGGTGACTTCATCTTCACCATAGGGGCTGCGCTGGCGCTGCGCTTCAACGTGAACATCCCGGAGGGTCAGGAGACCGCGCAGCACGACCTGCGCGAGATCGCGCCCACCGTCTACTTCAACTCGCCGCGCGCCTGGTCGACCATGCTGACGCACGTGCAGGTGGGCATGGACGAGTCCACGCGCGTCAAGCGCTGGCTGTACAACCACTTCATGCCCTTTGCCATCCGGCTGGAGCACAAGCGCCTGCAGGGCCAGGCGCCCAGCCTTGTCGAGCGCCTGTGGCGCGGCGTGGGCGAGCTGCTGGTCTATGGCCCGATCAAGGACCAGCTGGGCCTTGCAAGAGTGAAGAACCCGTACACGGCGGGTGAAGCCATGGGCGAGGAAACCTTTGTCTACTTTCGCGCGCTGGGGCTGGACCTGCGCCAGTTTTACGGCCAGACGGAAAACTCGGCGCTGTGCGCTGCGCAGGACCCCGGTGCCGTGACCCTGCATACCGTGGGCCGGCCGTTTCCGGGCATCCAGATGCGCATCTCCGACGATGGCGAAATCCTCATGCGCGGAGAAAACGTGTTCGATGGCTACTACGACGACCCCGAAGCCACTGCGCAGACGCTGCGCGACGGCTGGCTGTACACGGGCGACGCCGGCTACCTGGAAGACGACGGCCAGCTGGTGGTGCTGGGACGCGTATCGGAGGTGGTCTACACGCGCGACAAGGTGCGCTTCATCCCGACCTACATAGAAAACCGGCTCAAGTTCAGCCAGTACATCAAGGACGTCTGCGTCATTGGCGACGGCCGTGAGTTTCTTGCCGCGCTGGTCGCCATAGACATGGAAGCCTGCGGCCACTGGGCGCAGGAGCACGACGTACCGTACAACTCGTTTTCCGACCTGTCGCAGAAGCCGCGCATCTACGACCTCATCGAAGGCGTGGTAGCACACGTCAACAGCGTGCTGCCCAAGGGCACGCAGATCCGGCGCTTTGTCAACCTGCACAAGGAGTTCGATCCGGACGATGGCGAGATCACGCGCACGCGCAAGCTGCGCCGCGGCACCATCGCGGTGCATTATGCGGACATCATCACGGCCATCTACGCAGGCGATGACGCGATCGAGTTCGAGGCGCAGATCACGTACGAAACGGGCGAGACCGGCGTGCTCAAGCGCAACCTCGCCATCCGCGATGTGTGCGGTGCGGGGCAGGCCGGTCAGGAGGCAGCCGCATGACCATCCTGGATCTTCTTGAGCTGATCATCAACGGCAGCCTGACCGGGCTCATGTACGGTGCCGTGGCGCTGGGCATCGTTCTCATCTTCAAGTCCTCCGGTGTCGCCAATTTTGCCCAGGGTGCCATGGCCATGATCGGCGGCTACCTGGTCTGGATGTTCGCCAACCTGGGGTTTTCGGTCTGGCTGGCCATCCCGCTCGCCATGGTGGCGATGTTCTTCTTCGGGCTGCTTGCCGAGCGCGTCCTGCTGCGCCGCATGGTGGGCCAGCCCATCATCATGATCGTCATGCTCACGCTGGGGCTGGAGATCTTCCTGCGCGGCCTGGGCCCGGGGCTGGCCGGCTCGACGCCCAAGAAAATAGACCTCGGGCTGAGCATGGCCCCGCTCATCATCGGTGACATGTTCATCAACCGCACGTACCTGGTCGGCGGCATCGTGTCGCTGGTGCTCATCATCCTGTCGCTGCTGTTTTTCCGCACGCACACCGGCACCAAGCTGCGCGCGGTGTCCAACGACCACGTTTCCAGCTGGTCGGTCGGCATCTCGGTGGAACGTGCCGTCGGCATTTCATGGGGGCTGGCGGGCATCTGCGCGGTCGGCGCAGGCACGGTCTGGGGCGCGGTCCAGGGCGTGGACTGGTCGATCTCCTCGTTGCTGCTGCCCGCGGTGGCGGTCGTCATCCTGGGCGGCTTTGACAGCATCGTCGGTGTGCTGGTCGGCGGCCTGCTGCTGGGCATCCTGGGCAGCGTGATTCCCGGCTACGTGGACTCCATGGTGGGTGGCAGCACGCAAAACGTGGTGATCTCGCTGGCCATCCTGGTCACCATCCTGATCCGGCCCTACGGCATGTTCGGTCGCGAGGACGTGGAGCGCGTCTGATGTTTTACCGTCTCTCTGGCGTCTATCACACGCGTTACCGAGCCACGCGCCAGTTGTGGCCGCTGCCGGCCGACCGCTGGCAGATCATCATTCTGGCCGTGCTGGCGCTCACCGCACCGCTGTTCCTGTCCAAGGTGGCGCTGTCCAGCTACATGCTGCCCTGGCTCATCTTCAGCAGCGCGGCGTTGTCGCTGACGCTGCTCATGGGCATGGCCGGGCAGCTGCACTTTGGCTTTGCCGCCGTCATGGCGATCGGTGCCTACAGCAGCATCCATCTGGTGCAGGCTGGCGTGCCGTTTGGCCTGGCGCTGGTGTTGGCCGGCATCCTGGCGGCACTCATCGGCTGCATCTTCGGGGCGTCTGCGCTGCGCGTCAAGGGACTCTACCTGGTCATGGCCACGCTGGCCATGCAGTACCTCGTGGACTGGTTCATCGTCAACGTCGATGCCATCTCGGGCGGTGCGGTGGCCACTTTGCAGACGCCCAGCGTGAGCTTTCTCTTCATCCCGCTGAAGGGCCTGGTCGCCAATTATTATTTCGTGCTGGCGTGGACGGTACTGGTGACCTTGCTGCTGCTCAACATCAAGCGCACCAGCCTGGGCCGCGCGCTGGTCGCCGTGCGCGACAAGGATTTTGCCGCCGCGGTCATCGGCGTCGACATCTTTCGCTACAAGCTGGTGGCGTTCTTTGTCAGCTCGTTCCTGGGCGGGGTGACCGGGGCCATTCTGGCGTTCTGTTATTACGGCGCGGTGACGGCGCAGCAGTTCAGCTTCGACGTCTCGGTGCAACTGGTCGCCATGGTGCTGGTGGGTGGCCTGGGCAGTGTCGTTGGTTCGTACCTGGGCGCAGGCGTCGTGCTGCTGGTGCCCCTGTTCCTGACCAAGTTCGTGTCGACACTGGCCGCGGCCGGCTGGCTGCCCATATCCATAGAGCTGATGGCCAACATCCCGCTCATGCTCTATGGTGCGCTCATTATGTTCTTCTTGCTGTTCGAGCCGCTGGGTCTGGCCAAGATGTACGACAACATGCGCAAATATTTTCTTGTCTGGCCGTTCCGGCACAATTGATTCACGCAACGATTTATTCAACTAGGGAGACGATTCAAATGAAACAAGTCAAGCAAGGGATGACCCGCCGCGACCTGATCGGCGGCGTCGGAGCAGCGACGCTGCTCACCGTCAGTGGCGGCCATGTCTTTGCCCAGGGCAAGGAAGAGATCAAGTTCGCCACGCTGATGGACTTCACCAAGGTCTACACATTCGTCAGCGTCGAATACAACCAGGCCCAGCGCGATTACATCAGCATGATCAACGCCACCGGTGGCGTCGATGGCCATCCGGTCAAGCTCATCGTGCATGACCACGCCAGCGAGCCGCAGCGCGGGATTGCCCTGTACAACCAGGCGCGTGAACAAGGCGCCATATTGACGGACTTTCTCAGCACGCCCGTGTCCAACGCCATGGTGCCGCGCGTGCTGAAAGACCACATTCCGATGCTGACCATCGCGCATGGTCGGGGCGATGCCATCGACGGGGAGGTCTTTCCCTACGTGTTTCCGGCCATGGCCAACTACTGGTCACAGGCGGCGCTCATCATCCAGCACATCCGCGACCATGACGGGGGGCTGAAGGACAAGAAGATCGCGCACGTGCACATCGACTCCGGCTTTGGCCGCGAGCCCATCCCGGTATTCCAGGCACTGGCCGAGCGCGAGGGCTTTGAATACCAGGGCTTTCCGTACCCGTCGCCCGGCACCGAGCAGACGTCCACCTGGAGCAGCGTGCGCCGCTTCAAGCCGGACCGCGTCATCCTCTGGGGCGCCGGGCCGGGACAGGCCGTCTCGGTGCGCGGCGCCATCAGCAATGGCATTCCGGTCGAAAACCTCTATTCAGTGATCTGGATGAACGAGACCGACGCGCACGCCATCGGCGAGAAGGAGGCGGTTGGCCTCAAGCGCTTCACCGGCGTCAATACCGGTACCGATTTGCCGGTGCTGCAACGCATCATGTCCGAAGTCATCGACAAGGGCGCGGGCAGCGGCGAGAAGGACAAGGTCGGTACGACGTACTACAACATTGGCGTGGCGAGCATGGCCATCGCGGTGGAGGGTGCACGCCTGGCGCTCAAGGAACTGGGCGGCCCCCTGACGGGTGAAAAGCTCAAGCAGGGCATGGAGATGATCAAGGACTTCGACGCCGAAGGCCTGATGCCGCCGCTCACCCTGTCCAGCAAGGACCACCAGGGCGGTGGCTGGGGCCGGATCACCCAGTGGAATGGCAGCGCATGGGAACCCATCTCGGACTGGAACCACGCGTACCAGGACGAGGTGATCTGGCCGCTGGCCCGCGAGTCGGCAGCCAAGTTCAAGGCCGAGAACGCCTGACCCCGGACGACCGCGCCGCCGGGAGGAAAGGGTGCGCTGGCACGGGCCGGCGCCCTTTTTGCGGTCAGCATTTCCCGGCCAAGTCGCGTGGCCCCTGTTGTCCTGACGGAGAACCCGATTGGCTGAAAAGCTGCTGTCACTGAGCAACGTCGAAGTCATCTACGACAAGGTCTTCCTGGCCATACGCGGTGTTTCGCTGGACATGGAAGAAGGTCAGATGATTGCCCTGCTGGGCGCCAACGGTGCGGGCAAGTCGACCACGCTCAAGGCCGTCAGCGGCCTGCTGGCACCCGAGCGCGGCGCGGTCACGCACGGCGACATCCAGTTTTGCGGCGAGTCCATCCTCACGTACAACCCGCCGCATCGCGTACGGATGGGCCTGGTGCACGTGCTGGAGGGCCGCCACATCTTCGAGCACCTGACGCCCGATGAAAACCTGTACGCCGCCTGGCCGGGCCGCCGGCGGGCCAGGACCGGCTATGACGCGCTGCGCGAGCGGGTCTATGGTTATTTTCCGCGGCTGGCCGAGCGCCTCAGGAGCAAGGCCGGCTACCTCTCTGGCGGCGAGCAGCAAATGCTGGCCATTGCGCGTGCGCTCATGACCGAGCCGCGGCTGATCATGCTCGACGAGCCCTCTCTGGGGCTGGCGCCGGTGCTGGTCAAGGAAATCTTTGCCATCATCCGCGAGATCAACCAGAACCAGGGCGTGAGCGTGCTGCTGGTCGAGCAGAACGCCAAGGCGGCGCTGGACGTGGCCGACCAGGCGTACCTGATCGAGAACGGCAGCGTCGTCATGAGCGGCAGCGCCGAAACACTCAAGCAAAACCCCGACATCCAGGAGTTCTACCTGGGCGGCGGCGAGCGGGCGGATTACCACAACGTCAAGCATTACCGCCGACGCAAGCGCTGGCTGGCCTGAGCCTGGATTGCGGCGGGTTCAGCCGGTCCGGCGCTGCTCCCGCCAGGCCTGTGGCGTTTGGCCGGTCCACCTGGCAAACGCGCGGATGAAGCTTTTTTCGCTGGCAAAGCCGGCTTCGCCGCTGATTTGCTTGATCGTCAGGCTGGTGCGTGCCAGCAGCTCCTGCGCGCGCTCCGAGCGTACGCTGTCCTTGATTTTCTGCAGGCTGGTGCCCTCGTGCCTGAGCTCGCGGTAGAGCGTGCGCGGCGACATGCACAGCACCTCGGCCAGTGTATCGGCGGTGTGGTTGGAACGCGGCTCGGCCAGCAGGCGCCGCACGCGCAAAGACAGCAGGCGGTCGCGCCTGTACGGCCAGATCAGGATGGGCAGGGCGCGCTGCAGCATCTGGTCCAGCGCCGCGCCATCGCGGCGCAGCGGCAGTTGCAGGTAAGCGTGGTCAAATTGCAGCATGGCCACGGGCGCGCCGAAATGCACCGGACCGGGAAACAGGCGGGCGTACAGGTCCGCATGTGCCGGCGCGGCAAACGGAAACCGGGTGCAGTGCAGCGTGATGCGGGAGTCCACCAGCCAGCTTGCAAACCCGTGCAGGTTGCGTAGCAGCGACAGCAGTGCAAACTCGCGCAGCTCGCCCAGGTCGTGTCGCTCGACGATGCGGATCTGCGCATGTGTGCTGCCGCGCTGCACCTCCCACTGCACATCGTCTGTCAACAAATTGTGATGGCGGCACCAGCGTGCCAGCGCCTGCCCCAGCACGGGCGCGCTGATGCTGGCGCGCGCCAGCATGCCGTAGCTGCCCCAGGGCAGGCGCCGGCTGAACCAGCCCAGCGCCTCGTCGTCCAGCTCCTGCATGGCCACCGAACACAGTCGCTCAAATTGCGACGCCTCCACGTGCTGCCTTGCATCGTGCAGCTGTTCGGGCCGGATATGCGCGGTGCGCAGGGCAGCGGCAGGGTCGCGCCCCCGCTTTTCATAGGCAAGCAAGACGTAGCGCACCAGGGCGACCGGTGTTTGTGCGTACTGGTTATCTTCAGGGCGGATCATCGGCCGTTTCACTACCGGTACAGTTTGGCAGCGTGTGATGGTTTGTGCAATGGATACTTGGTGATGTCACGGGCGCTGGTGGCCCTGGGCCTGCACTTGCTGGGGCCGATGGCAGCAATCCGCAGGGCAGGATGCGTTTGGCCGTACCTGCCGTGACCGCGTCATGATTTGCAACCGAAATGGCGCCGAGTTCCAGTCCGAAGTTTCTATACTTGTGTTCAGTTTGCAACACGACACACCAAGTCCTGCAATACTGACACATTGAGGCGAGTTGACGGAGACAGGAGCATGAGCAACACGCAGACATCAAGCTACGCGCGCGGCGCGGACCATCCGCCGCTGATCGAGCAGCCCATAGGCGCGTTCTTCGACGGCATGGTCGAGCGCTTCCCCGATCGCGAGGCGCTGGTCGTGGTGCACCAGCAGCGGCGCTACACGTACCGTCAGCTGCAGGCCGAAGTCAACAAGTTGGCAAGCGCACTGTTGAAGCTGGGGCTGGCGCCGGGCGACCGCATAGGCATCTGGTCGCACAACAACACCGAGTGGGTGCTGATGCAGCTGGCCACGGCCAAGGTCGGGCTCATCCTCGTCAACATCAACCCGGCGTATCGCACGGCCGAGGTGGATTACGCGTTGAACAAGGTGGACTGCAAGGCGCTGGTGACCATGCCCAGCTTCAAGACCAGCAACTACCTGGCGATGCTGCGCGAGCTGGCGCCGGAGTGGGCGCATGCGCGGGCCGGCGAGCCGCTGCAGGCGGAGCGCCTGCCGAATTTGCAACATGTGTTCTGGATAGACGTGGCTGGCCAGGGGCAGGACGAGGCGGGAATTCGTCGTTTCTCCGACCTGCTGGGCAGCGGCGACGCCGATGACCCGGCCGTGGCCCGGGCTGCGGCGGGCCTCGGCAACAACGACGCCATCAACATCCAGTTCACCAGCGGCACCACCGGCTTCCCCAAGGGCGCCACGCTCACGCACCGCAACATCCTGAACAACGGCTTCTTCATAGGCGAAGCCATGAAGCTGACCGAACAGGACCGGCTGTGCATCCCGGTGCCGCTGTACCACTGCTTTGGCATGGTGCTGGGCAACCTGGCGGTGCTGACGCACGGCGCCTGCATCGTCTATCCCAGCGACGGCTTTGATCCGCTTGCCGTGCTGCAGGCCGTGCAGGATGAAAAATGCACCGGCCTGCATGGCGTGCCGACCATGTTCATTGCCGAGCTCGACCACCCGCGCTTCAGCGAGTTTGACCTCTCGACGCTGCGCACCGGCATCATGGCCGGCTCGCCGTGCCCGGTGGAGGTCATGAAGCGCGTGCAGGCGGACATGAACATGACCGAAGTCACCATTGCCTACGGCATGACCGAGACCAGCCCGGTCAGCGCGCAGAGCAGCACCGACACGCCGCTGGACAAGCGGGTCTCGACCGTGGGGCTGGTGCAACCGCACCTGGAGATCAAGGTGATCGACCCGGAGACCGGCGAGACCGTGCCCCGCGGTGGGCGCGGCGAATACTGCACACGCGGCTATTCGGTCATGCAGGGCTACTGGGAAGACCCCGAGCGCACGGCCGAAGCCATAGACGCCGACGGCTGGATGCACACGGGCGACCTGGCCATCATGGACGACGAGGGCTACGTCAATATCGTCGGCCGCATCAAGGACATGGTGATCCGCGGCGGCGAGAACATCTACCCGCGCGAGATCGAGGAGTTCCTGTACCGCCACCCCGGCGTACAGGACGTGCAGGTGGTTGGCGTCCCCGATTCGCGCTACGGCGAGGAGCTGTGCGCGTGGATTATCGCCAAGCCCGGGCAGTCGCTTACCGAAGATGACATCCGCGACTTCTGCAAGGGGCAGATCGCCCACTACAAGGTCCCGCGCTACATCAGGTTTGTCGATGAATTCCCCATGACGGTCAGCGGCAAGATCCAGAAATTCAAGATCCGCGACGTCATGACCAGCGAGCTGGGGCTGGCCGAGGCGCAGGGGGCGTAGCAGCAGGAGGCGGCCGCCGGCGCGGCGCCTGCACATTGTTCACCATCGGGAGGCAGTCCGGATGTCGGTTTTGAAAAGCAAGTTGAGCGTGCGCTCGGCCGAGTTCAGGGCCAACGCCCAGGCCATGCAGGCGCTGGTCGACGACCTGCGCGAGACGCTGCAGCAGGTTGGCCGCGGCGGCGGCGATGCGGCGCGCAAGAAGCACATGGACCGCGGCAAGCTGCTGCCGCGCGTGCGCGTGCAGATGCTGCTCGACCCGGGCACGCCGTTCCTGGAGGTGGCGCCGCTGGCCGCGCTGGGGTTGTACCCGGACCGCGACGGCAGCGATTCGGCGCCCGCTGCGGGCATGGTGGCCGGCATAGGCCGGGTCTCTGGCGTGGACTGCATGATCGTCTGCAACGACGCGACCGTCAAGGGCGGCACCTACTACCCGCTCACCGTCAAGAAGCACCTGCGCGCACAGGAGATCGCCGAGCAGAACCGCCTGCCATGCATCTACCTGGTCGACTCCGGCGGCGCGTTCCTGCCGCGGCAGGACGAGGTCTTCCCCGACCGCGATCACTTTGGCCGCATCTTCTACAACCAGGCCAACATGAGCGCGCAGGGCATCGCGCAGATTGCCGTGGTCATGGGCAGTTGCACGGCAGGCGGCGCGTACGTGCCGGCCATGAGCGACGAGACCATCATCGTCAGGAACCAGGGGACCATCTTCCTGGGCGGCCCGCCGCTGGTCAAGGCAGCCACCGGCGAGGAAGTCAGCGCCGAGGACCTGGGCGGCGGCGACGTGCACACGCGCCTCTCGGGCGTGGCCGACTACCTGGCCGAGGACGATGCGCACGCGATCGCGCTGGCGCGGCAGATCGTGGGGCACCTGAACAAGGTCAAGCAACGCAGCGGCGCGCTGCGCGATCCCAGGCCGCCACGCTACGACGCCGAAGAGCTGTACGGCATCATTCCCACCGATACGCGCAAGCAGTTCGACGTGCGTGAGGTCATTGCCCGCATCGTCGACGACAGCGACTTTGAGGAGTTCAAGGCGCGCTTTGGCAGCACACTGGTCTGCGGCTTTGCCCGCGTCGAGGGCATGCCCGTCGGCATTGTTGCCAACAACGGCATCCTCTTTTCGGAGAGCGCGCAAAAGGGCGCGCACTTCATCCAGCTGTGCTGCCAGCACAAGATCCCGCTCGTGTTTCTGCAGAACATCACCGGGTTCATGGTCGGCCGCAAGGTCGAGAACGAGGGCATCGCGCGCCATGGCGCCAAGCTGGTCACGGCCGTGGCCACGGCCAACGTACCCAAGTTCACCATCATCATCGGCGGCAGCTTTGGCGCGGGCAACTACGGCATGTGCGGCCGCGCGTACAGCCCGCGCTTCCTGTGGATGTGGCCCAACGCGCGCATCAGCGTCATGGGCGGCGAGCAGGCGGCGAGTGTGCTGGCCACCGTCAAGCGCGACAACATGGAGCGCAAGGGCGGCAGCTGGAGCGCGGAAGAAGAAGAGGAATTCAAGAAGCCCATCCGCGAGCAGTACGACAGCCAGAGCAGCGCCTACTACTCCACTGCCCGCCTGTGGGACGACGGCATCATCGACCCGGCCGACACGCGGCGCGTGCTGGCGCTGGGACTTTCGGCGGCGCAAAACGCGCCCGTTCCCGACGTCAGGTTTGGCGTGTTCCGCATGTAAGCGCGGACACGCCGTTTCTGCCCGGAAAGACGCCCATGACCGTATCCATCAAGACCGAAACACGTGGCCACGTAGCCACGGTCACGCTGGCGCGCCCCGACGTGCGCAACGCGTTCAACGACGCCATGATTGCCGAGCTTGCGCAGGCATTCATCGACCTTGGCCAGGATGAAAGCGTGCGCGCCATCGTGCTGGCCGCCGAAGGCAAGGCCTTTTGCGCCGGCGCCGACCTCAACTGGATGCGCGCGATGGCCGACTACACGCGCGATGAAAATCTTGAAGACGCCCGCGGCCTGGCCCGCATGCTGCAAGTCCTGTACGCGTGCCCCAAGCCAACTATCGCCCGCATCCAGGGCGACGTCTATGCCGGCGGCGTGGGCCTGGTTTCGGCCTGCGACATGGCGGTCAGCGTCGAGAGCGCGCATTTCTGCCTGAGCGAGGTCAAGCTCGGCCTCATTCCGGCGACCATCAGCCCGTACGTCATCCGTGCCATGGGCGCGCGCGCGGCGCACCGCTACTTCCTGACCGCCGAGCGCTTCAGTGCGCAAGATGCACGCCGCATCGGCCTCGTGCACGAGGTCGTGCGCCCCGAGCTGCTCGATGCCGTGGTCGGCCAGTGGACGCACGCGCTGGTCCAGGCCAGTCCCAACGCGGTCAGCGAATGCAAGAAGCTGGTGCGCGAAGTGGCCGGCCGCGAAATAGACCATGCGCTCATCGAGCGCACCGTCGCCGACATCGCCGACATCCGCGCCAGCGGCGAGGGCAAGGAAGGCGTGCAAAGCTTCCTGGACAAGCGCAAGCCTGGCTGGCTGCCGGGCGCGTAGCGGGCGTTTTTCATCCGGACAGATTGTGTAGAGGGACAGCCATGTTCAAGAAAATCCTGATCGCCAACCGTGGCGTTCGTGCGCAGCACGGGCTTGCCAAATTGCATGGCGCGCGCAGCGCGCAGCAGGCGATGAGCCACGGAGCCCGCCATGTTTAAGAAAATCCTGATCGCCAACCGTGGCGTTCGTGCGCAGCACGGGCTTGCCAAATTGCATGGCGCGCGCAGCGCGCAGCAGGCGATGAGCCACGGAGCCCGCCATGTTTAAGAAAATCCTGATCGCC
>Ga0265293_10001289_pt1 | contig 55003 bp, 42 predicted proteins | sample Munlanlewell138R_FD_192505 | JGI IMG/M metagenome (GOLD analysis project Ga0265293, IMG submission 192505) | Leachate microbial communities from a municipal landfill in Southern Ontario, Canada - Leachate well 138R | ecosystem: Engineered > Solid waste > Landfill > Unclassified | place: Canada... | reverse complement strand
CAACAAAATTCAATTAGCAAAACGAAGAGCCAGAGGATACCGAAATATTAACAATTTTATCAATATGATATACTTTATCGCTGGTAAGTTAAAATTCAATTTTCCACACACTTTCACATAGACCCTTTAATAATAACCCTCTAAACAAAGCTAATAAGTTAAGGCTTGCTATTATAAAGAATACGGCAAAATGTTGATTTGTCATGCCAAAAGCAAACCTGTTTTCCTAAATCTAATAAAAAGATATCAATAAAGCTTTTTATCAATTTCCGTGTGTACGAGAGCAATTATCCTGCCTTCAGGTTTAGCGCATCTGCATCGCCTGTCTGCCTTAGCCAAGTTGCGAATTCCTTGAAATTGGCTGCTATGTCAGCGAAGTTCGACGCCTCGTATCTTGTAATATCTTGAAGGCAGGCAATACGCTTGAATTATGCAGCATAAGCTTCAAATTGCATGAAGAGAAAAGATATTGCAGCATATCGGACAGCTTTTTCTATTAAATCCAACTAATTTTCTAATTTTGTTCCCCTTGACGGCAGCTATTGCGCTAAAAGTAGCTAAGCCGCCATAAAATCGTTTAATATAATCACAATCTCATGGAAAAACAGTCATCCAATCAGGTATTTATAGGCATGTCAGTATTTGGTGCCATTTTCTTCATCTTTGGATTTGCTACCACATTTATTGTAACGCTGAGTGCGCCAGTTAAAGAAATTTTCAGCTTATCTGAATTTCAAGCACAGCTTTTGTCTTCTGCTTTTTTTATTGCTTATCCGCTGATGTCGATGCCTACAGGGCGCTTAATAGACCGCATCGGATACAAGAAGACTGTGATTGCCGGCTTAATTTTGATTGCATTAGGTAGTTTTATTTATGTGCCCGCAGCGCGTATTCCCAGCTTTCCGATTTTTTTAATGGCAACCTTTATTTTGGCTACAGGTGTTGTTTTTCTTCAGGTTGCGGCTAACCCTTATGTTACGGCCATTGGCTCGCCTGATACCGCATCAAGCCGCTTGAATTTTACCCAAGCACTCAATTCTATTGCTACCATGATTGCGCCCTGGTTGATTTCTGTGGCCATTTTTAAAGGGCTTCAGTTTCCGGCTGATAAATTAATTGCAGCTGAGCGGGTTCCTTTGCCTTTTATCGTGATGGGTATAGCGGTGCTATTGGTTGCTATTGCAATTTTCACCATTAAACTACCAAAGCTACAGTCAGAGAAAAAAGAGAAAAAAAGCATTTTCAAATATCCGCACGTGGTCCTGGGCGGCCTTGCTATCTTTATGTACGTAGGTGCCGAGGTGGGCAACGCCGGGCTTATCGTGAATTATTTAAAACACAGCCTCGGCATGGAAGCTGAAATGGCTTCTACCTATGCCGCCATTTATTGGGGCGGTGCCATGGTGGGTAGATTCTTTGGTTCGTTTATGTTCTCGGATATGAAAACTTCCAAAAAATTCACTTTTGCCCTTCCGGTCTTAGTATTGGCATTGGTTTCGGGTGCATTTGTAACGGAATGGAGCTGGAATATCGGACTTATATTTATGGGCATTGCTGCGGTTAACTTTATCATTATGCAGTTTGGCCGTGGAAATGCCGCCCGAACCTTGGCGACTTTTGCACTGTTTGCAGCTATCCTGGATATTGCCACCACCTTCACCTCCGGAAATATCGCGCTTTGGACGATTATTTCTATTGGATTATTTAACTCCATTATGTTCCCCAATATCTTCTCATTGGCGGTTAAAGACCTTGATAATGCCGAACTAAGCGGTGCTTCGGGCTTGATAAACGCCTTGATTTTGGGTGGTGCCATCTTGCCGCCATTAATGGGCGCAATTGCTGATACGGTAGGCTATACCTACGCTTTTCTCGTTCCGGCGGTCAGCTATTTATTTATCTTTTATTATGCGGTAAGTGGGTCTAAAATTAGACGCCTGCCAGAAAAACTTTAATTAACTGAAATTGATTTATTCAAAGTTATTTTCGAGAAATACTTATTTAAAACGCAGTAAATCAATTTATTAAACACACCGTGATTCATGAAGAATGTATCTATTGGCATTGATGTAGGAGGCACAAATACCGCGATTGGCGTTGTTGACCGCGAAGGGAAAGTGCTTGTAAAAGATAGTATTAAAACACCGACTCATGGCAATATCGGCCTGTTTATTGATGAAATTACCAAGTCTGTGCGCGAGCTGGCAAACTCAGTGGCAACCCTCAATCCTAAGATTGAAATTTTAGGATTGGGAATTGGAGCACCCAACGCGAATTATTATACTGGAAATATTGAGTTTGCACCGAATCTTTCGTTTAAAGGCGTTGTGCCGATGGTGCAATTGCTGGAAAAAAACTTCCCGGAGATGAAGGCCATTGCTATCACCAATGATGCCAATGCAGCCGCTATAGGCGAGATGGTTTTTGGAGGAGCACAAAGCATGAAGAATTTCGTTGTTTACACCCTTGGAACCGGCGTTGGCAGTGGTATTGTAGTAAATGGCGATATTGTCTACGGCCACGATGGCTTTGCAGGCGAGTGCGGACATACCGTTTTGATACCTGATGGCCGCCATTGCGGATGCGGTGGAACAGGCCATCTGGAAGCTTATTGTTCGGCATCAGGAATGAAACGCACTGCTTTTGAACTTTTAGCAAAATACAATGCAAGAAACAGCCTGCTTGCTCAAGCATCTTTTAATGAAGTTAATTCAAAAATGATTTTTGAAGCAGCCGAAAAAGGCGATAAAGTGGCACTGGAAGTTTTTGAACTCACTGGGAAATGGCTCGGAATCGGACTTGCAAATACGGTTCATCACCTGAGTCCCGAGGCGATCTTCTTGTTTGGCGGACCAACAGCTGCCGGAAGTTATCTATTCAGTCCTGCAATCGAAAGCATGGAGCATAATTTGCTCCCTATCTTTAAAAACAGGGTAAAAGTGTTGCCCTCGCAACTGAAAATGGGCGATGCAGCCATTGTGGGAGCCAGCGCATTGGTGTATAAAGAATTAGATAAAATATTGGCTTAAAAGACGATTTTTCCGGGTTGGATGAAGCTCTAACTTCATCCTATTATGGATTGGATTTCACCTGGCCCAGAAACATCACTAGAATATCCCTCAACTTTAGAAAACAGCTTGTTTTGTCCGTTTTTTGTAATTTCACGCTTTAACCAATTTTTTTCAGCATGAAATCTTTAGCCTTATTATTGAATCTTTTCCTGCTATTCAGCTTCGGCTGTTCAGCTTCTGATGTGGATGAAACCCATAACAAGGGCCAAACACACAACATCAAAATGGAAATTTTGGCCGAAGGCCTGGTGAATCCCTGGAGCATAGCTTTTCTGCCTGATGGCCGTATGTTGATAACCGAAAGACCCGGCAATTTGCGCGTTTTTGCCGATGGCCAACTCAGCGATCCCGTTCAGGGCTTGCCACCAATTTGGGTCAACGGCCAGGGCGGTTTGCTGGAGGTGGCATTACATCCTGATTACGACCAAAATGGCTTGATTTATTTGGCTTACGCATCATCTGATGACGGAGAAAGTGGAAATACGGCGATTGGAAGAGGCCGTTTACAAGGAAACAAACTTGTTGACTTCGAGCAGATTTTCAGAGGAAACCCGCTCACCGGTACGAACTATCACTTTGGCAGTCGTATTGTTTTTGATGATCAAAACCGGCTCTATTTTCCCATTGGCGACCGCGGCGAAATGCACAACGCACAAAAACTCAGTAACCACAATGGCAAACTGATGCGCATCCATGACGATGGCAGCGTTCCGGCTGACAATCCTTATGTAGGTCAGTCAGATGCTTTGCCCGAGATTTATAACTTTGGTCACCGGAATATCCAGGGCATGGCTATCCACCCGGAAACCAAGCAGATATGGACGCACGAGCACGGCCCAAAAGGTGGCGACGAAATTAATATTGAGCAGCCCGCTGCCAATTATGGCTGGCCCATTGTGAGTTTTGGCATCAATTACGACGGTTCAATTCTTACTCCGGATACCACACTTCCCGGCATCACCAATCCCATTCATTACTGGGTGCCATCAATCGCGCCCTGCGGAATGTGTTTTGTAAGCAGCGACAAATATCCAAACTGGCATAACAACTTACTGGTTACTTCCTTAGCTGGTCAGCACATTCAACGCCTGGTTTTTGAAGGCGATAAAGTTGTTGAAATAGAAAAACTATTCCAGGATTATTCCCGTTTCCGGGATATTCGGCAAGGACCTGATGGATTTTTATATGTACTTACCGAAGGGCCGGGAAGGCTTATCAAACTGGTCGTGCAAGAATAAACAGAAAAGCCTAAAAATTATTCCTTTGGAACAGTACTTTTATGAAATTAGCATTGGAAAAATAAGTGCTGTTTGTAGGTTTGTTAGTTGCGAAAAGCTTCATAATTGTTCAAGCCGTTTTATTTCTTGTTTTCATCAATTACTTTTAGGCAATTTAATTTCCTGTCTTAACGATTTGGTCTGTTGAGCGATTATTTTGTATAAAATTTAATTAAAAAAATATTTAGGCATTTTTTGATTAAATATTTCATTTTTCAAATTTAAAAGGTCTGCAGAAATTTCTTCTTCAACATTTATTTGTTCATAATAACTGTTATATACTCTTTCTTGCAAAACTAATGAAGATAATGAACAATTATTCAGAATTATATCTTTAGCTTCTTCATGTGAATAATCATTTAGAAGCAATTTACGAAAAATTTTATCAAACGTAAATCTATCATAACACAAATAGTTTTTTGACAAGAATTCTGTGATTTCCATTAGTCTATATATTTAAAATTAAGGTTTAGCCTATTTTTCTTTAATTGTAAATCCAAGCTAAAAATATTATTGATTTCTATACCTAAAGGAGTTAAATATACTATGTCATAAGTTGTTGATGTTTTTATTTTATCAACTAAGCCTAGCTCAATACACCAATTACAAGCGAAATTTAAAAATTCATACATTGTGCGAGAACGATAGTTAACACCAAATAGGCCATTAACTAAATCAAGTTTATGTCTTTCAAAATTTTTAATATTTGGCAACCATTCTCCACCTGTTACTTCTAAAAATCTCAGAAACCAAAATATATTAACCTTGTGTGCTGTCCAATTCCCATTTGTTATCACCCTTAATAAAACTTTCATTTGCTCTTTGGTTAAATCAATAGCAGATAGGTTTGTTGCGTAATCAATTTCTGGATTAAAATTTTCAATATAGTCAATGCCGTTATTTGAAATGGTAAAACCATTTTTATTTTGATAAATCATTTCAAAATCTAAAGCAAGGCGTAAGTAGCATTTAAAATTAGTTGTATTGGCAGACGTGAAATAATAAGATAATTCTTTTTCAGTAAGAAAAGTTTTCCCAAAATCTCTATAGGGCTTTAAAATTTTATTCAACCATCTCAAAAAACAAATAGTATAATTAGCAGGCTTAGGCATCGCTAAACCAAAACTTAAACTTAACCTGTCGACAGTAGAAGCGTATAGTTTTTTTACTTCATTTATCGAATAAGTTTTTATTAATACATTATTTGTATTTCCAAAATCAGATATTATTTTTTTAGATTTTTGATTAGTTTCATTGGCAAACAAAATACAGTAACTTGTATTATCTGTAAACTTTACATTTTTATAGTTCAAAATTTGATAGAAACAATAGTCTCTTTCGCTTTTTGTATCAAGAATTGTCTCTAATTCAACTATAAGTTGGTCTTTATGATAGTTTTCAAGGATAAAATCTATTCTTCCAAAATCTGTTGTTATTTCTTGTCCTTTCTTTATAGCAATTGGAAAATCTAGGTTATTGGATAAGAATTCTAAATTATGTAATAAAGTCCATTGAACTAAACTTTCTTTCATCTTTTATGCTGCGTTAAGAATTGAAATAGAGATATTTACACACAACCGGCATCCATCTTCAAGAACCCTATAACTTTCTTTCCAAACAAGATTCAAGTTGTTGATGTATGTTTCATAATCTTCGTGATAACCAATTTGATTTTCAGTACCATAATCTTTTAATTGCCAATAAGGCGGTGAAGTAATGACTAAGTGGACAGACTTATCAGCAATAAGATTCATTTTTCTGCTGTCTCCATTGATTATAGTGTGCTGTGTCTTCAATTTTTATAATTTTAAAATAGATTTTACAAACTTAATTATAAATAGTATTTGCCATCAAATTAGTTGGATCATTAAGAACCAATTCCTTCCTAACTACTTCAACCCCACAGGCTTCAACACCGTTGCAGTTCGGTTAGTATTGTAAATTTTCATAAACGCCTTACCATCACGGGTATAACTTGGGTAAGGCTGTTTCTGGTTCATCCTTTCGTAGCCGCCAAAACGCTTTTCATCGGTTGAAAGTACTATTTCATAATCGCCGGTTTCCCGCAAAGGAATTTCAAAATCTGGAATTGAATCGCTTGGATGCCAGTTGAATATAAAAACAAGGTGATTTCTTTCAAATACGATGGTTTTGTGGGCTTCGTCGGCTAAAAGCAGAAAAGGTGGCATGGCCTGCATGATATTGTGTTGTTTCACGAGCGCGATCATCGCCTTGTCAAAGTCCGACAGCCAATGGTATTTGAGGTAATCTTTCTCGATGAGCGACCATTGCCTGCGGGCGTGTTTGTAGCTCCATATATTGCCTTCGCGCGGAAAATCAATCCATTCAGGATGACCAAATTCGTTGCCCATAAAGTTCAGCCAGGCCTCACCGCCCAGCGAAATGGTAAAAAGCCGAATCATTTTGTGTAGCGCAATGCCGCGATCAACCACCAAGCTTTCCGTGTTTTTAGCCATGCTATAATACATGTCTTTGTCCATCAGCCTGAAAGCGATAGTTTTGTCGCCCACCAAAGCCTGGTCGTGCGATTCGGCATAAGCAATCGTCTTGATATCGAAATGCCGGTTGGTCATGGTATTATACATTTCATGAATGTTCCACTGCTCATCTGTCTGATCTTTAAGTAGTTTTATCCAGAAATCGGGCAAGCCCATACCCAGGCGATAATCGAAACCGATTCCGCCATCTTCTATTGGCTCGCAAAGCCCGGGCATGCCACTCACATCTTCTGCAATGGAAATGGCTTCCTCGCGGATATCGTGAATCAGTTTGTTAGCCAGTTGAAGATAGGTAATGGCATCAAATTCAGGGCCTTCGGTAAAGAATTTCTCCGGGCTGTCGAAAGTTACGCCCATGCCGTGATGAAAATATAGCATGGAAGTTACGCCATCGAAGCGGAAGCCGTCAAACTGAAATTCCTCTAACCAATAACGTACATTAGAGAGCAAAAACTGTAAAACCTCCTCTTTTCCATAATTGAATAGTTTTGAATCCCACTGTGGATGATTACCGCGCTCACCGTGATGTGTGTATTGATAGTCAGAACCATCGAAAAGATTTAAGCCTTCGCGCGTGTTCTTAACCGTGTGAGAATGAACAATATCCATAATTACCAGCAGACCGGCTTCGTGGGCCGTATCGATCAGCGACTTCAGCTCTTCGGGAGTTCCAAAGCGCGAACTTGGCGCGAAGAAATTAGAAACATGGTAGCCAAACGACCCATAATAAGGATGTTCGGCAATGGCCATCAATTGAATGGTATTGTAGCCTGCCTTCACGATTTTTGGAATAATTTTATCTCGAAATTCCAGGTAGGAGCCAACGCCTTTCTCTTCCTGGGCCATGCCGATATGTGTCTCATAAATCAGCATTGGCTCATTTTTTTTGAGCTTAACAGGCTTGTTTTTAAACGTATAAGGCTTTTCAGGATGCCAGAATTGCATACTGTAATCTTTGGAATTTTCATCCTGCACCAGTCTTTTAGCATAAACCGGAATGCGTTCATTTTCACCCATTTGAGATTGTACGATAACCTTCAACAAACTTTTGTGGGTGAGTTTGTCGGCATAAGTCTTGTCATCCAGAAAAATCTCCCAAATTCCGCGACCATTGTTATCCAGCGGATGGCTGTATTTATTCCAATGGTTAAAATCGCCCATAACAAATAATTGCGATGCTGCCGGTGCCCATTCGCGGTACCACCAGCCTTTGCGCGTTTTATCATAATTAAACCCGAAAAGCTTGTCGCCTGTGGCAAAAGATTTCAGACTGCCATACTCATTTTCAAGCTGATTTAGTCGGTTTTTGTAACGCAGGTACCTGTCAGTAACAGCCTGGCTTACGGGTTCTAACCAGGGGTCTTTTTTAACAATTTTCATGAGTTGGCTTGTCATAGTTCGCGGGGATTGGTTGAAGTTTATAAATAAGTGTTTGTGAAGGTTCTATGTGGAGTGCCAGTCCTTCTTTATGAAGTTTTTGAGGTTTAAAAGTTTGTTTGTCTGAGCCTTCAAACAGGTTTTCAGCTATCCAGCATCTGCCGTTTTCTGAAGGCTTGATTGCTGCAAGCTTTTGGGCATCCTCAGGGATTTTCAGGCTGATATTCCTGCTTTCTGAGCCATGAAAATTAACAAGAATCAGCAAAATCTCGTCTTCAAAATAGCGTAAAAAAGCATAAATAAAGCGGGGGTCGAAATTGCTGTGCCAGGGATTGGCCCACATCAAATCGTAAAAATTACCTTTGGAAATGGCTTTGCTGTTGAGGCGAAGTGCTAAAATGTTTTGGTAGAAATGATGCAATTCCTTTTGTTTTTCAGTCAGCTTTTCACCATCAAATTTGCCTTCATTCATCCAGTTTTGGTGCGCTGGAAGATGGTCGTAGTCAAACAAAGTGCTTCTGCCATCGTCGCCACTAAAGCCGGGACTTCCTTTGGCTTCTTCACCGGTTTCCTGGCCGTTATAGATCATAAATGGGCCCCGATGCATCAAGGCACTCAAGCTAACAGCCGGCAAGGCTTTAAAGGCATTGCCCACAAATTTATCTGATGCCAGCCGAACCTCATCGTGATTTTCCATAAAACGTAACATCTTATCATCTAAGCCATTGAGCATTTTCCAGCAGATACTAATAGATTCGGCAGGATGGCCATGCCGCAGCACATCTTCCAGCCGATTATATAAGCCGACCTTATCATATAAATAATCAAAACCGGCATCAATAAAGTCCTGATATAAAGTACTTTCGTATATCTCGGCTATAAAAATAAGATTTGGATAATTGGCTTTCATTTTTGGAAGAATCCAAGCCCAAAACGGGATTGGAACCATCGCCGCCATATCAACCCGGAAACCATCTACGCCCTGTGAAGCCCAGAAATCAAGTATTTCAAACATCTTCTTCCAGGTGTTGGGAATGGGTTCGGTGGTCTGGCTGAGGTTTTCAAAATCGGTGCCGTAATTCAATTTTACGGTTTCGTACCAGTCTGTGATAGCGGGAGCTGCGCTAAAACAGTCGTTGCCGGTTACTTTGGCCGGAATTTCTTGGTAGGGCTGTTCATAATTAAACGGAAAGCCTGCTTTTTCAGGAAGTGTCAGCTTTTGATCTGGCAGGTAATAGAAATTGTTTTGCGGGCTGAAAGCCAAGCTTTTATCGTCTGTTTCGCCAAAACCTTTCAGCTTTTCCGGTTTGGCAATCGACTTATACTGGCGTGCTACATGATTGGGAACAAAGTCGATAATCACGCCCAAATGCTGCTTGTGAATGCGGTCAAGTGTCTGCTTAAATTCTTTGAAACGATTTTCCGGGCTTATGGCCAAATCGGGATCGATATCAAAATAATCACTGATAGCATAAGGCGATCCCGCCCTGCCTTTTACCGTTTGCGGATGGCTGGGCGGAACACCATATTTAGTGTAATCCGTGACTTTGGCATGTCGCAAAACTCCCGTAAGCCAGATATGGCTTATCCCAAAATTTTTTAACGAACTGATTGCCATTTCATTGATGTCGTTCAGCTTGCCACAGCCATTTTCTTCTATTGTTCCGAAAACTTTTGTTTGCTGATTTTTATTACCAAAATGACGTGGAAAAAGCTGATAAATATTCATTATTAAGCTGAGATTTGAACCCAAATATAAGCTTAAAATCTAAATCTTTGAATTGAAAATTCTTCCAATTTGATTTTATTTATCGCAAACGATTGAAAACTCGCCGGACAAGCTGTAAAAACCGGACAAAAATAATTTCCTTTTCAAGATTTATCAGGATATTTGCAGTCTTATGCAAAAAACGAACGAATTTATTTTTGAAGTGTGTGCCAATGGTCTTACTTCTTTGCTGTCGGCGCAAAAAGCCGGAGCTACGCGTGCCGAATTGTGCCAAGCTATCGAAATTGGTGGATTGACGCCTTCTTATGCCTGCCTGAAACTTGCAGCAGCTCAAAAAACTATCCCTGTACATGTTTTAATCCGTTGCAGGGCAGGCCATTATGTTTATTCCAATTTGGAAAAATTGCAAATGCTCGAAGATATAAAGCTGGTCAAAAGTTTGGGTTTCGAGGGTGTCGTAGTAGGTGCTTTGCTGGAGGATGGCGGCATTGATATGGATTATTTGAAGGAAGTAAAAAAACTGAGTTCAGGACTTCATTTGACCTTTCACCGGGCGATTGATGCGGCCTGTGACCCGCTTTCGAGCCTTGGAATATTGGTGGAATTGGGCTTTGATACCGTGCTTACTTCCGGCGCAGAACCCACTGCCTTACAAGGTGTTGAGCTATTGCAAGAGATGCAGCAAGGGTATGGAAATCAAATCAGAATCATGGCGGGAGGCGGCATCAATGCCCAAAATGCCCGCACAATTGCTGAAGAGACAGGCGTAAAAGCATTACATTTTAGCGCGAAAACTAAAATGCAGCTTCAGGAAATATACCCACAGGGAATTGACGTAACGGAAGCTGATATGACTTTTAGTGCGACAGATGCTGAGCTGGTGAAGGCTATTATAAGAGGCGTTCAGGCGGATTAGTTGATTGTTGTCACGAACATTATGGGTTTATTTTTTACACCCAAGGGTATGTAAAACCCTTGGGTGTAAAAAATAAACCAACATAAAAAAAGTCCGTAGGACTTACCCAATAATAACAACCGTATTTATCCGGATGCAAAGCAAACCATCGTAACGCAAACCTCAGAGAGGTTTCCCATAAAAACCATAAGATTAGAAACCCGGGAGATATAGCAGAGCAAACCCTCAGAAATGACGTGAAATACTACTCCGTTTTCTTAAGCAAATAGCGGGTCAGGAAAATGCCGTTCGAGTTGTTTTGGTTGCCCGAAAAAACGCCAGAAGATATATGCTCGAGTGTCCAGCCCATATTGGTAAGTTCTTGGATTTCATTGGTTACCGTTTGGTCGTTTTCGCGAATATTGCCAAAGTTGATACCGGCCAAACTGAAAAAGTTGTTGATTTTCACTTCATCGGTTTTTCCGTTTTCGTCAATAGTAATCATGCGCGATCTACCGGCGCCTCCCGGTACAACAGATTCAACTACAGTAATTTGAAGCCATTTCACCTTGCCCTCTTGTGGTGCGGGCGTGTTAAAGCTGTACAATAAACTACTAAAGGCAATCAAAGCCAGGGCGATAATAAGAATCTGTTTTTTCATAAGTGGATTTTTAATAGGTGAGTTCATAATTATATTTAACAAATAAAGATTTTCTCATTTTACGATCATACAATATTTCGGCTGCATCCCTGCCTTTCATAACGCCTGTTACAGAGACTTTTAGCAGTTGAACAGCCTTTTTCTGCTTGAATTTTTTTATGTTTCCATCGGATGCTTTAACATAAATGTTGCGCACCAACTTCATCCTGCGGCCTTTAAATCTCGGTGTGAATTCAACCCAGGCTTTGAGTCCGTCTTGCTCAAAAAGCGTGAAACTTTGTGCCAAGTTTTGCCTTAGCGTTCCTTCAATATCAGAAGGACTGGCAATTACTTCTCTTTTTTGTTGGATAGTTATATCGCTGATTTTCAAGGGATAGGTTTCTTGTGAAAACAAACTCACCGAAAATAAGCAGAAAATCAAGCCTAAAAACACGATTTTTTTCTTCATAGATGATGTATTTTTGATTAAAAAAGACTGCAATTTAGCTTTTTCTTCTTTTGGTTAGGCAACTTCGCAACTGTAAGAGAGCATGAAATAAATAAAACACCAATTATGAACAGCCTTTCATTGGAATTGAATAAATTCGCACTTTGAAAATATAAAACAACGTCTATCAATGGCTCAATTTAGCCACTTCTTCAGTACTTTTTACAAGACGATGACTTTTATCGTTTGCCTCATTTGTGCGTTTTTTTTGGTAACATTGGTAAGCTCTTGTCAAAAGACTACCAAGATGCAGGATCAAATGCTTAGTGCACATTGGCGTGTTTCGGGAAGTTCCATCACTATAGATTCCATTACTCTTCCTGCCGAGCTACACCTGGCATTGGCCGAGGCCGGATATATTCCTGATCCCTTTAAGGCTGGAGTTGAAAAGGATCTGCAATGGATTTCTCGGCAACAATGGGTTTGGGAAAGCGAGTTTACGGTTGATGCAGCGCTGTTGAATTTTGATTTCATTGACTTGGTTTTTGATGGAATCGACACTTATGCCCATGTTTTTCTCAATGACGAGCCGCTTTTTACTGCCAATAATATGTTCAGAAAATGGCGCATCCCAGTCAAAGAAAAATTGCTTAAAACGACGAATCAATTAAAAATTGTTTTCCCGCCTTCACCGCAAATTATTGATAGCCTGAAGCAGGCTGCATCTGTAAAATTGCCTGATGACCGCGCTTATATCCGTAAAGCTGCCTACCAGTCTGGCTGGGACTGGGCGCCGGAATACCGCACATTGGGTTTGTGGAAAAATATAAAACTGGAATCGTGGAGCCGGCTAAAGGTTGATCAGATTTCTTTTTTGCAGCAAGAAGTTAATGAAGAAAATGCCCTAATTAATCTTGTGCTATCAATAGATTCAGAGCAAGTTAGAGCCTATAAACTACAGCTTTTTGCCAATGGTAGAAAACTGCTTGATAAGTCAATAAACCTTCAGAAAGGCGCGAATGAATTGAGTGTCCCCTTCGAGATCGAAAATCCGGATTTATGGTGGCCAAACGGGATGGGCAAACAGCCTTTAACAGAATTTGACATAAAGCTTTTTGATGGGAACGAAATTATTTTTGAGCAAAATAAATTCCTTGGATTCCGCGCTATTCAATTGATACAGGAAGCAGATAGTATTGGCAAGTCTTTTTATTTTCAAATGAATGGCATACCTATGTACGCTAAAGGCGCCAATTATGTGCCTGAGGATATGTTTCCGACCAGAATGAGCCGCGAGAAAACACGGGAATTATTGATTGATACCAAAAACGCGAACATAAACATGTTACGGATTTGGGGTGGAGGTATTTATCCCGAAGACTATTTCTATGATTTATGCGACAGCTTGGGCTTGCTGGTATGGCAGGATTTTATGTTCGCAAACGCTTTGTATCCGGTCGATTCTTCTTTTTTGCAAAATGTAAAAACAGAAGTTTCTCAGCAAGTGAAGCGGCTGCGTGGACGCACATCGCTGGCGTTGTGGTGCGGCAACAACGAAATTGATGAAGGCTTTGTGAATTGGGGTTGGCAAAAGCAGTTCAACTGGACTAAGAAGCAATCAGATAGCCTTTGGAACAACTATGAACAGCTTTTTGAGCAGCTTATTCCCGAGTTGATTAATTCTTACGATCCAAATACAGCTTATTGGCCCAGCTCGCCCTCGGGCGGATGGGGTCACGACGAAAGCTACCTCAGCGGCGATGTACATTATTGGGGCGTTTGGTGGGGCGAAGAGCCATTTGAGTTGTATCAACAAAAAATTGGCCGCTTCAACAGTGAATTTGGTTTTCAGGCTATGCCGGATATGGCGACATTAACCAATATGGCCAAAAAAGACCTGCTGTGGCCCGGCTCTCCCGAAATCGAATATTTCCAGAAACACCCGCGCGGAACGGCACTTATAGCCGACTATATGCAGCGCGATTTTCCTGTTCCAAAGTCAATCGAAGATTATACTTATATGAGTCAACTGGTTCAGCTTTACGGGCTTGAGATGGCGATAGAAGGCCAGCGATTGTCGCGCCCGCACAGCATGGGAACCTTGTTTTGGCAACTCAACGATGCCTGGCCATCCATTTCATGGTCGGTGATAGACTATTTTGGTCGCCCAAAAGCAGCCTATTACCACTTGCAAAGGCTGTACAATAACACGCTTATCGGAGTTGAAACACATGAAAATAAAGCTGTCGGGCTGTTTTTAAATGAAACACAAAAAACCCTTAACGGAAGGGCAATTTTTGATTTACTCGATTTTGAAGGGAATGTCTTGCAGTCGAGTTCGCAGCTTTTGGTACTGAAACCTGGCGAAGTTGCATGTTTGGATGGAGGTTTTGCCGCTGATATTTTACAAAATATCAACCGCCAAAAAGTTTGGCTTCGACTGCGGTATATGTATGAAAATGAAATCCTGGCCGAGAAATTCCATTTTTTCGTAAACCCAAAAAACCTACTGCTGCCACCACATGAAATTTCTATGTATTTGATGCCCGACACAGATAAAATTGAGATCGTGCTGAATTCGCCGGTATTTTTAAAAAACCTGCAATTAAACTCCAATGATGCGAATGGACGCTGGCAAACAAACTATTTTGATCTGCCGGCAGGCAGAACCAAGCGCGTTATTTTTTATCCTTCCGGTGAAATTGAAAATAGCAAACTGCGTTTTGAAACTAAAAGCCTCAACGATTTAATCAATTGAAAGGACGCTGTCTGTGCCGTAAATTCAAAGATTTAAGGATTCAGGAATTCAAAGATTGACCCCACTCCGAAAAGTCAAGAAATGAAGAATGCAATAAAGTCTCCAAGACTCTAAGAATCACAAGGCGTTGTAGGTCAACATTATAGACTTCATGAAATCTTTGTGTTTTCGTGCCTTTGTGGCAAAATATTAATTTTCGGAGGAGGCTCAGGATTCGAATAGGGTTGTAGCTATTTTACGGGTTAAGGGATTCGAAGATTTGAAATGATTTGATGCACTTCGACTTCGTTTAGTGTGAAATTTGAAAATTTGAGGATTCAAGAGATTGGAGGTACACACCAGGGGCGTTGCCTAACGATTGTGTTTTTTTATCCCATGAAACTCGCGGAATATTCTTTCGTGGCACCTGCCGGAAAATTGGTTATGTGACCTTAATAGATAAAGATAGATTAGGGGTTCCGTATTTCGTGAGTTTGTAAACTGTGATAATCTAATTCCTAAATTCTTCTGAAACAGAAGCTTTCTAAGCTATCAATGCATCAGCTTTATTCTGCTTTTTGGGGTTGATATTGCCGACTAAACGAAATAGATTCTGACCGAAACCTGAGGCTGCTAATTTCACCTTTTGTATTTAAGGTTTTCTCCAAAGCAAGCTCATTATCCGTCATGGTATTAAAGGTTTTAATGCCTGCTTCAGCCAATTTTATCAGTGAATATTTTGCAGGATTATTAGCTGTAGATTCCACTATTACAGGCTTTTGCATGGTTTCTGTACTACGGAAGCTTTGTAGGAATTTACTTGCAGCATTGGATAAAATTAGTCCTGCAAGCGATTTTTGATTTTGGACGGTACGTTCGTTCAATTCAGCTAAAATGGATGCTCCATCATAAAAATAAAATAGGGTCTTGCTGTCGTCAGTATAAAACAGACTGGCTACCGGTGTCCACGAAAAAGGTGTTGCCTGTGCGAAAGTCATTTCGGCAGGAATTGCATTTTGTTGCGTGAAATTTATCTCAGGAATCTGGTTTCCGGGATTTTTTATTTCAGGTCTTACAAGCCTTACCGCCTTTTCAGCGGTTTGTGGCATATAAATTTGTGTAGGCTTTATGCTGCTCATGGTGTAAATGGCTTCGTGCAGGGCAGAAGGTTTGGTGTCTTCGCGGGCAAACCACCAACCCAGGCTGATTAGCAAAAGTAAGCCGGCGGCAACACCAATCCAGGGCATAAATAAAACGGCTTTGCGACCGGATTTTATTTTTAATTCCTCTTTGCCTTCAAATTGGATGCTTTTATCCGGCTGAAGAATTGTTTTCTGCAAAATCAAGAAGGCTTTCTGATGCGTTTTGTCAGTTTCAAGAAAACGCTCAAATGCCTGCTTTTCAGTTATGTTTAATTCATTTTCAAGGTAAGCGATAGCAAAGCTGTCAAAATTTTCGGCATGTATTGATAGCACTTGTTCAGGCAAAAAAGGGGCTTTCAAACGCGATTTATTTACAAACAGGAGTTCTTCCTCTATCAAAACCGGCAGGTCTTCGGTAAGCTCCTCCCAGCTGCCCAACTCTGGATGCGCCTGGATATATGCTTCAAGCAAGATTATTTCTTCCGCATCAAGCCGGCCTTCTGCAAAATCGAGCAGGAATGCTTCATAAGTATGGCTGTTGATATTCATTATGCGGGTATTTCTAAAACGTTTTCGACACTTTGTAAATATTTTTTCAACTGCATTCTGGCCCTGAAAATATACACCTTTACCTGCGCCTCTGTTAAGCCGGTGATGGCACCAATTTCTGAGTAGGAATAGCCTTCGTAATCGCGTAAAAGCACCACCGAACGCTGAATTTCAGAGAGCGTTCTCAAAGCGTCATCAAGTATTTCCTTTAAGTCGGAATAGCTGTTGTGACTGCTTTGTAGGTTTTGATGCTGTGCTTCCATGCGTTGCATTTTCTCGCTTTTTCGTATCTCGTCAATCATGGTGTGATACGCGGTAGTAAACAGGTAAGATTTGCCTTTTTCGTAGGGAATATCATCTACCTTCTGCCAAACTTTCACGAAAGTTTCCTGCACAATATCCCTGGCTTTTTCTTCATCACGTATATTTTTGATGATGAAGCGAAAAAGCCCATCGGCAAATTGATCAACACAAAGATTGTATTCCTTCGGGGTCATCCTCTAATTATGGTTTCAATTGGTGAAACGGATACTGAACGGTAAAGTTACAGCTTTAATTAAAAATATTCTTTTGTAGAAGTGTAGCTTATTTAGGAGTCCGTTAAATAGTGATTGCCGGAAAATGCCGATTTCCTCGTTATGCGTGTGCTTGAAATAATTATTTCCCAAAGTAAACTTATTGTTATTCAGCACATCACAAGTCTCAAACTTGTCATTCTCTGACTAAGCAAACAAAAATTCAGCGTTTCATTCCGGCATCAAATAAGCTAGAAGCTTGCTCAGCTGCAACGGAGGATTGAAAAGTGAAAAGCGAAGAATTATTGAAAATGCTAAAGTTAAAGGTCGAATGACTGAATTGATTGGTTTTTTTGCATTCTGAAAGAGGGAGAGCAAAATTATTTAATGGTTTCATAATGACGAAAATTTTTGAAAAGGATGGGATTGTGGCACACTAAACAAAGGATTCATACTGGGGTGATTTTTTTTGCGATGTAGGAAAGTTATAAGCTTGCATGGATTGTTTTTAATAACTGATGTTTCGCACCTATTCTATAAATAATGTAAATAACAGAAAAACAGCATCTTGCATGAGAAATAATTCTCTGTGTCATCTTTGTGGTTCCTTTGAGTCACTTCGTGACCCCGAAAACTATCGGGGCTCTTACACAGAGTTTCGCAAAGAAGGCACAGAGTTTCACGAAGGAAATCCGTTTATAATGGAAATTTTATACTATTGGTAATCAGCAATATAAGGAATGTGTTGTTTTTTATGATATTCATTATTACAAGATTATAGAATAGGTGCGAAACATCAGTAATTATTTTGAAAGTTTGGTTTGTATAGAATGATTATATAATTTTACAGTTCTGAACAGTCGCTTGTCGGATTGAATGTAATGCTTGGATCTAGGCATATTTATAAGAAGAAGGAAAATTTATTGGAAAGTAGGAGGCTTGATACCTGATGAGGGTATTGGCTACTGCGGATAATTTTGGTAGGTGAGCATATATATATGTGTGCTTGCCGGAGATTATTTTGCACCACCAAATAGGGAGTGTATGGAGAAATTTTGAAAAAGTAATGGAGAAATATGTTTAATTGTGAATATATACATACGTTGGCGTTCATTGTAAAGAAGCATAATATCATGCCATTAACAGAGGTATTAGAATTATCAGCTTATATAGTGATCGGTTCTGGAGTTGGAACATTTGTCACACAAGAGCTTTTCAAACACCGACTTAATAAACAATTGTTTAGATTTTCAAAATTGTACTCAGACAAACTTGAAATTATTAGAATACTATACAAGAAATTAGTTCTGATGGAAAAAGCCCTTGACACATTTATGAGCCAGAGAGAACCAAGTGATGATTTTGAAAAAGCCAAGTTCAAGGAAGAAACTGTAAAAGTGATTAATGATTTCATTGAGTATTATGAATTCAACGAAATCATTTTTGACGATTATACAGTTGATATAATGGGACAAATCCTTAAAAAAATCAAGGAGTCAAAAAAATCACAAAACTTGGCTAATATTTTTGAAGATTCGAGAGGAACAGACGTTTGGCTTAAAGCAATTTCAGATAAGCAGGAATTATATGATGAGTTTGTTATTGATGAATTTCCAAAATTAAAAGACAAATTAAAAAAAGACTTTCAGAAAAGATATAAATTACTTTCAAAATAATATCATGAGGAAAACTCTAATTATTTCCTATTTCATAATTATTCCATTTGTATTATTTGCACAAAATAAGACATTCATTAGGGAATATTTTTATAAGGCCAGCGAAACAGATAGCAAAGTAAGTTCCCGACAAAAAGCATTAACAGAGGTCAAAGCTCTTTTGCTTGAGGAATTAGGTACTTATGTTGAAAGTTATGTAAATTATGAAGTCACCGAAGAAAACAACAGAATCACAAAAGACTTTTTTACGAATGAAATTAAAACACTAAGTGCAGGAACAACAGAAACTAAAATAATTGAAGAAAATTGGGATGGATACGAATACTATGTTAAAGCTGAAATAGTGGCAGACCCTGAAGAAGTTTTGCGAAGAATAAATCAAACCCTTTCTAAAAGAAGAAGTAGTGAAGTGATTGATAGTTTAAATATTTTGCTGAAAAGCTCAAATAATGAACTTGAATATAAAAACGAAGAACTAAATTTAGTTAAACGACAATTAGCAACACAACAAAGTGAAGTTAACTCAAAGCAAACCAAATTGAATTCATTAAATCAACAATTACTTAAAGCAAAACAACAACTTGCATCCTATCAAGCTCAAGAACAGCAAATCCTTACTGATCTACAAAAGATTGAATACCTAATTAGTAAGTCTACTATTGATGCAAAGGCAAATGTTAGAATTGGGATGACGCCGAAAGAAGTAATTAAAGTATGTGGACAACCAAGAGCAATAGACGATACACCACAACGAGTTTATGGACGACACCCTCATTATAATTATGGTAATGTTTGGGTGTTATTTGAAGCTGGTATTGTTGCGATTGTTTTGGATGCATCTGTCTATGAAGGACACGATGCTGGATATTACAGAAGATATTATCCAAATGACATTATTAAATAAACCACGAAACGCCAACAGCAGCTTATAGTGCATGCCGCAGGTAGTGTATTTTTAGAAAATGATTACTAAAATAATAAATGATAACAATCAAGAAACACAGTAGTAAAAATGCGGCACGTACCATAACCGCATACCGTTATGGAGCCTAAAATAAACCTACAATTAAATAGATAGAAATGGAAAATTTATCACATCCTTTAGTAATTGTTTTTATCATTTCATGGATTATTGAGTTTTACTTATTTGGAATGCAACGAGCTTCTTTAAGTATCTCAAGACACAATAACGTGGAATGGAGAGGAATAGGGGAGCAATTATTACCAAATTGGTATCCGTTGACATGGATTGTTAGAATTGCAAAATATGGATTATTAGTTGCAATATTAATAGTGCTTGATTGGAAACTTGCCATTGGCCTTTTAGTAATCGGTTTTATTCTCGCGACAATTATCCCAATCCCGTATAGACCACTTTATAAAAAAGCATTCAGAAAAAAAGTGGAAAAAATTAAATCAATTGACCAAGAAGCTGCACAATTATTCACGGAAATGTTAGATAATACGGACTTTTAAAACTTAGAAAAATGAAATGGTTTATAATTATTGGAATTGCTGTTATATTTCTCTACTTCATGATAAAAAAGGGGAACGATAAATTTTGGAAATATGTTAATAAAAATCCAATGGAGGCTTATGACTTTTTTATTAATAATGATTGTTGGTTTGTTATACATCCAAATGAATTTAAGTCAAAACCGAAAGATGGTGACTGGTCAGGTCCATTTTTTGTTCCAGTACCCGGGATTGGAAGATTAAAGGTTTATGGAAAAGAGGATGAATTTGAAAAGAAGCAACAAGAATTTATTGAAATGATAGAAAATAGATAATTACGCCCCATAATAAATAGGACTCTAAGCGCTCGGCAAGGACGATGGAAAACAGCAGAAAAACTTGTGGGGCAGCCCAAAAGGCTGTTAGTATAGTTCAATGCCCACATAAAGTTTGAGAAGAAACGTAACACCCGCTAATGTTTTACAAAGATCAGAACATCATGGCATTGTGCTATACCCAACCCCACATAGTATTTCGCTGTTTTCCATCGTCGCGGGTGGATAGCTTCGCTCGCACTTGATTTTTGCCAGCTTTTTATCAAGAAAAAGCGAAAAAAAGAAATTATATATGTATCAACATCCTCGGTAAGCCGAGCGCACCGCTTCCCATAAATCCAAACGACCCCAAACCCAAACACCTCAATCCAAAAACCAATTCATCACCACCTCCAACCCCCCACCTCAAAAAAATCCTTTAAATCTGCGTAATCCGTGGACAAAAAAAACTTCCTGATATTTTTTTTCGCTATAATCTGCCGCTCCTCCGGAGCTTTTTATCGTCAGGGCCACATCATTTCTACCATACTTTCGCCTCTCTGAGGCTTAAAAAAACAGCTAATATAAATCATCAATAAAAAACAGCAGTCAACGCCTCTTCACTAACCCCGGCATTTATGCCGGGGATTAGCAACGCCCCGCGCACTGGGCTTTAGCCCTGCCGACCGTTTCTTCAAATCCAACAATCCCAAACCCACACACTTCAATCCAAAGACCAATTCACCACCACTCGAATCTCCCACCTCAATAAAATCCGATAAATCCGCGTCATCCGCTTTAGTCCCGAGAACGAAGTGATTCGGGATGAACTAAAAACTAATCCATCTCAGCTTCATTCTCCCTCACGCATCCATTCCAAAGGCGACATTCCTTTTTCTCAGATACCTTTTAACATTTCCTTAATATTTCAACCTCCATCACTAACGAACGAGCCTCCATTACTGACGATCGAACCTCCGGCCTTTAGATAACAAGCTATGATCCTAAGATTTAATTATTCTTACACCGGTATTGTCTGGCATCCCTTAAAACAATCGAGCAAGCTTATATCAGAAAAAGTGCGAGCTATACCGCGATGGGAAACGCTTACTTTGTATTACGTTAAAACTCCCGGCAAGAAAAGTCTGTAAGGCTTTCCTGTGCATAATGCCCGGATTTATCCGGGCGAAATGAGTAAAACGCGTCAAACTATCCCAGCGGGGTTTCCTATTTTAATAAGGCAGGTTAAAAAGAGGTGCGAAAAGACGATTAATCCAGCTTTAGCACGGCAAGGAAAGCCGATTGAGGCACTTCCACATTACCTACCTGGCGCATCCGTTTTTTACCTTTTTTCTGCTTTTCGAGCAGTTTGCGTTTCCGCGAAATATCACCGCCATAACATTTGGCTGTTACGTCTTTGCGCAGGGCTTTGATGGTTTCGCGGGCAATAATTTTTGAGCTGATGGCAGCCTGAATTGCCACATCATACTGCTGACGTGGAATGAGTTCCTTGAGTTTTTCGCAGATACGACGCCCAAAGCTATAGGCATGATCGCGGTGAATAAGGGTAGAAAGTGCATCCACGGAATCGCCATTAAGCAATATATCCAGCTTTACAAGGCTTGCCCGTTGATAACCTTGGATGTGGTAATCGAAAGAAGCATATCCCCGTGAAATCGACTTGAGTTTGTCGTAAAAATCAAAAACAATCTCACTTAAAGGCATTTCAAAACTCAGCTCAACCCTATCGGAAGTGAGATAGATCTGATTTTTAAGTACGCCGCGCTTCTCGATGGCAAGTGTCATAATGTTGCCAAGATATTCTGTTTTAGAAATGATCTGTGCTGAAATATAAGGCTCCTCAATATAATCCAAATAATTGGCGTCAGGAAGACCGCTTGGGTTGTGTACTTCATGCATTTCGCCATCTTTAAGATAAGCTTTAAAACTCACGTTAGGAACGGTTGTAATGACGTCCATATTAAATTCTCTGTCGAGCCGTTCCTGCACAATTTCCATATGCAAAAGCCCTAAAAAGCCACAACGGAATCCAAAACCAAGTGCCGCCGACGATTCTGGTTCAAACACCAGCGAGGCATCATTAAGCTGAAGTTTTTCGATGGAGGCACGCAACTCTTCGTAATCATCTGCGTCAACGGGATAGATACCGGCAAAAACCATCGGTTTAACGTTTTCAAAACCTTCGATAGCTTTGGCGCAGGGGCGTGCGATATGCGTGATGGTGTCGCCAACCTTAACTTCTTTGGAACTTTTGATGCCCGAAATAATATAACCAACATCTCCGGCACTCATTTTTTGCTTCGGAGATTGTTTGAGGAGCAGAACACCGATCTCATCGGCATTGTATTCTTTTCCGGTGGCCACAAACTTAACCAAATCGCCCTTTTGCAAGGTGCCATTCATAATCCTTATGTAGGCAATAATACCGCGGAAAGAATTAAAAACCGAGTCGAAAATCAATGCTTGTAGTGGTGCATCCGGATCACCGGTAGGAGCAGGGACACGTTTCACGATGGCTTCCAGAATTTCTGAAACACCTTGGCCGGTTTTGGCACTGGCACGTAAAATATTATCGCGCTTGCAGCCGATAAGCTCAATAATTTGATCTTCGACCTCGTCGGGCATGGCACTTTCCATGTCAATTTTATTCAATACGGGAATAATTTCCAGGTCGTGTTCCAATGCCAGATAAAGGTTAGAAATCGTCTGAGCCTGAATACCTTGCGTGGCATCTACAATCAGCAAAGCACCTTCGCAGGCTGCAATGGAGCGCGAAACTTCGTAAGAAAAGTCAACGTGTCCGGGCGTGTCAATCAGGTTTAGTGTATATTCCTCACCTTCGTTCATGTATTTCATTTGGATGGCGTGGCTTTTTATGGTGATTCCCCGCTCACGTTCCAAATCCATGCTGTCGAGTACCTGTTCCTTGCGGTCGCGCTCAGAAACAGTTTCCGTTAATTGTAAAAGTCTGTCGGCCAAAGTGCTTTTGCCATGGTCGATGTGTGCTATGATGCAAAAATTGCGCGTATTCTTCATTGTGTGCAAAATTACAATATAATGGTTATCCCAAGAGGGCCAAGGAAAAAAAGGCTGTAATTTATTTTAATATGCTGGATAAAATATAAGTTAACGCTAAATTGTGAAAAGCACTTACTTCAAATTGCGGTATAATTCCTAGCACATTAAAATAAAAGTACATTTTCTAATTGCTTGTTAAGTTGAAATTCAATTTTCCACTCGATTTCATATAGACCCAATAAAATCTACCGTCTGAACCAGAATCAATAATAATAACCACGCACAAAAGTTGATTTTTCAATGGGATAATGATTCAGGTAAATATTGCCCAGATTGGCATCAATAGCAATTTTATCGCCGGAGCGTATGATGTTTCCATTGAGTTCGCAGCTTCTATCGTTTTCGTTTACGATGAGGCTGTTGCAGTTTACAACACAGGTTTTTCCTAACCTCACTGCTGTTACTGCCGCATGAGAAGTGGCACCACCACGCGCTGTTACGAGCCCGTCGCAGTTAAAAATCATGCTGATATCGTCAGGTGCAGTATCGGGACGAATAAGTATGACTTCGTGTTCCGGGTATTTTTCCTTTAAGTCGGCCAGGTCGTCTTCGTCAAAAGCTGCAAGGCCGTTTAGTGCACCACCACCGATACCAATTCCTCTGCCTATCAATTCCATTTCTTGCGGATTGCTAACAAAGGCATTGACTTCTGAATCAATCATCAAATCCTGATCCCTGGTTTGAAGGATATATAAATCCTCCGCTTTTTCCGACTCAAAGGTAAACTCGATTTCCTGTGGGCTATAGCCTAAATTCTCTGTAAGCTCTGTAGCGAGGTCGTGAATTCGCTTGTAAATTGCAGGATAAGTAGTTTGCAATGAGGCTTGAGCGATATTGCCCTGCTTACGCTGTGTTTCGCCAACCGGAGATGGTTTCACAAGGCCAGCCACAATATCTTCGCCCTGAGATCGCATCGAGAAGTCGCCGTAAAGATGTACGCCCGGCCGCTCGCGATGTGGATTTTGAGTGAAAACAACTCCAGTACCCGATTTGTCGGTAAGGTTTCCATAAATCATTTTTTGAACGATAACGGCGGTTCCCCAATTGTCGGAAATTTGAAGATGTTTTCTATAAGCAAAGGCGCGCTCCGACGACCAGGAAGCAAAAACCATGTCAATCGTTTGGATCATTTGGTCGGTCAGTTTATCTTCAAAGCGAACTTTATGGGTCTTTAGCACTTCCTTATAGGCTAAGGCTATCTGTCGCATATCTGAAGGGTCGAAATCTAACTTTTGATGTATCTTGTATTTTTGTTTAAAAGCTGAGATAACCGAGTCAAACACATCGCGGTCAATGCCATGCGCCATGCCCCAGCTTTGAATGAGGCGGCGATAGGAATCCCAGATTGACCAGCTCATCTTCGGATTTTGGCTGATTTCCTCCACCAGCTTATCATTCAAACCCACATTCAGGAAGGTATCCATGGCTCCCGGCATAGAAATGGCTGTGCCTGAACGCACCGAAAGCAAAAGTGGATTTGTGCTGTCACCAAAACGCTCACCGCTAAGCTTTTCGAGTTGTTTCAGGTTTTTGAAAATCATGTCGTGCAGCTCCTTTTTAAGTTCTTTTAGGCTTAAAATAGTTTGATGCCGCCTGAAAACTTCCGTAGTAATCACAAAACCGGGAGGCACTGGAAGTCCGGCCAGGTATAGTTTTTTTAAATGAAAGGCCTTGCTTCCCAAGAAGACCTGGTTATCGGTTTTTGGTTTTTCCCTGTTGAATGTACTGATTACCAGCTCTGAATTATACGACATTATATCGCTGATAAGCTTGGTGTCGAGGCGGTCGGCCATGCTGCGCAGCGACTGCAATATGCGGCTGATAAAATTATCGAGCGGCTGAACTAAAAATGCTTCCGCAATTACATCACGGTGAAACATTTCCGATTGTTTGTTAATCAGTTGCTGTAACTCTTTTTCGGTAAGTTTTAATTCAGGGTCAAAGAGTTGTGGGATAATTTTTTTAAGCGGATACTCATACGAACGCAGGAAATATTTTATGATGATCCGTTTTATATCTCCGGCAATAAACTGAAAGATATTGATATACTGGTCGAAGGAAAAACTTCTGGAAGTGAGGCTGTAACGCAGCATTTGCAGGTTTGAATCATAGCTTTGATTGGTAATGCCGTCCAGCTCAAGGCCTTCGCGAAAATATTCCAGGATAACATTTATCTCCTCAAGTGTGCGGGCCGAGATATAATCGAGGTTAAGGTTTGAAACCACTTTTTCCATCAGCCGCGTTGCCACCTTTTCTAGGCGGAAAGTGAGGCCTAAAGCTTCAAATTTATTCTCGCGATATACGCCATACATCGACGGGATACCGATGGCGATATGCCGTTTGTGGTAAATATTTTCCCAGCTTTCGCTCTCTTCGGGATTGAAAATTATTTTTTTCAGCCGATCCATAAAGGAATAAATGAGCTTCAACGACTGTTCGAAATTTGTTTTGTCTAATGCATGTTGCAGCTGTTCTATTTCCTCGTCGGGAATGAATGGATATCGCCGCAACAGGCTGATAATATTGACAGTTTCGAACGAATATTTTTCGCGCAAGTGATCATACAGCTCCCGAATATCGTGCAGTCGTTCGCTGTCGCGCTGGATAATATCCGTCGGAGCTTTGCTTTGCTTTCCGGCTTTTTCAAGCAATTTCTCAAAACTGGCGAGGCTGATCGCTAAAAGCCCGTCAGGCCCGGAATTATTGAGCTGCGCCATTGTTTTACAAAGCTGATTCACGGTGACAAAATATTCACTTTGGATGTCGATATTTTGGTAAACATTGTCGGGCAATGCGTTACGCAGTTTTATGAGATCGCCGTCATGCCAAAACTGAAAGATACGCCGCGTTAGCTCGATCAGCGTGTTATTGCTTTCGGTATGCACCTGTTTGCGCAAAAAATGAATGAGCTTATCGCGTCTGCCGCAGATTTCATCCATCGTAGTGGTTACTTTTCTGATCTCACCTTCAGCACCAATTTCGCTAAAGTAAACAGGGAAAATACGCGTGAGCTGTTTCACCTTCTTATAATAAGGGGAAATATTCGAGTTGAGGATTTTCGTGATTTCGCGTTGGAAAAGGTCTGTGTCGCTGATAAAAATGCCACCAAGACGCAGGTTCACGATGAGTGCCGAGAGTAGTTTTTCCATCAGTGACTGCGAATATTCTATGAGCTGTAGCCAGATGCGGATGTTTTTGATGTGATTCTCATTCACACTCAGCTGCCAGTCCTCGTCCACAAACACCATTCCGGGGGTAACAAAACCAAATTCGATCAATTTTTTCTCAAAATGATTGATGATTTCTTTGTATTCGGTTTTGTCGATATCGATTACTTTTAAACCCAAAGTGAGTTGGAAATCAAGCACTGCTGCGGTATGCGATTTTTGGAGCTCCCTGGAGACTTCAAATATCTGATCAATAAAAGGGATCACCTCCTCTTGAGATAATTCGTCAACCGCCTGACGAATCATCTTGTCCAGGTTCCAGATCAGCCTTTCCTGTTGACTGCTCATGCCGGGTAGTTGCAGCAGGTAGAAAATGTAATGAAATTTTTTCAGGAAGCTGTCTAAAATATCGCCTCCGCCACCAAAATAATCTGCAATTTCATCATAAACCGGCAGTTCGTTCAATCTGTCCCAGCTTTTGGCAGCGGCTAATTTTTTGGTTAATTCTTGAAAATAGGGTTTCCCGATGCGTTGTTTCAGTGCATCAACTTCTTTCGGACTTAGAAGTCCGTCCTCTTTTTTTGTCCATTTTTCAGCTGTTGTACTCGTTTGCCAGAACTTATAAGTCTCGGTCTTTATTTTTTTTAAAAGGTTGAAAGCATTCATTTTCAAGGCTTTATTTTCCGAAAGCTTGTTTAGATGTTTGCTAAAATGGTTGCTGCTATTGATAAAGCAGTTCTTGTTTTCAGCAAAGCCATCGTCAAGAATAGCAAGTGATTTTAGGGCCATGTCTTCCAGGCTGTTTCTCTTGCCGGTGATTAAGCTGATCAATTCGAGTAGTGTACGTGCTATCAACATGCGCAGTTCGCAGCTGGTTTTGTCATTGAGCAATTCCTGCATCATCTCAAGGGGTACTTCCAACGCATTTTTGGGCATTTCATCTTTGGCATAAAACCAAAAATCGGTGATTAATATCTCGCGCAGTTCTTCTATCACAAACTTTCGGTTGGATAAAGGGTGATGAAACTCTGTAATGCAATCGGTTGCGCGTTTTTTTATACCAAAATATCCTTCAGCAAGCCGTATAAACTCTTGGTGTATTTCGGGGATGTATATATCTCTGTATCTGGTTTCTGCAAGGTTTGCTTCGAGTGCTTTTGAGGTGAATTGTATAGCCATGATCTGTCAATTTAACCCTCGAAGATAGAGATTATTAGTAAATTTGTGCAAAAGAATTTATGAAGAATATTCAACGATCAGCATTAAAAGTTTTGCAAACACTATAAAAATTTATAAATATGACAAAAATTAAAATTGGAATTAATGGTTTTGGACGCATTGGCCGTAATGTGTTCAAAATTGCAATGGAACGCAAAAATATGGAAGTTGTTGGTATCAATGATCTTACAGATACCAGGGTATTGGCTCACTTGTTGAAATATGATTCGACACAAGGAAAATTTGACGGAACGATTACTTACGACGAAAACGCGATTATCGTGAATGGCAACCGCATCGTGGTTACTGCCGAGCGCAGCCCAATCGACATTAAATGGGCCGTTACACCTGACGTAGTGGTTGAGGCAACCGGTGTTTTCAGATCGCGCGAAAGTACCAAAGGCGGCTATGGCGATCACCTGAAAAACGGTGCTAAAAAAGTCATTTTATGTGTGCCTTCTAAAGACCAGATTGATGCTACTATTGTTCTCGGTGTTAATGACAACGACTTGAAAGACAGTGATCAATGTGTTTCAAACGCCTCTTGCACCACCAACTGCCTGGCACCCGTTGCTAAGGTATTGAACGATCGTTTTGGCATCGAAAGTGGTTATATGACTACGATTCACGCCTACACCAACGACCAGGTTATTTTGGATGCACCTCACAGCGATTTACGTCGTGCGCGTTCAGCGGCTTTATCGCAAATTCCTACCACAACCGGTGCTGCAAAAGCAGTAGGTTTGGTTATCCCTGATCTTTCAGGAAAATTGGACGGCCTGGCAGTTCGTATTCCCACACCAACCGGCTCGCTGGTGGATTTGGTTGTAAACCTGAAAACAGAAGCCACCAAAGAGGAAATCAATGCCGCTATGAAAGAAGCCGCAGATGGCCCGATGAAAGGAATCCTGGAATATACTGAAGATGAGATTGTTTCGATTGATATCGTACACAACTCACATTCCGCGATTTTTGATGCGAAAAGCACCATGTCAATGGGAAAAACCATTAAAGTACTTGCTTGGTACGACAACGAATGGGGCTATAGCTGCCGCGTTGTTGATTTGGTTGACAAATTTAATCTGTAGAAAAATAATCGGTTTTTTGACTGATTTAATTTCTGAAATAATGACAAAAAGCCGTCTCGTTGAGGCGGCTTTTTGTGTTTAGCTATTACAGATTGTAGTCTGCGGCTCGCTAAGTGCTAAATAGAAACATTAAATTAGAAACCTGAAACCTTGTAAGAGTTAATCTGCTTGGAATAAAGTTGATAGCTTTTTAACAGACGATAGTCGAGATATTTATTTATATTTTATTACGATAACACGAAATAGTAAGACCTAGTTTATTCCCAACAAACCCTACCTAATTATCGTAACCGAGCCTTGCAGCCTTTGTTTTACCGGCCCGTCGATGGTTTTTATAAACACCTCACACACATAAAAATAAGTGCCATCGGCGCAATCTTTGCCGTTTTCCTGGTTTTTGCCATCCCATTCAATTTCAGGGTTGGAGGTTTCAAACACCGTATTTCCCCAGCGGTTAAAAACAACTAGTTTGATGCTTTCGACAGTAGCTTTCGGATTGCTCGTAGGGTAATTCAACGGAATCCATAAGTCGTTGAAAAGGTCGGCATTTGGCGTGAAAACATTCGGCAGTTCGTAGAGCGGACAGGTATCATAATCCACGCAAACAATATTGGAAGCTGCTGAAATATTACCGTTTTCATCGCGGGCTTTTAGGTAGTAGCAACCAATTACCACATCCAGGTTTTCATGAACCCAGCTGCTGTCGGTTGGGTTGTTGACAGAGTCAATCAGCACAAAACTCTCTGAAGCCATTGGCGTAAAATAAATCAGATAAGTTACCGCATCATTTTTACAGCTATCCGCTACCGGATTTTGCCAGATTAGTGTATTATCAATGGTTTCGCAATTGGTTTCCACACTTAATATGGGCGGACAAGGCGGGATATTATCGATTGGAACGGCACAAACGATGGGCGAAAAATTAATGATTGGATGAATAATTCCGCTGGTAGAATAGCCGCCGTACGATTTAATGTAATAGCAATAAGTGCTGCCGTTTGTCAGGCTATCATCCTTAAACTCGCGTGAATAGACACGATTAATAAATTCAAAATCAGCACTTGCAGTCGTTTGTCGATAGATATCAAAGCTGTCATTTGTCCAAGGCACATTGGCGTTCCAGCGCAACAGCAAGGATTCATCCGTAGGCGAAATATCGAGTGACAGTGCATCTGCCTGAGGGCTGCTTCCGATAGCGCCATCCCGGTCGTTTTCTAATTCAACAGCATAAGCCAATGGATGATTTATTTCGTTGATGTTAATAGAGTTATCTGTAAAAAGCGTATCCAAGAGCCCTGTTCCGGTGAAGACAACGCTTGTTTCGTTGCCCAGATATCGAACCAGATTATAGCGGTAGGGTGGAGGATATTGTATTGTATCGAGTTCGGTGGGCGGACTCCAGGCGGTTAAAACTTTTCCTGTCAGCAAGTCCAGGCTGTCGTTGCTAACATGTGTGATTACGGGTAGGTCGCGTTTTAGGCTGGCGCAGGCTTCGTTGCTGGCAAGGCTCTCGGATCCATCCTGGAAAACGGAAGTAATTAAGTAACAATAATCTACGCCTGGAACCAGTCCGTTGCCGTTGTTATCATCTCTAAAAGTAATCGCGTTAATATCTTCTATGCGCTGAATAAGCTGATAGCCGGTGTATGCCGGAACGCCAGTTTCACAATAGCCGGGTTCAAAACCGTAAAAACCATTGCGTCGGTATAAGCGGTATTCAACGGCATTTTCGCAGGCTGCATTGTCCCAATTGAGTTCAATACCATTTCCGAGTGCTTCGGCAGTCAGGTTTTCTACCGGAGGCGCAATCACGCGAATCGACACGGTTTTGAAGTTGGTAAGGCTCACTTCAGGATGTACATCGCGGGCTTTGAAAAGCACCTGGTAAGGGTTTAGACGGATGTTACGGCATTCAACATCCCAGAAAAAACTTGTTTGTGCCTGAGGCTGTCCAACCGCCGGATCAGGAATGATAGATGCCGGATTCAAGGGCAGCTCAAAAGGCGCGCCGGTAGCTGTGAGGCTTAGCTTATTGCCGTCAGGATCAACGGCCACGACATCAAAAGTTAGTGTTGTTCCGGCAACAACGCAGGTATCTGTTATGGTGTTTATTTCGGGCGGGTTATTGCTACAGGCACCAATTAAAATCTGCATATCGCGCACTACAGAACCCACTTTTACGCCCTGACGCCATTCTTCAACCATAAAAGCTACATTATACTCGCCTTGCAGCAGCGGCGTTTCCCAGCGCAGCTCGCCGGTAATTTCATCGATGCCAAAAAACTCACTCGCGCGCGGCAAAGTATAGCCCGGAATTTCGAGGCCGTCGGCCCCTTTGCAATTGACGAGTTTAAAGCTAAGGCTGTCGCCATCAGGATCGTAGGCCGAAGGATTATGCAGGTATAATTTCCCCACACAGCCCTGATCAATCGGAGGATTGAGGAGCTGAACGGAGTTGTTGTTGCCTAAAAAAGGATTTATAATCAGCTCGCTTTCAACGTAAATTGGTACATTCACCGAGTTGGGGATATTCACTACACCAAAATTCCTGTTTGGATCTTCTACCGCCAGGGTGTAATTGCCCGCTGCCGGAAAAGTATGGTTCATCCGATAGATGTTTAAGGTGTAATTGTTAGGTAGATTTTGGAAAACAATACGCGGGATATCACCTATCGTATTGTCGCCGAATTTAATAGGTAAAAAAGTTCTGTCATCATCGGCTGGGCTGGGCGTGTAGGTATACATGGTAATGGTGATTTCGTAGGTGAAACCTCCCAACCATTTATAGGTAATTTCGGCAGCACGCTGATGTGTTGCAAAAAGCTCGGTAAGGCCTAAAAAGGCTATAAGGATTATAATTCCCAGTCGTTTTAGCATGGGCAAAAAATGATAGACTGCTTAGTAGTATGCAAATGTACATGAATTTTTTTCAAAATGTCTATTCGTCTATTTCTGAGATGGACTCCGATGGAAGGGATTTGTTTGCATAAGTTTCATGTTGATATACAGCATGTTGTATAATTTAAAATCTTATGTAGCTCTATGGTTCTGTTGTATAAATTGTCTTCAAAGCAATGGGAATCAGTTGACTTTCTGGATATTGCTACAGTCAAAATCTTTTTTATCAAAATAATTAAGCAAACTTCCTGTACTTTAACAGCTGAATTGTTTAATTTTGTAGGCTTTCAAGCTTTTTTATATTCAATATGTTAGAGACTTATTCACCGGCTGAACGCTTAGAAATTTTGCGACGCTATCGTAATCTTATCGAAGTGTGGCATACGCGCAAAGACACTTCGGACAGGTGGGTTGTGCGCAAAGCTTTCCGTTTGGCTGCCGACGCGCACAAAGATATGCGCCGCAAGACCGGTGAACCCTATATTTATCATCCCTTAGAGGTAGCAACTATTGCAGCAGGTGAAATTGGTTTGGGACGCACCTCCATCATCTGTGCGCTATTACACGACGTTGTCGAAGATACAGAGTATAAGCTGACAGATATTCAGGCGATGTTTGGAGAGCAGGTGGCCCTCATTATTGACGGCCTCACCAAAATTGATGACATGGTGGAAGGCTCCGACGTGGAGAGTATGCAGGCCGAAAACTTCAGGAAAGTGCTATTAACCTTGTCTTACGACGTGCGGGTAATTTTAATTAAGCTGGCAGACAGGCTGCACAATATGCGCACCCTTGATGCTATGCCTGCTGTAAAACAGTGGAAAATCGCTTCCGAAACCTCTTATCTTTTTGCTCCTTTGGCCTATCGTTTGGGGTTGTATGCCATCAAAAGTGAGCTGGAAGATCTGGCACTGAAATATACTGAGCCCGGCGTATATCAAGCCATACATTTGAAACTGGATCAAACCAGGGAGCAACGCAACATCAAAGTGGCAGAGTTTGTAGAACCGATAGAAACAACACTGACTAAGTTAGGCCTTAACTTCCGAACCCATATTGCTGAAAAGTCGGCCTCTTCTATCTGGCAGCGGATGAAAGAGAAGGAGATTCCTTTTGAGGAAGTTTATGATACCTATGTAGTTCGTTTTATAGTTGATTGCCCGATAGAACTCGAAAAGGTAGAGTGTTGGCGCGTATATGCCACTATAACAGGGTTTTACAGACCAAATAATGAACGTTTACGCGACTGGATTTCTTTGCCTAAAGCCAATGGCTACGAATCGCTTCATGCTACGGTGATGAGCAAAACTGGCAAATGGATTGAGGTTCAGATTCGTACCGAGCGCATGGATGAAATTGCTGAAAAGGGCTATGCGGCCTACTGGAAATACAAAGATTCTGATCTCTCTGAAAGCGGCCTCGACGAATGGCTCACAAAAGTGAGAGAGCTGATTACCACGGAAGCTGCTTCGGCCTTGGATTTTCTAAATAACTTTAAACTCAACCTGTTTTCCGACGAAATATTTGTGTTTACACCCAAAGGCGAAATGATTTCGATGCCCAACGGTTCTACTGCACTTGATTTTGCCTATAATATTCATACACAGCTTGGTAATCATTGTATAGGTGCCAATGTCAACCATAAACTGGTGCAACTCGATCATACGCTAAAAACCGGTGATCAGGTGGAGATTATCACTTCCAAAGTACAATATCCCCGGGAAGAATGGTTTGAACTTGTGGAAACTGCCAGGGCAAAATCCAGGCTGAAGGAAGGTATTCGCGAATTTCGAAAGCGGTTTAGGGACGAAGGGCGTGAAAAGCTCGAGAATTATTTGAAACAGCTCAAGCTGGAACCTTCAAAAGTTAATATCAGTCGCATCATAGATTATGAAGATTTGAGTGGCTTGGTAGATTTGTACTATTACATTGCAAAAGATAAAATCAATTTTCAACGCGTAAAGAATGCTTTTAAAGAGAAAAGCAGTGGCGGGATCATGCGCTATTTAACGAATCCATTTAGCTGGTCAAGAACTCAATCAGCAGAAACAGAAGACTCAAAAACGCCTGAGAAGCTTAATCCTTCTTTGATAAACGAACAAACCAGCGAATTTAATTATACGGTTTCGCGTTGTTGCAATCCCATTCCCGGCGACGAGGTGGTGGCACTGGTTTTTCCCAACGAACCTATGCACATACACCGCGTTAATTGCCCCAAGGCAATCAACCTGATGTCGCAGTTTGGTAATAATATTGTTAAAGCCAAATGGAAACAAAAAGAAGATATTGCCTTTTTGGCCGGCCTGAAAATTGTAGGAATCGACAGTATGGGTTTTTTGCAGCGCGTTACTGAAGTGATCTCGGGGCAGTTAAAGCTCAATATCCGTTCGCTTCATCTCGTAAGCAGTAAAGGTGTCGTAGAAGCCACCGTAACTGTTTATGTGCATAATGCGCAAAACCTGAAAGATTTAATCGAAAAACTCAAGAAAGTTAAAGAGATAAAAAAGGTAAGCCGTCTGGATAGAATAGATGATATTGAAGGATAACAGCTTCAACTGTAGTTAGTCCCATCCGCTGGGTAAGTTTTATTTAAATTCATTCTAATTAGAACATAAAAATAGTGTAATTTTACACCTTGAATATGGTTTACACAGATTTCCTATGGTGATGAAAGAAAACATGAACGATACCTATGAGACCGTAAAGAAAATTTTTACGGATTATCTGGAGCAAAGGGGCCATCGCAAAACCCCCGAACGCTATACGATTCTCAAAGAAATTTATGCAACAGATGGTCATTTTGATATTGAAACACTTTATATCAGGATGAAAAATAATAAGTACCGCGTAAGCCGCGCAACACTTTACAATACCATTGAATTATTGCTCGATTGCAACTTGGTGACTAAGCACCAGTTTGGTAATAATTGTGCGCAGTTTGAACGGTCTTTTAAGTTTAAACAGCATGACCATTTTGTAAGTATTGAAGATGGAACAGTACTGGAGTATTGCGATCCGCGTTTGCAGGAAATTCAAAAATCAGTAGAGGAACTGCTTGGCGTTGAAATTTCGCATCACTCACTCACCTTTTTCGGAAAAATAAAAGATAAAGAGGCAGCAAAAAAGGAGGATGCTTAGAAATTTAATTCATTGAAAAAGTTGTAGATCAACAAAGTAACTGTATTTTTAAGGAACCAGTGGAATTTAATTTTTACCGGTTTTTTTACTTAAATATAGCTTAACTTTGTCCACTGGTTAAAAGCTTTGAGAAATAATTTGTGGTGTTTTGTGAAGCTGCCTAATGCTATTTTATATAATCTAACGAAAACCAGTAATGAAAATTGATGTGCTATTGGGCCTTCAGTGGGGCGACGAAGGTAAAGGTAAGATTGTTGATGTACTTACTCCCGATTACGATGTTGTTGCCCGTTTTCAGGGCGGCCCTAACGCAGGCCATACCATAGAGTTCCACGGTAAGAAATTTGTGCTTCACACGATTCCGTCTGGTGTTTTCAACCCAAACACTAAAAACCTGATCGGAAATGGTGTTATTATCGATCCGCTTATTTTACTTGGCGAGATCAATAAACTCAAAAAGGGCGGTGTTGATATAACCAAACAGTTATATATCTCACGTAAGGCACATCTGATTTTACCTACACATCGCTTGCTTGATGCTGCACAGGAAGCTGCAAAAGGTGCTGATAAAATTGGCTCAACGCTGAAAGGAATTGGGCCGGCATATACCGATAAGTCTGCACGTAACGGCATACGCATTGGCGACAGCTGTTTGGAAAATTTCAGCAATCAATATCAAAAACAGCGTGAACGTCACCTGAAATTGATTGAAAACCTCGATTTCTATTATTCCAACTATTTAATTGATGGTCAAGATTTTGATACCTATGAAAAAGCTTGGTTTGAAGCGCTTGAAGTAATCAAAAAGCTTCAACTTGTTGACAGCGAATATTTTATCAATGATGAGCTGACAGCCGGGAAACGTATTTTAGCTGAAGGTGCGCAGGGAACATTGCTTGATGTTGATTTTGGAAGTTATCCATTTGTAACCTCTTCAAATACCACTGCTGCCGGCGTTTGCGCTGGTTTGGGCGTTGCGCCAAACACGATAGGCGAGGTGTTTGGGATTTTTAAAGCTTATTGCACACGGGTTGGCAGCGGACCGTTTACGACCGAGCTTTTTGATGCTGACGGCGATTTGATGCGTAAACAAGGCAATGAATTTGGCTCAACAACCGGCAGACCGCGTCGTTGCGGTTGGCTCGATCTTCCTGCTTTGCGCTATGCGATTATGCTCAATGGAGTTACCGAACTCATCATGATGAAAGCCGACGTGCTTGATGCCTTCGATACGATAAAAGTGGCCACAGCCTATATTTACGAAGGTAAAGAAATCAATCACCTTCCTTTTGATGCCTGTACACAGAATCTAACACCTGTTTTGAAAAGCTTAAAAGGCTGGAAAACTTCCCTGGTAAATAATCGGGAAGAAGCCGCGATGCCTATCGAGCTTGTAAATTTTATCCGTTTTATTGAAGATTATGTAAAAGTGCCGATTCGTATTGTTTCCACAGGACCCGATCGGTCGCAGCTTATCAGACGGAAAAAGTAAAGGGGATTTTCAGAACTTCTGAATGAGGAAAGTTTCCCGTAGGTTACGCAGATTAACGCAGAGAATTGCAATCAGCGAAAATCAGCGATATCAGCGGGAGAAAAAATCATCCGCCAATCAAACCCCAAAATTTCGTGAACCCATAAACCCAACAAACCAGCAGCTCCGGATTTACAAAGCACAAAAAAAGGAAAATCACTACTGATTTTCCTTTTTTTTTGTGCTTTATCTGCGAGATTAAAGTTTTCTTGAAACTTCTTTCTCGGTATATCCTTCGATAATGTCGCCTACTTTTATATCGTTGAAGTTGTCGATATTTAGGCCGCATTCATAGCCGGCCGACACTTCTTTCACGTCGTCTTTAAAGCGTTTCAGCGATCCCAGCGTTCCGGTATGGATAACAATTCCATCGCGTATGATACGGATTTTAGAGTTTCTGGTGATTTTTCCATCAAGCACCATACAGCCGGCAATTGTGCCTACTTTAGTGATCTTAAACACTTCTCTAATCTCAATATTACTGGTGATTACCTCCTCAATATCAGGTGCTAACATTCCTTCAATCGCCGCTTTTATTTCTTCAATGGCAGTATAAATGATGGAGTATAGCCTGATGTCGATTTCTTCGTTTTCTGCTAATTTTCTGGCCTGTAAAGTCGGACGAACCTGGAAACCTATCACGATAGCATTGGATGCCGAAGCCAACATGATGTCCGATTCGCTGATAGCACCCACTGATTTGTGAATTACATTTACCTGAACTTCTTCAGTTGACAGGTTAAGCATAGAATCGGAGAGTGCTTCTACGGAGCCGTCCACATCACCTTTCACGATGAGGTTGAGCTCTTTAAAGTCGCCAATTGCAATACGGCGGCCAATTTCGTCGAGTGTAATATGTTTCTGAGTACGCAAACCTTGTTCGCGTTGTAATTGCTGACGTTTTTGTGCAATGTTTTTGGCTTCGCGTTCGTCTTGCATCACGTTGAATACGTCACCGGCTTGCGGTGCGCCATTTAAGCCAAGCAACAACAACGGAGTTGATGGGCCGGCTTCTTTAATGGCTTGGTTACGTTCGTTGAACATGGCTTTTACCCTACCAAAAGTAGATCCGGCCAAAATAATATCACCAACTTTCAATGTGCCATCCTGAACCAAAACTTTGGCAACATATCCACGGCCCTTATCCAACGACGACTCAATTACTGTTCCTTTAGAATTCTTGACAGGATTACCTTTCAGGTCAAGGATTTCAGATTCCAGCAATACTTTTTCTAGAAGCGATTCGATGCCCTGGCCGGTTTTAGCCGAAATTTCTTGTGTCTGGAATTTGCCGCCCCACTCTTCTACCAATACATTCATATTAGCGAGCTGCTCACGGATGCGATCAGCATTGGCGGTAGGCTTATCCATTTTATTGAAGGCAAAAACAATTGGAACACCGGCTGCCTGCGCGTGATTTACTGCTTCAATAGTTTGAGGCATCACGCTGTCGTCAGCTGCAATTACAATAATGGCGACGTCAGTAATTTTTGCTCCACGAGCACGCATAGCAGTAAATGCCTCGTGACCAGGAGTATCCAGGAAGGTTACTTTTCTGCCGCTTTCGGTAGAAACTTCGTAGGCACCAATATGCTGTGTGATTCCACCAGCCTCACCTGAGGTAACGTTGGCTTTACGGATAAAGTCGAGTAAGAGCGTTTTACCATGATCCACGTGACCCATCACAGTTACAATAGGAGCTCTTTCTCTCATATCTTCCGGCCTGTCTTCTTCTTCAAATTCTGCCAGTGCTTCCTGAACGTCGGCACTGATAAATTCGAGCTCGAAACCAAATTCCTCCGCAACAAGTGTCAGCGTTTCTGCATCAAGCCTTTGGTTGATAGAAACAAACATGCCAAGGCTCATACATGTTGCAATAACCTGTGTTACAGGGATATTCATCATGGTGGCCAGTTCGTTGGCTGTAACAAATTCTGTAACTTTCAGGATAGATTTATCGATCTCCTGTTGTGCCATTTCTTCTGCATGAGACGTGGAGACATGGTCGCGTTTTTGCCTGCGGTGTTTAGATGCTTTCGATTTTCCGGCAGGAGATAATCTGGCCAACGTTTCTTTAATCTGACGTTGGATATCTTCGTCTGTCAATTCTTTTTTCTCGTCGCGTCTTGCTGGCTTGCTACCTCCTTTTTTAACCTGATCTTTCGTTTTTAATGTTGGCGAAATATCTGGACGTCCGGGTCCTCCCAAACCTTCGGTAGGTTTGGTTTTAATCCGTTTACGTTTCTTTTTCTTCTGGCTTGCAGATAGCTTATCCTCTGAAGAGGAAGCAACGGGTTTTGGCTTGGGCCTGCGGGTCTGGGGAAGCTCAATTTTATCAAGAATCTTAGGTCCCTCAAGTTTACGTACCTCAGTAGGCATGAAGTTGACGGGTCTTTCCTGTTCAGCTGAGGTTTCAGCTTCAGGTGTTGCTTCCTGAGTTTTTTCTTCAGTTTGTACAATAGGTTTTTTAGCTACTTTTTCTGCAGATGCTTCTGTTGTAGATTTTTTATCTGCCCGAGTTCCTTTTTCTTTAAGACGTTTTTCGTCTGCTTCTTTTTTCTTTTGGGCCTTGGTTTTGCGATCGGGTTTGGTACGCATGTTCATAGCCGAAAGGTCTATTTTTCCCAAAATTTTCAGCTCACCATCTTTGGGTTGTAGCGGAGCTTCCACAGTGGTGGTTTTTTCTTCCGCAGCTACTTCTTTTTCAACCGGTTTTTCTGTTTCTTTAGCAGGTGTTTCGGCTGAAATTTCCTCCTTGACGGATTCCTTTTGGGTCAACTTTTCTTCTGCTGGCTTTTCGGTAGCTTCTTTCGCTTTTTCAGCTTTAACTGTTTCAGCTACATCTATAGGAGCTTTAGTTTCAGCTTTCTCTTCAGCTTTGGGTTTAACTTCCTCTTTTGTCTCGGAAGTGACCTCAGCTTTTAGTTCTGTTTTAACAGCGTCTTTTGGTGCTTCTGCAGGCTTTTCGCTTTTAGGTATTTCGGGTTCTACAGGAGGAATTTCTTCCTTCACTTTTTCTTTGGCAACAGGAGCCTCTTCTTTTTTAGCTACTACAGGTGTTTCCTTCGCTTTAGGAGCTTCGGGCTTCTTTTCCTCCCTAAATTTAGTCTGGATGGTTTCTTTGAATCCCCCGGAAACATTTTTTATAATCAATTCCTCAGCATCAAAGTCGTCTTCGTCTTCATCAAACTGATCATTAATTACTTCGTCAGCAGTAATGGTTTTACGATCTGAGTATTCGATGCCCAGCTTTTTGGAGACCTCCTTTACCTGCTTCTCGGATTGATACTCTTTGATAAGGAGATCATACATCGCAGGACTGAGTTTAGTATTCGGGCTAGGATCAACCTGGTGTCCTTTTTTCGATAGGTATTCTACAATAGTAGATAACCCCACGTTAAATTCCCGGGCTGCTTTGCTCAGACGTACAGATGTTTTTGAACCTTCGGACATATTCAAGCTTTCGGATTTTGAATGATTTAATGAATTTGCAAAAGTAGGGTTTTTATTCGAACTCTGCTTTAAGAATGCGTACTACATCCAGCACTGTTTCCATTTCCAAATCTGCTCTGGAAGCAATTTCCTCAGGACTTAGTGCTAAAACGCTTTTGGCAGTATCGCAGCCGATATTGTGAAGCTGAACAATGACCCATTTCTCGATTTCATCAGTGAATTCGAGTAGGTCAACATCTTCCGAATCGATATCAGAATCGCGGTAAACATCTATCTCATAGCCTGTTAATCGGCCAGCGAGTTTAATGTTGAAGCCGCCCTTGCCGATGGCTAAGCTTACCTGATCGGGTTTCATAAAAACCTCGGCGCGTTTGTTTGTTTCGTCTAACTGTATCGAACTGATCTTTGCAGGACTCAGCGAACGACTGATAAACAGTGTTGGATTTGTGGTATAATTGATCACGTCAATATTTTCGTTGCGCAATTCGCGTACAATACCGTGTATACGTGAACCTTTCATACCAACGCAGGCGCCAACAGGATCAATACGGTCATCGTAGGATTCTACAGCTATTTTAGCCCGTTGTCCAGGCTCGCGAACAATGCGTCGGATGGTAATCAGTCCGTCGTAGACCTCAGGCACTTCGCCTTCGAACAAGCGTTGCAGGAAAATTTCGGAAGTGCGCGAAAGTATTATATAGGGTGTGCCGTTACGCATCTCTACTTTTAAAACAACAGCACGTAAGGTGTCACCTTTTTTGTAAAAGTCGGTAGGAATCATCTCGCCTTTGGGCAGAATCAACTCGATACCTTCGTCGTCAAGCACCAGAATTTCTCTGCGCCAGGCTTGATAAACCTCTCCGGTAACGATTTCACCAACTTTTTCTTTGTATTTCTGATAGACGTTATCCTTTTCGTATTCCAGAATTTTTGCGACCAGATTTTGGCGGATAGAAAGTATTTCGCGCCGACCAAAATCCATTATTTTGATAGGTTCCGAAACTTCTTCGCCAACTTCAAAGTCGGGTTCAATTTTGATGGCTTTAGATAGCGCAATCTGTGTTGATGGATCTTCAACATCTTCGTCTTCAACGATTTCGCGGTTATGCCAAATCTCCAAATCGCCTTTGTCAATATTAACAATGACATCAAAATTTTCGTCTGAACCGTATTTTTTAATAAGCATCGCTCTGAATACATCTTCCAAAATGCGCATCATCATTTCGCGGTCGATGTTCTTGAACTCTTTAAACTCTGAAAAACTTTCTACTAGATTGATATTGTCCATGATATATAATCTAAATATGGATGAATTTTAATGAAAATCAATGATTTCTTTTATTTCTTCTATTTGATCAACGGCAATGGTGAAACGCTCACCTTTAACCTCTTTCTTTAATTTGTTGTATTGTTTAATAATGCGTTCTTCCAGCTCGAGGGCTTCCTCGCTAACTGTAAGAAGCACACCCGTTAAAACCTGATCGTCGGTTGTTTTTACTTCAACTTGGCGTCCAATGGCTTTTTTGTATTGCCGAAACATGCGCAGTGGCTGATCTATGCCGGCAGAGGAAACGCGCAGCTCAAAATCTTCTTCCTCGCGGTCGAAATGCTGTTCGATAAAACGACTCAATTCAACACAGTGGGCAATAGTAACCGAGGTGTCGGAGTCGATAAAAACCAAAATGCGGTTGTCTATTTTCACCAAAACATCAACCACAAAACGGTCTGTGCCTTCCAGGGCTTCTTCGGCCAACTCAATTATTTCTTCTTTACGTATCATTTTCTTTGTATAAAAAGAGGGGACTTACGCCCCCTCAACAAGTCTTTCCCGTCTAATGCCACTGCAAAAGTAGCTTAACTTTCTTTTGGCTGAATAATTTTAACAAAATTCTGCCTTAGATTTTCTGAGGCTGAACGCTTTAGCGCTATTGGCAAGCGTTTTCAGCAGTTACAAAAAAACCTGTCACTAAAAAGTAGCAGGCTTTCCTGAACGTGTTGTCCGACAAGGATTCGAACCTTGACAGGCAGAACCAAAATCTGCAGTGCTACCATTACACCATCGGACAATACCGTACGAAACGGATTGCAAAATTAGAAAATTTTTGGATTGTCCAAAATTAATCCTGAAAAATTTACTGGTAATGATTGTAAGTAGCTCTGAATTAAGGATCAAAGCAGCTTTAATCACATTTATATGATGCGAAATACAATTTTTGCTTGCGATTTTTGGTGGTGTTAAGTCATGCCAAGAGTGTTAAAAACAACTAATTTATTATTTTTCTGGTGCAAATTTGGGGTAATTATGTACTTTCGCTTGGTGAAAATTGGTAACCTTAAAAAATTCCAAAAAGAATGAATTTTAACAAGTTGAACAACCTGGTAGGCTGGTTGGTTTTTTTAATCGCCACTGTGGTTTATTTCCTGACCCTTGAGACCACTGCAAGTTGGTGGGATTGTGGCGAGTATATTGCCACGGCATACAAACTTCAGGTAGGTCATCCACCGGGAGCACCGCTTTTTCAGATGCTTGGCCGGTTTTTTTCATTATTTGCTTTGGGTGATGTAACCCGTGTAGCCTTGATGATAAATGTTATGTCGGCCTTGTCAAGCAGTTTTACTATTTTGTTCCTGTTTTGGACAATCAGTATGCTTGCCCGAAAGATTATGATGCAAGAAGGCGAGGCAAGCCCCAAAGCCCATCAGTATGCCGTTCTGGGTGCTGCTGTAGTTGGCGCGTTGGCTTATACCTTTAGCGATTCCTTTTGGTTTTCGGCTGTGGAAGGTGAGGTTTACGCCATGTCGTCGTTTTTTACGGCGGTTACCTTCTGGGCAATCCTGAAATGGGAGCGCGTGGCTGATGAGCCGCACAACTTCCGCTGGCTGCTATTTATCGCTTATCTTATCGGGCTTTCCATTGGCGTACATATGTTGAATTTGCTGGCTATCCCGGCTATCGTATATGTTTATTATTATAAAAAATACAATGTCAACACCAAAGGCTTTGTCATTGCCGGATTTGTATCCTTGTTTATTCTAGGTTTCATTATGAGTGTGATTATTCCGCTCATCGTACAGTTGGCAGGCAATTTCGAGCTGTTCTTTATCAATGGCATTGGGTTGCCATTTTCTTCCGGTACATTAATTTACTTCCTGCTGTTGATTGGCGGTATTGTTTTCGGACTTTATTATTCAATCAAAAAAGGAAAAGTGGTTTTGAATACGGTTATTTTGTCGTTTATGTTTATCCTTATCGGCTATTCCTCTTTCTTTATGCTGGTGATTCGGGCCAATGCCAATACGCCGATCAACGAGAATAATCCGGATGATGCCATCACCATGTTGTCTTACCTCAATAGAGAACAATACGGCACCTGGCCTTTGCTCTATGGACAATATTATAACGCGCCGGTGGTGGATTACGGTGATGGAAAGCCGATTTATATCCGGGATGAAAACAAAGGAAAATATGTAATTACTGATAAAAGAACAGGTACTCAGCCAGTTTTTGATGATCGTTTTATGACCGTTTTCCCACGTATGTGGAGCAACCAAAAACCCAGTCATATCAGGGCTTACCAGTCGGTGGCTGGGCGTGGCGGTATTCCTATCCGAGTTACCAAACCCGATGGCAGCAATGAGGTGCTTTACAGACCTACTTTTGCTCAGAACCTGAAATTTTTTATCAGTTACCAGGTTTCTCATATGTATCTGCGTTATTTCTTCTGGAACTTTGTGGGCAGACAAAATGATATCGAAAGCCAGGGCGAAGTTGAAAATGGCAACTGGATCAGTGGTATTAGCTTTATTGACGCATTTCGCATAGGCGACCAGTCTGACCTGCCAAAAAGCATGAAAAATCCGGCGAGGACTCGGTTTTACTTTTTACCACTTTTGCTTGGTTTAGCTGGTTTGTTTTACCATGTAAGCAAACATCCACGCGATAGTTGGGTGGTATTTCTTCTATTTATTATGACGGGTCTGGCCATTATTGTCTATCTCAACCAAACGCCCTATCAGCCCCGTGAGCGAGACTATGCCTATGCAGGCTCTTTTTATGCTTTTGCGATTTGGATTGGCTTTGGGGTGTTATTCTTATTCGATCTTTTCTCTAAGTTCATAAAAAACAAGCAATTGACCGCTATTTCTGTGAGCTTGATCGCGCTCTTGCTCGTTCCGGCTCTTATGGCTAAAGAAGGCTGGGAAGGACATAACCGTTCGGGGAAAACGCCTGCCAGAGATTTTGCGATGAACTATATGGCGCAATGCAAACCGGGAGCGGTCTTGTTTACAAATGGTGATAATGATACTTTCCCACTTTGGTATGTACAAGAGGTTGAGGGTTTTAGAACGGATATGCGGGTGGTAAATTATATGCTGTCATCTGGTGATTGGTATGTACATCAATTGGGTAAAAAAGTATATGATTCTGAGAGACTTCCGCTAACGCTTACGCCAGAACAATACAACAAGGGCGTGAATGACTATGTGCCTGTAGTTGAGCGAATTCAAGGTCGTAGAGAGTTGAAAGAAGTGATAGATTTTGTTGCCAACGAAAGCACCCAGACACAACTTCCCTTACAATCGGGCGACCGGATAAATTATATTCCCACCAAGAAGCTGAAACTCACTATCGATAAGGAAGCTGTGATAAGAAGCGGGACGGTTCCGGAAAGTATGCACCACCTTATCGTGGATGAAATAACCTGGGATATCAGCCAGTCGGCTTTGTATAAAAACGACTTGATGCTGCTGGATTTGATTGCTTCAAATAATTGGGAACGCCCGATTTATTTTGCTAATCCAAACAGTGTGAGCAAGGTGTTTAATGTGGATGAATATTGCCATATGGAGGGTGTTGTGTATCGCTTTATGCCTGTAAAGGCCAAAGAATACTACAAAAATCTGGGCGGTGTTTATTCAGAAGGCTCTTATGATTTGCTGGTAAACAAAGCAAAATGGGGAAATTTGCACGATCCTGATGTTACTGTTGATCGCGAAAGCTACCGCAATTCTACTATGGTTAAACAAAGTTATATGCGTTTGGCTCAGGCTTTAATAAACGAAGGTAAAGCCGATTCAGCAGTAACTGTTTTGGATAAAAGCATAGCGTTTTTCCCGCACGAAAAAATAACTTTTGATTACTTTATGCTGCCTTGGGCCGAGATTTATTTTGAAGCCGGAGCCAGAGAAAAAGCCGTTAAAATGGTGCGTACCTTGTCTGAACGTTATTTGGAAGACTTGGCTTATTACAGCAATTTGCCTGATAAATTTGCTTCCTACTACGAGCAATCGACCCAGGAAGCGCTTGCGGTCTTGCAACGCCTTTCGCAAATGGCTTCTGAAAATGGAGAAAAAGAACTGGCAGCCGAACTTGATGAGGCGTTTATGCAACAGATGCAATTGATGGGTTACAGGTAGTAAGTGCTGTTATATCAAACAAAAAGCCCTGCTTAAAATATTTTAGGCAGGGCTTTTTATAGATTAATTTTTGTGGAAGCACCACTATTGCAGGCTAATGCTGTCGTTTTTTCCAACCGTTATACCAAATATAAAAGCCGGCAATCATAAATGGGATACTCAAGATTTGACCCATATTGATGATCATGCCAGTTTCAAATCCTACCTGAGGTTCTTTCAGAAATTCAATAAAAAAGCGGGAGCCAAAGATTGCCATAAGGAATATGCCAAAGATAAAGCCTGGCTGTTTATGCGCTATATCGTGTTTGAAAAAGCGATGAAGTAAAAAGAAAAAGCTAGCGAGATAAACCAGTCCTTCATAAATTTGTGTGGGATGGCGTGGGTCGGTACGCAAAGCTGGATCGGAAGATTGTACAAACTCAAACCCCCAAGGTAAGCTGGTGATATGTCCAAAAATTTCAGAATTCATCAGGTTTCCCATCCGGATCAGAAATCCAGCCAGAGCTACCACAATGACAACCCTGTCCAAAGTCCAAATTAAGCTTTTATGGTGTTTTCGTGAAAAGAAGTAAAGCGCGATAATAATCCCGACTCCTGCACCATGGCTGGCAAGACCGCCTTCCCACACGTAAAGGATTTCGATGGGATTGGCCAGGTAATAAGCCGGCTCATAAAACAAACAATGTCCTAACCTGGCGCCTATAACCGTGGCAACCAGCATATATGTTGACAGTTCGTCAAGCACTTTGATGCCCATATTATCACGCTTCAATACCTTCTCCATAATGTAATAACCTATCACAAAAGAAGCCGCGAAAAGTGCGCCATACCAGCGAACGCCGCGATCACCAATCAATGGCAGCCAATCTGGAAAAGTGAATATTTCCGGGGAAACATCCCAAACAATGAACTGTAATATCATCTGTATTTTTTTTACAAAAGTAAGGATTTGTCGGAAAGCCTCACCTTATTGTGGCTGTGATACCAGAAATATGAAATTTATCGCTTTATAAGCGCTGAAATTCAATGACAGGAAAGCCCTTCACACCTTGACGGTTGTAAAAACCAACAAACCTAAGCTTGAAATACCAACCATTATTATTTTGAATAATAAAATTGAATTCAGGTTTCACGATATAATTTACGATACCGCTTTCCACATCGCCTCTAACGTCTTTCCAGGTGTAGCCAATGCGGTCGGCCTGTTCGGTATAGCTGAGGTTCATGGCGGTAGCCATATCAATTTCTTCAAAAGACATGGTGCTGTCAAAAGCTACTGTGGTTTCATACGGATTGAGCAAAACGCCGGTAACTAAATACGGATAGGGATCGCCCACATCAGTAAAAAGCAGGGTGGTATATTGTGTAAACAGCAAGTCGTAAGTGTTTTTTAGTGGTTCAGGCTGTAGTTGTTCTCCGTCATCCTCGAAGGAAAAATAGACTTTGTTAAAGCCGGCTTTTTTGGTTGCGCTTGCCTGAACCAGGTTGGTATTATTCAAGTTAGAATAGCTGAAATAGTAGGTGTCGCCAACCAAACTGTCAAAGCGTATTTTCTTTTTTCCCAATAAATTCCCGGCTTCGTCATAACCTCTGTCTAGTACATAAACAAGCTTTGAATAAACGGTGTCGGCTTCCTGCACTTCAAACCAGTCTCCAATAGCCGTTGAGTCGGGGTTGCCGCTCGACGGATCGTAAATCATATCAAGACCGGCAGCAGAGTTAACTTCTTCAAGATCTGTTTTATCACTTTTTCCGGCCAACATAAAATTGGTTGTGTTAAGCCAAATCCGCGATCCATCTTCAGTGGCATCAAAAGCCAGGTCAAATGATTTTTTTTCGTTAATGCTTACAATTGTTGAATCGTTAAGACTGTAATACACCTGATTTGCATAGGCTTGAACTAATCCGCTTGGTGTAATATTTGTCATAGGAATTGTATCAGTAATCCGATCACCTCTCTCAAAAGGTGTAATGCGTTCGTCATCTTTAAAACAACTCGTAAAGGTGGCCGATAGGATGATTAGTAAAATAAGCTTTTGGATTTTTTGCATCACTTAGAATTTTTTGAGTGAAATATTCATCCGGACAAAATACGTGCGACCCCAGCCAACAGGGCTCGAACTACCGCCAGAAGCGTGAATTCCACCGCTTCCGCTATCGCCTTTAATACTAACGTTAGTGTTGTCGAACAGGTTTTTTGCGCCTATTTGCAGCGTAATTCTATTTTTCCAAAGTTGCTTGCTCACGCTTATATCTAAGGTGTTGTATGCCGAAATTATCGATCGATAAACTTGATTTTCATCATCCAAAAACACTTCAGGATAGTCACCACTATATTTGTAATATACATTAAATCGCAAATCAGTGAGCCGCCACAGGTAATTCAGCTGTGAAATTACATCAGTTGAATAAATCATGTCGTTCTCATTCGTCTGTTTAAAAACGTGTTTACGACCGGTTTGGCCAAGTCCAAGTTTTATCTCCAGCCAAGGATAAATCCTGTTGTTGAAATTCAGTTGATAACCTTGTGTTATCATTTTGTCAACATTGATATAGGTGTAAATTGAAGATTCAGAATCAAGTGATAAAAGACTGATACTGTTGTCGATATTGTTATAAAAAAGACTTAATTCAGCACCATAATCATAAGTGTCTTTTTCGTGTGAATAGCGCAAGGCCAGGTTAACATTTTGCGAATACTCTGCTTCCAGATGTTCGTTACCGATGATATTGTGGTTAACGTCAACAAATTCCAGGTAGAGCTCCTTTAGCGAAGGCGATCTAAAACCCTTACCATAAGAAGCACGAAAACTTGTTTCGGGGCTGAAATCGTACTTTAGATTTAAAGAATAAACCAATGGCGCCTTATATTTAGTGTTGTAGCTGTAGCGTAAGCCAGGCTGCAACATCAGACGTACCGAAGGTTTTAGTTTTATGCTTAAAAATGCTGCGTAATCTCCGAGTTCTTGTCTCTTGTTTAAAATACGCTTTCCAGTTCCGCTTTCGTGATTCAGATCAATACCAAGCTGATAATTGAAAGGGCTTTTCTCGGTGCTTTTACTAAATTCAGCCCGCAACAAATATTGATTAAATTTAGAGGTGTCTTGGTCTTCCGGGCTTAAAGTCAATGATTTATCGAGTGTGGTGAGGTCGACAAAATAATTATTTTTTACGCGATCATAATAAGCATAAGAAGCTATTACGTTTAGATAGCGATCTTTAAAAAGTCGGGTGTTTATATCCGCTTTTGTGGTGAACCTATTTGTTTTGAAGTGGTTGTCGAAAGCAGTTTCAAAATAGGGACTCAACAAGTTTCCTTTGTCCATCAAGAGTTCGTTAAAATACGAAGCACTAAGCCTGGCTTTTAGTTCTTTGTGTGCATATTGCAAGCTGCCATCAGCATTGTATTGTCTTTTGGGTTTCCACTTGTTTGAGCGTCCGGTATTTTGAGCACTGTAGCCATCAAAAAAGTTACGCGCACCGGCCAGACTTCCACTCCACCTGCCTTTTCTTACAGAAGCATCCGCGCTAAAGTTATAAACGCCAACCGATTCCACATAAGCATTAGCATTGGTTTGATAGCTGGCATAATTATTTTCTTTGGTGATGATATTAATCACACCAGCCAAAGCGTTGCTTCCGTATATAACCGACATAGGCCCCTCAATGATTTCAATATGTGCCACATTGTAGAGATTGAGCTGATTCAGATCAATATTCCCATTCATCCGACCGATAACAGGAACGCCATCAACTAAGAATTTAATGTGTTCACCACTAAGGCCTTGCAGTGTAATTGAGGAACCCAATGCGCCATCATTTGACGTTCGGATATTCAACTCGCCAGCCATTAATTCGCTCAGGTTACTTGAAGCGCGTTGGTCAATTTGTTTGGCGCCAATTACCTTTATCCTAAAAATAGATTTATCAACAGCCTGCGGTGTATATTGTCCCGTAACTACCACTTCGTCAATGTTATAGGTGAGTGGCTTTAGCTTTATTTGAAGGTGTTTCCCGGGGGAAATCGTATCATAAAGTTTCTGATAACCTACATAACTGATTGTAAAAACTCCTTTTTCCTTCAAAGGATTCTCAACAAAACCGTTGATATCTGTAATACCTGAAATTTGTGATTGTTTATTGAATGACTCGAAAAGTACGTGCGCAAAAGCAATCGTTTCACCGTTGCGGCTATCTTTAATAGTAATGCCCGCTTTTTGGCTAAATCCGTGAAGGAAGAAGCCAAAAAGCGCAGCAAAAAGTAGAATAGTCTTTTTAGAAATAAGCATCTGTTACCTGATGATCAGCTTTTGGGTAAATATTTGCCCTTCAGTGGCTAGTCGAACAAGGTAAAGTCCGGATTGGAAATGATCAAGTTTCAACTCTAATTGACCGTCAGCTATAGCTTTTTTGGTGTTAAACACTTCTTTTCCAGCCAAATCATAAATATGAACTTCAGTTGGTGAAGAGGATAAACCACTAACAGTAATACGAATTTGATTTGTTGCCGGATTGGGAACGATAGACATTTTGTTGTCAGAAGTTAGCGTTTCTTCTATCGAAACCAGCGAAATCAATTCTTTGGTAAATACTGTTTTGCCTTCACTAGTGCCACTAAAATAAGTAGGAACAAATTTATAGACGTCGCCTTTTAAATTTTGGACAAAGTAAACGGTAGAATCTTCAATACTATAGCTGAAAGTATTCATATCAAAATACTTCCAGTCGTGGCCTATCTGTGATTTAACATCTTCTAAAAGTTTTGAGCTCCAGTCTCTGTAATTTTCTCCTACCGGATAGTGCTTATTGGCCAGTACGCCCTCATTGCTAAGCACACCTACCACAGGATACGGAGACGGATTGCCTTCCAGGTCGTAAACCGTAGCTGAATAACGGCTAAAAAGTAGGTCCCAGCTGTTTTGTGCCGGCTCACGGTCAATAATCTCTTTGGTAGTGAAATTATAATAGACGAAAAGCTTATCCTCATAAGGTGTTACATCAAGCACTTCGCGTTGGTCTCTCACACCAAAAAGATCGGAGAAAACAAAAGTGTAGGTGTTATTTACTGAGTTTTTGTTTTTAATCCATAGTTTTTTCACGACGCCATTAGAAAGTGTGAGAATATAGATTGAGTCGCCAACGACGTCATGAGTAACCATATTATAAACGCCCCAACCGTAATCAGGGTGGTCGAGTGAATTGCGGTTAAAAGCACCTTCTTCCCAGAAAATATCTGAATTGTTGAGCTGTTTCCAGGTGGCCATACCCGTAGTGTCGATGGCGTTCCAACTTGCAGTGTCACCATTTTCATAAGTAACTAATTTTGTGCCTGTTCCGCCATTGATGACAATGCCGGCACTCCATTTTGTGGTGTAAAATCCAATGTCCCAGGTGTTGCGTTCGGCCGTTTTCACCACGCCATTTTCTAAGCTGTAAAAAACATCGTTGGCATAGCCAGTGCCCATACTTACACTATCGGCTTCCGGATTGCTATAGGCAAAGGAGGAAGTTAGAATAAATGATAAAAGAAGTAAATAATTGAATTTCATGATGTTAAAATTTTGTTTGAAGTATAAATTTATTGAGTTATCGTATCCTGTTTGGTAGAATAGCAGGCTACAGCCAAATAGCTATTCAATTGAAATCAGTAAAAAAAAGGAAACTTAAGATAAGAAAGCATAAAATATGGTAGGAGGGCCGCGTAAAGTACCTGATAAGCTCATTTGCAGGACTTTATATCTCGAAATAAAACGCAGCACAGAAACGTAATGGGAGTTTAAAAGGTGTTTTTGCGCTTCTTTGTGTAAAATTCCGGCATGAACAGTAGAAAAACCACTATCAGACTTATCAGCAACTTTGAATTGCTTAAAGCTGATCGTTTTACCGTCATCTTTGGATTTGGGTTTGGTAAAGGGATTGTGCGTATCAAAATAATTAACGCCAAAAATCACTTGTTGATGGTAGGTTATCAAATCTCCAATAACCATCCAAAAGATGGCAAAGGCCATCAGCATTTCGATGAATTTGGAAGCTCTTTTTTCTGGCATTAGTTTGATTAAATAGCTTTGCAAAAGTAGTTAAAATAAAAAGACCGGCTTTACAATGTGAATATTTTGTAAAGAACGAGTCTAAGTGATTTTTTCACCTTATGCAGTTGATCTAAATCATTAAAATTTAGAACAGTCGACGGAGGGAGCTTTCTGTACTTTAGTTAAAAGCTTTTTTTAGCTGTTCGGCCCATTTTTTTATTCTTTCGTCGGATTTATCAGCTTGATGGTGTTCGTCAATGACAAGGCCTACAAATTTGCCGTCTTTTTCTGCGGTTGAGAAGTAAAAATCATAACCTTCTTTAGGCCATTCGCCTACAACAACAGACTTATCAGGAAGGCGACAATAGAGCGTTCCGAGGCCATCGACAAAGCTTTCCGGATACTCTTCCTGATCTCCAAGTCCGAAAATAGCTATTTTTTTGCCTTCGTACTTTACTTCATTCAGGCTGTCAATGAAATCTTCCCAATCGTCCTGCATATCACCAATTCCCCAGGCCGATGTGCCAAAAATCAAGTTGTCATACTTCTGTATTGTTGCCACATCAGTTTCGCTGATATCGTGCAGGTGTGCCTCTTTACCGAGTGCTTTTTTAATTTTTTCTGCGATAGATAGTGTTGATCCTCCGGTAGATCCGTAAAAAATTCCTACTGGTTTCATATTTACTTTATTGATTATTTTCTATTAAAACGCCCGATTTTAGGCGATAACTGTGCTGCTAAATGTTATTTAGATTAAATATAAATTTACTGCAAATTTACTGCATAGTTTAACAATTACAAGTGAAAAAAGTTTAGACAGGCTGTGATATCCTTTGCAAACCATTGCGTAAAGGATCAAATAAAAAATAAAACCCATGAGCCTCGACTTAGCAAGTCAGCTGTTAATCAGGAACCTTGAATTTCCTCCATTTTAATATGCTGGTTCAAAATAGCATAAACCGTTAGCCCCGAAACAGTTTTGATGCCGAGTTTACGTGTGATATTTTTACGGTGAGTCATTACAGTATGTGTGCTGATAAAAAGCCGGTCAGCAATTTCATTGTTTGTATTGCCCAATGCTACCAATTTTAAAATACTTAACTCCCTCTCGCTTAGCGTATAATTGTCAGTTTCAGTCTGTGAAGTGCCAAGTTGCTGCATCACCTTTTCCATGGTTTTGAATAATTCATGCCGATCGCCGTCCAGGTTGAGCAAGTTATCGAATTTGCTTTTGGTCTTGGTTGAAACCCCATTGGAAATCAGGCCAATATAAATCGGATTGAAGTTACTTTCGGGATCTCGAGGCAGGGTAATCATTTTTGGAATCAACAAGGGGTTTATCATAATCAGCGTAGGATGAAGCCTATTGATAAGCTTTTCCAGGTCGTCAAGGGGTGTGTCGATTTCCTCTAACCGATAAGGATTTCCCAAGTTGCTTAGCATGGTTTTTAGTCCTTCACGAATCAAAAAAGAAGGCTCAATCAATAAAATGCACAATCTGTTATACATTGGCGGATAGCTTGTTAAGTCGAGCGCGAAGTGCTTTTTCCATATTTTCAACGATGGGTACCAAAATTAAATCCTCAATATGACCGTGGTTGTTCAGGTCGCGTTCCAGCTCAAAAATATCGTGCAAAATAACATTGAGCAGTTTATTGTTCTTGGAAGTAGGTAAATACTTGATGATGATGTTTTTAAGATCAAAAAGCTTGGCTTCTACATCATCGTGGTCTTCTTCGTATTCCAGAATGGAATATCTACCAATTTCTTGCAACTCTTTCACGGTTGATGCAGGATTGTCAAGGGTGTTTTCTAGCGAAATAACATAAGGATAGACACGCTGCTCTTCCTTGTTGATGTGGGTCGTAAGCTCATGCTGGTAGCTGTCGAAAAAGTCTTCAAGTAGTTTTTTGTGTGAATTTTGCAGGCTTCCTTCCTGCGTAATTTGACGAATATTCTGCCTGATTTCCGGGATTTTAAAGTCTAGATAATAGGCGTGGGTTTTTTGGAGGTAATCGATTAGCATGCTGGCTTTAAAACTTTGGAGATGCCGCACCGGAAAGTAGGACGGGTCGTGAAAAGTATTGACAATCTCCAAGAAAAAGTCAATATTCAGCGCATGATCCCGGCAAACGGTTTCCACTGATCGCTCACCAAAACCCAGGTGAATATCAAAACGGTTTAAAACGGGTAACAGGTGGTGATTCAGGTGAATGACCTCCGCCATTTTCATATCTTTATTGATGCGCATAAGTGGTTATTAAAGTTTAATAAAACTTGTATTTCTGAGTTTAATCGCAAAATAAATACAAGTTATAAATTAAAAATACTGCTACAAAAGTAACCAATTTATAACGAAGCAGCCCAGTTATCAATCACTTCAAAATTGGTTGGTTTTGGGGTGAATGAAAAATTTGGATTCTTAGAATGGCTGAAATTCAAGATCTTATATAGATCAAGTTGCTGCTGATTTATTGTCTTGAACCATTGTTTTTTGTTCAGGTAAGCCGCAAGGTATTCTTGCTCCGTCTGACCGGGCGTTGGTACAAGCCAGGCAGATCGGTCTAAAGCTATCAGATCCATTATGCTGGAATAGCCAGCCCGTGCAACGATGATTTTGGCACGCTGAATCAAGTTCAAAAAAGTTTGGTCATCTGCATGGTCGTAAGCCAACAAGTTTTTATTGAGCTGATAAGCAGCTGATTTCTTGCCTGGTACACCTCGGAGCAGACAGAAGCTTGCTGGTATTTTTGCGCTTTGTGTCATTATTTTTTCTTCCAACAAACTGCGTTGAGGTTCGGGGCCCGAAAGCAGAAACAGCATATCAATATCTTTTTCGTGATTTTGATCGGGAAGCGAAAACCGACTTTGCAAGCCTATATAATAGGTGTTTAAATTCTGAAAAGCCGGGAACGACAATTTACCTGAAAGCCTGGGTTCGTTCAAGCTATCCGGAATCCAAAGCTGATCAAAACGCTTGATATAGTGCTTGTTAATTGCATCCACGAGTGGTTTTAAAAAAAGCCAAAAAGACGGAACGCGTATATGCAACTGATGCGTAATAAAAACTGACGGAACTTGATTGGTGTAGGCGCCAAAGCGGTTGTCGGAAATCAAACCATCAATTTTTTGATTGATGATGATCTTTTCTACAAAGTGATGGTCTTCTTTAAAGGATTTTAGTGCTTTGGGCACACTGCGGAGCATCTGAAAAACCTGTGAGTTGCTGCGGCTATACTGTGGCTTAAAGCCCGGAAATCTTATAAATTCTATATGGGAAAAATAGTCTTGCAAAAATTTGAATCCTGTACCATCGGCTGCTACTACTACACGATGGCCACATGCATCAAGCCTTTTGATAATAGGAACCATCCGGCTGGCATGACCAAGACCCCAATCCAAGGGACAAATTAAAATTGATTTTTGAGCGGTCAAACGTTTACTTTTAAGCAAATATACGGGATTTCTCAGCTTCTGGCCTTGCTTTTCTTTGTGCTTAACCCAAGTTGAGCAATTTTCCCCCAAAAAACATCAAAATCAATCAATTTTCAACTATTTTCATGCATAAACACTTGATAATCAGCAGTAGCATTTTGAAAACTCATTTGTAGTCCCAGAAA
>Ga0265293_10001288_pt1 | contig 55007 bp, 44 predicted proteins | sample Munlanlewell138R_FD_192505 | JGI IMG/M metagenome (GOLD analysis project Ga0265293, IMG submission 192505) | Leachate microbial communities from a municipal landfill in Southern Ontario, Canada - Leachate well 138R | ecosystem: Engineered > Solid waste > Landfill > Unclassified | place: Canada... | reverse complement strand
TGTTTTTGCTTTCTGATTGTCTTGGTTTCATTTGTGTAATTTGCAAGAAAAATGAGGGTTAATGGTTAAAATCTTGCAAATTACATAGCATTAAAAAGATATATTGTCAAATAATATTCGCCGGTTAGAAGGTTCTTCAGAGGCGACTAATTATACTGAACTATCGACAAATAGGGTGTCAAACTTCGGTTTACAAAACCCGCCTCCTTCTTTCAGGGCAAATGAAACCTGTTTACTACTAATTATCAAATAGTTATACACACTCACCAGTGTGCGAAAGTTGAGTTAAGAAATCAAATCTTAAATTTAACGGAAGAAGCAATGAGTTTACTTTCTCTCCATTGTTTTATGGGATTCTGAATAACCATTTCAATTTTGATTTCTTTAGATTTAACGTTGGACACGATATAGAAGAAATACTTTTCTCCTGCTTTGCCAGCAAATCTGAATTGCGTCTCTGTAACTTCAAATAATTCAGGTTTATTACTGACTTTGCCTTTTACTTCGATAAATTCAATTGCTTTGTTATCTTTCTTGATTCTTATGTCGTATCCTCTTCCCTTTTCACTTTTCTCATTTAACCATTCTATAATTATGTCGTCAACATCTTTATACTTATTATACAATTGCCAAACGACGTACTCCTCCGCCCAGCGGCCATATATTTTTTTGTTGACCTGACTATCCATTTCTCCATTATCACGATTATAGCCTGTGCCTTGATGCTCGTTATCTTCTGAATCTTCTTCTGTGCCGGGTGTTTGATTTTCCAGCCCATTTAAACCACGATTACCCGTTGGCGTAAATGTGTTTGGCTCTGGCACCCTACGTATCTCTGTATCCTTTGTTTTATATTCTCGTATCGGTATTTTTGTGGACTTTTTCTTTTCATATTCGCTAAGCTTTATTTTAAGTTGTTTTATTTGTGCGTCTTTTTGACTTAATTCTGCCTCTTTTTTAGATAATAGCCTATCAACTTGTTCCTTTGTATAAGTTTCAGGCTTAAGCCCTAATGCTTGTACCAATTTACTAACATTATCGTGATCCCTGTCATAATGACCATGCAAATCTTCAAGGGCTATTTCAGAATTCAGCCTCTGAATTAGATTGCCCTGTCTATCATATAGCCAATACCTTTCCTTCAAATATTTGCCTACCTTTGATTCTAATGTTTTCTCTTTAGGTATTTCACGTGGATTATCATTATCATAATTACCACGCAAAGAACGTTGATATAATGCAGATCTGATTTTACAGGTTGTAATGTGCGTAACCTTTGTCAGAGCAATATTCCATATTATCTTTGATCTCCCTATGTTAATATTGTCTAGCGCATAATCTAAGCCTTCAATGTAAAAGTCGGGCCGGAACTCCCTTGGCTCAAATTCCACATATTTGTGATAGTCTTCGCATCTATAAATTTGCTTGTTGATTTTTAAGGGTTCGATATACTTGATTTGATTTGATACTCCTATGGCAGATAAAAACCCTTCGAAATCATTTTTCTCATTCGCATAATGTCGACATATCTCTTCATATACAAAGTAGGCTTGGTTATTGCCCTTAAACCATATTTCTAGTTCTTTGTTCGGCAAATACACTTCATTAGGCTTTCTAAACAGCACATTCCCGGTATTTACATTCTGAGATTTAATCAAAAAGAGAGATTTCATTGTATCAACGAAGTTACCGTTCTCGTCCGGCTCATTTCGATATTCCCGATATGCTTCACGGGCCATCAATATATCTTCTAAGTATTTATCAAGTTCCACATTGGTTCCTTCATCGGCATATGTCGGGGCAATATACTTTTTGAATTCTGCCATCTTATTCGGTCTTTTCAAGCCAAGACTTGTTAGAAATTGTTTTGCCTGCTCATCCTTGGTCAACGCAGGTTTAACTACATCAAAGTAGGGTTTCGACTCTGATGGTAACCAAGCATGAGGATTGCCCTGTTCGTCATAGGGATTAACATGTTTATTGTCACTCAAACGAATAATAGGCCTTTTTTTCCATATTCCATCTGTTTGATTATCCCACGGATGTATCTCCCATGGATTCTTCTGCCATAGTCGTTTTTGATTAGTTAATAATGTCTGATAAAAGCTCGTAATCCATTGATCGTTCTTTCTTTTTATAAACTTTTTTGTAAATAGTTTAGCAAATTTTTCAAATCCAATATCTTCAACGTTCAAATGTTCCTTCAAATACCTATGCACATCTCTTGTGCTTTCTTTTGTAGAAGTAATTTCACTATTGATCCAATATTGCCTACCGAATAGTTGTTCTGTATCTGTTGCGTTCAGCAATTCAATCAGTGATGAATTTTCCGCCATTAACACATCCCTGGCGGCGGCAAAGCCGGAATTCTGAACAGGCAACAATCTGTTCTTTGGGTTAATCATAAACGATTTGATTGTCTCAAAAAATATTCTGTATATTTTATTTTGAATATCTTCTTTAAGTGGAATTATATTTGAGTAAAAAGATACATTAAGTAAATTCGGATATTGTTTCTGAATAAATAATATGCTATCCGCAGCTAACCGTGACAACTCTTCCAACACACTAGCATCTTCATTGTTTTCAAGCTTTATATTTTCCCGATTCGCTGTTGTCCTGAAAGGAGCATTAAGCAAAAAGTTGAGATGTGTTTCTTCTGTAGTGGGGAAGTAGACGTGCAACTTACGATTTTTTAGGGGGATAATCCTATTTTGAACGGGATCATAACCATAAACTATATCAATGTCTAGATTCTTGCCGCCTATCTGTATCTTTCGTTGAAAAACCAAGTATTGTTTAGATTCCCCTGATAATGCATTTCTTATTTCTACTTTTTTGTAATTAAGGTCATTGCCCTTAATTTCATCCAGTGATATTTTACTTAAACAAGGAACTTTGGTTGTTTTCTCGTCTTCATGCCATGTAATTGAATCAATATTGGGTAAAAATAGTATACTCTCAAATTCGATTTCATTAAGGTAGGAATATATAATCTCTTGTTCAAAACCTTTCTTGAACGGCAAGACAATTGAGGTATTATGAATATTATCATTCCGAGGTAGACTGATAGGTATTCTAAATTCAACTATTTTAAAATGAAATGTTCCAGAATAAATATGAGGTTCATCCGTAATTTGATAGACTGACTTGAAACCAATACCAAAGGTTCCAATGTCATCATTTTTTTTTGTAGAAACTCCAATCCCAGTAATACTAATTACATCCTTTAGATCAAAGTCTTTACCAGAATGTGTTAATTCTAATTTGTCACTGGAAAGTCTGAATATGACGTCAGTGTGCTTGGCCGCTTTTCGTGCTGCATCTTGGGCGTTTTGTAACAACTCGTCAATGAACCGAGCAGGGTTACTGTACATATCCTCAGTCAGTATTCTTTGAATTCCGTCATGATCTCCACCGGCTCGTTCGATCTCAACTTGCCTCTGCCTAATCTGTTGAACTTCCTCAAGAGTGTTTGCGTCTTTAATATCGCCTATCATAGTCCAGTACACCAACAAATATATGGTTGAATAATATGATCCGCATCGGTTTTCCCGGAGCTTATCTCAGTTGATTCATTCTAAAATGGCAGGGATTTCCTGACTCTGATAGTAGATAACTTGCTTTAACCTTCTATTAGAGTGATCAATTCACTAATTGACTTCCATGGCCTTGCACGATGAAGCATCCGGTGACAATTAGAATAAACAATAGCACAAGATCTCCCAAAGTTGTAGTTTTTGATTCTATCAATTCAGATAAAGGTTTGCGGTGGTGGCATTCTGCAAAGCCATAGCCGAGTTCTCAATAAACGACAAAAAAATCAAATCTACATGCTTCACAAGATAATGAGCCAGATTCTTCAAGAACCTTTTTCTTTTTTTCTGAACTAACTTTGGATTTCTCTCTCGGCGTTTATGCAGCTGTGTTAAAATCCTTCCTTCTGGGAATTCTTCCTCTTCCTCTGCGGCAGCATCGACTTCATCTTTGGGGGGTGAAACATATTGAGAACCATTACGAATAGCTGTTGCTATAGAGCTGAGGCACTTATGATCTTGTGCAAATTCATTCCAAATGACTTTCTCTGATTTGCCGCCACGCTGAAGCCCCGCACCTTTATAGCTTGGGTCAAGCCGCAAGAAATTACATAGCTTCATGTAAACGCCATTTGCATTTCTGAATTTATTGTCGACGGTCTTTTCAAACTGAGCCACCCTGTCCTCATGACTGGCCCATTTCCACTCCCTCCTTTCCGGCTTTTTCACGGAGCCTGTAACTGTTGCCCCGCATGCCCCCTCACGCCTGGCCGCCACGGTTCAAAACGTGCGTATACACCATGGTTGTTTTACGTCCTTGTGGCCGAGAAGCTCTTGCACTGTTCGAAGGTCGTATCCATCTTCAAGTAAATGGGTCGCGAAAGAATGTCTGAAGGTATGGCAGACAGCTCTTTTTGTGATTCCTGCCTTTCGCACCGCATTGCTGTCCGCCTTTTGGATGATGGATTCGTGCACATGATGCCGTCCCTGCTCACCGGTCCTTGGATTTTCCCAACGGTTTTCCTGGGGGAATACCCATTGCCATCCGGCAATTCCCTAACCGAAAATTGCTGGTCCGGCTTCCCTTCAAATCCTAAATCTTTTACGTGTGCGAAGACGCTTTGAGGGAATGTGATCCGGTCTTATATTTCTACCACCATCCGATTCCTCAACGATTCCAAGATATTGAATGTAGCCATGGTTCCGGCGTGAATCTCCCAGAAGAGGATCGACACCGGACACCCCTCCTTCACCTCCCACGGCAGACCGATCCCCATCTCGGATAGTGGCTCTGCACTTATGGGTCGGCAGCGGTATCGTATACGGTTGGCGCGGCTTGATGTGTCTGTGGTTGTATCGCCGTCGCCGTTATCGTTATCGGTTTAGGCAAGACTGTGAGTGTGTGGCAGATTCAGGTAAAATCTATGGCAAAAAAGGAAAGGGATTGCAAGGTGTTTTTAAGAATCCCGGAGGGACATCGCGTCCCCGAGCCGGTTACATCGGGAGTAAGTTAAATAGGTAAGTACGTCCCCCCTATGGGTTCCTGTTAGAAGTTAAGCGCGGACTGGCTTGACTGCGCGATTTCCCTGAGCTGAGACTTAAGGCCAACTTTCTTTTTTATTACATCGAGATTATCAGGAGAACAATTGGCCAAAAGTGCCTCCAAGTCGTTCAGGGAGGTTACAGAGATAAAAGTTTTTTTTGGAGAGAAGTAAACCAAAGATTTCTTATGTCTCTTAAGTAGCTCTATCACATTGTTAATTGTTCCTGAACTCTTTCCATCCCAAAGCATTAGGCCGTAATCCGCACCTTCGGCCATTTCTACATCCTTGTATGTGTAGAACGCTCTTCCGGCAATTCCAGATGGGACGTCAACGTTGTGCGTCGGCCATGTTCCTAAATTATTACGACATTTGGGCCCAGAGCAAAAGACCACAACGTTTTCATATTTCTGTTCGGAAAGGAAGGATTGAATCGCCTTGTCGGCACCGTCGGCATCACCAACAAAGACTCGGTAGGACCCTGCAATGATATTTCCCAACCGCTCTCGGACTTGGTCATTAAGTCGCCCAAGTTTTCGAGAGCCTGCTACGAATACGGATGTCATCTCTTGCTCCTTGTCTTTGTCATCGTTAGTACAAAGACATCTTTGACGCCCAGGTAAGTGCTACTCAAGGTGTGAACGTCGAACGCGAGCCCACGCTTCCAATTTCCCTCCAGCTGAATCGACACGTCTGACTCCTTCTTCTTGACTTCCGAGAATGTTTACACAGTTTCTTTATAAGGCGCCGCGCTTGTCCGATCGCGGCATATACCCCCGGATGCCGATCGACGATGCTTCCGTACATTCAGGGTGTTACGTCATCGTTGACACATATTCGGCGGTTTATATGGTTTCTATATAAGCCCCGCATGGTACCTCCTGCAATCCATCCACAGGACTTCTCACGCCTGTGCCGCCGCGGTTCAAAACGTGCGTATACACCATGGTTGTTTTACGTCCTTGTGGCCGAGAAGCCCTTGCACTGTCCGAATGTCGTATCCATCTTCGAGCAAATGGGTCGCGAAAGGTGGTTGTATCGCCGTCGCCGTTATCGTTATCGGTTTAGGCAAGACTGTGAGTGTGTGGCAGATTCAGGTAAAATCTATGGCAAAAAAGGAAAGGGATTGCAAGGTGTTTTTAAGAATCCCGGAGGGACATCGCGTCCCCGAGCCGGTTACATCGGGAGTAAGTTAAATAGTTAAGTACGTCCCCCCTACTAGAAGCCGGTTGTTGCCACGTCTCTGAGAAATTGCTTGATTTCACTGTCAGGCACCGGTTGTGCGACAAAGGCGATCTTTTCTGAATAGTCGATATCGGCGAAGTAGCACAGTTGCTCACGGAAAAGCTTCTCATTGAAAAAAGCGCCGAACAGATCCTTTGAACGCATGGAAACCTGGTGAAGGGAAAAGTGATCCCTCAAAAGAAAGTACAGGTCCACATAGTCTTTCCATTTTGCCCTGCCGCCGAGGGCTAGCGCCTTCATTGCCGCAAGGGTGAGGAGATCGGGAAGGTCAATATAGTCTTCGAATGTGACTGACTTTTCAATGTCATAGGGAAAGGAGCAAAAGGTGACTTTTACGCCGTCGATCACAAGGTGAATCTGGTCGGAATCCTCAAAGAGAAGATCGGTGACCAGGCGGTTATGGTTGTCGATTGTTTTCTTGATTGATTGCTTCTTTATTCCCCCTGTCGTGAAAAGATCGAAATCGATTGATCGGCGATGTCCGAGATAAAGGGCAATAGCCGTGCCGCCCGCCAGATAATAGTCCCGGGCGAACGCTCTGAGGAGAGGCAGAAGCTCAGTCTGATCCGGATTCAGTATTTCTTTTCGCATGCCTCTGAAAGTAGAGCCTGAAAAAGTTAATCGTTCTGGGGCGGTAATTGGTTCGTTGTCCTGAAACCTGCCGGTAGAATATGTCAGCCACCGTGTCGACGCCCACTGTGTTGAAAAGTAGCCGGATCATTTCTTCATCACCGTTGCTGAGTACGGCCTCGACAACTGCCTCGACGCTCAAGCCGGCCCTGTCTTCCCTGGGAACCCACCAGAACAGGTGGCCGACCACGGGAAGCAGTATCTTGAGATTGTCCGATGATTTCAAGTTGTTCTGATTCAGATCCATGCCTGAACCTATCACGCCGCCTACCATAAGGCAAGCTGTTCATGGGCCGGCAACGGCCGAAGGTTTGGGAATGATAGCACAAGAGCTACAGATGCCGGGCGACGGAGCTTTCTTTTTACAACGACGCGCCTGAAACAGCAATGGCCTGTGCCGGTCCGGGCTGCAGGACGTGATTGATCAGGCGAGTGAAGCGACGAGGAATCCTTTCTCTTCCGTGGCGGCACGGGCCCATGAAAAAGAAGGCTGTGTCGGCTCCTGGTTGTTTCGCTGTTTTCTGGTGGTCCGGGTTGTTCTTGACGCCTTCAGAGCCGGTCTGTGACCCGGCCGGGCCGGGGACGGCGCGTCCCAGAGCCTGTTACATCGGGAGTAAGTTAAATAGTTAAGTACGTCCCTCCAGGGTCCGTCCCTCCAGGGTCGGCCCGGTGCGGACCCGCACGCCGGGTGGTGTGGGGGCTGGGGGGCGCATCCCACCGGCTGCCCGATTAGAGCATTTATCCATGATCTCTCTGTCGTTCCATAACAAGATCCGTAAACGCTGTTACATCCATTAGCCAGCTTTGTTGTTCTTCGGAATATGTAGAGTGCAACATACGCGGGAGAACCAACTGCAAATTCTTTGACTGCATTCCATCAGTTTGGCCTTTGCTTATCGCTGCCTCCAGTGTGAGCAGATGCTTCCTTTCAATGCGATCTGCCTCAGCGAGTATTTGCCGCCACCTGTCCTTGCATGATGATTTGACTCCCAGCATCGTAAGGCGTAAAGAATCAAAGTTTTTGTCGTGATATTCATTTTCCCCTGGAAAAATAAAGTCTGGCTTTGATTTGTTCTCGGTAACAGGCGTTCGTGAATAACGAACGCCGCATTCCCTGAACATGATTTCCAGATGATTCTCAAGCGCAAGGCCGGCACGGCTTTTTCTACGATTTTGTACAGACAAGGAAAATGATATAAACCCGTCTACATCACCATCAAATCCCTGCGACAGCCTTTCGCCGATAATATGTTTTTCGAGAGTACGAAAAAGTATTTCCTCTCTTTCCATCCAGGCCATAAGAACTTCATCGCGATCATCTTGGGCCTGAATATCAGACAGCGTGCTTCTGGCGAAGGCTGAAAATTCTCTGGTTGTCGGAAATCCACCCGAAAATTTCCTGATCATTTCATCAAGATATGTGTCTTCTGAAATTTCGACCGGTATTCCAATGCTTTCCAGAATAAATCTGGACGCAAACTCGATACGATCCTGTTCCGTTTCGAGTTCATCACGGACAGAAAATCCCGGATGAGACAAGTCTGAAACACCAAACAGCCACAGAATCTGCTGAGATATTGTTGTCCCGGCTTCCGCAACGATTGAAAGCAGTGTTTTATCCGGTCGTTTTGCAATTACAAGGATATCTCCCGCATTCCCGCATTGTGAAACAAGATTTGTGGGGAAGTAGAGCCTGTACTCCCGTCGCATTACTCCACGTTCCAGGCGGGCCCTTTGTCTGGCGTCATACCATGTAAGAAACCCTTCTTCCATAACAGGCTCATCTTCGCTATCCGTCAGATACAGAAATTTTGCCGGATACCTTTCCTTCCCCTCCGGTTCGCCGAGGATATTTCGTAGTCCTTCTACTCCGTTAAACTCATGCTGATTGGAAGTAAGTACATCTGCTTCTACAGTACTCAATGTTTTGACTGCCACGCCCTCGAAATACTGTGACAAATAACCTTTTTTCACTCTGAAATCTCCAGCACGGGTTTATTGCTTTTCAACCAACGCGCTATGGTTTTTGCAATTTCTTGTATATTCTTCTCAGCACCCTTTATTGAGCATTCCCAGACTATACATACTCGCCAGCCAGAGGATTTGAGCTTCTGAAGTGCTTTAAGGTCATTTTCGTGGTTGCGATTGATTTTTTCCTTCCAGAACTCTGGGCGTGTCTTTGGCCATTTAAACAAATGGCAGTTATGTCGGTGCCAAAAACAACCGTGTACAAATATTACTGCATGGTATTTTTTTAGGACGATATCCGGTTTCCCTGGTAACTGCTTGTCATGAAGCCTGTATCGGAATCCAAGCCTGTGTAATTGGTGTCTAATTTCCAGTTCAGGTCTGGTATCCTTCCCTCGGATACCAGACATCATCCTGCTACGTGTTTCCGAATCAACTACATCCGTCATGAAAACAATGATACCTGCTTGATAGCACCACGCTCTTCATCACACAGTCTTTGAACATGCGGCACCATTATACGGGCCACTTCTTTTATGGCGGGCATAACCACACTGTTACCAAATTGTCGGTAGGCTTGCGTATCACTTACCGGAATAATGAAGCTGTCGGGAAAGCCCATTAACTTTGCACACTCTCTAGGTGTAAGGCGTCGTGGTCGTTTCCGCTTTCCCTGCGATACAAGTATTTCAGAACCGTCCTTGTAATATCTCGCTGACAACGTTCTTGCTATATCATCACTATCCACGAGACCAAAGCCGAACCCGTTACCTGCCTGTCGGTGCTTTTTTGCATAGTCCTGCAGGTATTTCCATAGTTTCGGGGTTAATGTGTACTTGCTGTTTACTGTTGCGTCTTTTCCTGTGGTGTACGGTTCTTCGGGTGCCTCTGTGCCATCCTGGGGATGAAGAATAGAGGATAGTGTTATGGAGCCCTTTTTTGGCAGCAATAAATCATCCCAGGTAAACCCCGTTTTGCCATTGAAGCCGACGATCAAAATACGTTCACGATGTTGCGGTACAAAATGCTGTCCATCAATCACCTTGTAATGAACCTCGTAACCAAGCTCGTCACGGAGAGTCTGCAGGATGACCTTAAAGGTATTCCCCTTGTCATGAGAAAGAAGATTCTTGACATTTTCCAATAAAAAGGCCTTTGGTTTCTTCCCCGCGATAATTCTGGCCACATCAAAAAAAAGTGTTCCCTGTGTGGTGCATTCAAAACCATGCGGTCTACCCAAGGCGTTTTTCTTGGATACGCCGGCGATACTGAACGGTTGACAAGGAAATCCGGCCAACAATATTTCATGATCAGGCACATCCTTTTCATCAACCTTCGTTATGTCGCCGATAAATGTGTGATTGGGGGTTTCCGGAAAGTTGGCAAGATAGGTTTTCTGTGCAAATTTGTTCCATTCGCTTGTAAACACACAGTGCCCGCCATGTGCATCGAAACCCAAACGAATGCCTCCAATACCGGCGAAAAGATCAATGAACCTGAATGCGGCGTTGTCATTGGCAGCTCCGTCCACCAATGGGAGGATTCTTTGTCTGATTGCGTCAGAAAGATATGCTGGAGGGTCGTTTTCCCGAACTTCCCAACGCCGAATGGTTCTTACATCAACTTCAAGAATTTCAGCTAGTTGCTTCTGTGTAAATCTGGTTCTTGCGGTACGAAGCAGATCTAGAGGGGCAGGTTGGTACATGGCAGCTTCCTTCCGGGATTATTTTCGGCTATTATGTCCGCTTTCTGTCCCTTTTGCAAGCGCAATTCTGCCTGAATACGATTGTGATTCGTTGCTTTAACGCTACGCCTGACCAGCGGGCGCTGTTTTTAGCCCGTCTGCGTCCAGGCGCTTGTGTACGTCCGGCATGGGCGTGAACTTATGGGGTGAAAGTCCCCTGTACATGAATCCTGTCAATGGTTCTCCATTGACACAAGTACCAGCCGAAGGCAAGGCCTAAATCCACCACCATCTTTCTTCAAACAAAGATAGCCTGTCACCCTGTTATTACAGGGCCAACGAGGTATTTTTATTGTTTTGGTGGTGGATTAAGGGGGCCGGCAACGGCCGAAGGTTTGGGAAAGATAGCACAAGAGCTACGGATGCCGGGCGGACCGGAGCTTTCTTTTTACAGCGACGCGCCTGAAATAGCAATGGCCTGTGCCGGTCCGGGCTGCAGGACGTGATTGATCAGGCGAGTGAAGCGACGAGGAATCGTTTCTCTTCCGTGGCGGCACGGGCCCATGAAAAAGAAGGCTGTGTCGGCTCCTGGTTGTTTCGCTGTTTTCTGGTGGTCCGGGTTGTTCTTGACGCCTTCAGAGCCGGTCTGTGACCCGGCCGGGCCGGGGACGGCGCGTCCCAGAGCCTGTTACATCGGGAGTAAGTTAAATAGTTAAGTACGTCCCTCCAGGGCTGGCTTTTACCCTTGAAGCCCGTCCGTAAAGATCGTATAGTCAACGCGGTAATTCGCGCAGCGGGAGCATTCCACCATGCAATCCTTTGAGAACAGTGCAAAGGCACAGGTCGAAAGGCATGACGACATTGTCCTGGCCTTCCTGTTTGGATCGGCCGCCGCAGGACGGGAGACTCCCGCAAGCGACCTCGATATCGCTCTGCTGTTTCGAGAGGCGCCTTCGCGGGAACGGGTCGAAGCTATCCGCCAGGCATTGGAACAGGCGACAGGCAGGGAAATCGACCTGGTGCTTCTCAACGATGCGTCGCCGATTATCCGTATGCAGGTGCTGAAAAAGGGGATCCCCCTCATCCGGCGCGGAAGGGCCTATGAAGCGTTTTTCACCCGCACCGTCAACGAATATGAAGACCTGAAGTACCAGCGCCGGGAAATCGAAAAAAACATCCACAGAGGAAGAATCCATGCCTGAAAGCGACATTGTCCTCGCGAAGGTTGCTATCATCCAGCGTTGCCTGAAGCGCATTCAGGACACCACCAAAGGTGACCCCGACAGCCTTGAGGATATAGACAGGGAAGATATTTTCGTTCTCAACCTGCAGCGAGCCGTCCAGGCCGCCATCGATCTCGCTTCCCATGTTGTCGCCTCGGAAGGACTTGGATTGCCCGCAACAATCAGGGAGCATTTTGATCTGCTCCACCAGTCGAATGTCATATCAGCGTCGATGGCCGGGAAAATGAAAGCCATGACAGGATTCAGAAACATCGCCATTCACGATTACCGGAAAATAGACAAAGACATCCTCAAGTCGATACTTACGCACAACCTGCCCGACCTGGAACAGTTCTACATGGACGTCATAGAGCGCTTCGACATACCCGGACGGGGACGCCCGTGATGCGTCAGGTTGAAAGGGGCGGCCGGGGAGCATACATGGAGACCTTTATGTGTCATTTCGAGGAACATCGCGATTGTGTCATTTCGAGGAGCGAAGCGACGAGAAATCCATGTCGAGGAGCATCGCAATTGTGTCATTTCGAAGAGTGTAGCGATTTTGTCATTTCGAGGAGCGCCTTAAGGTCCGTCATTTCGGGGAGCGAAGCAATTTTGTCATTTCGAGGAGCGTAGCGACGAGAAATCCATGTCCCGAGCACAGCGAGGGATCTTTCAGACTTCTCACATGCGTTCGAAGTGACGGGGGAACGTTCGAAGTGACAGGGGAGAGGTCGAAATGCCCCAATCGACAGGTTTCGATACAGGTCTCACGTGATGATTCATGCCACGGTCAGGCGCCGTGGAGGCACGGACTCATGAAAAAGAAGGCTGTGTCGGCTCCTTGTTGTTTCGTTGTTTTCTGATAGTCCGTGTTGTTTTTGACGCCTTCAGAGCCGGTCTGTGATCCGGCGGGGCCGGGGACATCGGGAGTAAGTTAAATAGTTAAGTACGTCCCCCATCGGTCCCCCATCGACAGGGGTGAAGAATTCTGTTAAGGTGCGCTCTATTACGGTCGGGGGGGATGGTATGATCACCGGTGCCGATGGGTTTGATCTGCATGTCCGGTGGCGGTTTCCGGGTGGAAGGCAGTATGTCTTCGCCTGTATCGCCCTGTTTGTTTTTCTGTTCGTCATTTATTCGAACAGTTTTCAGGGGGCGTTTGTATTCGATGATGCGCATAATATCGTTGAAAACAGGCATATTCACCTGAAATCTCTCGATTGGAACAGCATCAAGCAGACCTTCTACGGCATTGAAGGGCGGAAAATCAGCAGGCCCGTCTCGTATTTCACCCTGGCCCTCAATTATTACTTCCACGGTCTCGATGTGTTCGGCTACCATGTGGTGAATTTCATCATCCACTACCTGGCTGCCGTCTTTTTGTTTCTCCTTATTCACAACACCCTCAATCTTCCGTCCCTCCGGGAACGATATGGCCCCACGGCCTACAGCACCGCCCTGCTGGCCGCCCTCTTCTGGGCGACCAGTCCCCTGCAGGTGACGGCGGTCACCTACATAGTGCAGCGAATGGCAAGCATGGCGGGCCTGTTTTATATCATGGCCATGTATTTGTACCTGAAAGGGAGGACCGCCGAGGGGAACCGAAGCAGGGCCCTTTTGTGGGGGCTCTGTCTCCTGTCGGGCGCCCTCGCCGCGGGTTCCAAGGAAAACGCGGTGCTTCTTCCCTTGGGCATCTGGCTCTTCGACCTGCTTCTGATCCAGGGGGCGAGCCGTGAAAACGTCATCAGGAACCTGAAGGTTTTCGTGCCCGTGGCCCTGGTCGTCGGTGCCCTGGGACTCTGGTATGCGAATATCGGGGCGATTCTTTCAGGCGCCGCCTACGAGAACCGGCCCTTTACGCTTGTCGAGCGGCTTTTGACGCAGCCGAGGATCGTCATCTGGTACCTCAGCCTTCTTTTCTATCCTCTCGCATCCCGTTTGACCTTGATCCATGATATCGAGCTTTCCACCTCGCTCATAACGCCCTGGACGACAATGCCGGCCATGGCCCTGATCCTGGGCCTTGTCGTACTTGCACTGTACCTGGCCCGCAGGCACCCTTTGATATCGTTTTCGATCCTCTTTTACTTTCTGAACCACATCGTTGAAAGCACCTTTATTCCTCTCGAATTGATTTACGAGCACCGGAATTACATTCCTTCGATGTTTTTGTTTGTCCCTGTTGCCGTAGCGATGATCTATACCATGGGCTATTTCTCCTACAGAAAATCAGTTCAATTTATGGCTGTCATTGTGTTCGCCTTTCTTCTTTACGCCCAAGGCCATGTGGTGGTCGAACGTAATGCTCTTTTTCACCATCCTGCATTGCTGTGGTCTGACAATGTGGATAAAGCACCCAATCTGAGTCGACCTCACAAAAATTTAGGGCAGATATACAGTCTGCTTGGATTACACGATAAAGCCTATGAACTTTATACAAAAGCCCTGCTGCTGAATAATTATAGCAACCTGTTGAATGAGGCAGTCACTTTGAATAACTTGGGCTCGTACTATTCTCATGTAAAAAAAGATTTTAACGGTGCGCTTATGTTTTTTGAAGCAGCACTCAAGGTCCACCCGGCCTACTGGCCGGCACATCACGGATCGGCGGGTGCGCTCGCTAACAAAGGTGCTTTTGCTGAATCCGAGGCAAGGCTTGTGGAAGCTATTAATATATGGCCTGATAACGATGCGTTGCGATTATTATACGCATTTGTTCTGCTCAAACTGGAAAAGCATGAACAGGCCATGCAAGAGGCGCGTTATGCTCTGTCCCTCAACTCGGGTGCATCATATGCTTTCTGTATTCTAGGAGAGACCTTACGGAGGGGTGGTGAAATAGAGCGATCGGCACTCTTTTGGGAAAAATTCATTGAGCGCCATCCAGACAGTATCCAGGGGCATCTTGCCCTTGTTGAACTTTACAACATACTGCAAGAAAGGGACAAGCTCGCGCAATCAGTTGGAAGATTAATTATTTTGAAAGGATCAAAGCGCTGGTCCGAGTTCATACGTAATTTCAAGGTGGGCGACCCTGCACACGTCTATTGTCCGGACCCAGAACATGTTATCTCAATCATAAGCGATAGTTGTCACGAGCAGTTACAACAGCGATAAGGTATTGGCTGTATTCGATCAAAAAACGGAGCCGGACTGCCTTGCAGACCGGCTCCGTTACGATATACATCACGCAGGGTGTATTCATCGTTTCGTCATGGGGTTTTCCATGTTCCTGTTTTCGTACTCGAGCTTCCTCCGTCATATGTCACAGTTATTGTAACTTCCCCGCCTCCCCAAGACGTGCCCTCGCAAGCGATATCAGTAATTGTATCCCCTGTGAGCTCGATATCACTGCATGCTTTTGCAGGGCTATCGGGGGCTTGAGGATTTCCGATCAATTTGGCAGCGTAGCCCATAGATAAAGCCGAGTAGGCCGACGCAAGGGCTGAATCGGCTACCTTATCTGCGGCATCCTTTTGCATAGAAAAAAATCTCGGAATCGCCACGGATGCTAAAATGCCCAGGAGCACGAGCACGGCGATGATCTCGATGAGGGTAAAACCTCGCTGTCCTTCTTTGCGTCGCATCAGTTTCATAGGTGTTCCTCCTTACTGTATTTATTTTTGGATTATCTGCTGAAACCTGCCTTTGGTATATGCATTGTGTGTGCCACGTTCGCACGCACTTGACACAGCCGGCCCGTTGTGGAGGATGGTTGTCCGCCGGAAGCGGGGCAAGTCGTTGTATATACGTATGTTGTAGTTTTGTGGTGGTCCCTCCCGCCCGGCGGCGGGGAGGGATGCCCGCGGTCGCGCCCGGAGGATATCTTCACGGCATGGTGGTGATATCTACACAATATGTTGCTTTTTTGTGGTGCCTTGACGGGAATTGATGGTTTTTGGGGGCCGCGAATCGGACCGTTTCTTCCCTGTGTTCGGTCTTTATCGGCACGGAACGTGCGTGACCGAAGGAAGCACGGCGTAACGGAACACAACCGGAGCGGCCGGAGGTGTGCCGGAAAAGCGACGAGAAATATTTCTTTACTATCGATATGTTGGAAGATTTCTCCCTTCGGTCGAAATGACGGCAGGGGCGGTCGAAATGACACGAGTGATCGTTTTTTTAACGGTCTCAGTGGACCATTCGGCTGCAGTATGGTACGAGCCTGTTGCCTCATAAATAAATGTTACCGAAGGGAAGAAGGTTTTGTTGAAAAACTGCTTGACATAGTGATTTCTTTTCTTTACTATTCTTGGCAACTTGAAGTCTGTCGTCATGTGTCGTCATGTGTTGTTGGGGGCTGATCTGAAAATTCATCGGGGGCGGGAATATCGTGGCTTCAGATAAAGAGATAACTTCCACTGAAAAGCTTCTTGATGTCATCCGGGGGGGAGTTTCCCCCGAAATACAGGACCCGCCGAAACCTGAAACTCCCATACGGCCTCAGATCCCCGTCACCGCCGGTGCCGGGCCCAGGCAGAAAGGCCTGTCGGCGGGCGTCGATATCGGCTACACGGAGGTACGGATCGTCAAGGTCGAGCCGACGGCCGCCGGGGGGTGGCGCCTGGTCGATTACAGAGCCGTTCCTTTCCCGGAGGGGGTGGAGCGGGGCACACCGGCCTTTCAGCTTTTTCTTAAAGAAACACTTGGAGCATACTGCGGTCCGCCGAGAACCGTCAGCCTCTGGGCCATGATGTCCGCGGCGAACGCCGAGGTGCGCAACATCAGCGTTCCCAAGGTCGCCAGGCGGGAATTGAGGAATGCCGTTTTCTGGTCGGCGAAGAAGGAACTTGAGTTTGACGAGGAAACGACGGTCTTCGATTTCGAGATTCAGGGCGAGGTCGTCGAGAGCGGCATCGAGAAATACAGCGTCCTTTTCTACGTGGTCCCCCAGAAGGACGTCCGGGAAATGAGCGCCCTCTTCAGCGCCGCGGGCTATCCCCTTGCGGGGCTGACCATCGCTCCTCTCGCCGTCCGGAACATCTTCCGCACCGGATGGGTTCCGGCTCTGGATCGCACGGTGGCATCCCTCTACATCGGGCGCGACTGGTCCCGGATCGACATCTACTCGAACGGCAACCTGGTCATGACCCGCGGTACCAAGGCGGGCCTCGGCAGCATGGTGGAATCCCTGGTGGACGAGTATGCCGGCCGGCGGAACATGCGGCCGGGGTATGAGCCCGCCGACGCGCCGGAATCGGCACCCCTGGAGATGAGCCTCGATGACGCCGGGAGCCTCCTGAGGGCCCTGAGTCCCGATTCGGCGCCTGAGAAGGAGCTGATGGGGCAGTACGGCCTGGACGAAGAGACGATATTCCGGTTCGCCGCCCCGGCGGTGGAGCGACTCGTCAGGCAGGTGGAGCGGACCTTCGAGCATTACACGGTGAATCTGGGCCGGGAGAGCATCAGCGAGATATACGTTTCCATGGGCATGAACATCTACCGGCCCATGGTGGACTACATAGGGTCGCAGATCAACATTCCCGCCACGGTCCTCGACCCGCTCAATCCGGCCCATCCCTGGGTTCTCGGGGTGACGGCCGGCGACAGCCTGTCGGTGCGGTCCGGTCTCGTCCCCGTGCTGGGAGTCGCGCTCTCCCATTCCTCCCGGTCCCTCAACCTGATATTCACCCGGAAAGACCGGGACAAGAGGAAGAGGTTCCTCGTCGCCAACGCGGCGGTAGCCGCCGTGCTGGGTGTGCTCCTGCTGTCGGGTATCGGCTGGTACGCCTGGATCCTCAGCGAGAAATCGGACAGGAACGCCCGCGTGGCGGCCATCGAGGCGGATCTCGCCCGGGGAGTCGCGGTGAACGAGACGATGCTGGCGGGAATGATGGCGGACCTGCGGGGGAAACGGCAGATCGTGTCCGAGACGAAAGCGCGGTTCCTTTCGGTAGCGCTCTTCGGCGAGGTTTCGGCGATTACGCCGGAGAGCATACGGCTCATGAGCGTCAGGGCCGATCTGGGAATGAACGGTGCCGGGGGGGCGACGCCGGTCCTCCCCAGGACGGCCCGGAACGCCATGATCGACGGTTTTGTCCTGGGACGGCCCGAAAGCCCCGTGGACAGCCTGGAGGCGGACCTGATCGCCTATGTCATGAACCTGCAGACATCGCCGCTCTTTGACCGGGTGGTCATCAACGCGAAGAGCAGCGAGGTCATGGACGGGAGAAGCGTCCTTCGCTTCACCCTGACGGCTGCCATGAAGGGAGCGTCCACATGAACGGACAGGGTGCCCGCACGCTCGTATCCCGCAACGGCCTGGCTCTCATAATCGTCATCGGCGTTCTGGTCCTGGCGCTCTTTTTTATCCTGCTGATCCGGCCCGCCGCGGTTTCCGTCGCATCACTGGACCGGACGATCGAGGAACTCGAGCTTCGTCAGGAAAAACAGCGGCGTCTCATGCCCGTGTACGAACGTCTCGCGAGCCGGACGCCCCTGGAGATTCCCCCGGCGCTCATCATCGATGAGAAGACCCGCTTCCCGAGGGAAGACATAGCGGATATCATTCCCCGGTTCAGGGAACTGGCCGGCGATGCGGGGGTGTCGGTCATTTCCGTGGTGCCGCGGCTCGAAACCATGGACGAGACCCCGGGGCTTCTGGCCGTTGAAATGGCGGTCATGGGAGAGTATTTCGCCTTTCGTGAACTGCTGATGGCGATGGCCCGCCTGTCCTACATGGGCGGCATCGAATCGGTGTCCGTCAGGAGACCCGAGGCCGGGGGGGCCAACAAGCACATAACGCTGAAGATGTGGGTCCTGACGACACAATGATGAGGGAACCTCATGGGTGGGGCTGAAGGGAGGCCGGGGGTCATACGGTGAAGAAATTCAGTAAGCGAGAACGGATTATCCTGATTGTCGTGGTCGTCGTCCTTCTCTACGGCCTCTACGACGTGGTGCTGAAGAAGAGGATCGCGCCGCCTGAACGAGACACGGTGTCCCGGGAACAGGCGCTGCGCCAGACCGACGAACTGGTAAGCTCCATGGCGACCGCCATGAAAGAGACCGAGGTTTCGCCCGACGACGCCTATGCCATCGAACTGGCAGGCACGGGATGGACCCGGGACCCCTTCTTCACCGGGATAGTCACGGCGGCGGGCGTTCCGGTCGTGTCGGACATGGCGGAGATCGGTTTCCTGTACACGGGCTACCTCGAGGTGGGAGCAAGGCGGATGGCCATTATCAACGGCATCGATTACCACACCGGTGAATCGATGGACGTCCCCGGTTACATCCTGCGGAGCGTGACGCCCCGGCAGGTTGTTATTGTAGATCAGGAGGGACGGCAGATAACCGTTCCCTTTGTGGAGGAGTAGCCACTCATGAAAGCTATTGGACAGGCAGGCGCTGACTGCCGGGAGGGTTCGATCGTGAAGAACGGCATCGAGACGGGGACTGTGGGTTTGCTTCTCTGCTGTGTTCTGCTCTTTTTCCTCGCGGGATGCGCGGCGAAACAGGAGACCGCCATCGATCCCTTCTTCGAAAAGTGGAGCACCATGGCCGAGGAAAACCAGGGGGCTTCGCCATCGGCGCGCAAGAGGGTGATGGATATCCCCGGCGATCCCGCAGAGTTCCAGCCCCGATCCCCGGCTCTTGCGGCCGTTGAAAAGACGCGGGATCTGCCCGACAAGTCCGTCAGCCTGAAGATGCGCAATGCCGATGTGGCCACGGTCCTTCGGGCCCTCGCCCGGGCGGCGGACCAGAACATCCTCATACGGTCGGAAGTGGGTGGGGTCATAAGCGTCGATTTTAACAAGGTCCCCTGGAACGAGGCCTTCGTGGGCATCCTCCGCTCCCAGGCGCTCACCTATATGTGGGAGGGGGATATTATCAGGGTCGCCACGCTTCAGGACCTGGAAAGCGATCTTCAGATGGAGGCAATCCGGGAGCGCCGCCTGGAGCAGGAGGTTTTGAGGTCCAGGCTCGCGCCGCTCCACACCATGGTGATTCCCGTGGATTACGCCAATGCCAAGCGGTTGAAGGATGAACTGATGATATTCCTGACGCGGAAGGAGGATAACACGTCCCACGGTTCAATAGAGGTAAGCGAGCACACCAACTCGCTGATTGTCCAGGCGACCCGGGCGGACTTCGAGAAGATCATTCCCCTCGTCGAAAAGATCGACCGGCCCACGGCGCAGGTGCGCATCGAGGCGAACATCGTGGAAACCACGAGCGACACGGCTCGTGACCTGGGCGTCCGGTGGGGCGGCCTGTACCGCAACGTGGTCGGAAGCAGGGATTACTGGATTACCCCCGGCGGTGCGGGGAGTACGACGCCGGCCGACCCCGTCGGCGGCGGCTACACGCCCGACTACGGAAGCCCGGGTCTCAGCGGGCACGGCCTGGGCGTGAATTTTCCCGCGAGCGCCTCCGCGATTGACGCGGCGGGAGGCATGGGATCGCTGGGCCTGATGTACGGTATTTTGGGCGGCAGCATCCTGGAACTGCAGCTCCAGGCACTGCAGAAGGCGGGACAGCTGAACATCCTGTCCAGGCCTTCCATCACCACCCTGGACAACCAGATGGCCTTCACGGAAAACGGCGAGAAGATACCCTTCGTCACCATCGAGGATAACGACCGGACCGTGCGGTTCGAGGAAGCGGTCCTGCGTCTGGAAATCACGCCGAACGTCATCGACGACGACACGCTCAAACTGAAGATCGTCATCAAGAAGGACGAGGTGGATTTCACCAGGACTGTGGACGGCAACCCCGTGATCATAAAGAAGCAGACCGACACGTCTCTGATCGTAAACGACGGGGAGACCATCGTGATCTCCGGTCTGAGCAAGCAGCAGAACCGCCGGTTGGATTCCGGTGTTCCTGCCCTGAGCACCATTCCCGGCCTGGGATGGCTTTTCAAAAGCCAGGGCCGAAGCCGTCAGATGGAAGAAGTGCTGATCTTCATCACGCCCCGCATTCTCAAAACCCGAAACGCCGGATTCGAAGCGGAAGAAAGGGGATAGGATTCAGAGGGGGTGGGCGGGCCCGAGAGAATCGAGAGCCATGGAATACTACCGCATCCTGAATCTTGTCCGGGAGCCATTCTCAAATTCGCCGGAGCCGGATTTTTTCTACGAATCCCGGCACCATGTGGACTGTCTCCAGAAGCTCGAGGTGGCCCTGCGACTCCGCAGGGGGCTGAACGTGGTCATCGGGCAGGTGGGGGCAGGTAAAACCACCCTGTCGCGTCAGCTCATTCGAAAATTATCGGGGGACCCGGCGGTCAGGACGTACCTGCTTCTCGATCCCCACTTCAGCACCGGGATGGAGTTCCTCACGTTCGTGGCGGGGCTCTTCGGCCTCGAAACGGACGACGCGGAAGAGGCCGGCGCCTGGCGGATGCGGGAGAGGATAAAGAATTTTCTCTTTCAGCAGGCCGTCGAGGAACAGAGGCTCATCGTCCTCATCATCGATGAGGGCCAGAAAATCCCTGATTTTGCCCTGGAGAGCCTGCGGGAGCTTCTGAACTACGAGACCAACGAGTTCAAGCTGCTGCAGATCGCCATTTTCGCTCAGGAGGAGTTTCGGCAGAGTCTTGACCGGAATCCCGGTTTCACCGACCGGATCAACCTGCTCTACAGCCTGGGCCCGCTCAGTTTCAGCGATACCGAGGCCATGGTCCGTTTCAGGGTGCGGCAGGCCACGGAGCGGGGCAGGGAGGTCCCCATAGAATTCACGAAGGGGGCCATGCGGGCCGTGTACCGGGAGACCAGGGGCTATCCGCGGAAAATCGTCCGGCTCTGCCACCAGGTTCTCCTGGCCCTGATCATACACGGCAAAAACAGGGCCGACAGGTCCCTGGTGAAGTCGGTGATACGCAGAGCGGGGGGCGACAGGCCCGGACCGGTGTTCACCTGGGCCCGGGGCGCCGTTGTTGCCGGGATTCTTCTGGCCGGTGCGGCCGTCGTGCTGTTCAGTTTTCAGTACGGTCTGATTTCCGTCGCCGCCTGGACGACACCGGCAGAAAAGGAGCGGCCGGCGGTTTCGGCCGGGGGATCGCCGTCGGTCCCGGCGCCCGCGGTGACTGTGGTCGCCGACTCCGGCAACGGGGTCCCGGAACCCGGAGAGGTCTCCGAGGAGGATCCGGCTGGAGCGGAGCAGGTTCCGGCGGCGGCTCCGGAAGAAACGATCATCGCTGAAGAGCCGGTCGGGATACAGGCGGAACGTCCGGAGGAGCCCGTGACCGTCGCGTCGCTGTCCGTAATCGACGAGGCACCACCGAAAAGGACGGCGGCCCTCGGTGGAAATGGCGGCGGTGAAAGCAGGGCGCCGGCTATTCTGGGCCATATCCGGATCGCGAGGAACCAGTTTCTCGGCCGGGCAATGCGGGAAGTGTACGGTTACTGCGATGAGGCGCTCCTGGGCGCCCTGGTTGCCGTGAACCCGAGGATCAACGACCCCGACTTTGTCCTGGCCGGTGACCTGGTCGCCATTCCGGCCATTCCGGCCGTCCGCCCCGAGGCGTACCGGTACCGCTACTGGGTACGTATTGCCGACGGAGACGACCTGGAAGAGATGAACCGCCGCTTCAGGGCATACCAGTGGCGGGAGGGAACTCTGCGCATGGTTTCCTACTGGACCGGGGAGGATGGTCTTCGCTTTTCGGTTGTCATGAGAAACAGTTTTCCGGACGAGGCATCGGCGCGGTTCGCCCGTGAGAGGCTGCCCGCCGACATGGCCGCGTCCGCCGAAGTTTTCGCCGGCTGGCCCCCGGAGACGCTTTTTTTCGGGGACCTGTGATGACGGCGGCGTGAGCGCCGCACCAACGGAAACCTCCAGGAGGATCAAAGGTGAGAGTACGGAAGAAACTGGGTGAAATGCTCGTTGACGCGGGTCTCATCAGTGACGACCAGCTTCAGAAGGCCCTGGCGGGCCAGAAACGGGAGCGGCTGAAGCTGGGGGAATATCTCATAAAACACGGGATACTCATGGAAAACCAGATCATAGACCAGGTGAGTGCCCAGTTGAGGATTCCCAGGTACAGCGAGACAGAGTATCCTCCCGACAAGAAGATGGCCGATCTGGTTCCCCTTGATATAGCCTACAAATACCGGATTGTTCCGGTACGGAAGCGGCCCAATCTGCTTACCCTGGCCATGACGGATCCCATGGATATGACCAGTGTCGACGCCGTGGAGGAACTGACCAAGCTGGAGGTTGAAGCCGTCGTCTGCTCCGTCCGCGAGCTGGACCAGCTCATGGATATCACCTACGGTTCCAGGACGGAACTGGTGGAACTCATGGAAAACCTGGGTGATGTGAAGGTCGACGTTCAGGCCGAGGAAGAGTCCGTGGAAGACCTGAGGGTCAGTTCACTGCAGGACATGGCCGAAGAAGCGCCGGTTATACGACTGGTCAATTCCATCCTTGCCCAGGCTGTCCGGGAGAAGGCGAGTGACATTCACATAAGCCCCGAGGAAAAGTCGGTCTCCCTGCGGTTCCGCATCGACGGCAATCTGGTGGAGATGCCGGCGCCGCCCAAGACGATGGTGCTTCCCATCATATCCCGCCTGAAGATCCTGTCACGCATGGATATCGCTGTTTCCCGGGTACCCCAGGACGGACGGTTTACCGTGAAGATGGAGAACAAGGACATCAATATCCGTGCCTCGGTGATACCGACGGTTTACGGCGAAAACCTGGTCCTCCGGCTTCTTGACATGAGTGCCGAAGTGTACACCCTTGACCGGCTCGGCATGTCCGCCGCGGACCGGGAAAAGATCGAAGTCGCGAGCCGGAAGCCCTACGGGCTGATTCTCAGCACGGGGCCCACGGGAAGCGGTAAAAGCACGAGTCTCTTCGCGATCCTCAAACTCTTGAATTCCCCGGATATCAACATCATAACCCTGGAAGATCCCGTTGAATACCGTATAGCGGGTATCAGGCAGGTGCAGTTGAACCGCAGGGCGGGCATGACCTTTGCCAGCGGTCTCCGGTCGATTCTCAGACAGGACCCCGACGTGGTCATGGTGGGTGAGATCAGAGACGGCGAAACGGCGGGGATTGCCACCCAGTCGGCCCTGACGGGCCACCGGGTTTTGAGTACCGTTCACACCAACGACGCGGCGGGGGCCGTGACCCGCCTTATCGACATGGGCATAGAGCCCTTCCTCGTTTCGTCGGTTCTTCTGGTTTCTTTCGCCCAGCGCCTGCTGAGAACGGTCTGTTCCCACTGTGCCGAGCCCTACCAGCCCGACAGGAAAATAATAGAGGCCTGGGGAATGGATAAATATGAAAATCCGCGTTTCCTTCAGGCGGTCGGGTGTCCGCGCTGCATGTTCACGGGCTACCGCGGCAGGACGGGGGTGTTCGAGGTGCTCATGGTGGACGAAGACATTCAGGCGCTGATATTGAGAGGGGCCACCGCCCATGAGATCAACCGCGCCGCCGTGGAGGCGGGGACACTGCGGATGCTCAGGGAAGACGCTGCTGAAAAGGTGGCCCGGGGCATCACGACCCTGGAAGAGGCCGCCTCGAAGGTTATGAACGTGGATGGTAGCGCCTGAAGAAGGCACAGCGGGACAACGGCGCGCCTGCAACGACGCGCCGTGTCGCGGGGAGTGATACACAGAGGGGATGATACATGCCGAAGTTCGCCTATAAGGCCATTAACCAGGCCGGGACACAGGTCTCCGGAGTCATCGACGCCGACTCGGCGGGAACCGCCGGGATGCTGCTGAGCAACCAGGGCCTCATACCGACGAAGGTTGAAGAGGACAAGCCCCGGAGGAGCGGCTCGGTGCTTCACGAGATCAAGCTCCGGCTCGGCGGCGTCAAGGAAGAGGAGATCATCCTCATGACCAAGCAGTTCCGGACCATGCTGGTCTCGGGACTGTCCATCGTCCAGCTCATTGACATTCTTCAGAACCAGACTCAGAACCCGCGCCTGAGGAACGTGCTTGCCCAGATCAGTACGGACATCAGGGCCGGCAATTCCCTGACGGAGGCCTTTCGTCGTCATGAGAAGGTTCTGTCGCCCCTGTACGTAAACATGGTGAATGCCGGCGAACAGAGCGGAACCCTGCCGGATGTCCTGCAGCGGCTTGTCTATATCCTGGAGCACGAGTACAAGGTGAAATCCGATATCAGCGGGGCACTGCTGTATCCGAAAATCGTCTTGGTAGCCCTCGCCATCGCCTTCACGGTTCTTCTCACCTTCGTCATGCCCACCTTCATCGGTGTCTTTGCTTCCGCGGGCCTCGATCTTCCCCTGCCAACGAAACTGGCACTGGGACTCTACGGTTTTCTCAAGAAGTTCTGGTATGCGGTTCTCATAGTCCTGGTGGGCGGCATCGCCGGGTACCGGTGGTATGTGAATACTCCCGCCGGGAAATATATCAGGGACTCGCTGTTGCTGAAGATCCCCATTCTGGGGACCCTCTTCCAGAAAGCGGCCATGTCCCGGTTCGCCAGCATTTTTTCCATTCTCCAGGCCAGCGGCATCCCCGTGCTGGTTTCCATGGACATTCTTGTGGGAACCATCGGAAACGAGGCGATTGCCCGGGAGTTCAGAAGAATCAGGTCGCTCCTCGGGGAAGGAAGGGGCATATCGAGCCCCCTGCGGTCGGCGAAGTACTTTACCCCCATGGTGGTGGACATGGTGGCTGTGGGGGAAGAAACAGGCGCCCTGGACGACATGCTGCAACAGGTGTCGATGCACTATGACGACGAGGTGGCCTACGCCGCGTCGAAACTCTCCCAGGCCGTGGGGCCGATTCTCGTAGTCAGCCTCGCGGTCGTCGTAGGTTTTTTCGCCCTGGCCATATTCCTTCCCATGTGGGACCTGACCAAGATGGTGCGATAAGCGATCCCGCGGTCGATTCAAGCAGAGAGGCCACGATCCCTGAACGGCGAAGGCTTCGAGGGTCATGCCCTTTACCTGCCGTAGAGTCGATTCAAGCAGAGAGGCCCGCGATCCCTGAACGGTGTCCATTTCGGGGCCGAAGTGCGAGACAGGGCCGCGCGGATGGGGGCTCAAAGGGGCTCACGATCCCTGAACGATATCATTTCGGGGAGCGCCCAGCCCCGTCATTTCGAGGAGTGAAATAAGGTCCGTCATTTCGAGAAGCGGAATAAACCCCGTCATTTCGAGAAGCGAAGCGACGAGAAATCTTTCTTTTTCATTGTTCCGTCGTTTCTCTTTGAAAGATTTCTCCCTCCGGTTCCCTCCGGTCGAAATGACAGAAGGGGGGCGGTCGAAAAGACGAGGAGAGCGGTCGAAATGACAGAAGGGGGCGGTCGTAAAGACGAGGATGGACGCCGTAAAGCCGGTAAGGAGTGGCTGAAATGACGGCAAGGAGTGGCCGAAAAGGCGGCCGGGCGCTTTACCTGACGGGCGGTCGAAATGACGGCAAAGAACGCCCGAAATGGCACGACCGATAGTTTTGCAATGATCGTTGTCCGCAGATAGCGGGAGGGTTCGCCGTGAACGAGCACATCTTCAAAAACGGGACGACCCGGAAAGAGCACGATAGGCAGTTCTCCCCCGGGGGCTTTCTGCCCTTCCACGTGAGTCTCTTCATCCTGGTCCCTTTCATTTTTGCCGGACTGGCGCTTATGGCCTTTCTGGTGGCCGGGCAGGTGACGGGAGGCTACTGGATCTGGGGGGGCTTCGCCGTCATACTCTTCGCGGCCCTTGCGGGCGTCGCCGTCACCGTCGCCCTGCTCCGTCCACTGAGAAAATTCCTCGAAGATCTGAGGCAATTCCCGGTTTTCCCCCGCGAGGCCATCGAGGGACGCAGCAACCTGTTGAAACGAACCGACTTGAGCCGTTTCGAGGCCGTCTTCGATGAGGTGACCAACCTGATCAGCAAGGTCGACGCCCGGGAACGCTTCCCGGGCGTTTCCGGGCAGAGTACGGCCATTCGCACGATCCTCAGCCAGGTCATCAAGGTGGCTCCCACGAACACCACGGTCCTGATTCTCGGGGAAAGCGGCGTGGGGAAGGAAGTGATTGCCGAGGCGATTTATCGGGAAAGCGAGCGGCGGGACAGGCCCTTCATCAAGCTCAACTGCGTGGCCATACCGCAGGGGCTTCTGGAAAGCGAACTTTTCGGTCATGAAAAGGGGGCCTTTACCGGTGCCGTGGCGCGGAAGAAAGGCAAGTTTGAGCTGGCTCACGAGGGAACGCTCTTTCTTGACGAAATCGGCGACATGCCCTTGGAAACACAAGCGAAACTGCTCCGGGTCCTCCAGGAGCGCTCCTTCGAGAGGGTGGGCGGAAACGAAACCATCTCCGTGGACGTTCGATTTATTGCCGCCTCGAACAAGAACCTTCAGCTCATGGCGGAGGAGGGCCTGTTCAGGGACGACCTGTTCTATCGGTTGAACGTCTTCTCCATCTATATTCCCCCTCTGCGGGATCGAATCGAGGATATCCCCGTACTGGCGGCCCGCATGCTGGAGGAATTGCCCGGTCCGCCCCATGTGTCTTCCGGGGCGATGCGGGAGCTGATGACCTATGACTGGCCGGGCAACGTGCGGGAACTGAAGAACGTGCTGGAACGGGCCGCAGTCATGGCCGACGACGGGCATATAACGTCAACGGGCCTGGAGCGCCGCGGGACGGTCAGGGAACCGGCCGTGCCTCCCCGATCACAGCGAGTGACCGAGTCCTTCGGCACGGCGGATGTCCTCGAAGAAGACTTCCATCTCGATCAGTGCCTGGCAGACTATGAAAAGAAACTGATTCTCGCGGCGCTTACCGAAGCCGGCGGCGTGCAATCCCAGGCGGCCCGCATCCTCGGTATCAACCAGCGGAGCCTCTGGCACCGCATCAAGAAATACGGTATCGACCCGAAACAGATAAAGGAGCAATGCTCCTGACCGGCGAGAGTCGGCGGGGAAGGATAGCGGGAACGGCAGAGGTCGAATCCTTGTTTCTGGCGATCATCCATTCCGAACACTGTGAAGGTTTTCCGTTGCCGTGAGGTCCACTCTGTGATAGGTGAATGCTGGTCAGCCCCCGCGGTCGAAACAAGACCATAGAGAGGGACCTTCCCGTTGTGATTTGTGATGTTTCGGGGAGCGCTGAAAACGCCGTCACTTCCGGGAGCGGCTTAAACCCCGTCATTTCGAGGAGGCGAGGGTGGTATAAACCCCGTCGTTTCGAGGAGTATTCATATTCCGTCATTTCGAGGAGCGGAATAAACACCGTCATTTCGAGGAGCGAAGCGACGAGAAATCTTTCTTTTCCATTGTCCCGTCGTTTCTTTTTGAAAGATTTCTCCCTCCGGTTCCCTCCGGTCGAAATGACAGAAGGGGGCGGTCGTAAAGACGGAAAGGGGTTGGACGAAATGACAAGGAGGGACGGTCATAAACCCCGTCATTTCGGGGAGGCGAGGGTGGTATAAACCCCGTCATTTCGAGGAGGCGAGGGTGGTATAAACCCCGTCATTTCGAGGAGTGTTCATATTCCGTCATTTCGAGGAGCGGAATAAACGCCGTCATTTCGAGGAGTGAAGCGACGAGAAATCTTGCTTTTCCTGAGGAGTGCCCCCGGCCCCGTCATTTCGAGGAGCGAAGCGACGAGAAATCTTTCTTTTTCATTGTCCCGTCGTTTCTTTTTGAAAGATTTCTCCCTTCGGTTCCCTCCGGTCGAAATGACGGAAGGGGGCGGTCGTAAAGACGGAAAGGGGTTGGACGAAATGACAAGGAGGGACGGTCATAAACCCCGTTATTTCGAGGAGGCGAGGGTGGTATAAACCCCGTCATTTCGAGGAGTGTTCATATTCCGTCATTTCGAGGAGCGGAATAAACACCGTCATTTCGAGGAGCGAAGCGACGAGAAATCTTGCTTTTCCTGGGGAGTGCCCCCGGCCCCGTCATTTCGAGAAGCGAAGCGACGAGAAATCTTTCTTTTCCATCGTTCCGTCGTTTCTTTTTGAAAGATTTCTCCCTCCGGTTCCCTCCGGTCGAAATGACAGAAGGGGGCGGTCGTAAAGACGGAAAGGGGTTGGACGAAATGACAAGGGCGGTCGGTGACGACGACAAGGAGCGGTCGACGTGACGGAAGGAGCCGTCGGCATGGCGACAGGGGAGCGGTCGGTGCCGGCAGGGGCGCCCGAAGTGACACAATCGGTGGTTTTTAAAAATCTCGTTTTTCACTGGCCCCGTAAGCGTTTCACGGGCATCATGTGTGACGGTATAAACAATCTGAAGAAGGAGTAAGACTATGGAAATCAAAAAGATTTGTGTTCTCGGAGCCGGTTTGATGGGAAGCGGCATCGCCCAGGTCTGCGCCCAGGCAGGGTACGATGTCAGTATGCGGGACATCGAGCAGCGGTTTATCGACAGGGGCATGGACGCCATCCGGAAGAACCTTGAACGGTCTCTTGACAAGGGAAAGACAACCAGGGAGGAGGTCGACGGGGTGCTGTCACGGCTGCATCCGACGCTGGACATGAAGGAAGCCGCCGAAGGGGCCGATGTGGTCGTGGAAGTGGTCCTGGAGATCATGGACCTCAAGAAACAGGTGTTCGAGGAACTGGAAACCATCGTGCCGGCCCACTGCCTCTTTTTCACCAACACCTCCGGCCTGAGTATCACCGAGATGGCGAGCATCACAAAGCGTCCCGACCGGTTTATCGGTACCCATTTCTTCAGCCCTGTGCCGGTCATGCGGCTCCTGGAGATCATCAGGGGATACCAGACTTCCGATGAAACTCTTGAAATCGCCAAGGAGTGGGGGAAGAAGATCGGTAAGGAAGTCATCGTGGTAAACGAGGCACCGGCCTTTGCCGTGAACCGGCTGCTCTGCGTCATGCTCAACGAAGCCTTTTTCGCTCTGGCCGAAGGCGTGGCCAGTGCCGAGGATCTGGACAAGGCCATGACGCTGGGCTGCAACCATCCCATGGGTCCCCTGGCCCTCTCCGACGCCGTGGGCCTGGATACGCTGTTGCGCATCATGGACGGTCTCGAGCGCGAACTGGGAGACAAGTACCGGGCGGCTCCGCTTCTGCGTCAGCTCGTCCGAGCCGGACGCTTCGGGAAGAAAACCGGGGCCGGTGTTTACGACTACAACAAATAAGACGGCTTCGTACAAAGCGCCCCAGCCCTTCTCTGAAGGTCCTGTATCATACAACCAACATGCCGTAAGCGGGCATCGTTGAGTATGGACGCGCCAGCGAATTCCAGAATTGTGTGCTTAATGATTTCATGTGCTTACGGCTATGTTCGTTAGAAGTCCGGATGCTTGATTGCGCTCTCTCCTTCGTTACTGTGGCGTACCGCTCAGTACGCCTCATTCCTCAGGATGTGCGCGCTGTGCCTCAAGGAGCTTTTTACAAAGCCGTCATCAATCAGACGTTTTCCCGCTTTTTACGGAACCCTTGCCGAGAGGAGATTTCAGGAATGGATTTTTCGTTGTCCGATGAAATGAAGATGTTGCAGGAAATGTCCTGGAAGTTCGCTCAACAGGAGATTGCCCCGTTGTCGCACAAGCACGACCTGGAAGAGTCCTACACGCCTGAGATCAGAAAAAAGGCGGCCGAAAACGGGCTCGTGGCCGCCTGGGTTTCGGATGAGTACGGCGGCGCCGGCGTCGGCATCCTGGGAAATTCGCTGATCGTGGAGCAGCTTTCGAGGGTTGACATGGGTATTGGTCTGAACGTCTATGCCGCTTGTTTCGGCCTGGAAGCCGTGAGCATTTTTGGTACCGAGGAGCAGAAGAAGACCTGCCTGCCTCCCTGCTGTGCCGGCGAAACGGTTTGGGCGGGAGCGTACACGGAGCCGAACGCGGGAACCGACGTGGCGGGTTACGCCACCCGGGCCGTCAGGGATGGCGACGAGTACGTCATCAACGGCCAGAAGATGTTTATCACCAACGGCACCATCTGCGACTTTATGCTCTGCCAGTGTATAACCCACCCGGAGGAGAAACGGCACCGGCGGTTCAGCCAGATTATCGTGCCGGCCGACACACCGGGAATAACCCGGAACAAGATCAAGGGGAAAATGGGCATTCGGGCAAACGACACAGCCGACATCGCTTTCGAAGATGTGCGGGTTCCTGTGGAAAACCTGGTGGGCGGTGAAACAAAGGGATTCTACCAACTCATGAGGTTTTTCGACATCACGAGGATCATGGTTTCGGCTCAGGCGCTGGGCCTGGCCCAGGCCTGCCTCGATGAATCCGTCAAGTACGCCGGGGAGCGCACCACCTTTGGCCGGCCCATCGGTACTTATCAGATCACCATGCAGAAACTGACGGAGATGGCCATTCGAATCGAGGCGTTGAGGAACCTTGTGTACAAAGCCTCCTGGTCCGCCGACAGCGACAGCCCCGATTACATGCTGGGGTCGATGGCGAAGTATTACGGCGGCCAGACGGCGGTTTTCTGCGCCAACGCCGCCGTTGAAATACACGGCGGCTATGGCTACATCGATGACTACAAGGTCCAGAAGTGGTACCGCGACGCGAAAATTCTGGAACTGTACGAAGGAACGAAAGAAGCGGAAATACTGGCCGTGGGACGGTACCTGCAGCGCCAGGCGTCCCGGTAGCGGCTGATTCTTCGGGGGCGGGTACAGGCCCGCGTTGCCTCGTTCCGGGAGGTATATCCGTGGAAGGGAACCGGAGGGAGAAATCGTTCACAATGCCGGCGGGATGGCTACGGGGAAAGATCCCTCGCTTTGCTCGGGACATGGATTTCTCGTCGCTACGCTCCTCGAAATGACGGACCTTAAGGCGCTCCTCGAAATGACGGAATGTGGGTGTCCTCGAAACGAAGGTATGCGGGCGCCCCCTGAAATGACGGAATGCGGGTACTCCTCGCAATGGCGGAATGTGGGCGCTCCTCGCAATGACAAAATAAAGGTCTCAAGTCGGAAAACATCTGATTGAGGACGGCTTTGTAAAGAGTTCCGGCTGTCATGCCTCCGGTACCCTTGTACGAAGCCGTCGAAAGAAAGGAAGGGTTCATGGCACTCACGAAGGCTGAAATCGTACAAAACCTCTATGACAATTCAAGTTTTTCAAAAGAGCGTTGTGTCGATCTGGTTGAAAGTGTTTTTGATCTGGTCAAGGACGAGCTTGTCACCGGGTCGCCGGTCCTGATTTCCGGTTTCGGCAAATGGTCCGTCAGACATAAGGGTCCCCGCCGGGGCCGGGACCCGCAGACGGGCAGGGAACTGACGCTGGATTCCCGCCGGGTTGTGACCTTTAAGTGCTCCAGGAAGCTGAAGGAGAGCCTGGAAGGGACTTCATCCGACCTGTGAGGGCTGTCTTCAGTTCCACTGAAGTTCAACCCGGGCGATGACGCCGGTAACGACGAGCGTCACCGGCAGTTCCGTGCCTCCCTCCCTCAGGGGGGCCGCATCGAATGTCAGCAGGTAGATCTTCCCGTAGGCCGGGTTGACGTAGGGATAAAACTCGGTGATCCCGGGACCCGCGTCCCGGAGTTCCTGTATGTCACGAGGATTCAGGCGATCGCCCCCGGGCGTGACGAGAAACACGCGCCAGACCGATTCGGGCTGGTCCAGGTCGATGGCCTCCCGGTCGGGAACATAGGCATAGAGAAGAAACTCGGCGGTGTCTCCGGCGTGTTCTGCGGCCGGGCGGACAGCCGGCAGGTCCTGTTCGTCCTGCCGGTACAGGCGCGCGTACTCCGCCAGGTAGGCATCGACAAACGTGCGGCTTCTGAAGGTCGCCGCCATTTTTGCCCGGGTCGAGAACTCTGAATAGACCGTCGTGTCCCGGGTCCATTCCTGAAGGGCTGCCCGGTATTCCGGAGAAAAGTCCCGGGGACGGGCTATATCGACATAATCTCCGACGACGGCACAACCGGCAAGGACAAGGACGAGGACGAGGGATATCATCGCTGCCGGAAGGGATGTTCTAGGTCGCATCGCTCTCTCCAAAAACACGGTTGAATGATTCATCGAGGTGCTTCAGGTACTGTTCCGCCCGGAAGGTTTCTTCCAGGTCGCCGCCCGAAAGGACTGCCATCACGGCGTCATCTTCCAGAAGAAGGTCCTTGAAGTCACGCCCCTCCCGCCAGGACTGCATGGCCCGCCTCTGCACGACCTCGTAGGCCGCTTCACGGGACATGCCGCTTTCCACCAGCTTCAGCAGCACCATCTGTGAAAAGACCAGGCCGCGGGTCATCTCCAGGTTTTCAAGCATCCGTTCCGGGTACACCTGGAGTGTCTCCATCATGGACGTGAAGCGGTCAAGCATGAAATCCAGGAGAATCGTCGCGTCGGGGCCGATGATCCGTTCGACCGAGGAGTGGCTGATGTCCCGTTCGTGCCAGAGGGGAATATCCTCGAGGGCCGCCAGGGCATAGGACCGCATGAGCCGGGCCAGGCCCGTCAGGTTTTCCGACAGCACGGGGTTGCGCTTGTGGGGCATTGCCGACGATCCCTTTTGCCCCGGGGAGAAGAACTCTTCAGCCTCCCGGATTTCCGTTCTCTGGAGGTGCCTGATTTCCGTGGCGAACTTTTCTATGGAAGATGCGCAGATTGCCAGCGCCGTAAAATACTCGGCGTGCCGGTCGCGCGAAACGATCTGGGTCGAGACGGGTGCGGGTTTCAGACCCAGCTTCCGGCAGACATGGACTTCGACGGAGGGGTCCACAAAGGCGTAGGTTCCCACCGCCCCCGATATTTTGCCGTAGCTCACGGTTTCCCGGGCCCGGACAAGGCGTTCACGGTTGCGCTTCATTTCCTGGTGCCAGAGGGCCATCTTCAGGCCGAAGGTGACCGGCTCGGCATGGATGCCGTGGGAGCGGCCGATCATGACGGTGCGCTTGTGTTCGAAGGCCCGCTTTTTCAGTACGTCCAGGAGCCGGTCAACGCCGGCAATGAGCAGGTCCGCCGCTTCTTTGAGGAGGACCGCGAAGGCCGTGTCCAGGACGTCCGACGAGGTCAGCCCCAGGTGAATATACCGGGCGTCCTCTCCCACCCGCTCCGCGAGGCAGGTCAGGAAGGCGATGACGTCATGCTTGACCGTTGCCTCGATCTCGGCGATCCGTGCCACGTCGAAGGAGGCCTTCGATATGATGGTCGCCAGAGAGGTCTCGGGAATGATTCCCCTGGCGGCCTGTGCCTCGCAAACGAGCAATTCCACGTCAAGCCACTTCCGAAAGCGGTTTTCATCGTTCCAGATGTCCGTCATCGGCTGCCGGGAATAGCGTGGTATCACGGGGATGATCCTCCTCTACCTGTTCTGTCGTCTCGCCCGCTCTTCGTCGTCAACCGACGGCTCCTGTCGCCATGCCGAGCGCTCCTGTCCGTCATTTCGACTGCCCCCCTTCCGTCATTTCGGCTGCTCTGTGCGGTTCCTTCGGCCGCTCCTTGTCGTCACTGACGGTTCCTTCCGTCCCTTCGACCGCCTCTTGTCGTCGCCGACGGTTCCTTGTCATTTCGACCGCCCCCCTTCCGTCATTTCGACCGGAGGGAACCGGAGGGAGAAATCTTTCACGATGCCGGCAAGGTACTGGAAAAAGAAAGATTTCTCGTCGCTTCGCTCCTCGAAATGACGGTATGTGGGTGCCCCTCGCAATGGCGTCATTCACGCGTTCTTTGCGATGATGGCATTCACGTATTCCTCGAAACGGCGGTATGTGAGTATCCCTCGCGATGACGTCATTCACGCACTCCTCGCAGTGACGGATTTTATGACGTTCCTCGCAGTGGCGTCATCCATGCGTTCCTCGCGATGACGTCATTCACGTGCCTCTCGCGATGACGGAATATCGGGTTCGTCGACGGCATGGAGGTTACAAAACCTAATACGACAGAACGAAGTGAGTCAAGTTATTTTACGTTTTCGCCCGGCCGGCAGTTCCTGTCGTCCGGGGCTTTTTCGATAACACCGCCGCCCAGCACCAGGTCGCCTTGGTAGAGAACCACCGCCTGGCCCGGGGCGACGGAGGTCTGCGGTTCGCTGAACTCCAGCCGGACCCGGCCGGGAGCGACCTTTGTGACGGTGCAGGGGGATGCCTGTTTCCGGTAGCGTATTTTGGCCTGTGCCCGCCCGGGAAGAACGTCGACGAGCGTGATGAAATCACCCGCATTAAGCACCGACGACCGGAGATCCTTTCCGGAGCCCACCACGAGTTTGTTGTGTTCGGCATCGATGGATACGACATAGAGGGGTTCTTTCGCCGCGATGCCCAGCCCCCGCCTCTGGCCGATGGTGTAGAAAGCGATGCCCCGGTGGGTCCCCCGCAGCCTGCCGGCCACATCGACAATGGGCCCCGGGTCCTCTTCAACGCCTTCTTTCAGCAGAAACGAGCGGTAGTCCTTTCCCTCGACAAAACAGATATCCTGGCTTTCCCTGCCTCCGGTCACGGGGAGAGCAGCCCTGTCCGCGACGGCCCGGACCTCCTCTTTGGTCATGTTCCCCAGGGGGAAGAGAATCCGGGACATGTTCTCTGTGCCGATGACATAGAGAAAGTAGCTCTGGTCCTTTACTCGGTCACGGGCCCGCATCAGCCGGAGGCCGTTCCCGGTTTCCTCGATTCGCGCGTAATGGCCCGTGGCGAGATAGTCGAAGCCCATGGACCGGGCCGTGTCAAGCAGCCTGCCGAACTTCAGGAGCCGGTTGCAGTCAATGCAGGGATTGGGTGTCCGGCCTCCGCGGTATTGGCGAACAAACCTGTCGATCACCTCGCGCCGGAGAGAATCCCTGAAATCGACAACGTGGTGATCGATGCCGAGGATGGCGCACACCGTCCGGGCGTCTTCAAGGGCATTCCGTCCGTGCCTGTCCCGGTGGTCCTCACCGGTGCTGTCCAGGCGCATGGTTATCCCCGTAACGTCGTAGCCCGCCTCGACCAGCAGACAGGCGGCCACGGATGAGTCGACACCGCCGCTCATGGCGGCCAGGACTGTTTTCTTCATGGCGGTCTCCCGAATCTTCCCGGCATCAAACCTCTGATGAATTCGTACAACGTCGAAAAACGTCCGATAGAGGACGGCATTGTAAAAGCTCCTTGTTCCGTCATGACGAGGGGCACCCACATACCGTCATTTCGAAGGGTGCCCATAATACCGTCATTTCGAGGAGCGAAGCGACGAGAAATCTTTCTTTTTCCAGTGTCTTGCCGGCACCGTGAAAGATTTCTCCCTCCGGTTCCCTCCGGTCGAAATGACGGAAGGAGGGGCAGTCGAAATGACAAGGAACCGTCGGTGACGGAAAAAGCCGTCGGTGCCGACAGGAGGCGGCTGAAGTGGCGGAAGGAACCGCTGGTGACGGCAGGAGGCAATCGAAGTGGCGGAAAGAGCCGCTGGTGACGGCAGAGGCGGTCGAAGTGACGGAAGGAACCGCTGGTGACGGCAGAGGCGGCCGAAATGACGGAAGGAGCCGTCGGTGACGGCAGAGGCGGTCGAAGTAACGGAAGGAACCGTCGGTGACGGCAGAGGCGGTCGAAATGACGGAAAGAGCCGCTGGTGACGACAGGAGGCGGCCGAAGTGACGGAAGGAACCGTCGGTGACGACAGGGAGCGAGTGACACCATGACGTTGGATATTTTCTCTTCGATTTATCGTACGGATTTTCTCCATTATTCTTCATCCGGGCGCAGGAAAAGAGGGGCGCCCGGATTGCACCCGGGCACGGCGCTCTTAATCAAGTTCTCGGCATCTGAATGCCGGCCAGTCTGTAGCATATAGATATGTATCTTCCTGTCAAAGAAAAAAGCTTGACAATATATTGTGTGTTAATTAGGATCCTACACTATATATTGTGCTTTAAAGCCTGGGGGGAGGGTGTCTCATGCACACGGTTATAACAAAGCGCGACGGTCGGGAAGTGCCTTTTGTGGCGGAGAAGATTACCGCCGCCATCGCCAGGGCGGGCGCCGCCACAGAGGAATTCGACGAAAAAACGGCCCTGCGCCTGACCATCAGGGTGCTGAACCTGGCGGACACACTCTTTCGTGACGCTCCCTTGGACGTGGAGGGGATCCAGGACATCGTCGAAGAGGTTCTCCTGGACTCGCCCTACCGGAAAACAGCCAAGGCCTATATCATCTACCGGGACCAGCACGCCCGCCTCCGGGAAATCGCCAACACCATGGAGGTTGATCTGGTCGATCAGTACCTGAAGAAAACCGACTGGAAAATAAACGAAAACAGCAATATGGATTTCTCCCTCCAGGGTCTGAACAACTACATCTCCTCGGAGGTCAGCAAGGTTTACTGGCTCAACAAGATCTACACCCCGGAAATCAAACAGGCCCAGGTAAGCGGTGATTTTCACATACACGACCTGAGCCTTCTTTCGGTCTATTGCGTGGGATGGGATCTTTACAACCTGCTCCTTGAAGGCTTCCGGGGCGCCTCGGGAAAGGTGGAAAGCCGCCCGGCGCGTCATCTGCGAAGCGCCCTGGGGCAGGTGGTGAATTTCTTCTACACCCTGCAGGGTGAGGCCGCCGGGGCGCAGGCCTTCTCGAACTTCGACACCCTGCTGGCACCCTTTATCCGGTACGACGGGCTGTCCCGCCAGGAGGTGCGCCAGGCCCTGCAGGAATTCATTTTCAACATCAACGTACCCACCCGGGTGGGTTTCCAGACGCCCTTCACGAACGTCACGCTGGATGTGAGGGTTCCTTCCTTTTACGCGAATCAGAACGTCATCGTCGGGGGAGAGCCCCGGGCGGAAACCTACGGCGATTTCCAGGAAGAGATGAACCTCTTCAACCGGGCGTTCCTGGAAGTCATGGCCGAAGGAGACGCCAAGGGCCGGGTATTCACCTTTCCCATTCCGACCTACAATATAACGAAGGATTTCGACTGGGATGACAAGAACCTGGAGTATCTCTGGGAGATGACGGCCAAGTACGGCGTTCCCTACTTTTCCAACTTCATCAATTCCGATATGAACCCCGAGGATGCCCGGAGCATGTGCTGCCGTCTGAGGATCGACAACCGGGAGCTGGAAAAACGCGGCGGCGGGCTCTTCGGCTCGAATCCCCTGACGGGGTCCATCGGCGTCATTACCATCAACATGCCCCGCATCGGCTACCTCTCCGGGACGGAAGAGGAATTCCTGCAACGGCTGGACCGTCTCATGGTCATGGCAAAGGACAGCCTGGAGACAAAGCGCAAGGTTCTCGAGTCCTACACCGAGGGCTGCCTGTACCCTTACACGAAACATTACCTGGCGGGTATCAGGGAGCGGTTCGGCGAATACTGGAAAAACCATTTTTCCACCATCGGCCTGGTGGGGATGAACGAGGCCACTCTCAACTTCATGGGAGTTTCCATCGGTGATCCCCGGGGTCTGGAGTTCGCCCGGCGTGTGCTCGATTACATGCGCGATCGTCTGGTCGATTTTCAACGGGAAACGGGCAACAACTTCAACCTGGAAGCAACTCCGGCGGAAGGGACTTCCTACGGGCTTGCCCGGCTGGACCGGCGGAAATACCCGGACATCATCTTCGCCAACGGCCGTCTCTCGGGGTCACCGGGGTCGGTCCTCGAACGGGAGGTTTTTTATACCAACTCAACGCAGCTTCCCGTGAACTACACCGATGACATCTTCGAGGCCCTGGACCTGCAGGACGACATACAGACACGCTATACCGGCGGAACGGTCTTTCACATCTTCGCCGGAGAGCGCACCCAGGATCCGGGGACCATCAAATCGCTGATCCGGAAAATCTGCCGGGACTATCGCCTGCCGTACTTCACCTTTTCGCCCACCTTCAGCGTCTGCGGTAATCACGGTTACCTGCCGGGAGAAAAGAAGCACTGTCCGTCCTGCGGAGAAGCCTGTGAGGTCTATTCCCGCGTGGTGGGGTACCTGCGGCCGGTAAAACAGTGGAACAAGGGCAAGCAGGCTGAATACGGAATGCGGAAACCCTTCGCCATCCCGCTTTCCTGAGATGGACACCGGGTACCTGCAGAAATTCTCGCTCATCGATTACCCCGGGCGGATCTGTGCCGTACTGTTTGCCGTGGGGTGTAATTTCCGGTGTCCCTGGTGCCACAACCCGGACCTTGTCCGGGGTTTTCCTCCTGACAGGCTCGTTCCCGTCAAGGCGGTCCTGGAGTTCCTGGAGACACGGCGGGGCAAGCTGGAGGGCGTCACCATCACCGGCGGCGAACCGACATTGCAGGGAGAGCGCCTGTCGAGCCTCGCCGCCGCGGTAAAGGATCTTGGTTTTGCCGTCAAGGTCGACACCAACGGGTCGCGGCCGGCGGTGCTTCGGGATCTGGCGGAAAACGGGCTCGTTGATTACATCGCCATGGATGTGAAGGGACCCCGGGAGGCCTGGCCGATCCTGGCGGGCGGTGCCGTCGATTATGGTGCCATCGATGAAAGTATTGATTTCATCATGACATCGGGGGTGGACTACGAGTTCAGGACCACCCTGGTGGGTCACCTTCTGACACCGGATGATATCGAGCGCGCGGCAGAGCGTCTCGCCGGCGCCGGCCGCTACGTCCTGCAGCGGTTTGTCCCCTCCGCGTCCCTTGACCCGGACTTTCCGAAACAAGACGCCTTCACCGGCTGGGAGCGCGCCGCTGTCCTGGAACGGGTCCGGCGCTGGGTTCCGTCGGCATTCCTGAGATAGCCGGCTGGGGCAGGGGCCTCGCGACCGACCCGGCATTCCCCGGGGGGCTAACGTCAAGAGTGTTGTGTCACCTCTGCAAGAAAGGCTGTACCCGTTTGTTGTTTCATGTTTTCATGGGCGAACACGGCGTAGAGGACTCGTTCCAGGCTGGTTGTATCGGCGAACACTCCCATGGGTCTGGTCCTCCGTTTGAAATGTACTTGTCAAGAAATATAAAACGTATTAAGAAGATACCCCGTTAGAGTAAAAAAACTTTGAACGGCCTCATGTCGAGGAACATGCCGGATTCCATCACGCTGGTGAGCATTGAAAGCCCGTCGTGCCGGTGAGCATGTTTTACTCCGTTGTTTCGGGAAGCGCTTTTACTCCGTCGTGCCGGGGAGCATTGAAAGCCTGTCATGCCGGGGAGCATGTTTTGCTCCGTTGTTTCGAGGAGTGCTTTTATTTCGCCATGCCGGGGAGCTTTGAAAGCCCGTCATTTCGAGGAGCGTTGTTATTCCGTCATTTCGAGGAGCGAAGCGACGAGAAATCTTTCTTCTCCAACACCACTGTGAAAGATTTCTCCCTTCGGTCGAAATGACAAAGTTGGACGATCGCAATGGCAAGTTGAGCGATTGTAATGGCATAGTGGGCCGATGAATGGCAAGTTGGGCGGTCGCAATGGCATAGTGGGCGATGAATGACAAGTTGGGCGGTCGAAATGACAAGTGGGGCGGTCGCAATGACAAGATTAAAGGTCTCAGGTCTGTGCCGACATCTCTGGGTATCCGCCCCGCCTTTGCGGGGATGACGGCAGGAGCACCTGAACGTGAGAAATGAAAAAAATATGAACGACGATTGCGTTGAACAGGCCCGGGAGGTTCTGAGGATCGAGGCCGAAAGCATTACCTCCCTCATCGACAAGGTGGGCGATGAATTCAGGCGGGCCGTGGAGGTTATTTCGTCCTGCCGGGGCCGCGTCATTGTGACGGGACTGGGCAAATCGGGTCTCATCGGGAAGAAAATCGTGGCGACTCTTACCAGCACGGGTACGCCCGCTCTCTTTCTTCATCCCGTGGAAGGTCTCCACGGAGACCTGGGGATCGTGACCCGGGACGACGTGGTCCTTGCCATATCCAACAGCGGCGAAACGCAGGAGCTGAACGCGCTCATCGACAGTTTCCACGACATCGGCGTTCCTCTCATCGCCTTCACGGCAAGCGGCGCCTCGACACTGGCCCGGGCAAGCGACATCTGGATCAACGTGGGAGTCCCCCGGGAGGCCTGTCCCTTCAATCTGGCCCCCACGTCAAGCTCGACGGCGGCCCTGGCTATGGGAGACGCCCTTGCCGTCGCGTTGGTGCGGGCGAAGAACTTTACCCAGGAGGACTTTTACAAGTTCCATCCCGGCGGCTCCCTGGGGCTCCGCCTCCTGGCGAAGGTGCGGGAAGCCATGATAACGGAAGACCGGGTCCCCCGGGTTTTCACCGGTTCGCCCATTGCCGAGGCAGTCCGTGAGATGGACGAAAAAAATCTTGGCTTCGTACTCGTGACACACCGGGACAACCGTCTTGTGGGCATCCTTACCGACGGGGACCTCCGGCGCTCCATCCGGCAGCAGGTGGAATTTAATGGAAAGGTCGTGGACGACTTCATGACCCGGGGACCGCGGAGCATCAGCGGCGGGGCGACCCTGGGGGAAGCCATCGAGATCATGCAGAAGCATGAAATCACCACGCTGGTGGTCCTGGATTCAGAGGGCATTCTCGAGGGATCGGTCCATCTTCACGACATCCTGGGACGGGGAGGGACCATACGGATGGCCCTGTCGCGGGAGGAATGAACTGATTTGGCATGACGTCACCGGAACAGAGTCTGATTATCCGCTGCCTCAAGTGCGGCCAGAAAAACCGGATTACCCGGGATCACCTCGACGATCGGCCGCTCTGCGGGCGGTGCGGCGCCTCGCTGGACGAGTTGTTCATCCGGTGCCTGCGCTGTCACCGGGTGAACCGGATTCCGGGACACCGTGTCCACGATCTTCCGCTCTGCGGGCGGTGCGGTGCCGGTCTCTACACGGATTACCTGGCCGATGTGTCGGACGGAACGTTCGAGGAAGAGGTGCTGAAACGGGACGAAACGGTTCTGGTCTGCTGCTGGGACCGGGAATGCGTTTTCTGTCACAGGGCCATGCCGACGCTGAAGAAGCTGGCACCGAAATACCTGGGCGAACTGAGGCTGGTCCGCCTGGATGTCTCGCAAAACCCTGTTTTGAAGGAGCGCTATGCCGTGACGACCACGCCGACCTACCTGCTGTTTACAAAGGGAGTCCTCCTGGACACCATGGTGGGCATCACGACCCTGGAGGAACTTGAATCGAGCCTGCGCGCCATATCACGAACCCGCCGCAGCCAAGATAATGAACGTCCCGACTGACAAAAGGGATCTCCTTGACCTGGCCGGGAAACGGCTGGCGTCCGAGCCTGTGGACTATGCCCGCCGTATGTCGGCTATCCGCTCGGAGAACAGGAAGGGTGTCCCCTGGCAGCCTGCCGGTGTCCTGATTCCGCTGTGCTTCAAGAATACGGCGCGGCCGGGAACCCCGGCGCGGGAGGAGTTCGTGGTGCAGCTTATCCGCCGCTCGTCGGCCGTCGCCCAGGCGGGGGACCTGAGCGGGCCCGGGGGCATGTTGAACCCCCGGCTGGACGGAATCCTGCGCATCCCCCTCCTGCTGGGAATGACTCCCGTATTGAGAGGGTTCCCGCGGAACAGTGCGAAAACACGGGGATCGGAAGAGTTCGCCGCCATCGGGCTGTTTCTGGCAAACGCCCTGCGTGAGGCCTGGGAAGAAATCAGGCTCAATCCCCTAAACGTTGAATTTCTCGGCCCCCTGCCGTTCCGCAATCTCATTCTGTTCACCAAGACCATTTTCCCGGTCCTGGGATACGTAAAAAAGGACGCTCCCTTTCGTCTCAACGAAGAAGTCGATCGAGTCGTGGAGATACCTCTGTCCGCTTTTTTCAGGGAAGAACACTACGGGACCTACTGCATCAACGATAACGTCAACGGATCGAAAAGCTTCTTTGAAACACCCTGCCTGATCTGGACATCGCCCGACGGCGAAGAGGATGTGCTCTGGGGTGTGACTCTTCAGATCGTTATGGATTTCCTGGCCATTGTTCTTGATTTCAAACCCCCTGGAATGGGGGGGAGTCGCCTGGTAACCAGGACCCTCTCACAGGCGTATCTGCGGGGCAACGGAAGACGGGAGGCGGGAAGGCCGGGCCATTCCCGGTAACTGTCTCTCCGGGAAGGCCCGATCCGGGCCCGTGCCTGCAACCTGCCGTCATTTACATGGTGCTGCCCTGTACGGGGCCGACCGACCCCTTATTCACTATCGACTTGTATCCGGTCGATGTTGGTCTCGAAAACATGCCTGCCTATGCCGGGCACATTCATGATGTCCTCGGGCCGCTGGAAGGGGCCGTTGTTTTCACGGTGCTGGATAATCCGCTGTGACAGGGCCGGGCCGATGTTCTTCAACGTGGCCAGTTCCGTGGCGGATGCCGTATTGATGTTAACCGGGGATCCACTCTCCTTGGCCGCCAGCATCGGCGCCCAGAGGGCGAGAAAACAGACAAAGACAACCAGACAGAAAACACTTCGAGAATACCTCATTTCCCTTTCCTCCTCCGTTGTTCGTTCAGTACAACTTGTGATTGCAGGCTTCCGGGCAATGCCCTTCCACAACGACACGGTCGGGGGAGTCCGGAAAAGAATCTGCGGGGAGGAGGAATCACAAACAAGAACGCGGCCGGTGAGGCCGCGGAAGAAGTCGGTGGTTCGTTTCACGTGGGGTGCGGAGAAAAAGCTGCGTAACGTGTGACGATAGTGCGCCGAAATCGATAAAAATGCAACAAAAAAATGCGGGACCATGAAATATAGTCCCGGGATTCGTCAACGCCCTGCCCGAAAGAATGATCCGACGATAATGAATGGCCTGACGCACCACGGTAAGGGGCACGAGGCATATACGGTCTTCATCTTTTGAAACGGCCGTTTTTTACGATCCCGTCAGGCCTGATTGTACCCTGCGGGCAATATCCCGGACCCGGCCCATGACGGCTTCCTCGTCGATGGTGGTAAGCCGGCGGTCTTCCATGACGATCCGGCCGTTGATGATGGAGGTGATCACGTCGTCCCCCCTGACGGCGTACACGAGGTGTGAATATGCATTGTAGAGCGGGGTCAGGTGGGGTTTGTTCATGTCGATGATGATGATGTCGGCCTTTTTGCCCGGCTCGAGGGAGCCCGTGATATGTCCCATGCCCAGCACCGCGGCGCCGTCACGGGTAGCCATCCGGAGCACCGCGGGGGCCGGCATGATGGTGGGATCCAGGCGGGCCACCTTTTCGAGCTTGGCCGCCGTGTCCATCTCGGCGAACATGTCCAGGTTGTTGTTGCTGGCGGCGCCGTCGGTGCCGAGGGCGACGGTGATGCCCCGCTCCAGCATGGCTGTTACGGGGGCTACGCCCGAGGCCAGCTTCATGTTGCTTTCAGGATTGTGGACTATTCCGCAGCCGTGATCGGCCAGGATATCCATGTCTTCCCCGTCCACGGCGACGCAGTGAAAGGCGAAGAAGCGCTCGTCCAGGAGGCCCAGGTCCTTGAGAAAGCGGGTAGCCCGGGTTCCGAGTCGCGCTTCCAGATCGATTCTTTCCTTTCCATTCTCCAGGAGATGCATGGCAAGGGGTGCCCCGTATTCGTCGGCCAGGGCCTTGGCGTCTTTCAGGAGCGGCGGCGAGCAGGTATACAGGGCGTGGGGTTCCACGACGATATTGACCAGCGGATGGCCGGCCCATCGGTCCAGAAGCATGCGGGTATACGTGATTCCCTCGGCGGGGGTTTTCACGCTGGGGGAGGGGAAATCGAAGAGAACCTCTCCCAGGAGACAGCGCATGCCCGCCTCGGCGGCGGCCCGGGCCGTCTCGTCCTCGAAGATGTACATATCGCAGAAAGTCGTCGTTCCGGACCGGATCATCTCGGCGCACGCCAGCAGGCTTCCCCAGTAGGCAAGGTCGGGATTGACGTTTTTCGCTTCCGCCGGGAAGATGAAATTGTTGAGCCAGTCCATGAGAGTCCGGTCATCGGCAATGCCCCGGAAGCAGGTCATGGCGGCGTGGGTGTGGGCGTTTACGAGGCCCGGCATGACGATACAGTTTTCCGCGGTGATGGTCTTCTTCGCCCGCCAGGTCCTGTTGATGTCGTCGGCCTTTCCCAGGGCGACGATGGTGTCGCCCCGAACGACAACGGCTCCGCCGTCAAGGACGTCTCCGCTCCCGTCCATCGACAGCAGCGTTCCGCCGGTGATGCGGATATCGGCGTCCTTCATGGTTTCCGCGACCTCCTGACCGGTCCGGATGATCTCTCCGGAACCTGCAATGTGATGTGCCTATCACAGCAGGATACCCTGTATCAAGAGCAAATAAGGGGGCTTGCGCCCCCGGCCGCGGAGGCAGTATGCCCTTGACACAGACCGACCATACATATTATAGGCAGACACTCCGAAACCTTCTGAAACGTGCCTGGGTGGCGGAACTGGTAGACGCAAGGGACTTAAAATCCCTGGGAGTTTGACTCTGTGCGGGTTCGATTCCCGCCCCAGGTACCAGAATCATCCAATTCGGGCAGGGCATGCCCCTGCGATCCGGTTGAGACGCACAATCTATCCGATTCCCATCGTCCGGGGGTTGCTTTGGATATGTTCGCATATTCGGTTCACATCCGTTTCATCTCGAATGATATGTTCCCCCTACCGCAACCCCCGGTTTGACATGGGGTATTGGGGATTTTTTTGCTTGCCATATGCTATCAAATATGGCAACCTCAAGTTTAAAATTACTTTTTTGGGGAAATTTGGACTTTTTACGGGACCATCAACACTACAACGTTTGACAGTCAGGAGACCTTTATAGACTTTTCACATGCGTTCGAAGTGACAGGGAAGAGGTCGAAATGACACAATCTATAGCTTTTCAAAGGTTTTAGCAACGAACAGATTTGTCCGCTTTATGTTCTATCCTTTTCAACAGGGGCAGAGCGGCGGACGGGCTCATTTTCAACGCCGGTCGACGCGGGGTACTTTGGGCCGGGCGTTGTTGCCATATGGCGGTAAGAACGATAGAAACGACGACGGCTCATCGGTTCGAGACCTTTAATTTTGTCATTTCGAGGAGCGCAGCGACGAGAAATCCATGTCCCGGGCAAAGCGAGAAATCTTTCAGACTTCTCACATGCGTTCGAAGTGACAGGAAAAAGGTCGAAATGACACAATCGATAGTTTAAAGGTCTCTTCTTGTAACCGAAGGGCCGGAGGTTTGCCGTACCGGAGGTGGGAGCCTGATTGACATACACTGTCACATTCTGCCGGGCCTCGACGATGGACCCGAAACCATGGACGATGCATTGGCCATGTGCCGCATCGCCTGGGATGACGGTATTCAAACGATCGTGGCGACGCCCCACTGCTACCGGGGCCGCTACGAGAACGATGCCGCCACCATCCGTCCGGTTTACGATCTCCTGAAACAGCGTCTTCAGGAAGAGGCCATCGGGCTCAACCTCCTGATGGCCGGCGACATACACGTCGATCCTGACATTGTGGCCTTCCTCGAAGATAATCCCGAGCTCTGCCCCGGGGGACATTTCGTGCTCATCGAACTGCCTTCGGAAGCGGTCCCGCCCTTTGTGGGTAATCATTTTACCGCTCTGCGCTTCAGGGGATTCACGCCGATCCTTACGCACCCCGAACGAAACCGCATGATCCGGCAGCGCCCCGACCTCGTCGGGGAATGGGTGCGGCAGGGTGTGTTCGTGCAGGTCACCGCCATGAGCCTCACCGGGGAATTCGGCGACGCGGCGCAGACAGCTGCCCTGACCTTGCTGGACAGCGGCCGGATCCATTTCGTGGCCACCGATGCTCACTCGCCCACCCGGCGGCGACCGGTACTCTCCGGGGCCGCGGTTCTGCTTCGGAAGAGGATCGGGGAAAAGGGGACGCGCCGCCTTCTGGAGGAGAACCCCCGGCGCATGCTCGCCGGCCTGGACCCGCTGGAGGTGGGCCTTGGTATTTTGCGCAATAGTGCCATAAGCGCCATAAATCAATAAACCGGAGACCTTACTTATACATCAACCCACACAACGCTGTTACCCATGAAAGGAGGGTGTCATGGTAAGAAGCTGCAGGTTTTGTATTCCCGGATTCGTTCTCATTCTCATCATTCTTGCGGCCCTGCTCCTGGCTGGTCCCGCCTCGCTCCAGGCCCAGGAGGAAGGAGCGACCCAGGGGGAGGTGGCCCTGAACCTTGCCCGGCTGCTCGCGCTGGACCTGCCCGAAGGGGCAACGGCGGACGATGCCATCAATGCGCTGACAGCAGCAGGAATTGCGCCCGCCGGAGGCTGGGATGCCGCCGCCCGGGCTGATTCAGCCTTTGTCGCCTCTCTCTACAGTTCCGTCGAGGCCGCCGTCGCCGAGGGCAAGGTGTCACCCGGAGTGCTCGGCAGCGCCGCCGCCGTGACAGCCGCCGCGGCGGCCGAGGCCGGCATGGCCCGCTCCGTCGTGGTGGCCGCCATTGTCGATGCCGGCGGGGATGCCGGTGACGCGACCGTCGGGGCCACAGCGGGAGGGACCTACGGTGACGCACCTGCCCCGGGCGCCCTTGGGGGCATCGGGGATACAGGTCCCGAAGCCGCAAGAGGCGGAGGCGGAGGCGGCAGCCCCTCCCCCAGTCGATAATCCGAGATCTTTAAAAACTATCGATTGTGTCATTTCGACCTTTCTCCTGTCACTTCGAACGTTCCCCCGTCACTTCGAACGCATGTGAGAAGTCTGAAAGATCCCCCGCTTTGCCCGGGACATGGATTTCTCGTCGCTGCGCTCCTCGAAATGACGGACCTTAAGGTGCTCCTTGAAACGACGGAACTTGAACGTTCTTCGTAATGACGGACCTTAAGACGTTCCTCGAAATGACAAAATAAAGGTCTCAATCCAAACCAAGCTGACGAGGTGAGAGCATATGATACGAAAATGCATGACAGTTTTCATAGTCCTGGTGTTCACACTGGCGGCTTTTCCCGTCTGGGGCCAGCCGCGGGCAGGGGAGGGGAACATAAAGGCCGGGCCTCTGGAGGTCCACCCTTCCATCGGTATCACCCAGACCTGGACGGACAATGTTTACCGAAGCTATGACGGGAAGGCAAAAGAGAGCGACTGGATTACCACCATATCACCGGGGCTCGAACTAATCCTTCCCCTGCGCAGGCACAGCGTGAAGGCGGGTTATTTCGCCGACATTTACCGTCACAAGGATCGTGACGAGAACAACTACACGCGACATCTGTTCACCGCCGGCCTGAACCTTGACTTTCCCGGCGGCCTCGCGGTTACCCTCAAAAACGACTACATCGATTCCGAGGTGACCCGCAAGTGGCGTGAACAGCCGGGCCTGGCAGGTTCCGCCGACCCCTATCGTGCCAAGCCCTACGCGTCAAACGATTTCCTTGCCAGGGCCCGGTACGGCTTCTCCGACCGGTGGGCCGTTGCGGCTTGGTACAACCTGTACGCCTATGGCTACGACAACGAGTTTGACAGGACCGGAGATTTTGACCGTCACCTGGGCGGCGGGTCCATCTTCTACCGCATTGCGCCAAAGACGGAAGTGCTGGTCGAGTATTCCCGCTCCACGGTGGACTACTCGAAGAGCCCTTCCAGTGACAACAAAAACGACACCGCCTACGTGGGTCTCCAATTCGACCCCACGGCGAAGCTCAGCGGGCACCTCAAGCTCGGCTGGACCCAGAGAAAATACGACACGCCTCAATTCGCAAACGAAACCAGGTTCGATACCTTCTCGACCCGGGTCGACCTGACCTACGGGCTGTCACCCTTCGATACGATCCGCCTCAGGGGATCGCGGACCATCGAGGAGGACATCGACACCAACGCAGCCTACACCCGCGATGACTACTCCCTGGGCTACAGCCACATCCTCTCCATGAACGAGAAGATACGCCTGAACGCCTCCATCGGCTTCGGACGGGAGCGTCACGAGGGCCCGTCCACCGACACGGACGGTCTTCTCAAGAACCGAAGCGACGACATCCTCTACACCACCCTCAGCGCGGACTACGTCATGCAGCGTTGGCTGATGTGGACGTTGAGCTACTCTTACTACGACAGGGATTCCACCTTCATCCGCTATGACGGGACCGAGAATGTCGTATTCCTCAAGGGCAGGATTTCCTTCTGACAGGCATCCACGGTGCACTGAAGGACCGACTCGGAAAGGACACCGAGACAGCAATGACTCAATCTCATTCTGACCGGACAGGGCGGGATCACCGGAACGGGGCCCCGCTCTTTCTCTTGTTCATCGCGCTGTGCCTGTTTATCCTGCAGCCGGCGTCCCTCACGGCCCAGGACGACTACATCATCGGCAGCGAGGACGTGGTGGAGATCATCGTCTGGGATCATAACGATCTCAAGAGGACCATGCCCGTGTCGCTGACGGGAATGATTTCCTTCCCCCTCATAGGGGAGGTCAGGGCTGAGGGTCTCTCAACCACGGACCTCGCCCGGGCCATCGCCGGCAGGCTTTCCGACGGCTACATCGTCAACCCCCAGGTCTCGGTCACCGTCAGGGAGTACAAGAGCCAGCGGGTTTTCCTCATGGGCGAGGTCAACAATCCCGGAACTTACGCCGTGACCCGGGAAAACAACATCCTCTTCGTGCTCTCCCAGGCGGGAGGCCCCACCAAGGACGCCGGAGAGGATGTCGTCATCATCAGGCCCGGCAGGTCCGTGAACCACGCTCTCACCCTCGATGACGCCCGGAGCGGCCAGGACCGGATCATCCGGGTGAACCTCAAGGACGCCCTGGCCGGTGACAGCGGCAACAACATCACCATCCACGACGGGGACTCCATCATCGTGCCCCGCATGCCCTTTTTCTTTGTCACCGGCGAGGTGGGCAAGCCCGGCAGGTACAACCTCGAACGCAACACCACGATTCTCATGGCCATCAGCATGGCCGGCGGCCTGACGGCCAAGGCGGCGCCGAAGCGCACCCGTATCGCCCGGGATCAGAACGGGACCAAGGTCGAGTTCAGGACCGACATGGAGGCCCGGGTACTGCCCGGCGACACCATCATCGTCCCGGAAAGTTTTTTCTGACAACGAGAGACCTTTAAATTTTGACATCTCAAAGGTCTCAACGCCCCCAAGGAATACCCATGTCCCTTAAAGAAAAAAGCACCATCATGGAGCGGATCGATGAAACGGTCGATTTCCTGGAGTACTGGCACACCATACGCAAGCGCCGCCGCCTGGTCATCCTCTGCGTTCTGGCGGCACTCACGGCGGCGGCCATCTATCTCTTTACCGCCGTCCCCGTCTACCGTTCCACCGCCAACATTCTCATCGAGCGAGCCAACCCGAACCTCTCCCTCCAGGAGGTTCTCGTCATGGACCCCGGCGGCCAGGACTTCTACCAGACCCAGTACAAGATCCTCGAGTCCCGGGCCATCGCCCGCGACGCCGCCGATCGCCTGAACCTGAACCGCCACCCCGAGTACCGGCCCGACGAGGTGAAAGGCTTCTCCCCCCGGAAACTTCTGAGGGACACCATTGCCGCCGTCACCGCCCAGCTGCCCTTCCTTTCCTCGGGACACGACCCGTCCGACGACGGTCCGGACATCCTGGTCGGCACGGAGCAGGAGGCCGACGCGGGGCTTGTGAACGCCTTCCAGTCGAACCTCTCCATCAAACCCGTCCGCAACAGCCGTATCGTCGAGGTGAGCTTCCAGTCCATCGACCCCCGCCTTGCAGCCCTGGGGGCCAACACCGTTGTCCAGGCCTACATCGACTGGAACCTGGGCCTCCGGCTCCAGAGCACCCGGTTCGCCACCCAGTTCCTGGAGGAGCAGGTCCAGCAAGCCCGGATCAAGATGGAGGCCTCCGAACAGGCCATCCAGCAGTACCGGGAGAAACACGGCCTCTCCCTTGCCGCGGGCCAGACCGAGGGCGGCCGCCAGACCGCGGACATCAGCCGCCAGCGCTTAAGCCAGGTCAACTCCCAGCTCATGGATGCCACGAACCGCCGCATCGAAGCGGAGGTAAAGCACAACAAGGCCCTGGAGCTGTCCCGAAACCCGGAGACCGCCGAGACCATCCCCGAGGTTGCCGCCAGCCCCGTCATGATATCCCTGAAAAACAAGGAGGTGGAACTACTTCGGGAGCGCACCGTAAAGTCCAACAGGTTCGGTCCCCGGCACCCGGAGATGGTGGCCCTCAACGAGGAGATCCAGAAACTCTCGGAACTCAAGAAGCAGGAGATCCTCAACATCGTCGATTCCCTCAAGGCCAACCTCGAGGTCTCCCTGGAGCGCGAACGGGCCCTCACCCGGGCCCTCCGTGAAAGCGAGAACGAGACCATCAGCCGCGACAAGATCGCTATCCAGTTCCAGATGCTCCAGCAGGAGGCGGAGTCCAACCGCCAGCTCTACGACATCCTTCTCCGGCGCCTCAACGAAAGCAGCGTCAGCGAGGAGGTACGCACGGTCAACATCTACGTCGTGGACCGCGCCGAGGTGCCCGGATTCCCCGCCCATCCCAAGAAGGCCAAGGGCATGCTCATCGCCCTGGCTATCGGCCTGGGCCTGGGCATCGGTCTTGCCTTCTTTGCCGAGTACATCGACGACACGATAAACTCCCCGGAGGAGCTGGAACGACAATTCGGCCTTCCCTACCTGGGGTCGATCCCCCGGTTCACCGCCCAGGCCGGCGACGGCAACGGCGCCCTCCCGGTACTCCAGGAGCCCACGTCACAGGCGGCCGAGGCCTACCGGGGCCTTCGCACGGGGATCCTCTTCTCCACGCCCGACCGGTCGCCACGGATGGTCCTGGTGACCAGCGCCACCGCCACAGAGGGAAAGACCGTGACCTCCACCAACATCGCCCTGGTCATGGCCCTTGCCGGCGAGAAGACCCTCCTGGTGGACCTGGACATGCGCCGTCCCCGCATCCACAAGAACCTCGACATTTCCAACGAGCAAGGCATTTCCAACGTCCTCGTGGGCGACGGCGACTGGCGCTCCTTCGTCCAGAAGACCGCCTCGCCGAACCTCCAGGTCATACCCTCGGGCCCCCTGGCCCCCAACCCGGCGGAACTCATCGCCTCGGGACGGATGAAGACCCTCATCCAGGAGTGGGGCCAGGCCTACGACCGGGTCATCATCGACACGTCCCCCATTACGGCCGTCACCGACCCGGTACTCCTCTCCCGCCTCGTGGACGGAACGGTGATCATCATCAAGGCCGGCTCAACCAGCCGCCGCATCATTGCCGCGGGAATACGACAGATCGAGGATGTCCAGGGCCGCGTCCTCGGCGCCGTCCTCAACGACGTGGACAGCCGCAACGGTGGCTACTACTACCACTACTACCAGCACTACTACTACGGAGAAGGCAAAACAAAGAGAAAGAAGTCCCGGAAGCACGCAACCTGACCACCCTTACCTGAAACGGATCCCATGACACTGCTCGTAACGGGCGGGGCCGGCTACATCGGCTCGGTCTGCGTTGAAACACTCCTCAACCACGGCTACACCGCCGTCGTCATCGACAGCCTTCAGACCGGCTTCAGGGAATCCCTCCCCCCGGAGGTTCCCTTCTACCAGGGCGACTGCGGCGACAGGGCCCTCCTTGACGTCATCTTCAGCTCTCACGCCATCGATGGTGTCCTCCACTTCGCCGCTTCCACTCAGGTCGAGGAGTCCATGGCCGATCCGGGAACGTATTTCCGCAACAACGTCGTCAAGGGTATCACACTTCTTGACACCATGCTCGCCCATACCTGCCGTCGGTTCATCTTCTCATCCACGGCAGCCATCTTCGGCGAACCCGCCTACCTGCCCGTAGACGAGGACCATCCCAAGGCCCCCGTCAACCCCTACGGCGCATCGAAGCTTCTCTTTGAAACCATTCTTGACTGGTATCACCGGGCCCACGGCCTGGCCTACGCGTCACTGCGTTACTTCAACGCCGCAGGAGCCACCACGCTCCGCGGCGACGGCCGTCGTAAACCGACCCTCATCATACCGGTCATCATACAGGTTCTCCTGGGACAGCGCGACCGCCTCACCATCAACGGCAAGGACTATCCCACCCGGGACGGCACCTGCATCCGGGACTACATCCACGTTATCGACCTTGCCGAGGCCCACATCCTCGCCCTTGAGAATCTCCAGGCCACCCCCGCGGCCTGCTACAACCTGGGAAACGGAAAAGGCTGCTCCAACCTCCAGGTCCTCCAGGCAGCCGAAGCCGTCTCCAACACCACCATACCCTGGTCCTTCGGTCCCCGACGGCCGGGAGACCCTGCGGAACTCATCTCCGCCTCGGACAAGGCCCGTGCAGAACTGGGGTGGAACCCCCGCTACGAAAACCTCGAGACCATCGTGCGGTCGGCCTGGGAGTGGCACCGGCGCCATCCGGAAGGATACCGGCAGTGACAACACCAGCCCCAAAAAGCAAACACCGGCAGTACCGCCGTCGTTTCCACAGGCACACCCCTCTTCGAGACCTCTGAATCGTGTCATTACGAAGAACGTTCAAGTTCCGTCAATTCGATTCGATGAGCGCTTAAGGTCCGTTAATTCGATGAACGTTTTATGTCCGATGTTACGATGAGTGTTTTGTTCCGTCATTTCGAGGAACGCCTTAAGGTCCGTCATTACGAAGGACGTTCAAGTTCCGTCAATTCGATGAGCGTTTTATGTCCGATGTTACGATGAGTGTTTTGTCCCGTCGTTTCGATGAGCACATTAAGGTCCGTCATTTCGATGAGCGCTTTTGTTCCGTCATTTCGAGGAGCGAAGCGACGAGAAATCTTTCTATTCCATCGCTGTCGTTATCGTAATCCCATGAGATTTCTCCCTGCGGTCGAAATGACGACAATAACCGTTCGAAATGACAGGGGAACGTTCGAAATGACAGGGGAGCGGTCGAAATGAAAAAGATAAAGGCCTCACAGCGAGGTTCTGCAAAGGTATCAAGGTCTCAAAACCTGTTCTTCAGGCCTTAAAAAAGCCTGCGGGTGTGGGGTTTTGGGTGGCCATCGGGGGATGGTGATGCAGTTCAATTTTTGGGTTGACAAAGTCATGTGACTATAGTCATATGACCATAGTCACTATCAAAAAAGGGGGTGTCTGAATATGGACCGTATAGTATCAAAGTCTCAATTTAAGCCGCGATCTCTGGAATATTTTCGTCTCATTGAAGAGAGCGGCGAGACGCTGATCATTACAGATCGAGGAAGACCGGTGCTGAAGGTTATGCCCTATACTGCTGATCCTGAGGATAGATTAAAGATTCTGCGCAATTCTGTTGTGAGGTATGACGATCCCCTGGAGCCTGCTACTGTGGAGGATTGGAAGGCGCTTCGATGATTGTTTTAGATACGCATGCATGGATCTGGTGGGTAGGCAGCCCGCAGTTTCTTTCTGAAAGGGCGAAACGAACGATAGATGAGGCGGTAACCGGGCGGAACATTTTTATTTCTTCCATCAGTGCTTGGGAGGTGGCTGTGCTTGTCGCGAGAGGTAGGCTGGTGCTGACGATGTCTCCTGATGATTGGGTTGCCGCCTCGGAAGCCCTCCCGTTTTTTCATTTTGTGCCCGTCAGCAACAGTATCGCTTTGAAATCAGTCCAATTGCCGGGTGAACTGCATAGTGATCCTGCGGATCGAATCATCATTGCCACGGCAATTTCCCTGGGCGCGTTTCTGGTTACGAAAGATGATAAAATCAGGAATTATCAACACGTCAAAACGGTTTGGTAGGGACTCTTTGCTGTTGGCTGAGGGCATGACCCATGCCGACCTGGAGAAAGGAGACCATTATCGATTGTGTCAGAGTTCGACCTTTCCCCCGTCACTTCGACCTCTCCCCCCGTCATTCCGAACGTTCTCCCGTCACTTCGAACGCATGTGAGAAGTCTCAAAGATCCCTTGCTCTGCTCGGGACATGGATTTCTCGTCGCTATGCTCCTCGAAATGACACGGTGAGGAGTTATAAAGCTTTTACTAAGTTTTTTGGGGGGCGTATATTATGCGAACAATAAATAGTCATGGGGAGTGGTGCAATAAAGGCCTCGACCTGTCCTGCGCAAACAACCTGGAAGCAAGGTTGATTAATATTCCCAGCAGTTCTTTTTTAGGGGAAAAGAGAGTATAAGGTATTTTAAGCGACGTTCACGCAAAAAAATCATGGAAGAAATGATTTGAAATTAAAAACATTATGAAATTCAAGGTATTAAAGATCGAGGCGTGATAGCCAAATGGATACAAAATGACCATAGAATGGATAAAAGAGCAGGTAAAAAAAGGAAATTATCAGCTTAAAGTCCACGCCATAGAAAGGGCATCTCTTCGAGGTATCGACCCTCTGGATATTAAAGCAGCCCTTCTGAACGGCAGGATTATCCCAGATTTTCCATTAGCAGATTTTGGTCATAATAGATAGCGTTAGTCGCTTTTAGTTGTGAGATTATCCTGAGTATGTTCTAATGGAAACCATTAGAAATAGGGTTTTGATTTCAGCGTGTT